>Ga0210402_10000080_pt1 | contig 102914 bp, 72 predicted proteins | sample IncBWC7MmetaG_FD_161055 | JGI IMG/M metagenome (GOLD analysis project Ga0210402, IMG submission 161055) | Forest soil microbial communities from Barre Woods Harvard Forest LTER site, Petersham, Massachusetts, United States - Inc-BW-C-7-M | ecosystem: Environmental > Terrestrial > Soil >...
CCAGCGAAGCCCGAGTTCCCGCAATTCCGTGTCCCCGGGAGTTGCCTTGTCGAGCGCCGTCCAGACATACGCCCACGAGCCACGGTCAGGGGCGGTTGCCAGCCAGCGAAGCCCGAGTTCCCGCAGTTGCGTGTCCCCGGGAGTTGCCTTGTCGAGCGCCGTCCAGACATACGCCCACGAGCCACGGTCAGGCGAGACCGTTGCCAGCCAACGAAACCCGAGTTCCCGCAGTTGCGTGTCCCCGGGTGTCGCGTTTTCGAGCGCCTCCCAGATGAACGTCCACGAGCCGTGATCGAACGGAGTTGTTTCGACGTAGCGAAGCCCCAGTTCCCGGACAGCCTTTTCTTGTATTTCTGTTCCCGAAGCGTGCTGGATACCAAGGTTCAGAAGAACCGGCACCATTACGTGACTTCGATGGTCGTCAACCCAGTCCACCATGATCGACCCGATTTCGGGCCTTCGACACCACCGAAGCGCGTCCAACATGATCGAGATCCACTCGCGCCACTCTGTGGTGCGCTGCAAGAGATGAATCGTGGCGTCCTCGATGCGCTTGCAAACCTCTTCAGGATGTCGTGTCAGATGCTGAAGCAGTTTTTGGCAGGTCAAGCTCAAGCCGGCTTCACCAGTCGCTGCGCGTAAGAGCGCCGCGATTCCGGCTTCGACCGGATCCGGGTCGAGCCAGATCTCCGGGCGCAAACTTCTAATTTCAATCCAAACCGGCAGTTGAATCAGGGGTAACTTTCCACCGTACTGTTCGAGCAGCGTACGATGGATGTCTTGTAGTAACGGAACAAGTTCTTCGCCGGCGAGTCGGTCAGCGATCGTCGAGTCATCGAGCGTGTTATCTAACGCCCGAGAGATCGCCCAGAGTGGACTTTGCTGCTGGTTAGGATTGTTTCCATACTCAATGGCGGATAGTACGCCCTCGCGCAGGTGGTCTCGTCTCACCGGCTCCGCCGCTGAGCCGGAGTGCCAGGCCGTGTAGATTGCGTTCGAGAGGTGGGGATGGGCAAGCCAGATACCTGGCCGCGCATCGTCAGGATCCGCCACTAAGTGGTTCTCGCGCTGGAGACGAAGGAAGACGCTCTTCTGATCCGGCGTTAACGTTCGCTCAACGGCTCCTCGCGGATAACCGACATAAAGACGGTTCAAGGCGAGTATCCGTGAGAATTGATCGGTCAGCTCACGCTTGTGCTCCCTAGTTTCGGCCGTCGCAATCCGCTGTCGCAATCGATTTGCAAATGCCTGAAGTGGCGCGCCGACCTTCCACTCGAAAAAGAGCTGCACCAAAAGCACGTCTCCGTCACCGATCTCCGGCGACTCGTGTCCGGTTCGCGCCCTGAACCAGCGCCTCAGTAACGCGTGGTCCTCGCTCTTCTCCTGCGGTAGGTCTTCGCGGGTGAGGCAGATATCGTCCGAGAGTTCCTTTTCAAACCGTTCGGCCTGCTCGGTCGGACCACAACAAATGAGCACCGGTAGTTCTGTCGGATCATCGCCTTGACGCGTGGTAATCATTCCGCTGATTGCCTGTTGCCACAATGCAATAGCGTCGTTTTGTGCAACCGGTGCGTAGGGGTCGTCGACCCCAATCACTACGGTCTCGCCATGTCGTCGGAGCTTCTGTGCCCAACGGATAGCGTCAGCCAGTGCGGCAGTGTGCGGTCCCAGCCACAGGATCGGACCTATCTGCTCGGCATGGATGAGGGACAGTATCTGCAGCAATGCGACGCTCTTACCTGTTCCAGAACGACCTCCGATCCAGAAGACAGGGAGCCGAAGACTGTCATCGTTGGAGGCCGGGTGCGGAGTTAACCATTCGATGATCTTCGCGCTCAGCGGTCTAAGAACGGCCTCCCGGGGTGCAAAGAATCCAAGCCGTAGGTGACGTGGAAGCGGCCGCTCACCCGTCAAGTACGAACCGGCCTGAACCTCTTCCGGCGGATGATCGTCATGCTGCCAAAGATAGATCGACGATCGTGCTTTGTTGCGATCTGCCGATGCAGACAATGCGTAAAGGTCATTCCAGATCTCCTTGCCAGCAGTCAAGAAGCCTCTTGGTGTCGACGCCGCGTGAACCAAGCGGCCAAGCCAACGATGCACGTCGGCTAGTGGCTCGTCCGCGCGGCACTCGTTTGCGAGAAGGGTGAGCAGCTCTGATTCGGGATCTGCGTCGATCTCGATGCTGACACGGAGCCGAAAGTCCTGCAGAGCCGGATCGCTCTCTTCGACATCAATTGGTTTCCACGTTGACAGAATATCGTGCACATCGCGAATCTTTGACCGTGCAGACGCAACGCGATATCCCATGATCTCGGATAAGACAGGCTCAGTGGCCGAAGCCAACCGGTAGATTAACCACAAATCTTCAAGCGCCGCGCGAACCGTAGGACCGCTCTGCGTGCGCTTGACCTGCGTGACATGCACTGGACCTTCTGCTGCCACGTCTAGGACGTCGGAGAGGATCTCCGTGAAGACCGCTGGCTCACGCCGTAGGCCGTGGTCTTCACCGAGCCAACGCTTGACGGTGTCGCGAAGAGCGATAACGAATTGGTAGTCAAAACCTGCAATAGCGTTCAGTGCGCCGGCAGCTACTGACGAGTGGTTCTCCTCCCATATCACTCGAAGTCGCTGGATGGCCGCCCAGGTCGTGTATTGGTCGTCTCTGAAATCACCCATAGATCACCGAGAGCGTGCCCTTCTAAAGCCCGCACGGGTTCAACACCACCAACTCCGTGCGCTGGAGTTGTCGAGTGTCATCACGACGTGCGAGTTCGCCTTTCGAACGGTTGCTGCGTGTCATCGTACGATTTGTACGCGCGTTGGCCGGTCGAGCATCGTCGCGCAACAGCAGTGGGCGTGGGCCTGGAACGACCACCTGCCTCACGATGCCAGCGAGTTTTCACTTGGCCCAGCGTTTGTTGTTCACGAACGTAACCCTTTCATAGACTGGCTCAAGCGAACGGTACGTACCATTCTCGAGTGCGAAGGCCTTGAGATATTTGTTGCAGCCACCATCCCAGCTGATGACCTCGATTGCCCAGCCGTGGTCGTGGGCGCGCTCAAGTTGCTTAATAAACCCCTGTCCGTCGAGGTACCCCGCACCGTCGCCCGTGAGCAGGACCATGATTCCTGGATCTTTGACATCAAGAACGCGGTTGGCCATCTCCAGCTGAATTATCTCGTCAACGGCGACTTCACCGCCGGTCACGGCTCCGCGCTGTTGTTTGTTTACCTTGATGCCGAGCGTCTCAAAGCGCTGCCATAACGGATCTCTGTTTGGTGGTATCGATCCGCCGACGAATGCATATCCCACAGGCCTGTTATTCACGACGAAATCGAGGAGATTGCCAAAGTGAATTCGGAAGGAAAATTCGTCGCCGGGCTCGCGATCCTGGCAGATCCCGCGGCCGACCAACCAGATGTTCGAGTTGTCCCAGAAGATGTTCAGACTCATCGCTTCCTCCTGCCCACTCCCGGATCTCGCCTTGTGGCATTGCTGGCCATCTGAGGGATGAGAGCAATGTCTCTCGGCGAGCCGGCTACCGGGCGCGCGTTGCTTAGCGTACCTGAATTGTACGATGCAGACCGAACACATGATGATTCCGAGACGAGAAAACGAATGTCTTGCAATCGGCTTCCGTCTTCGCTGCTCACACACATAGCGCAAGTTAGGAGACCGACCAGCGTCACTTCGGCAGCAGCGACCTGAGATCCTCTTTATCCAAAACGGGTACGAGCGTACTCACCTTGCGATCGAGTGCCGCGGCCAAGCGGATCAGAGTTCCGAGCGTGGGGAGCTTCGCGCCTCGCTCAATCGTGCTGATGTGGTTTTGCTGGATACCGGTCATCTCTGCGAGCGCGATTTGCGTGAGGCCTCGCTTCGTCCGCAGCTCTCGCAGGTGCTCGCCGAACAGCGCTCCGGCTGGCGTCATCAGCGTCAAGGAGTTGTACTCCGCTTGACTTTCGCGGATTATAGCCGTGGTTCATATCAACGAGGTGCCTGACGCGGCGCGGCTGCTTGGGAGGTCGGGCGGGGAGATCGCGGCGGCGATCGAGGATGGCGAGATCGAGGCGACGTCGGCGTGCGGCGGGCCGATGATCGACATTCATGAGCTGGCGGAGCAGGCGGTGCATGTCTGGCCGATCGACGAGGAGGCGATGCGGAGGGATGCGACGCTCGTCCTGCCGGAGGGGGTTCGGACGCGCAGGTTCACGGTGGTGCGGCTGCCGCGCTACGTCGTCGCGGCGTTGGAGTGCCTGGCCGAGGAGAACTGCGAGAGCGCCGGAGCGCTGCTGACGCGCGAGCTGCACGGGCTGGCCTACGCCCACCGCGAGCGCCTCGGCGCGTCGATCGCGGGGTTCGCCGAGGCCGTGAACTGGCCGTTTCCCGAAGAGACGCCGCAGGGGTAGCCGGACAACGGGCAAAACTGGAATGTCGGCGGACTCCACGAGGCAATGATTTGGTTCCCCGAGGCAATGATTTGCCTCCACAAGGCAAAGATTTGGCTCAACGAGGCAATGATTTGGCTCCACGAGGCAAAGATTTGGCTCCACGAGGCAAAGATTTGGTTCCGCGATGCAATGATTTGGCTCCACGAGGCAAAGATTTGGCTCCACGAGGCAAAGATTTGACTGCGCGAGGCAAAGATTTGACTCCGCGAGGCAAAGATTTGACTCCGCGAGGCAAAGATTTGGCTCCGCGAGGCAATGAATTGACTCCACGAGTGCGCTGCATCTTACGAAATTGGTGAGTCAACTCACGGATTCTCGCGAGAGGCCAACAGGCTGCGGCATCACGCCGGCGATGAGATGATCTTGAACGGCCAAAAGTGGTAAGTCGGCGGAGTCCCGGAGTCCGTGAATACACTCCTGGAGTCCGTGAATACACTCCCGGAGTCCATGAATACACTCCCGGAGGCAGTTAACGGCCTTTCGGAGGCAGTTAACAGACTCCGGGTCGTCGTCGCATTTCCGGAACTGGTGGCTCACTAGCTTGGACGAGTGCCTTCCGCCTCGAGACCCGACTTCGCCCTCGGTGTCCGCCGACCTATCCAGGTCTCTCCGAATTCTTCCAGCAGAGCGACTGGAAGGGTCTTCGTCTCCTCTGCACGGCGAGATCTCGCACAGACAAGAGTGTCTGTGCCACATCGCCTTCGTTCTCGGGTTCAACCCGCGGGGTTCGCTGGGCAGCGAATGAAAAAGTTGTCAGTTGTCAGGGGGTCAGGTCGAAAATCGACATCGCCACTACAGGATCTCCTGCACCCTCTCCGGGGGGCGTCCCACCACCGCCCGCCCGCCGCGGACGACGATGGGGCGCTCGATGAGGATCGGATGCTCGGCCATCGCGCGCAGTACCTCGTCGTCCGGGGTGGTGTCGCCGAGGGCGAGGGACTTGAACTGGGGCTCGCCGCGACGGACGATGTCGATCGGGCGGACGCCGAGCAGCTGCACGATCTGGCGCAGTTCGGCGACGGACAGCGGATCGCGCAGATACTCGCGGACCGGCAGCTCGACGCCGGCCTCGCGGACGAGCGCCAACGCAGCGCGACTCTTACTGCAGCGCGGGTTGTGGAGGAAGAGGTCAGTCATGGCGTGAAGGATATACGCGGGCCGAGGGATCTCGCGGAGCCGGGAGCGGGGACTCACGCGGAGGCGCGGAGGGCGCGGAGAAAGGCGTTTCTCATCATCTCCTCCGCGTCTCCGCGTCTCCGCGTGAGCTGAAGTCGTTCGTTTCAGAGTCAAGGTACTGCGTTTACAATCCCCGCCATGCCGATCGGAATCAGAACGGAAGGGTTGCGGAAGGTCTACCCGGCCGCACAGCAGAGAGGGGACGTCGTGGCCCTCGACGGACTGACGCTCGAGGTGCAGCCGGGCGAGATCTTCGGCCTCCTCGGGCCGAACGGCGCGGGGAAGTCGACCACTGTCGGCATCGTCACCACCCGCGTCCAGCCGACGGCGGGGCGTGCCTGGGTCGGGGACCTCGACGTTTGGAAGAACGGCAAGGCCGTCAAACGGCTGATCGGCGTCGTGCCGCAGCGTCCCAATCTCGACTTCGCCCTCACCGCGCGGGAGATCCTCACCTTTCACGGCGCCTACTTCGGCCTCTCCTCGGAGGAACGGCGGAAACGGGCGGACGCGCTTCTCGAACAGTTCAAGCTCACCGACCGCGCCAATCAGAAGCCGCTCGGGTTTTCCGGCGGGATGATGCAACGCCTCTCCATCGCCCGGGCCATGATGCACGACCCCGACGTCCTCTTTCTCGACGAGCCGAGCGCGGGACTCGATCCCCAGACGCGCCTCCTCCTCAGCGAGATGATTCGCGGGTACAACGCCCGCGGCAAGACCATCCTGCTGACAACACATAACATGGAGGAGGCCGACACCCTCTGCCAGCGCGTGGCCATCGTCGATCACGGCAAGATCATCGCTCTCGGCACGCCTGAGGAGCTGAAGCGGTCCATACCCGGCGGCTACATCGTGCGCCTGCAGGTCGGCAGCAAGCCGGCCGGCCTTGCCGACGCCGTACGGAGCTTGCAGGGAGTGTCCGAAGTCCGTGAGTCCGGCGAAGGGCAGCTCGACGTCTATGCCGACCAGGGCGGCTCGCTCGTCCCGGAGGTCGTCGCCGCCGCCGCTGCCTCGGGTGCCACCATCCAAGACCTGCACATCTCCGAGCCCAGCCTCGAAAACCTCTTTCTGCACCACACCGGACGGAGTCTGCGCGAATGAACGTGACTACTTTTCTGGCCATGCTGGCGCGCGACGCCCACGTGGCCCGGCGCAACTCCGTGCAACTGGCCTTTCAAACCCTGCTGCAGCCGATGATGTTCGTCTTCATCTTCGGCAGGGTGATGACAACCAGCGGCCTGATGTCGGCGGAGTACAAGGCCCTGCTCCTTCCCGGCATCATCGCCCTGAGCATGATCATGACCGGCACCTGGGCGGTGACGATGCCGCTCCTGGCCGAGTTGCAGTTCACCAAGGAGATCGAGGACCGGCTGCTGGCCCCGATGGATCTGGAATGGCTGGCGGTGGAAAAGATCGTCGCCGGCATGATCCAGGCCCTCGTCTCCGGCCTGGTGGTGATTCCCCTCGGCTGGCTGGTGATGGGGGGCGTCACTATGAAGGGCGCCAATCCTGGACTCTTCATCCTCACGGCCCTGCTCGTGGCCGCTCTCTCGGCCACCCTCGGCCTGCTCCTCGGCTGCACGGTCGGCCAGCAGCAGGTCGGGCTGATGTTCAGCATGGTCATGGCCCCGATGATCTTCTTCGGCTGCACGTATTACCCATGGACTGCGCTGGCCAAGTTCCCGATCCTCAAGCGCGTCGTGCTCATCAATCCTTTGGTCTACGCCAGCGAGGGCTTCCGCAGCGCCCTCGTGCCCCAGTCGCCCCATCTCCCCCAGGTGGTCATTCTTGTCGCACTGGTGGCCTTCGACACGGTTCTCCTCCTCTTCGGCCTTCGCCAGTTCCGGCGCAAGGCGCTGAGTTGATGTTCCAATGAAGCACATCATCCTCGGCGCCGGCGGCGCCATCGCCAATGTCCTTTCCCGCGAACTGATCGCAGCCGGCGCGTCCGTCCGGCTCGTTTCGCGAAGCGGACGGGAAGTCGCGGGTGCCGAATCCGTCCGCGCCGACCTTCTTGACCCTGTCAGCGTGCAGCACGCTGTCGATGAGGGATCGACCGTGTATCTCCTGGCCGGTCTTACCTATCGAACGGCAATCTGGCGGGCGCAGTGGCCGGGGATCGTGCGCAACACCATCGACGCCGTGGCGTCGCGAGGGGCGCGTTTGATCTTTTTCGACAACGTCTACATGTATGGCCGCGTCGACGGTGTCATGACCGAGGAGACGCCGATCCAGCCGGCGAGCAGGAAAGGGGAGGTGCGGGCGCGGATCGCCTCGGACCTGCTCGACGCGGCGCGAAGTGGAAAGATCAAAGCATCGATTGCGCGCTCGGCGGACTTTTACGGAACCGACGCGAAGACGAGCGTGCCCAATCTGCTGGTTATTCAGCCGCTGGCGCAGGGAAAGAAGGCGCAGTGGCTGGTGAACGCGGATGTGCCGCACAGCTTCACCTACATCCCGGACGCCGCCCGCGCGCTGCCGCTGCTGGCCGCGGCGGATGATTCATGGGGAGAGGTGTGGCATCTGCCGACCGCGGCACCGCCATGGACCGGACGTGAATTCGTTGCCGCCGCCGCCCGCGCGTTCAACGTTGCGCCGCGGTTGATGGTGCTTCCGCGATGGATGCTCCGTCTGGCCGGGATCGTCAACGGCGACATCCGTGAATCAGTGGAGATGCTCTATCAGAGCGCGCTGCCGTACCGGTTCGACTCGTCGAAGTTCGCGCGGCGGTTCGGAGTGCAGGCGACGCCGTACGCCACGGGAATCGCGGAGACGGCGCAGCTCTACAAGTAGAGGTGCGAATCGGCGCCGCGGAAAGCGTCACCGTTTTGGACAGTTTTGGACTTTCTTGCGCGACAGCCGCGATGCTAGCCTGCGTGGCGATGGGCGAGCTCGATTCTCCTGAAACGCCATCGCTGTTGCTGAGGATCGGCCGGCTTCTCTTCTCGCTGTCCGTCGTCGCGTCCGGGATCTACCAACTCGCAACGGGCCGCTACGTGAACCTCGTTCCCGTGAATCCCGCCACGCTTCAACCACCGTGGCAGGTCGACCTGTTCGGCGTGCTCTTTATTCTCATCGGCGCAGGCCTGCTCGTACGGAGAACGGTTTCGGCGGCCGCCATCACACTCGCGGCGCTCCTGCTGGTGTTGCTCTTTGGGTTCCGCCTCCCCCTTGCCTTCGCGCATGCCTCGACCGGGAACATTTGGGTGGTTCCATTGATGATGCTGGCGCTCCTCGGTGGCGCGATTCTGGCCGCGGCTCCACGCCACGGATCATCGGGCAGCTCCGTCGACCGCGTTTTCGAAACGGCAAGGCCCTTCGTGCCGTTGGCGCTCAGCGCATTCCTGGCCTACAGCGGCTTGTCCCACTTCGCGTACGCCAACTACGTGGCGAGCCTGATCCCGCCGTGGATTCCGGCACACATGTTCTGGACCTACTTTGCCGCGTTCGCGCTGATCGCCGGAGGGATCGGCGTTCTCGTGCCGAGGACGGCCCGCCCGGCGGCCACGCTGTCGGGAGTCATGCTCTTCAGTTGGGTTTTCCTCGTGCACATCCCGCTGGCCATCCGTACGCACACCGTCAGTGAGGTCTCACGTGGGTTTCTGGCGCTTTCCGACAGCGCCGTCGCGTTCATGCTGGCCGGCACGGCTCGCATTCAGAAGAGGAGAGATCAATGACGGGGAAGGTTAGAACGATTGCGTTAGCAAGCTTCGTACTCGTTGTCATGCTGGCAGCCAGGTGGCCGGCGCAAGCCCAGGAGGCCAAAGCACCCTATCCAAACATGGCCCCGCTCGAGCAATACCTGATGGAGCGAAATGCCGAGATCGCGCTGGCGCGGAGCGCTGCTCCCGATTCCATCTCACTCGATGCCGAGGTCATGGTTCTCGGAGAGCACGGTTACGAGACCGCCGTCAAAGGCAGGAACGGTTTCGTTTGCGCCGTGGAGCGATCGTGGGCCTCTCCAATCGACGATCCCGATTTCTGGAATCCCAAGCTGCGGGCTCCGATCTGTTTCAACGCGCCGGCCGCGCGATGCTGCCTCGCACAAACGATCAGGAAAACCAAGCTGGTACTCGCTACACGATCCAAGGATGCCATGGTCAAGGACCTCAAAGCCGCGCTCGACGGTAAGGAATTGCCGTCGCCGGAGCTGGGCGCGATGTGCTACATGATGTCCAAGCAAGGGTACTTGAACAGCCGTGACGGGCACTGGCATCCCCACCTGATGTTCTTTCTTCCTCCGACTGATCCCGCCGCCTGGGGATCAGGCCTGCCCGGCGCCCCGCTTTTCGCCATCAAGGACGATATGGGACGGCTGACAACGTTTCTCATTCCTGTCGCCAAGTGGTCGGACGGGACCGCTGCGTCGAAAGAATGAGAGCGGTTGCGCGATCTGCTCAGCCCGCATTTGTCAAACTATGAGTGATGTCCTGCTCCTCGCGCGCGGCTGCGCCGCAGGGCACAGACAAGAGTGTCTGTGCCACATTGGCCCCCGGTATTCGCAGAACGCATGGAGTCTCGCCGGACAGAATGTGGCACAGACACTCTTGTCTGTGCCGGCGCCGCCGTTGCCTCGGGTGCTATTCTCCGGAGCGTGAAGGAGTCGAAAGTTGGAATGACGGTACCGGTCACGATCACGAGCGAACGGCAGGGGTTCTTCGGCTATCGCGCCTTTCCCCCGGAGCTCGTGGAACGGCTGGCGTCGGAATTCAAACTGGCCCAGCCCTTTCCCCATCTCGTCCTCGAGAATTTTCTCAACCTGACGCCCGATCAGATGGCGGACGTCTACCCCGCCCCCGACTCGCCGGACTGGAACAAGCGCCGTGATTTTTACCAATCCGGCAAGATGTATTGCCGCGACACCGACGTTCTTCCGCCCCTGATCTCATCGATGCTCTATGAGCTCTCGGCGCCGCCTTTTCTCCGATTCCTGGAGTCGGTCAGCGGGATCGCCGGGCTCATTCCCGATCCCTACTATGAAGGGGGAGGGCTTCATTGCAGTGCTCCGGCCGGGGTGCTCATGCCCCATACCGACGCCCACTACTATGAACGGCTGCGACTCTACCGGCGCATCAACGTGTTGCTCTACCTGAACCCGGAATGGGAAGAGAGTTTCGGGGGCTGCCTGGAGCTTTGGGAAAAAGGGGCCAGGCAGCCGGCCAGAGTGGTGATCCCTAAATGGGGCACGTTCGTGATCTTCCGCACCGACGACCGCTCCGTGCACGGTTTTTCCACTCCCGTCGCCGCCGGCCATTGGCGCCGTTCGCTCGCCCTCTACTATTACAGCAGTCACGACACGGTCCGCTTCAGCGGCGATCCGAACATCTACTGGCAGCAGCACGGAAAGCACACCGGGATGAACAAGCTGCGTGTCCGCTGCTATCTGTTGCTGACGCGTCTCGCGCACCGCCTCTCCACCCTGGCGCATCATGCCAACCCAAACAAGGAGCCTCGCGCGGACCGTAGTGGTTAGTGTCAGTGGTTACTTGTTTTCGAGTTTCGTCAGAATCTCCAGCATTACGTTGTTTTGATTCTCCAAATGCTGAAGGATCGTTTCTATTTCGCGCTCTGCTTTCGTGTTGACCTCAAAATCAGCTTCTGCTCTCGCTTCGGCATGTCTGCCCTGCAGATTTTGGCCTATCATAATCAGTGGCATGAGGAAGATCTGAATCATGTTTGAAATGAACAACCACAGAACAAATGCCGGATAAGGATCAAAGCGCGCGTTCTGTGGAGCAAACATATTCCAAGACAGCCACACGACAGTCCAAACAAAGATAATCAAAAAGAAACCCATGGTGCCGACTCGGTCGGTAGTCCACACAGCCAGTCTCTCAAGGCGGCTCAAACGTGGGCGAAACTCGCGGTTGACGTTGCGAACCGGCTTCCGGATCTTCTTGAGCTCTTCCAAAGATTTGGGATGTTGTACGTTTTCCATAACTCTTCTCCACAACCTCTTGCCAGCTTTGAAGCTGGACGACGGTTTCACCAGTCACGGCCGGTTCACTTGACGCCTGCGGCAGACATTCTACGCTGAAGGCATGCTCCGAAGCCTTCCGAACCCTCCTGAATCGTGGAAGGACTCACCACCAGTTCATCTTGTTGGATTGGTGGCACCGATGAATCACATCATCCTCGCTCGACGATGAGCGGTGGCTGCCAGACGGTAGAGAGAGTCGGGCGATCATACCGATCGCCGGCTCCGCGGAACCTCGTCCGGCTGACGCCCCGGAAAGCGTTACCGTTTTGGGCGCGATCGCGAGACCGCCGCGATGTTAGCCTTCGTGGCGATGGGTGAGCGCGACTCTCTTGAAATGCCATCGCTGCTGCTGAGGACCGGCCGGCTCCTCTTCGCCCTCTCCGTCGTCGCGTCCGGGATCTACCAGCTCGTGACGGGCCTCTACGTGAACCTCGTGCCGGTGAATCCCGTCCGGCTCCCGCCCGCGTGGCAACCCTACCTGTTCGGCGTGCTCTTCATTCTCATCGGCGTAGGCCTGCTCGTACGGAGAACGGTTTCGGCGGCCGCCATCGCGCTCGGAGTGCTCCTGCTGGTGTTGTTCTTTGGTTTCGTCCTGCCGCCGGCGCTCGCGCATGCCTCGACGGGATACGTGTGGGTGGATCCCTTGATGATCCTGGCGCTTATCAGCGGTGTGAGCCTGGCGGTGGTTCCGCGCGACGGATCGCCGGGCAGCTCCCTCGACCACGTTTTCGAGAAGACGTCGCGCTTCGTGCCGCTGGCCCTCGGCGCATTCCTGGCTTACTGCGGCGTGACCCACTTCCCGTACGCCAAGTACGTCGCCAGCCTGATCCCGCCATGGATTCCGGCGCACATGTTCTGGACCTACTTCGCCGCCATCGCACTGATCGCCGGCGGGGTGGGCGTGCTCGTACCGAGAACGGTCCGCCTGGCGGCGACGCTCTCGGGGATCATGCTCTTCAGTTGGGTCTTCCTCGTGCACATCCCCCTGGCCATCAGTACGCACACCGTCGGCGAGGTCTCCCGCGGGTTTCAGGCACTCCAGGACAGTGCCGTCGCGTTCATGCTGGCGGGGACGGTACGCAGTCGTCAAAATCTCTGAACCGCAGAGCTTTCCCTGGGTGACGATCGATCCTGCTCCAACCGGCGGGCACTAAGGTTAGACTCGGTGAGAACGCCAATGCCGGGCAGATCCTCGCCTCGTCGTGCCGTCCGAATCACCTGCTGGCTTCTGGCCACGGTGTGCGGCGCGCTGCTCCTCGTGGAGATGAGACGGCACGGCTCGCCGGCGCCGAACGCAATCTCGTTCTGCATCTTCCGCCGCGTGGCCGGCATTCCGTGCCCGTTGTGCGGCATGTCCCGGGCCTGTTTGGCGCTGGCACGAGGAGAGTGGCGCGAGATGTTCCGTCTGCATCCACTCGCCCCGTTGCTGGCGCTCGAATGCGGCGCGGTCTGGCTGGCCTCAGGAGCATGGGCAGCCGGCTGGCGGCTGCCCATCCCACAACCGCGGCTCGAACGTGTTGCGGAGAGACTGATCCTGGCGAACGCGGCGCTCTTCGTTCTGCTTTGGGGATGCCGTCTTTACTTCCATACGCTTCCGTGGTGAACCGTTCCGTGGTGAACCGTGGGCCTCTCGCCTTGACGCGAGCAATTCGCTGAAGTAGAGTTGCAACTGTCCGCTCCATCATGAGGAATGTTTCTGGCGGCAGCTTGTCCACTCGGCGACTGTTTCGCCGCGTTGGATTCCTCTGGCCCTCGACTATCCGCCGGCGAATTCTCCTATACCTCGTCGTCGGCGCACTCGCCGGCCTGGCCTGCAGTGGCGTCGACTACTCGATCAACGCAAACCTTATCGATTGCGATGTGGCGACGAAAGATTCGAGCGATTGCAACCTCGCGGGGTTTTCGCACGGTTGTACTGCCGTCGTCTTCTCCAGCGGCAAGTGTCACCTCAGCAAATGTACCAAGCCGTGCGACGCGCTGGCCACGCCGCTTACGAATTGCCCTTTCGGCAGGACCAACGGAGGGAAAGCCTGGACGGCGGGCGACTGTAAGACTCAGGGTCTGATCGCAGGCTGCACGAACGTAACGCTGTACTCATTTGGTTGCTACGGATATACCTGCAGCGACCTGAAATGCGGCCGTCACTAATGACCAGGAACATGTTGTTCGAGCGTCGCGGTTTCGGTCGGGCCATCGTGCTCCGGATGGCATTAGGAGCGCTCCTGTTGGTGGTCATCGCTTCCGGCAGACGAGCGGTGGCGGCGTCCGGCGACGGCCTTTCCGGCAAGCCCCAGAGCGGGCATATCACAGCCATATTGCCCGAACAGATCATCCCTCTTGGTTCATTCAGCGTCGTCTTTCCGACGACGGCTGTCGGAACTACGGCCACTCAGGCCTGCTTCTATAACTGTTTCCAGATTTCAGGCGGCACGTGCAATTACTCAGGTACGGTGGCGTTGGCCCAAGCCGCGTCTTCTCCGTTCAGCACCGTGAACCTGAGGAAGGGAAATACGACAACCGGAGGCTGTAGCGGCACGCCTGTTACCCTCCCGGTCACGCTTCAGGCCGGAGAATTGTTGCTGACTGACTTCGTATTCAGTCCCACATCAGCCGGAAGTTTCCAGGAGACGGTCAGCTACAGCGTGACTCCGACCGGAGTTGCCGCCGACACATTTTCATGGCTGTTGTCGGGCTCGACTCCGACTCCTACTCCTCCGGCCGGACAAAAATACCCCACCCCGACTGCCTCGGCGGGTCCCGCCTCGCTCACCCTGGGCCCGGACGGCAACCTCTGGTTTGCTGAGAGCCTTGCGAACAAGATTGGCCGGATTACCCCGTCCGGCGTCACTACCGAGTTCCCGATCCCGACCGCAAATTCGTTTCCGGCGGGGATCGCCGCCGGTGTCGACGGTAACCTATGGTTCACCGAAGCGGACGGGAACAAGATCGGCCGCATCACGCCGGCTGGCGCGGTCACTGAGTTCGCTCTTCATACGACCGGGGCGGTGCCCGGGCCGATCGTCCTCGGCGGGGACGGCGCTCTCTGGTTCGCCGAGGTGCAGTACAACAACATCGCCTGGATTTCGCCGTTCGGCGATCTCGCCGAGTATCACTTGACCGCGGCATCCAATCAGGCCGGCGGAATTATGGCCGTGGCCGCCGGGAGCGACCAATCGATCTGGTTCGCCGAGAACAATGCCAATCGGGTGGGGCGCGTGAACCAGAGCGGTCAGTTCACGGAGTTCAATTTGCCGACAGCAAATGTTCAACCTGCCGGAATTGTGCTCGGTCCCGATGGCAACTTCTGGTTCACCGAGTCTCAATTGAACGGCAACGCCCGCATCGGCCGCATTACGCCAAGCGGGATCGTCACCGAATATCCGATTACCACCGCTCAATCGACAGCCGTTGCAATCGTCGCCGGTCCCGACGGGGCTCTGTGGTTCTCGTGGTCGACGTCAACGGCCGGCAAGATCGGCCGGATCAGCACCACCGGAGCACTGACCCAATTCGACCTTCCCGCGGGGATGGCGGCGGACGCGCTCGTCTTGGGCGCGGATGGTGCGCTCTGGTTTACAGACTTCAACGGCAGCGCGATTGGCCGCCTGGCCGTCATAGGAGCGACACGCCGTCGCGCCACGGCGCACTGAACGCTGGAAGCTGAGGCTGCGCCGTTCGTTACTCCAGCGGCCGAGCGACGTGGTTCCCTCGACAAAGTTTCCGCCTGCCTTCAGTTATCCTCAGCCCCGGTCGATCCGGGCTTTCGTGCCGAGAGCGTCATCTCCGACCTGACTTGTTGTGAGCCGGGCTTCCTCTTCGCTTCGCTGGGGTCGAGTGCTTTCAGGCGCGTCGCCTGCAGCTCTCCGCTCGAGGTGAGCCCAGAGAAGATGGCGGCGGCACGGGCACGGCCGAGCGCCCGTAGTTCGTCGGAGCTGATGATCTGGGCGGCTAGAAGCTGCGTTCGGATCTCGTCGTAGAAACCGTCACCGTCGAAGCTTGGCGCCGAGACCACAGCCGCGGGTTGAGGAGCAGTCCTGCGACCTCGTTCCGTCTTCGGCGACTCGGGCGGAGGTGGCGGCGCGGTCGTGAATTTCGCACGCTCCTGTGCGAGACGCTCGGTCGACAACGTTTCGGAGTAGAGCGTCTCGAGGACCGTCTCCAGTGAGGGGGGTTCGGTCGCTCCCGCATTCGGCGCCTCGCGGCGAGCTGCAATCAGCGACTCGAGCTTGGCCTTCCTCAGCTCCTCCGAGTCGAGCTCGGGATCGAAGCGTCCCTCGATTTCGAGTGTGAGCTCCGGCCGCGCCGCGAGCTCGCCTGCGATCTTTCGCAGCTTCTCCCCCTCGTGCGAAATGAATGTGGCCATTCCGGGATCGAACGACACGACCTCGAGGTCCTCGCCGCTGATTCCCATGGACCGCCCGAGAGCGCGGAACGGCGACTTCACAACGCCGCCGAGGATCGTCTTCACCGCTTGCCAGAAAACGGCCCGGTAGTTGAACTCTGGCGAGTCGACATTTCCCTCGATGGGAACCTGAAGAGCAATCAGGCCGTTGCGATCCTTGAGGAGAGCAATAGCGAGCCGCACCGCGAGCCCTGCCTTGGATCCGCCGATCTTCTTTCCGAGGGTCAAGTCCGTGGCGAACACGTGGTGATCCCCGGCCAGCTTGCGATCCACGATCTGGTAATGAAGATCGAGGTCGAGATTGCCGCGCTCGATCTCGTAGCCGGCAAACTCGACAAAGTACGGTGTCAGCTTCGGCATGGGAATGCTTTTGAAGTGCATCGACAGATCTGTGCCGGCGAACGGATCAGAGGTGTGCATCGTTCCTTCCGCCGTCATCGAGCCATGGTCGGCGACCTCGCCGTCGAGGCGGATCGTCGAGGCGGCGGCGCTGGTGGTCGAGAAATCGCTCAGCTTTCCGTTCGCGGAGCTGACCGCCGTCGCAAACGGCAGCACGAGGCTGTCATCCCGATAGTCAATCGTGCCGTCGCGGATGTTGATCAGGCCGATGTCGAGCGAGCCCTTGTTTGCGTCGGTCGTATTGGAAGAACCGATGGCGGAGAGATTGAGGTTCTTCTGCTTGTCGATCTCGACGTTCGCATACAGGCCTCCAACATCGACAGTTCGGATTCGGAATCGCGACGACGATCCATCGAGACGGATCTGGTGAAGCATGGCCGTTCTGCAGCCGAGAAGGCGCTGTTTGTTGGCGTCGAGAAACTCAAGGCCGCTGACTACTCCGTCGCCTTCCACCAGATACGGCTGCTGCGACGAGAAGAGCGTTCGCCCATCGAAGCCGAGATTGCCTCCCGCCAGATCGAGGCCGCGTATGGAAGAGGCGTAGGGACGAAACGGGATGAGGTCGATCGCCGTCAGAGAGCTTTGGCAGTCGAGCGAGAAAGGCGAAGGCACGAGGGCGCCGCGCACTGAAATTCGGCCACCGCCGTTCACATTCGCCACTGCGGAAAGGGCAATTGGCGTCGTGACGCTATTCGAGATACCGGTCGCCTCGATGGTCATCCCGTCGAGATCGAGGCGCACAGGAGTAGCTGTCTGATGATCCTCGATGTGAAGCGTGCCGCGCTCGATCGTAGTCTTTGCCAGCTTTACGCTCCATCGCTCTGCGACCGGTGGCTGTGCGGAGGAAGGTTGCCGAACCTGAGGTGCAGGGGCCTGGCTCGTCCAGTCAAATCGTCCGTGAGTATCCCAGCCCATTGAGCCACGCGGGTCGCTGATGCGCACCGATCCGATTTCGACCTGCCGCCCCGGAAAGGCGATCTTCGAGTCCCGAACTTCGAGCCGTGGGATGGCGAGCTGCCCAGCGCTCTGACCACGCGGGGAAAGCGCGAGGTTAGTGGCCGTCAATTCACCTCCAGTAGCCTCGAGCTCGAGGCCTCCAACCTTGCCGCGTCGCAGGTGGTAATCGGCGCTGACATCGAACTGACCAGTGCCAAGCACAATCGGCGTGTCGGGGACCAGCCACTGCGCAAGGGGTGGAAGGGCGATATTGCGTGCCTCGATCCGTCCAGAGAGTCCGAGCGGCGAGATGGTCTGCTGCCCCGTCATCCGGATCGAGCTTTTGATGCTTCCCGTGGCGAAGTGGATGGAAAGCGCGTGTTCGCCTCGCTGTTCAGGAAGCGTGACCAGATCGCGCACTTCAGCGTTCACCGGAGCGAGCCTGGCGGCGACTGGTGGGGTGACTGACTCGTCGATGAGCTCGACCTTCCCGTCACGAATTGCGAACCGGTCGATGATCAGGCGGGACAAGGGGGCAGAGTTGCCGTCGCCGGGCAGGAGGTCCGCGATACTGAGCTTGCCGTCACGAAGAATGCGTAGCTGGACGACCAGGCCTTCGATTCGAAGCTCGCGCAGCCGCCATGCCCTCTTTACGATTCCCGAGAGCGCGAGCTCGAGGTGGAGACGATCGAGTGACAACAGCGGCTGGCGATCACGGTCGCGGATCCGCAGTCCGGTCAAATTGAGCGCGAGCGTAAACGGATTGAACCCGACCTCGCGGAGTGTTACCTCGCGGTGAATTGCAGCTCCCCCTTTCTCCTGGATTGCCCAGCGCACGAGCCGCGGAATCAGCAGGAGACCGCAGAGGGCATAGAGGGTCACAGCAATGCCGGCCACCGCGACGATACGTAGCATTCTACGGCGACCCGGGCGCTCGACGTTTCGATCTTTTAGGGTTTCTTCGGGCACAACGGAATCCTGGTTCCTCACGGGCGATGCCGGACATCCCATCGCTCGATCAAGTTCGCAGCGTTACGAATTGTTGATGCGAATTCCGGACCCGACGGCCGCACGGGGCTGCTGATCGACCATGACCGCCCCACGCCTTGCCCCGTCATCCCTCAAGGCACTGGGGAGAGCCCTCAACACCGGCCGACATGATGGCAGCCGCGTGGGCGGCGGAAATGCTCCACATTGATTTCTACGCGCGAGGCATCAGCCTTCCGCACCATTCGCGCTCCGATTTTCAGTCCGAATGGCTCATCATTGCGACCCAGCTTGGGTTTCCCAACCTCCCTCATGAGGATGAATCGGAACGTCCGCCCCGAGAATGCCGAACGACTCGCACGCGACGGTGACGCGCAGCGGCCATCTCCTCAGGTCCGCTTTTTCCGCTTTTCGCGTGTGGATTTCGATGGACAACGTCGACGTAACCACCGTTCAGGCGTGGTCGATGGGGTCGTCGAAGGCGTTAACGGTTCTCGACGCCGCCGCGTCGCGGTGTCGTTGGGGATCGCGATCTGCGTAGAAGCATCGATCGACGTCACTCTCTGGAGCGGTGCCCGACCGCGCTCTCTGAGGCACACGTAGAACCAACCGCTGACTCTACTAGTCGTGGAGATGGATCACAGCGCGCACGACATGATGGGTCCGGTCCACTAGAACGACATGTCCCCCGATCACGACATAGACATGCTCGCGCGGCGGGGGCGGCAGGCGCTGACGGAAATCCTCGGGCGGGTAGTACGCATGGCGCCGGAACTCGCGGTCGAACGGGCGCCCGGGTGCGAGCCGCTGCTCATGCTCGGGGCGGAACCAGTTCCGGTCCGCTTCGCGCAGGCCGCGGGTGTCGCGGTGCTGGTCGGCCCACTCGCGCGCGACCTGCCGGTCATGATCGTTGAACTGGTCGTGCTCTTGAGCCCATGCGCCGGTCGTAACGAGCAGCGCGACAGCGAATGTTGCGGCATACCAAAGACGTGCCTTCATGAGGTTCTCCTTTGATCTCTGAGGCGGTGTGCATTGCCCATGCCGGTCACCAAGCGTCCGTGACTTACTTGATTGACTTCTGATGCCGCGTCCGACGAACAGGGCCAAGCGAGCTAAGTTGTTGAGGAATCGTTGGTAGACCTTACCGTAGTGAGTTCGAACCTTTTCCTCGACTGGATTCGAGAGGCCGATGCGCTCAGGAGAGCCGCTGCGTGAGACCGGTAGCGGAGTCTTCGGCAATCGCATCCTGCCCCGCGATCACCATCGTGGGAACATCCTTCACCGGATTCGAAGTAGCACCTTCTGAGGGGAGGGCCGGGCGGAGGGGGACCACGCGTGATCACGCCCGCGGAGACGGATGAGCAGACCCGGTTGTTGGAGTCGCGACCGGTGTCGGTTCTTCTGGGTTTGGCTTCTCATTCTCGATTTTCTTCTCTAGCAGCGGGGGCTGTGGGAGATGTGGGAAACGCCAGCTTCATCGGCGTTTTCCAAGTCCTGTGGGAAGGCGCGGCTTCATCGCGGCTTTCCATAGGACGTCAGCTTCCATAGCCCGCTCTTTCTGTCGCGCCTCGCACCTGGACGATACGGAGGCGCTGTCAGCCTGTGGAAGCTGTGCGCGCGCACTTCGGTTCGCGCGCCAGGAGAACAGCGTCGTGATTCACGCAACGAATCACATGCAGGAGTTCTACCTCCCGTAGACCTTGCTCCGCGATTACGCCATATCCGAACTCTGCTCTCTGACAAGCGCGAATCCGCCTCGGCACGCTTCCCGTCTTGACCTGAACCTACTATCGTGAAGGCATGTCCAGGAGTTCTCAACCCGGCCTACACGACCCGTATTGGTACGAGGCGATCGTCGGCTTGCGATACGTGGTCGATCTCCTCGACCCGGAGAGCAATCTCGCCGGCGTCACGTTCCAGCAACCCTCGGTCGAAGGGCTGGATGACGTTGTTGCCGTCTATAACGACGGCCGCCGAGCGGGCGTTCAAGTCAAGCACACCCGCGTGGACGCGCCCCTCACGTTCAACGACATGGTGCGAGCCCGTGACGGCGTGTCCCTGCTGCGCAAGCTGACTCGCGGGTGGGCGACGCTCTCCGCAGGTGACGTGCAGTGTTCAACGCGGCTGTTCTCGAACCGGCAGCTGGCAGACGAGCAGACGCGCGCGGAAGCGCAGCCAGCATTGGCAGCATTCTGGCGCGCGCTGACAGCGACCGTCGCGGAAGCACGCACGCTCGGAGACGTCCGTCTTCCGACAGAGTACGAGACCGCATGGGCAGCTTGGCTCTCGGAGCTCAGCGAGCTTGATGAAGGCGCGAAACTTCAGTTTCTCCAGACGCTGCGCATCGACGGCGGACAGCCCGACCTCGCGGGACTGGAGGCGGAGGTGATCGCACGTCTCATAGCCATCTTCGGCAACATCCCTCGCTCTGTCGCGGATCAGATCTACGACCGCCTTGTGCGGAGACTCGCAACCTGGACGACCTCCGCCCGTGGGAGCGCTACTGAGGTTCATGCCGAAGACGTTCTCACGGCGATCGGCGTACCGCATGAGGAGTCTGTCGGAGACCACGACTTTCCTCCCCCGTCACCGTTCTTCCCGAGTCGCGTCGCCTTCGCAAACGATCTCGCGAATGACTTGCGGACGGCACCCGAGCGTGTGACGTTTCTGACCGGCCCGGCTGGGTGCGGGAAGACGAGCATCGTGAGTACGCTCGCGAATCGCACGGACCCTGTGGTCGACCTCCGCTTCTATGCGTTCCGACCGATCAGCCCAACGACGGCAACCCTTCCGCAGGACTACTCGCAAACCGCAACGGCAGCCGCGTTGTGGGGCGACCTCCTCATGCAGCTCCGAACCCGCCACTTCGTCGGTCGCCTTAGTGAAGCTGGCGTGCCAGCGCGCAATGACTTGCTGGCAAACGAGCCCGCGAGGCTACGTGACCACGTGCTGCGCCTAGCGGCGAAGCTCGCAGGAGAGCGGGGAAAGGCAACCGTAATCGCGGTTGACGGGCTCGACCATGCGGCCCGAGCGCGGACGCTGGCGCCCGAACAACTCCGCGAAAAACCGTCACTTCTCGACTGGCTCGTACCGCCGTCGGAGATCCCTGACGGAGTCCGATTCCTCATCGTGGGGCAACCACAGTATGACCGCTATCCGCCATGGCTTCGGAACCGCACCGGCGTACGCGTCGTCGAAGTCCCGCCGATCGCGACGGCCGACATCGAGGTGCTGCTGGAGCGCGATCTCGGCACGTTCCCCGCGGATCAGGTTCGGCGCGCCGCGGCGACAATCAGCGAGCTGTCGCGCGGCAACACGCTCGCGGCCGTGTACGCCGTGGCCGAGGCGCAGGTCCTACCTGACGCACTGGCGCTTCGCACGCGCCTTGAGACGAGACAGCTCCACGCTGGCATCGAGGAATACTACGACCGCATCTGGAACGCTGCGCTCGCACCACTCCAGGCGAGCGTGCCCGCGGCAGGGTCGCTCCTCGCCGCCGCGCTTGCGCTTTCCTCCGCGCGGCTCACCGGCACGCTCCTGCGCGGGTTCTATCCCGATACGGCGTTCGGTGTAGCTGACTGGGAGCAGTCGCTACGGGCGCTCGCGCCGGTCATCGAAGAGCAGGATGGCACCTTCGCTGTACGTCACAACGACGTACGAGTGTTCCTCACTGGACGACTGCAAGCGACACCGGGTGCGCACACTACGGCGGCTTCGAGCATCGCTGACTTCTATCTCCGGGCGCCCGCATCGCCGGCGAAGTACGCGGACCTCATGCGCGCGCTCAGCTTCGCGAACAGGCACGCGGAGTTGCCGGCGGTATTCACCGCCACGTACGTTGTTGAGGCGTGGACGGTCGAACGCCCGATGGCGGAACTCGTCGGCGATGCGCAACGGGCGGTTGCAGCGGTTCGACCGGAAACCGGTTGGGAGACCCTGCACGACCTCGCGCTCGGCCTACGGACCCTCCAGCAACTCCGCTCCGCGCTCCGATGGCTCGATGATCCTGGCCCGCCCACGCCGATTCCGGCGTGCCTCCCCTCGGAGGCCAGGCCCACGCCGCGTACGGCGTGGACAGTGGCTGCGGTCCAGGGCGTCCTCGGCGATGCAACACGCCTCGCTGATGCCGGCGAGATTCCGCGAGCCCGCGACTTGCTGCGGAGATGGTTCGCGACCCTCTCGCCCGTGGAGATTGTTGAGGAGCTTCGGCAGCATCCGGGCGATCTCAACTTGGTGGAGGAGCGCGATCTCGATGAGACGCTGCACGCCCTCGTGCGTAGCTGGGGCATGCTTTCGCAGCGCGTCGGTGTCCCCCGAAGTTCGCTTCGAGCGTCGCTTGATGGCGATGCTGGGACGACGATGGCTCACTTCTACGGCGGATGGCTCAACGCCGGCGTCACTGCCCCACGTCCGTGGGAGCAGACCCTCCGCCTTCCGCGCATTCGCTTCATCCGCGATCTCGAAGCAGCAGTGCGTGAGCTGGCACGAGCGGAGCGATGGGAGGACGTGGCGATCACGCTCCGCCGCGTGACCGACACGCGTAGCAAGTTCTCGTCGCGGTTTCAGATTGCCGTCGCACCGTGGGCGCTTCGAACCGGTGACGTCGACATCATCGAGGCATGGGCGCAGCCTGTCGCCGAAAGCGGCTTCACTGGCGCGGGCGAAATCGAGTACAGCTTTGGTGAAAACGATATTCAGCTCTACGAAGCGATCGCTTTCACGCTCGGCTGGCTGCAACCGACACGACCCGCGAGCGCGATCAGCGCCGAAGGCGCGGACGCCTACTTCGCGCGCCGAACCTACGAGACCGGGCAAGCAACGATGCGTCGCCACCTTTATGCGACGGCGACAGTGGCGCGCCTGGAGCGAGCGGCAGCGGCGAATCCGCTGGATCTCGGTGCTGCCGTGCGCCCGGACGAACTCGCCGCCATCGTGCAGGGATTCTTTGCAGCGGATACGGACCGGGGACCCGAAGTGACCCCGTTCGCGATGCGTGGAGGTACACGTCTCCTCGCGCGGGTGCTCGCCATCGTCGGCGCGCAGCGCGACGATGGCTACACCGATGCCGTCGTTCCAACGGTCCTCGCCATCGCCGCGCAGCGCCCATACGATGGCTTCCTGGAGGTGCTCTGGCAGGCCGCCGCGAACCGCGGTCTGCATGACCTCCTTCGGCAATGGGTCGCAAGGTGGGTAGGTCCGAATGGCGAGGCGTGGACGTTCGATCTCGGTGAGCGTGCTGAAGCTGTGCGGAGGTTCACGCCGCTTGCTCGACAAGCAGGCTTTGGCGACTTGGCGACAGCAGCGGAGGAGCGCCTCCGCCGCCTGCAAGTCGGTTACATCGGCCGCAAGGAGTACGCGCTCGCGATACCGCTCGAATGGTTTCAGACGGCCGCGCGCGATGATCCGTCCGTGTGGGAGGTAGAAGGAGCGCGGCTCATGTCGATCTCGCGCGTCGCGTCGGAGGGTGGCGACAACCGCGAAGCCGTTTACGTCGAAGGTGCGGTCGCCACCGCCGCGGCGCGTAGCGGACCAGCGGCGCTGTGGCGATGGCTGATGGGTCTCGCTGCCGCGTTTGACCCACCGCTGGCCCTCGCCCGAACATCGGCCGTCGACGGAATCATCGGCGCTCTGGAAGGGACATCCGCCTTGGATGCCACGCTGCGTGCGCTGTGGTGCATTGGCGTGGGCTGTTTGGTTTGGGAGTACGAGCCCCACCGCCTAACTCTTCAGCATCTCCGCCAAGCCCTTCTCGCCGTCGCAACAACACGCGGCAGTGCCATGCTGCCTTCCACCTTGGCGTCGATCGCGCCCCGTGCATTTGAGATCACCGGGAATGACCAGCTCTACCGGTATCCCAGCCGCTGGTTTGGAACGCGCGAGCCGACCGAACCCACACCACCGTACCTGCGCGGCGCCGAGGCGCTGTTAGGAGATTTGCGTGCGCTGTCGCTCGATGACGCCGTCGCGCACCTTGAGGCGGTGACGGCTGAGATCCTGACCGACCACAGCGGCTCCTCCAGCGACCTATGGCGAGCGGTGGCAGATACCGCTACGCGGCTTACCGATACTCGTCCGGCTAATTTCCACAGTCTTCTCAGCCGGCTGGTGGCGATCACGCGAGAACGCAGGGACCCGTACCCTTGGCACTTCGACGGCATCGAGCGCGCTTTCACGGCGCTCATCCCTCTCATGACTGACGCGGAGCGGTGGGCGCTGTGCATCGCTATGCTCGGCGCGCTCTCGATCGATGAATCACGCGAGTTCTGGGTGGAAACGGCCGCTGCGAATCTAGCGTCGCTCTGGGGAATCCGTGCTCTCGCGGGCACCCCCGAGGATCGTCGCGCAGGACTCGCGCGCGAGCTCGGCGCACAGGAGACTTGGATACTTGGCCCAGATCGTCAAGGCCGCAGCTGGCCGCTGGTCACACCCGCCCCGGCCGACGATACAACGCCATCCACCTGGGAAGCCTTCGGCGTGCGCGGCCTTTCGCAACTCATCGGTGGCGCGAGCGGAGCCCATCGTGTTCAAGCCGCGCTGCGAGGTATGTACGCACTCTGCAGGGAGGACCCATCTCAGCTCGGCGAGTTCACGGCGGAATGGGAGCGGATGCCGGCGGAGCGGCGTGAACTCCTCCTACTGCTCGCAGAACGCCTCATCGTGGATATCCCTGGTGACGCTGCGACGGCGCTTCACCCGCTCCTCGAACGCACGGCGAGCTATGGTGGCGGGCGGCAGCAGCTCCAAGCAGCAATCGCCCTCTACGCAAGTTCCCGCGTTCGCAACGATGTCCCCCTGATCGATCTAGCCGCAAGACCGGCGAACCACACCCACCCACCGCTCGCCGCTGGCTTGATCGAAGCAGGTCGGGAGATGTACGGCGCCATCCCGCTCACTCGCGGCACGTCGGCGGTTCGGCAGACCGTGCAGCAACTCGCAGTCGTACTCGACGTCGATACCACCGGACTTGAACGCGCGGTAGCGGGGCTGGTCGGACAACTCCCCTCGCCTTCGCCTGACCGGCGGAAGCCCGTCGCCGCGCTCGAAGGCGAGATGCTCCTCCGGCCGAGTGGAGCGCTTGAGTCGATCGCGCAATGGGCCGTAGAGGAGGCCGTCGCCGGGTGCTTCGGCGTAGTGAACGCTCCAACGCTTGCGCAGGCGCTCCTCAACATGGACGACCCCTGGGTGCTGACGCGACCAGCAGCAGCACTCAGCGGTTCCGAGTCTTGGGCTGTCGATGACGAACTCGCAAAGCTCCTCGCATCTGGTCAGGGCACCGCGGTTGAAGCGCTTACAGAGCAAGTACTGACTGGGATAGGCGATGACGAGCATCTTTGCGGCGCGGTCCTCCACACCTTCACGCGTGACACCGACGTGGTCTTCCACCTCGAAACGCGCTGGCCGCGCGGGGTCGCTGACCTTGCGAATCTGCATCCGCCGAGGACGTTCAACGGTCGGACGTTCGCCTATTACAACGCAGAGGCATTTGAGCCAGAGCAACGCGGCGAGGCTCGGTGGCTGACGTTCCGCACTGGCGGCCAAGGATTGTTCTTCCACGGCGAGGTGCCACTTACTCCGGCGGCGGACGTCTGGCAGTCCTTCGGATGGCGGCCGCGAGCGAACGATCCGTTCACGTGGGAAGGACGAGACGGCAATGCAGTTGCGCATTTTGAAATCTGGCATGGGCCGGTACGCGAAGCCACGCAAGATCGCCTTTATCGGCAGCCAATTCTCTGTCGCTGGATCGTCTCTCAGCAGGCATGGGAGAGTGCGGAGCGCAAGGTGAGAGCGACGTTCCGGACGATGACGGATCTCACGACACACCCTGTCCGTTGATCAGCGGTTCCCTCCGTCGCTTAAGCGGCGACATCGCCCAATTGGAGCCATCGAGTTACTTTCTGAGACCGGCGCGTCAGAGTGTCCGACGACGCTCGCTGCGCGCGCGAATCGCACACCATCGCACACGCCTACGCGCGCGCGAAGGACGCTGATGCGAGCAGGCGAGTCGAGTGCGGACAGCCGACCGTTCCAGGACCCTTTGCACCGCGGGCAGAAAGTCGCCAACGACTTTCTCCTGTTCGACTTTCGCCTTCACGATCTGACCTCGTTGCCTGCGCATAAACGGCCGCGAATCGTCGCGTGATATCCCGGCGGCTCCGGACATCGGCGGCCGTCGTTGCAGGGGCATGAGGCTCGAAAGCGCCCGCGAACGGCACACAACGGCACACGCCTACGCACGGGCGTGAAAGACGCCGACGCGAGCAGGAAGCCGAGTGCGGACAGCGACCGTTCCAGAACCCCTTTCGACCCTTCCACCCGGAACGGTTCTGTCATCGCAATTAGCGCCAGCCCGCTCTGGAAGGTGAGGACACTTCATCCCGCTGCAGGGCCGATCCTGATCGGATTCCATCGTCGGTTTTCATTCGAATTTAGGACCGGAATGGGGTGAATTTTGCGGCACCCTATAAAAGAGAGGCAGAAAGCCGCAAAATTCGGCCTTTCAACTTCGCGATTTGGCCTCTTCGATCTCACCTTTGTCCCCTGCGCATCGGCGACGATCTAAGCGCTGATCACCTCGCCGGCGCGCAGCCGTCGTCGGCCCGACACATGCGTCTTGGAGGCCCATTCGACCGTACACGATCGTACACTCCTACGCGCGCGCGAAGGGTTCGACCCCGGCAACCGTAGTGCAGCAACGAACGCTGCCCCGATCCCTTCCGTTTCGGGCTCGCTTAGGCTGATTCGGCGTCGCGATTTGGCTATCGATCATTGACGAGACGGTCATCGCCCTCCGTACATCACCGAACACGCCCGGACACCCTACGCGCGCGCGACAGATTCGACCTTGGCACCGCAGCGTTACAACGAAGGCTGCCCCGATCCCTTCCGTTTCGGGCTCGCTTAGGCTGATTCGGCGTCGCGATTTGCGCTATCGATCATTGACGAGACGGTCATCGCCCTCCGTACATCGCCGGACACTTCCGGACACACTACGCGCGCGCGACAGATTCGACCTTGCCAACCGTAGTCCTGCAGTCGTTGGCGTGCTCGAGCCCACTGTCGTTTGGTCGCTCAGCTTAGTGCTCATCGCTGCGGTCTACATCGGTTTTGCGGTGGCCGACGGGCGCCGCCTCGTCCTCGTAGTTGAAGTCGCGGTTGAATCCGCCTTTGTGATAGTCGCGGCCGCGGCGATGAGATCGGCCCCATGGCCCGTGGTGATCGGGCTGGTCGCCCATGGGCTCAAAGACACCTGGCAGGAGCGCACTCACTTCGTCGCGAACCCGCGATGGTGGCCGCCGTTCTGCCTCGTAGCACTTCCTCGCCGCTGCGCTGATCGCGGTCAAGATCTTCAAGGTTGCGGCCTGATTCCGTCGCGCACCGCAGCCACAACACTATGGATCACGAAGAAGTCGGCGCGCTGCACGGCGGTGCGCGGCGCCAACCACTGGTCGGCGCGATACGTTGCGAAGCGCAGCATCGTCGAACCGTAGCCGGTCGATCACTACCCCGAAGGTGCACCGATCGCCCTCGTGCGGGAGCTCGGCGTCGAACATGCCGAAGCCATCGTGCTTACTCGGAGTCGCTCGACTCAACCTCCGGTTTTTCCGGCAGCGTGCGAAAACAGATCATCACGACGACCGCGAAGAAGAACAGTGAGATCGTCGAGTAGCAGTCACGTGGCTCGACGAGCGCATGCGCCAGATTGTTCCGTAGGTTGTAGCCAAATCGGCTCGTCAGCAGCGCCGTCAGCGCAAAATGCAGCGACTCACTTAGCAGCTTCTTTGTTTCCGGAAGCGCGAGGAGCTGGTTCAAATCGCGCTCCTCGTCGTACCCGTCGCGATTCTGACGAATGGTGTTAACGCCGCGCCGCTTCAAGTGCCACCGAATGGCACCTTCGATCTGCGGCACGAGCACGTGAATCGCGGTAATGAGATCGCGGTTAAAACCGGCAGCCATGCCTTTGGCGAAGTACGGCTCGCGGCTCGGCGGAACGAACCACGACTGCTGCGCGACGATGAGCATGTCCTGCTCTCGGATGTCGTGCTCCTCCTGAATCTGACGCCACGCAGGTTGAATCGTCGTCTGCGCTTCGATGTTGAACGAGGAGACAACGTCGTCGTACATCAACGCGAGAACGTTGTCCGTGTCTTCGGTTTCGTCGCCCGTGACCGTGCCACGGCCGGCGATCGGCGCACCTTCGGCGTTCAACTTCACCTCGCCGAAAAGATGAGTGAAGATGAAGGTCTTCGCACGGCGCATGACCTCTTTACGAACGGCGGCACGATTCGGCAACCGCGGCAGCGCGGCAAATGCCGCCAGCGCGTCGGCCAATGGCTTGCCGGCAACGGCCGAACGCGCGGCAGCGATGAACTCCGACGCGTCGAACGTGCCGCCGTGCTGTTTCAGCTCGGACAGACCTTGCCGCTGGTACTCCTTAACGCGCGCGGCGATTTCGTCGATGCGGTCCTGCGGTCCTCCCGCCTTCGTCAGCATTCCCAGGCCGCGGTGCAGAAAATCCGCCGCGGCGACGAAGCTAGCTTGCGCGCCACTCGTCCGACTCTCACCGTTCTTGATGACACTCTCTGCCGCCGCGATGCGCGCGCGGCGCTCACCTTTCGCATCGCCGAGCGTGGTATAGCAGCGGAGCAGTACGGTCCAGTACTCGAGTGCGAGTTCGAAATTACCGCGTGCTTCTGCCGCGAGCGCACATTTCTGGGCGAGCTGCGCGTACCGAGATGGGTCGCCTTGCCTGAGATCGAGAAGAATCGTTATGAGACGTTCGGTAAGAAACAGTGGATCTGTTCCGTCCAGCTCCGTGAGGTATTCCTCGATGATCCCGATCGTTCGTGTGAACCTCTCATTCTTCTTGCCGAGCGAAGCTGCGAGTTTCGCCGTGCGCTCGTAACGACCAACGCAGCCTGGCCACTTCTCCGGATCGCGTAGCCGAAGCGCCGACGCGAGGTAGTCATCGACTGCGATTTCTCCGTACTTGCGGTCGCGCTTCGCGATCCAGAGGTAGTCGGCGAAGCGAGCCCGCAACTCGGGATCGGTGACGTGTTCGACCAATGAGGCGAGCAGCGCACGCTCGTCCTCGGCGAGACTTGATGGCGTCACATGGAACTGATTTGTTGACGAGTCGATGTCGCCCATCAGCTCCACTCGCGGACGCAACACACCCGCGAGTAACCGGTAGGTGTCCGCCAACCGATCGTCGCCCGCATCCTTCGCTTTGAGCGACAGGTCGAATACGCGGCTGTCCATGTACTCCGTCTCCAGCGTTTCCACGCTGGTCGCCGCTTTTTCGAGCGCGTCGATCTCCTCGCGCGAAAGCGGGCGGATTGCTCTGTCCGTGACTTGCATGTTGCGAGAATACCGGCACGGACGTTTCTCGGGATGAGTCACTCCGTCGCTTGCAACGTACCGGAGCGGCGAGGCGCGACGAATCTACATCCTGTGGAGTGCGCGTGCCGTCTGCGTTAGCTACGATCATGTGTCCGAAATCGGACTGGGGCGCCGCTCGGCACGCGGGGCGTAGACTGCCCGCGTGAAGACCGAGTTCGCTATCCGCCTGATGTACTCCAACGTCGAAGGCGGCTCAAGGGAGCCGGCGAAGCTGTGGAACTTGGTCAAAACGACGGCTGCGAACGACCACCCCGTGAGCCTCTTCGCGGTGATCAACAACGCCTTGATTTTTCTCGGCGCGATGAATGGCAAGCTGCACTCGGAGCTGGAATCGGAGTTTGCCGACGCTGATCTGAAGAAGGCGTTGGCGCAGAGCCGGGCGGCCGCTGACGGGCCGGTGGTGCTGTTCAACCGCCCGGCTCACCTGATCGCACTTAGGCTTTTGCTTGGAATCAGTCACGCCGACGGGACGGATGACTCGATGACGCGCGTCGGCGAGTTGACCTTGCACGTCAACGACTACGTGGAGTCGCCGGAGGAAATCTGGGAGAGGGACCCCGACCTCCTTGAAATCATCGCCAACTTCGCGCCGGTTTGGGAACTACTCAATCCCCGCGACGTTTTCCAGCTCTTCGTCAGAACCTACCTGTTGCTGACGGAGCACGTTGCCACGCACGAAGGCATGACAACACTGATCACCGAGCAGCTCGGCACGGCTCCTCGCGATCTGCTGCTGGATGGATTGAAGATTGAGGACTATCTCGCGCTCGTCTTCGGCATCTTCACCAACGTACGAAACGCCGTGGTGAACGATAAGACCTGCATCATCGACATCGATCAGTTTTTCCGAGTGATGACTCTGCCCCTCGAAGGGCTCAAGAGGTTTCTCGAACGACGCAGCGGCGACGCGGAGACGTTCTACAACGAGCTAAATGTCACCCCTTCTGATGCCGATGAATTCGCGCCTTACATCCCCAACGGCGCGAAGGCGATGGACGCGACGGTAATCAAACAGCGGCCGATTTTCAGGCGGACCGATGGGCGGCATTCCGTTCTCGACGCACGCTTCTTGATCGAGTTGCTATCGACCACCTTGTACTGGACCATCTTCGACTCGATCCCTGAGAAGAAGGCGCGGAACACGTTCTCCACCATGTGGGGCGAATGCTTCGAAAGCTTCGTGCTGGACGAATTGGAGTTCTTCTATCCCAAATCGTCGCCAATCCTGCGTACGCGCGTTCCGTTTGATGACGGTGAAGTCGACGCGATGCTCGATTTCGGCAACTTCGTGGTCGTGTTTGAGATCAAGTCGGGCCTGTTGGCAAAGGACCCACGCCTGATGCGCGACCCTAAGGAACTCCGCTCCGAGCTGCACAAGAAGTTAGTCGACGGTACCGGCGTCTGGCAATTGGTAAAAGCAGCACGCGCGATCGCCGGCGGTAAGGTCGAAATGAGCGTGAAGGGATGCCGCATCTATCCAGTCCTAATCGGTGACGACCCGATCCTTCAGTGCTTCACCGCAAATAGGTACCTAGACGAGCAGTTCACGGCTCAGCTGACCGATCGTCCGCCGAACGTGGCGCCACTCACGGCGATGCTCATCGACGAATTAGAAGCGGCGCTGCCGTACTTTTGCAGCAATGAAATGGGATGGCGCGACACACTGGACGCGCGGTTCGACGCCGGCGGTGTCTCACCAGATTCATTTCACACAACATTGACGACGATGCGCGCCGAGAAGAAGATTGCCCCTCGGAAGAACGAATTCCTAAGCGAGCACGGGACACGGATCGGCAAGTTGATCCTCGATCGGTACCGTTTCGGGGAAACACAATCAAAGTAATCGCGATAGGTGCAAGCGCAGTCGCCCCGCCACGGTGTGGCGGGGCGTGGCCGCCGCAACTCGATAGCGTCACGAGTGCAGCGCACGCTCCTCCGATCCCTTCCGTTTCGGCGTTCCTTAGACTGATTCGGCGTCGTGATTCCCTCTATCGATGATTGACGAAATGGTCATCGCGCTCCGTACACCACCGCACACTTCCGCACACTCCTACGCGCGCGCGACAGGTTCGACTTGGCAGCGGTAGCGCTGCAACGAACGCTGCCCCGATCCCTTCCTTTTCGGCGTCCCCCTAGGCTGATTCGGCGTCGCGATTCGCTCTATCGATGATTGAGGAAACGGTCATCGCGTTCCATAGCTTGCCGGAACGCGTCGGAACCCCTTGCTCGTTGAGTGACGCAGCGATCTTTCGAAGCGCTTTCCCTTCAGCGCGAAGAGCGTTGATATGCTCAATGATCGACTGTTCCGCGACGATGGGTTCGAGCTTGCCGGCGACGACTCGGTAGCCGAACGGCACGCCGCCAGTCCACTCGCCGCGGCCCTTCTTCGACGCGTAGACGAACTTCATTCGCTGCGAGCCGCGAATCCGTTCCAACTCGGCCAGCATCTTGTCGACGGCGGCGCGGATCGGATCGTCCTTTGCCTCGTCGATGATCTCCAGCGAGGCGCCCGCCTTCTTCACCTCGATCTTCAGATAGCCGGCCAGATCGCTGTCGCGCGCGAGGCGATCGGCGTGTTTGACGATCAACGTCGAGGCGCGGCCCTCTCGGATTGCTTCGAGCGCCGCGGCCAGGCCGGGACGGGCATTGACGCCCTTGCCACCGCTGATGCCGCCGTCCGCGAAGATTTCGACGAGGTCGAGCCCCGACAGAACGGCATGACGGATGATCGCTTCCCGCTGGTCGTCGAGCGAATTGCCGTCATCGCGCTGCTTCTTTGAGCTGACCCGCACGTAGCCGATCGCCGCCGGTCGATTCGCAGCCGAAAGGCGCCTTTTCATGTCGAAAAGATACGCCCGAATCGATCGTTTGTAAAGTTGGAGTGCTCTCACTTTACGTCACCATCCGCATTTCGATTCGGTTCTGCCCCGTTGGAAGCCTCGGAAACTACATCTGGCACCTTCTGGCCGCATTTCGTGACGGCTGCATGGTGGCACACGACAATCCGCTCGTCACGCCCACGACGACGCCTTAGAAGCTTGGGAGTGCGACCCGCTGCGGAGCTTGGGCCTCGGCTCGCCGGAACGTAACTGACATTACGACGGTTGTTGCGGTCAGATCGATCAGAATCATCACGTTGCTCGGTCGATTGCGGACCCGTGAGCGGGCCGATGTCTAGCGCCGCCAGCGTTCCGGATCAGCAACCCACGGCAGGGGCGCGTCATCCGGTGCGATATGCACCCCGGCGCGTGCCGCCGCATCTACGATCTCTTGAACGGTGAGCTTTCCGGCGCCGCGCATCCAGCCAAGCGCGCTCGGACTCCAGTAGGCAAGGTCCATGACGCTCCGGATGCCGGCGTTCTCGATACACCGTTGCGCGCGCGTCGAGAGCGGCTCCAGCGCCCATCGCACCGGTCGGAGGTCAGGTGTCGGCTCCATGTTCTCGACGCGTTCCGGGAGTTCCGTACGCTTGGGGGGAGTCGTTGTCTCGACAGACTTGGAGTGCCACGTGCGATGCCACGGCGAACAGACGTAGGTGACCTCGCCGATCAGCACCGCGTTCGGCATAGAGGGGTCATACCGCAGCACGTCATCGGCACGTTTGAGATAGAACTCCGCGCTCCGACCATCCAGCTTCCGGTAGGTGAGAAGTGCTCGCGCGAGTGCCACGATCAGCTTCCACTGCCCCGGCCAGGCGAGAAGAGTGTACGCCCGCTGCCAAAGGTAGTTGCACCACGTAATGTGAATTGATCCGTCATCTTCTACCCGGTACATCTCCTCATGAATCTGATCGTGATCGATGGACGCGCCAGTCTGCATGTTCCCCGGCCGCAGGAGCTGTTCGGCCACGCTTCCCGCGTGAAGCACGATCGCGTTCTGCTCCACGATGTACCGTCTGCCTCGCGGGTCGCGCGCGGACTCGAGATCATAGGTGCGCGCCGGCCTCGTATGTCCCAAGGTGCGTTCGTCGGGATCGATGCTGATGCTTCCAATCCCATGATCGAGCTTCCACATCGCGACAGCGTGCGCCGCCTCGTGGAAGGCGAGCGGCTCTTCATCCTTCGGGCGTTCGATAGCTTTCTCTTCCGTAGTGGTCATCGGATGGTTCTCTACGCGCGTGACGTCCAGCATCTGCTTCCCCTCTCCGCTGTACTGACTCGCAAAGGTGTCTTGCGAGCGCGGCGTTCTCTCTTCGGGACTGAGTCTCTACGGACGCGGCGAAGAGGTTCCGCAGCTCATCCGAACGATTGCGGTGATCGCTCCGACTACCTGAAGGCCGCGTTCTTCGGCGACGACTGAATACGGAACGCCCACGACGGCTCGTCTCCCATGTTTGGCCCACCAGTGGCCGATGAATGCGCGATCGCCGATCATCGCGACCACAAGTTCTGCCGATGTCGCATGGCCGTCGGTCCGTTGCTCGACGACGAGGAGGTCGCCACACTCGATACCGAATTCCTGCAAATCCGCTCGCGCGGCGCGAAAGACAATCTCGCCCTCTTCGATGATGTCTGCGGGAATCGCGAGCGGCTCTCCGGCAATACTTGTATCAATCGGCGAACCTTGTGATATCTCTCCGGCGAGCTGAAAACCGCTTTCGCTCTGTCGATCCCGAATGCGACGCTTCGTCATCGCTGAACATCCAGGTCGGAGTTGGGATAATCGAAAGCATCGAAGAAGCTGCGATCACCTCGGAACGTGTCGGATGTCTCTTCGTCGATCGCGAGGTGCAGGAGTTCGGCGACGTGCTCCTCGACATCCGTCCCGTGTACGTCGTCGCGATCACGGCGCTTCAAAATCGCCTGACGCTCCATCGCGCGGACGATGTACGTGGGCAGTTCCCAACCTACCCGCGTCAGATGTAGCTCGCGCGGCAGGAGCGCGGCGGCCTCGCCAAGGGTTTCGAGGAGCCACGCACGCGGCCACGCGTTGATGAGCCAGAAGGCAACTTCGGACCACGCGACGCGCTCTTCCGAAAGGAGCGCGCTTTCGCTTTGCGCTTCGAAGACGACCTTCGGCCACGGCCATCCGAGCAGGTCCGCGGCATGCCGCACGGCGAGCGGTCCTGGTTCGGCAAAGAAACGGATCAGAGCTTCACGTGAGGGACGACGCGGCATTAGAATGAAGTCGGGCATGTGCGAGCCCTGTTGTACTGCCCTCTATCCGTTCCTCCGGTTCGCATTTCGTAACCGATTCCGCCCGATGCGGCCTCGCATTTCATAACCTGGGGGTAGGGAACTCTCCCGTTCTGTCACTCCTTAATGAGAGAGAGATATGCAGGAGCCGCGACGAGAAGCAGAGCGGACGATACGACAGCCGGACACTCGGCCGTCAGGCGCGCCCGCGGGATTCGAGGAGGTGTATCTGCTATACGCGATCAGGCTTCGCAAGATTGCCATTCGGAAGTTTCAGATTCCTGTCACCGAGGCCGAGACGCTGGTCCACGATGTCTTCGCCACGTACTTCATGCATGCGGCGTCCGTCCGTGCCGTTGAACCCTACCTCATCGGCGCGATCTGCAACGCGTCACGAAACTATCTGCGGCGCGCCGACGCCACGGAAGCCCTCTTCTGCGGCGAAGTGCCATGCGCGGCGACTCCAGACGATGCTCTCCTCAATGAAGTAACGCGGAAGCTCCTGCTGTCGCAACTCCTCGCCGGCATCGGTTCGCGCTGTCGGGAACTGCTGCACCGCTATTACCTGAACGGCGAAACTACCCGAGCGATCGCGGATGTTCTCCAATCGACACCCGGCTCAATCCTCGTTTTTCTGCACAAGTGTCGGAGGCGCGCCCTCACGGCGTACCGCTCCCTGTCGGAGACCTCCTGACGTGGATCACATACCGGAAAGTGAACTCGCGCTCTTCGCCTTCGATCCCGATGCGATGCCAGAGCCGCGGCACAGCATCATCACACGCCACACGGCCGAGTGCGCGACGTGCCGAACGACGCTCGACTTCTTCGCAGTAGCCGAGGATGACCTGAGCGATGTGGACGTGTGGGAACCGGTGATGGGCTCTGCCACGCACGAGGCGCTCATGACGTACGCCGCTCGCATAGCCGAGGAGGACCGCGAAGCGGAGGAGTTGCTGCGGCCGCTTTTCGATGCACCCGCCAAGGCAGCTTGGACGAACATCCATACGCAGAAACGTTTCCTCAATGGAGGCGTTGTGCGTCGGCTCAGTAGCCACGCGCACAGCATCTGCGAGGATGAACCGCTGGATGCGCTGACGTTCGCGGACGCGGCGATCTCCGTTGCAGATGCGCTCCGTGATGACACGTACCCTGCGAAGGCAGTGTATGAGCTGCGCGGCACCGCCTGGAAAGAGCGCGCGAACGCGCAGATGCTACTCGGCGAATTCTCCGAGGCATTGGACTCGCTCTCTCGGGCTGAACGCGCATACCGGCGTCTCACGTCACCGTCCCTTGGCCTCTCCACCGTCGCACTCGTACGCGCAGGCGTCTACTACCAGCAGCAACGGCTCGATGACGCGGCGGCAATGGCAGAGCGTGCGGAGGAAGGCTTCGCGCATCTCGGCGATGACGAACGCCGCATGTCCGCGCTCTATCTGCGAGCGAGTATCCGCTTTGAAGAACTGCAACTTGACGCTGCCGCTTCGCTCTTCCGCCAGCTCCTCGACTACGGGGAGAGCGTGAACAATTCGACGTGGATTGCACGCGGATCATCTGCGCTCGGGGACTGCGAGGTGACTCGCGGCAATCTCGGCGAGGCGAGCATGCACTTCCACAAGGCGCTTGCCCTGCTCCGCGAAGGCGGCCCTTCCACCGATCGCGTTCGCACCGAGTGGGGAATTGCCCGCGTTCTCTTGCATGGCGGAAAGCGTACGGAGGCGATCCGCCGCCTCCGCGATGTCGTAGCGGAATTTGAGACGCGCGGCATGGTGACGGATGCTGCGCTAGCCAGTCTTGATATCGGGGACGCCTTACTCGCCCTCGGTCAGATGCGCGAGGTCGTGTCGCTTGCCACTCGAATCTTCCGCGTCTTCACCGATGCCGGAATGCTTACGGGTGCGCTCACGGCGATCGCCCACATCAAGGAAGGCGCCGCCGCGGGGACGCTTACCAAGGACGACCTGCACGCAGTACGTACGTTCCTTCGCCGCGCAGAAGTGCAGCCTGATCTCCTCTTCGTGAGCCCGCCCCGAAAAGACCGTTAAGACTTCTTGCTGAGCGGTTACCCTCTTTCTTGAGGGCGCCCTCCCATTTGCCAGCATTGCTGGCTCGGAGGGCTTATGCGACCTATTTCTGTTCGCCGTGGCGTAGCATTGCTCGCGCTCCTCGTACTCCTCGCTGTTCCGACCGCCTACGCTGATGATCCGCCGGTTTCGGACCCGCCAGGGGCCAAGATCGGTCCGCCGATCGGCGCGCCCTGCGCAGCGCCCAGCGCCTGGGAGCTATTCGTTCTCGGCGTTGAGTTGTTCGCAAAGATCGGCCCCCCGATAGGGTAGGTTCGCGTCGTCTTTCGCGTGCAATATCGGTGGGTCAGAGGCTGAGCCACCAACGCTAAAACTGTGTCCTTTTCATCGCTGCTGTAGGTAGGGAAGGTTGTCCACGTGTCACTCCTCAAATGGAGAAGCGTCGATGACTGCCCCGGAGCCTCGCCCGCATGCGCCGCGCCCAGACCGGGGCAGCTCGTCGGCGTTTTCTCGCCGTACAATGCGAGGCCCACGAGCTTTCACCCATTCCCACCGCCTGCGGCTTGAGCGCGCCGCCGCCCACTACCTACGGGATTGCTATCGGCGCGTCACAGCCGCACGCGTTTCGGAGTTCGCCGCAACTCTCGGTGTGACCGCCCCTTACTTGAGCCGGATCGCGCCCGACATCCTCGGCGTGCCGCTCCGCGACTTTCTGCGCCGGAAGCAGCTTGACCACGCCGTGCGGCTCCTGAAAACCACGCCGCTTTCAGCAGAGGAGATTGCGGTCCGTTGCGGGTTCGGGACGGTCTCGACGTTCTACCGGTGGTTCCGTTCCGCCCTCGGCACCACTCCTGCCGCCTTTCGGGAGGTTATGAAATGAGGGTCGATACCGCGATCTCCGCTCCGCTCGTCACCGAACCGGACGTGTTGCCGAAGGGCTTCACGCTCCTCGATTGGGCCGCACTGCCCCTCGAGACGCGGGTGTCCTGTCTCCTGTTCGATGCCCTCGCTGCGCTCGATAGCATCTCGCTCGATCTTCGGACTGAAGAAGGCACGGCTCTCCGCTGGCTTGAGCCGCATCTGCGCGCTCTGTCCGACAACATGGAGAAAGCGCTGGAAAGGCTCGCGTCGTAGTCGCGTGTGAGGTGCTGAGCCGGGAGTGGAAAACTATGCGCAGTTCGGGTGTCGGGATCACGAAGAGAAGATCGCCGTCGACGATACCGCTTCGGTCATGGAATCGCCGATGGCCTGAAAAACGAGCCGTGCTCCTCGGAGGGTTGTACGGCCGCGGGTATGTCAGCGGCGCCTTGAGCAACGGCGTTTCGGGGGCCGTATCGATCGCGGACGACAGTCTCACCGCGGCAGTCAGATAGCCGAGGACTCGGCGAAGTTCGGCGCGGTGTTCGGCATCGAGGGAAACGCGGGCTCGTCTAGCAGCGTTCCGACGTTTCTCCGAGAGGGTGCTTGATGCGCACAACGGTGTCGAACGCCGGCACGAGGCAGCAGAGCACGTCGTCGTCTGACGCGTCGCAGGAGTTACGATCGGACCGGGCGATGTCGAGTCTGGTCGTAGATCCGGCCCGATGAGACCGCCGGAGCGGTATTCGGCCCGATAGCCGTCGCGGGAGGCGCTGGTGGTGACGGATTCGATGCCGGCATTGCAGAGCCAGCCGCGCCAGCGGTGCCGAATCGGAATAGTCCTAAAAGCTGCGATCTGAATCCCTCAGCAGCTGCGTACGTGCCCCTCCGAAAACAGTCCGAGGCGCGATCCGGACGACCTATCACCTGCTCGACTGCCGAACCAGCGCGGAAAGGGATCAACGCCACGTTGTCGACAAATATCCGCGGAAGGTGTCTCTTCATCGAGAGCTTGGCAACACAAAAGGATGTTTGGCCGGGCAGCTGTCGAGAATTTCGGCCAGACTGATCCATTACGTAGATTGGAGGCACGACGAGATGGTTGTGTCGCGATTCCTGCTTTACCTCGGCCTGATCGGTTGCCTGTTCACCGCAGGCTGTGAGGATGCCGAAAAGAAGGCGCGCTATGTCAAGGCACCCCTCGAGACCGGTGACGTGACCACTCGACCAACATTGAATCATGCTGTCAACGAAGCCAGAACCCGCCTGTTGTCGGTGCGCAACGACGACCTGCGTGCCAATCTGTCACGGGAGATCGATCAGGACTATGCGCGGGCGTCGGCATCGATTCGTGAAGTGGAGCGGCAGCAGGCCGCTGCGAACGAGAGACAAGCGGGATTGGAAAGAGCAGTTGCCGCGGCAGCGGACGAGGAGAGGCGGCGCAAGCTCGCGCAGGCGACGGTGGCTAAAAGCAAGCGCGCCGTCGACCGACCTGCGCGGCGGCGCGCCGCGGTTGCCGACTACCGGGAATTGACGAAAGACGCCGTTTCCGGCCTCCAAGTCGGAATGCGGAATTCCGCACTGGGCGACGGAACGAAGGTGCTCGTGTTGCGGAACCCCACGCCGTATCCGGCGAGCTTTGATCTCCGTTGTCACACCCGCAACGACGTCTCGCAGAAGACGTTCTCGATCATCATTCCGGCGGGAGGCGAAAAGGAAATCGGCTTCCTGCAGGGATGGTGCGGGAACTTCAAGCGAGGGGAGCGATGCGAGGCATATGTCGACGGTGAGCGGATGTGGCAGTACAAGGTGCCGACCTTCTGATCCGCTGCGCGCGTACGCGACGTTTATAGCTGACGTTGAAGCTCTCGTCGCTCATCGAGAGGTAGACGATGCCCTCGACGAAATCAACGATCGCGGGGACGAAGGTCCCAGCAGAAGAGCAGGTACAGGATTCCGAGACCGGCTTGGCATAGAACTTAAGCACGCCGATACCGCCGAGAAAGAGGGCGAAGATCACACCGTTGTACGATTGCTGGACGTGGCGGACATGGTCATTCTCTGGCATTTTGGGCAGATCTCGGCACGGGCGTTGATGACGGCGCCGCAATCGCGGCAGAAACTTTCACTTTGGGCGACAGTCGTGGTCATGTTCAGCTCCTCGCGCTCTCTCGATACCGCTACAGACACCGCTCAGGCGAACGTGTCCGTGCAGCGAACAGGAGAGGTCGCTAGGAAGCTGATATGCGGATCGTGTACACCGCCATTCGGTCGGCTGAGTCGCCGTCGACGCCGTACAGCACGAGCTCGTACAGACCGGGAGCGAGATGCGCCGTCGACAGCTCGACGGGATACGAGCCATCGGGCTGGCGCCGGATGTGGTTGCGCGACCAGATTACGCGCGGCGTCGCGTCGGCCTGCAGGAGGTCGAGCCGGTATTCGCTGTACGAGCGTTCCGGCCGGAACACCGGCTTGAGCAGGTAATCCGCCCGAGTTGAGAGCTGGATCGGCGTCTGTGCTCCCGCGGCGCGGTGGCCGTCTGCGATGAGCACGCGCGTCGCCTTGGACCGCGTCTCGCCGGGCGTTGCGAGCCAGACGACGAAGCCTGCGATTGCGACCATCACGACAATCGAGGCAGCGATCGCAAGCACTCTGGACGGCTGCCGCCGTTCGGGGAAGACTGCCGGCTGTTTCGGTAGCGTCTGGACTTTCTCGCGCAATGCGGCGAGATCCGCCAGTTCCTCCTGCGTCAGCACCTCATCGCCATCGGGGAATGGCATCGTCATAGCCCGCACGAGGTCGGGGTAATACGACAGCACTTCGCGCACGCGCTCGGCTTCATCGTCGGGGAGATCGCCGCGCTGCAACGCCTCAATCTGCTCGTCGGTCGGCGGCGGTCCAACCCGCATCTGTTCTTTCTCAAGGGGATCGCGATAGGCGTTTTGCCACACTGATTTGCTGATCATGGCTCGTCACCAAAATCTTCCAGGTCGTCTCCGACCATTTCCTGCAGGCGTTTTCGCGCCAGATTGAGCCTCGATTTGACCGCGGACTCGGTGAGTCCGAGGCCTTGCGCGATCTCAACGTACGAAAAGTCTTTGAGGTACAGTCGCATGCAGGCTCTCTGGTTCAGGTCCAAACGGTCCACAGCGCGGTGAAGCCAGTCCGATGCCTGCCGGGCCTCCGCGGTCTTGTCAGCCGGTTGAATCCGAGTGTCGCTGACGTCCTTGAGTTTCTCTTCTGACTCCATGATCGCGGTGCGTTTGATTGTGTGGATATCGCGGATGTGATTCATCGCGACCCTCTTTGCGGTTATTTGCAAGTAGCCCCATATCGCGTCACCGCGATAGTCCTTCATATGCTGATAGACACGGAGAAACGTGTCCTGAGTTAGATCGCGCGCATCTTCCCTCGAAAACCCGAGCGCGTGGAAGAGCGTAAGGACGCGCTTGTAATACCGCACGAACCGCTCAAATTGCTCGTCCGCGTCGCCGTTCATCGAGAGTTTCCTATATCATCACGGAGCCCATTCAGTCACTACCTATTGCGAGTCAGCGGAGAAGGATTTGACGAACAGACCACCTGTGTGGCTGTGGTGGAAGTGTTGCCTAGCGGTCCTTCTGCCTTCCCTGGCGCTGGCGGCTCCGCCGCCGCGCGTCGCGGAACCGTGGCTGCGCGGGTTTTCGACGTGGCGTCCCTGTAACGCGATCCGATCAGGCGCGCGCGTCGTCGACAAGTCCGACTGCGGTCCCACCACCGTCCCGGCCGATCTGGTGTCTATGGGTGGTGAGTGTGATCGGTTCATGAGAACGGCGACAGAGACGGTCCGCGTACTTGCGTATGCGGAGCAGTGCACCAGTGCGGCGGTCGAGAAGCTCGCCGCACTGTCGAAGCGCGGCAACGACGCGCAGCTGTTGAGCGATCTCGCCGGCGCGTACTACATCCGTGCTCAACGGAAGAACGAGCCCGCCGACTTCGTGCGGGCGCTCGCCGTCGCGGACCGCGCGGTGAGCATCGCGCCTCGCTCCGACACCCGATCCCGCTTCAACCGCGCCCTGGCCGAAGAGGCACTGGGGCTTTCCGAAGATGCCATCAGGTCGTGGGACGAAACACGACGCGGTCCGAAGAGCGGGTGGACGACTGAAGCGGCAGCGCATCACGCGGCGCTGATGGTGCAGCGCGCGCGGTCGGCGGCGATTCAGTGGCCGCTGAACGTGCTGCGGTTGCCGGAACGCGCGAGCGCCGGAGACGCGCGCGCCGTGCGCCAGCTCATCGCGCCGTATCGCGGCGCCGCTCAGCGTTACGTCGAAGAGGAAGTATTGCCGGCATGGGCCGATGCTGTCACACATGGCCGCCCCGAGGAGGCCGAAGAGCGGTTGACGTTGGCGACGATGATCGCCAAGGCGCTTGCGCGGCTCACGGATGACCGTTATCTTCTGGAGAGTGTCGAGTTGCTCCATTCCGGCAAGCCCAAGGCGCTCGTCACGCTGGCACGCGCGCACATGCTCTATCGCGATGCCCGGAACGAAGAACGTGCGCTCCACCGTGAGACAGCAGGCTCGCTGTACGAGGAGGCGGAGGCTGCCTTTAGGGCGACCGGCAGCCCGTTGCGCTTCGGTGCGATGCTGGGCCGCGCCAACGGACTAGCAGTCGGCAATCAGTTCGATCGCGCCTTCGCGTTGCTGCGCGCCATCGAGCGGCAGGAGCGCCGCCATCATTTTCCGTCTGTCATGGCGCGCGTCCATGCCGGCCGCGGTTTCGCGCACATGGTGCAGGGCCGCTATCTCGACGCGGTGGCCGAATACACGGACGCGCAGACGATCTTCGAGCGGACGAACGACAACGAGAACCTCAGCAACGTCGTCGCGCGAAAGATCGGTCTTTTCCAACTCATTGGTCACGAGGGATTGGCGTGGCGCGAGGTGTACTACGCGCTACGCCACGCGCAGAGCATCGTTGAGCCGCAGTCCAGCCACGTGCTCCTCGGCGGGAGCGCATCGTCAGCCGTCGCCCTCGGCTATCCCGCGATCGGCCTGCGCTTCCAGAACATCGCCATCCGCCTCCTCGAGGACGAGCTCGCGCACAATACCGACGAATCGCGTGTCGTGGGGCTGCGCAGCAACCTCGGAATTGCGTTGCGGGCGCGCGCCGCGATCCGCGTCCGCCTCCGCGACAACCTCGGAGCGCAGGCCGATCTCGATACGGCCATTCCGCTCATCGGTAAGCCAAAGGATCCACGCGAGGTCGCCATCCCCAGTGGGATGCGCGCCCGACTCGCGGAGGTTCAGGCTCAGACATTCACCGGCAGCGAGCGGCCGAAGGCGATCGCCAAATTCGGCGAGGCGATCCGCGAGGCGTCCTCGACGCACTATCGCACGCTCATCGCGTCGCTGCTGATTCAGCGGGCCGAGTTGTATCGCCTCGATGGCAATCGCCCGGCGGCCCGTGCCGATCTGCAGGACGCGATCGCCGCGCTGCGCAAAGAGGAGCAGGCCGTCCTCAGCGGCCGCGGGCGAGTGCCCGAGGCGGAGATTCTCTGGTCGGCGTACTTCTCGCGGTTTCAGGAAGCCTACCGGCAGCTGATTCGCTACCTGATCGACGACGGCGCGGATGCCGAGGCCTTTGCGTACGCGGAGAGGTCGCGCGCTTTCGAGCTCTTGCAACTCGTGTTGCAGCGCTCCGATGTCCCGCCCCGATTCCGCGAGGGAACGCACGACGGCGAGCCGTTCGGCATCGATGCCGTGAGGCAGGCGCTTCCGTTGGGTACATACGTCCTCGAATACGCGGTGCTCGACGACCGGGTCTTCGTCTGGATTGTCCGACATGACGGACCTCCTGAAAGGCGGATGCTGCCGGTGCATGAAAGCGACATCGCCAACTGGACGTCGACCCTGCAGAACTTAGCCTCCCAACGCAACGTGGAAGGGTTCGAGGCTTCGCTTGCCGCGCCGTATCAGGGCCTGCTGCAGGAGGTCATCGGCAGAGTGGCTGCGTTGCAGCACGGCGCGCCGGCACGCCTGGTCATCGTTCCTGACCGCTCAATGCACGGCCTGCCGTTCGCCGCATTGCGCTACGGCAAACGTTACCTGGTCCAGTCCTACTCCGTCTCCGTCGCGCCGAGCGCAACGCTGTATGCATACGCGCTCGCGCAGGACCAGCAGTTATCGCACACCGCGCTCGGTTCGCTGTTGATCATCGACGATCCGAAGTTCAACACACACCTCGACCTTGCGCGCGGACTGCCGCTGCTGCACACCACGCAGAGAGAGGCCATGCGTATCCGCGCTGTCTATGCGGCGGTGATGCATGTCGACGAGCGGAAGGAAGAGAAGGCCACCGTTCCGGAGCTCCTGCGCCTAGCGCGCGGAAGCACGATCACCCATATTGCCGCACACGGAGTAGCCAATCCCGAAGTGCCGTCCCGTTCGTTTCTCCTGTTGGCGCCGACAGAGAACGACTCGGGTGCGCTCGACGCGGAGCGGCTGCTGGCGGAGTTGCGGCTGGAGAGAACACGCCTGTTCGTCCTGTCTGCGTGTAGCAGCGTAGGCGGTACACCGGTCGGTCCCGAAGGCCTCGCACCGTTGGTGCGGCCGCTGGTCGCTGCGGGCGTGCCGGGCGTCGTTGGAACGCTGTGGAACGTGGGAGAGAACTCTGCTACCGCGGAAGTGCTGGTCCGTTTTCATCAGCACTACAGGGAAGGCCATGACGCCGCCGAGGCGCTGCGTCTTGCGCAGTGCGACATGCTCGGAGACCCTGATCTGGAACGAAGCTCGGTCGTGGCCTGGGCACCGTTTCAGATGGTCGGCTATGCCTCGTCACCCTTCCCTAAACACTAACTGACAAGGAGATGAATGATGGATTTCGTTTTGCGAATTTTCTTCAGTGGAATCATTGCCCTCCTTCCGAGCGCGGACGGCAAAGAACTGACCGTTCTGCTCGTCAACACACCGCACGAATACGCACTCGCCGACGGCACAGCGCTTCCGCATCACATGCCGCTGCTGTTGGCGCGTGCCGCGAGTTGCGAAGGCACCTGCACGACTGACGATCACGCGACGATCGCCCAGTTCCTGTATTCGACCAAGACGCAGCAGGAGGCGCTTACCGCGATGAACGGCGCACTCGCCGGAGGCGGGGCGTGGCTGCTGTCCAGCTCCGATCTGTCGCTTGTCGGACCCCAGGAGCCATTGGCCATCCGAACCGATGCGCGTGGCAGCAACAACGACGGCACGCTTCACCTCGTTCCGGTGACGCCAGCCGAGCGGGAGGACTTTTCCTGGGTGACCAGCATCGGCAGTGTCGTCCCCGGCATCAACGGGTTCAAGGCCGCCGTGAGCAGCACCGATGAGACACCGCCGCCCTGCATGATCGCAGCGCGTCTGAAGCTCCGCAGCGGAAGAGTGTTCACCTATTCGCTGGTGAAGATCGACGGAATGGCGCGACCGATCCACTTCCGCAAACCGTCAGGTGAAGGACAGGATGCGCCGTACGCGCAGGCGGCGGCGAACTGGGTGGAGGCGGAGATTCACGTGCCGGGCGACGTCGTGGAGATCGACGACCAGAACTTCAGCGACAAGGATCGCCGCCGCGTGATGAAGCTTCATCCGCAGAACGGCCTCGTGGAGATGGCGGTGCTCAACTTACCGCCGTTCGAGGCTCCCGATCCTGACGCGCCGCAGCCGACGCCGACGCCGGGACACCACTATCAGATCTACTACGATCTCGTGAAAACGCCGCCGGCGCGCGCCGACCGGCTGGTGCCATGGGTAGTCGCGACACCGTCGCCGTCCGAGCCACAGGTCGACTGGGGCACCTTACATCCTCGGACGATCCTCTGGTCCGATCTGCTCGAGCAACTCGGCCTCAGCCCCCGCGGCAAGTCGGTGTACGACATCGCGCTCTGCCCGATCACACGGGAGTGACCAGGCTTTCACCCGGCGTCGAGTGTCATCGCTATCGCAAGAGATGGAATTCGGCGCCGGGCATCGCGCCATCGGCGGACCCGAGCGACCGAAGCTCGCCGCCGAAGCCGATGTAGAAGACGTTGTGCGACGCCATCCAGATTGAGATCTCATTTCTCCCCTTGTGATCGCGATCGACGATCTCTATCCGCTCCACGGTGTCATTCGCTGGCAGGATGAAGCCGTACCAGAGCTGCGAGCCGGTCCGTAGCCTGCCGAAGTAGGGAGGCGCTTCACCGGCTACGTCATGGGGATCGAGCACGAAGACCGTGTTGATGTAGCCGTCGAGATGCAACAGCGCGCGCAGGTCGTTGTTGACGCCGCTGACGATGATGCGTGGCGTGTCGTGGGCCGTCTCCATGGCGATAGCGACGTGATGCAGGTGTCCCGGATGCCAATACGACGCGACGAGCGAGCCGCCGCTGTCGAAGATGCAGAGGCGCGACGGATACCATCCCTGTGAATCGACTGAGAGCGCCACCACTTCGCGACGGCCGTTGAGAAAGAGGTCGCCGGTCGCGAACGCCCGCACCGCCAGTTTTCCGCTACGGCCGGAGTCGTAGTTGAACGTGGCCGTTGTGTCTGCAGACCAGCGCATCTCACTGTGACTGCCATACACGAGGATCTTGCCGGCGTCATCGCCACTGCCGCCGACGCCGACGATGATCTCCGCATGGCCGTCTCCGTCGAGATCCGCGACTTCGGCGTGCGCGACCGTGCCCTTCACCAGGCCGTTCCAGATGCGGATGCCCGCGGTATTGAAAACTTCGAACGAGTTCTCCGCGGCCCGCACGCTCGCCGCTTCGGAACTCGCCGTCGTCTGCATGTACGCGAACAAGGCCGCGACGGCGTCCTTGAGGTTCCTCACGAGCTCATTCGGCACCGCATTGTTGGCTGTTGCGCGGCAGACCGCGAGCGCCATGCCGCCGCTACCGCGATCGATCGTCACCTGAATTCCCTGCGTGGCACGCGAGTCGCGGTGCGCCTTCAGCCAGGTCAGTACGCGGTCATTGACGAAGTCCGCCAGCGCGTTGACCGTGATGAGCCCATGCTCGTCGGCCGTCGCCGAGCAGCGCAGTCCATCGAGGAGCGCGGCGGTGAAGACGCCGTTCCGGCGCGAATCGTCGTCATATGCGTATCGGCCCGGTGCGGCGCCGTAGAAGACGACCTGCCCGGTTGCCGCGCTCATCGCCTTCAGGAATGGCACCGTGTCCGGAGCGCCGCGCGTGTCGGAACTCAACCGTTCGCGGCATGCGTCGATGAAGATGAGCGACCTCGGCGCGACGGAATTCGAGACGATGTCGAAGAGCGTCGTCGTGGTTAGTGACGTCTCGTGGTGGCGCAGCAGCGATCCCGAGGCAAGCAGACGAAGCTGGCCGTCGGCGACATAGGCATGCGTGGCCAAGCTAACGATGAAGACACCTTTCGGTCCGACGAGACCCGACTGCGCGTCGAGCTGGCTAATGATGTCGTTCTGCCCGGCCGGGTAAACCTTTGCGCCGTCTTTCGTCAGCGCGACGAGGTGCTCCCGCGATTCCGGCTTCTGCGGCTCGCCTGATAAAGCGAGCACGACGCGGCCCGGCTTGACCAGGGGCACGGCACGATCCTCCGCGAGCGCATACGCCAGATCAACGGCATCGTCGGCCGCGTACCGCACCTCGGACAGCGATGTGTCATGTGTGAAGTGCCGGACGCCGATGAACAACGCCGCCGACTGCTCGGGGTCGAATCCACGGGCCGCGCCGCGCTCGGGTTCCGTCACCGCGGCGGAGCGCGGCTCCTGCGCAGCCATGGGAACGGCAGCCGCGCTCCACAGCGCTGCCATGAGTATCCACGTTTTTTTTGATCGCCCCATCCAACGAACTCCCCTTCTCTGGTGTCTATAGAGACACGGTGCGCAACAGCCCGGACAATGGAAGGTGTCGAGTGCGGATACGAACTCTGATTGCGGCTGCCTTGGTGATCGCGCTCGCCGGCCAAGTCGCCGCACGAACGATTCACAGACGCGCATTGCTGATCGGCATCAACGACTACTCTGCCTCGCGCCTCGCCTCCGTTGGTCCGCCAGTGCCGGGACGCGTTTACTCGAATCTCGACGGAGCGGTGACCGACGTCTCCATCATGCGCGAGTTGCTCATCGCAAAGAAGTCGTTCGCGCCGTCTGATATCGTTACGCTGACGGACCAGCAGGCGACGCGCGCCGCGATCCTGAAGGCCATCGAAACGGAACTCGTGGCCCCGGCGAATCAAGGCGACATCATCCTCTTCTACTACTCGGGACACGGCTCGCAGGTCCGCAACACGCTCTCCTACGAAGCCGATCGGCTCGACGAATCGCTGGTACCGGCAGACTCGCGGCGCGGCGCGCCCGACATCCGCGACAAGGAGTTGTGCCGCTACTTCAATCGCATTCTCGCCCGTGGCGCGCAACTCACGATCGTCCTCGACTCCTGTCACAGCGCTTCGGGTGCACGCGGCTTTGACGGCGGTACGCGCTTCCGCGCAGTGAAGGTCGACGACCGCGATGTTGCCGATCCAGGCGACCTCCCGTGGCCCGAGGATCGCGGAGCACTCGTCTTTGCCGCAGCGCAGGACTTTGATCTCGCATACGAGACGATGGACGCCGGCACGATCCACGGCGCGTTTTCGTGGGCGCTCGAGCGCGCGATGCGCGAAGCGCCCCCGGACGAGCCGGCGGCTGAAACGTTTGCAAGCGCCGAGGCGCGGTTGCGGGTCGAGATGCCGGCGCAGGAGCCGGTGATCGCCGGCAACGCCGACGCGCGGCTGCGGCCGTTTGTCGGCACGCGCGGAAGCCGGCGCAGCATGCGGCCGGTCGTCGCGGTGGAGAAGCTTTCGGGTCCCGGCGAGTACATCCTGAATGGTGGATGGGTGAATGGACTCACCAATGGCAGCCAGCTCCGGTTGAGCGGGAATGATGGCGTGCGGCTCGATGTGATCTCGCTCAGCGGTATGTCCCATGCGGTCGCGCGTGTGGTCGGAACGGACCTCCGCACGCCCATTGGGCCAGGCACACTCCTGGAGATGGCGACGTGGGCCGCACCACCCGGCAAGCCGTTGCGCATCTGCATTCCGCGAGGCGGTGACGATGCCGTGCCGTTAGCGCGTGCGCTGCGCGCCGAGGCCATGCGGAAAGGCATCCGCTGGCTCGACGATCCAACCGAGACGACACCGACGCATCTCCTCCGCCGGAGCCGTTCGGCTTGGGATCTCGTAACCGGCGGCGATGCGATTGTCGCGGGGGAGTCACCACTCGCGCGCGTTCCGGAGGGCGCAGCGCTCTTCGTACAACTGCCGGTGACGGAGCGTCTGGCGAACGCGTTGAGTGACCTTGAGGGCATCGAGCTCGTCGCCGGGCCGGAGACCGCAGATTACGTGCTCATCGGCCGTATCCGCGGTGCCGACCTCGAGTACGCATGGATCCGTCCGGCGGCGTCCGCCATGGACGGCAAGCACGCTGTTTTGCCGGTGCGCACATCGTGGATCGCGGCGTCGAACGCACTCGCCGCGTTGGCGCTGCGCGAAACGATGAGTCGACTCGAGCGAGTCCATGGTTGGCACGAGCTCGAGTCGCCGCCCGGCGCCGTCGCGCCGTTTCGCCTCGCGATGCGGAGTGACAGCGACGGCACGCTTATCGGCAACAACGGCAGACTCGTCGGTGGCGAGCGCTATCGTCTCGCGCTCCGCGCGCACGACGACGCAGCGGCCGAAGCCGTCGCGCCACGATACATCTACGTATTCGTCATCGACAGCGCGGGAAGCGGCGTGCTGCTCTTCCCGCCGCGGAATGCCGGATCGGTCGAGAACCGGCTGCCGATCGCCGCGCGGGCCGGCGAGTTGGTCGCCATGTCGCCGCGCGAGATTCAACTCGGCCGACACACCATCACGGTTACCGAGCCGTTCGGTGTCGATACGTATTTCCTGCTCTGTACCGACGAGCCACTCGGCAGCCTGGCCTGTCTGGAATGGGATGGCGTGCGCGGCCCGCAGGTGATTCCGAAGAGCGAGCTGGAACGACTGCTCGCCGCCACTGCGGCTGGCAGCCGCGGCGACGGCAGCATCCGTACGCCGCCCAACTGGTCGCTCGACAAGTTCGTCTTCGAATCTGCCCCACCGGGGAGGAATGCACGATGAACCGATTCCGCGCACTCTGCATCGCGTTTGTGCTTCTGCTTCCAGTGATCGCCGCGGCCGACGATCGGCTGCACGGCGTCGGGCAGCTGATGATGTCCGGGCGTCTAACCGAGGCGCATACGACGATCATTGCCGCGCGCGACGCGTACATCGTGAGCGGCAACCAGGCCAGCGAGGCATCCGCATGGCTGCTTCTCGGCATGTGCGACAGCTCGCTGAACGACGCCGAAGCCGCGCGCATCGATCTGCAGAAGGCAGCGTCGAAGTTTGTCGTCGCCGACGAGCCGTTCGGCGGCTGGCTGACACTCTGGACGCTCGCTCAGCTCGAGACAGCTGAGGGACACTTCGCCGACTCGATGGCTGCGCACGAGCGCGCGCTCGCCGTTTTGCATGCGGCCGCCGACCCGAAGTCCCGCTTCTCACTCGACACGATGAAGATCCTCGGCCCTGTGTTCGGAATGCCGGTCGACTCACTCGGCCCGCTGGCGAGCTTTCCGGAAATCGTCAAGCCTATCCTCCTGCAGTTCGCCGAAGTCATGTCTCGCGATGCCTACGGTCATGTCCTCGTCGAGTCGGGCCAGATGCAAAAAGCGGAGGAGCAGCTGCAGCAAGCCAGCGCCGCGTCGGCGATCTTTGGCGGGTTGTTCGATTCGCAGATCGCCGCGCACATCGGCGATCTGCGTCGCCAGCAGTGGCGGCTCGACGACGCGCGCACAAGCTATGTGAAAGCGCTCGGGGGTGTGAAGGCGCTTCCGACCGCTTCATTCCGCGAGAGCTGGATCGAGGTGGAGATTCTCGCCAGGCTTGCAGACGTCGAGATCCTGAGCGGAAAGCTTCCCGAGGCGCTGGCTTGGAATGACCGCGCGCTCAAGCTTGTCCGCGAATCGGACAACGTTCGGCGGACGGCGGAGGTCCTCGCTGATCGTGGGACGCTGCTGCAGAACGGCGGACGTTTCGACGAGGCGGCGAAGACGTTCAAAGAGGCGCTGCAGATCGCAACCGCGAACGGCGATACGAACCGTGAAGCGGCAATCCACAGCGCTCTTGGTGCGCTCTACATGTTCGACGGCTCGTACGGCACGGCAGCGAAGCACCTGGAGAAATCGATCGAGTTGTACCAGACGATCAAGCAGCCGTATCTCGAGGCAACCGCGTGGACCTTGCTCGCCGATGTCGACATTCTCCTGGACGCGCAGAGCAACGCAGCGGACGCCATCGAGAACGCCCGCGTGCTGGCGAAGAAAAGCGGATTCGAGCTTGCCGGCGCGATGGTCAATATGCTGACCGCTGGCCGCAACCTGATGACGGGAAAGGGTACGCCCCAGGAGATGGACGAGGCGTTCAAAGCGTGGTGGGAACTGCCGGAGGCCAAGTCGCTGATGTTCAACAGCGAGGCGCAGCGGGTCTTGCGGGAGTGCGTGCGGCTTGGCAACGGTGCACCGAGCGACGTGCAGCCGGATCTCGTCACAACGGCGGGCCCGCAATTCGTCCGGTGGACCGCACTCATGCTCAAAGGACGAATGCTGTTCGACCGTGGCCAATACGACGCGGCGCGCAAGTACTGGCTCGAGGCTCTGAATGCCAATCCCAGCCGCGATCATCGCGCCGGTCTCCTCGGCCTCATCGGCGCCAGCCTCTGGCGCGAAGGAAAGGCGAGCGACGCGATCACCTACTTCACAAAAGCCGCCGATGCTCTCGATGCCTCCGCCGCCGACGTCAAGGTGGAAGAGCTGCTCTCGGGATACCTCGGCAGCAACCGGCGCTGGTACTACGAACTGCTGATCGAGATGCTCGTGAAGCAGGGCCGCTACGGTGAAGCGTTCGCGCAGGCGGAGCGCGCCCGCGCGCGGGCCTTCCTGCAACTCGTCGGCAATCATCGTCTGAGCGCCGAGCGCGGCGCCGATCCCGCGCTCGTGGCCGAAGCCGAAATGCTCCGGACACAGATCGCGCGATGGGAACAGCTGAAGAAAAACGCACGGCAGGAGGAGGCGGAGAAGCTCGAGAGCGAGGTGCAACATGCGCAACGGCGGTATCAAACGCTGCTGGTCCGCGTGAAGGTCTCGAATCCCGAGTACGCATCGGTAACGACAGTCGAGCCGGTGCAGCTCGATGCCGTGCGCGACAGCCTGCCTGCCGGCGCGGTGATGATCAGCTACTTCGTCTCCACGCATTTCGTGCACGCGTGGGTCATCGACCGCGTGGGCATGCACTACGTGTCGCTGCCACTCGACGAGGCCAAGCTGCAGCGCCTGGTCTGCTGGGCGAGTCACTTCTCGCCGCGCGAGCAACCGCGCGGCGCACAGCCGTCCAACGCCGCGGAATCGTGCACCGCTCTGGCCACCGCGGAAGAGGCGTTCGACGGCCTCATCGCACCGCTCCTGGACCATTTGCAGACCGCGACGATGCTCGTGATCGTGCCGCACGGCGTGCTGCACTACGTCCCATTCGCGGCCCTTCGCAACCGCGACACGGGCCGCTATCTCGTGCAGGACTACACGCTCATCCACGTGCCCAGCGCCAGCTCGCTGCGCTTCCTGCACGCCAAGGAATCCCCCGTCGAACGCCGCGCGCTCGTCCTCGGCAATCCGGACACTCCGCTGCCACTGCTGCCCCTTCCGGGTGCGGTGGTGGAGGCCAATGCGGTAGCGCAGATGCTCGGTACCACCGCGCACCTCGGCCCTGACGCCCGTGAGTCGATGCTGTACAGCCTCGGCGGCAAGATCGACTTCGTCCACATCGCCGCGCACGCGCTGTACGACGGCGACAATCCGCTGTTCAGCCGCGTGGCGCTGGCGCCGGGCGATGGACAGGACGGCAGTCTGACGGTCCACGAGATCCTTTCATCGCTCGATCTCACCGGCGTCAACCTGGTGGTCCTCTCGGCATGCCGTTCGGCTGTTGGCGCGCGCAGCGGAGGCGACGAGGTGGTCGGGCTCACGCGCGCACTCCTCTACGCCGGCACGCCCAACGTGATCTCGACGCTGTGGAACATCAACGACACGGCGTCGGCGGGGTTGATGAGCGAGTTCTATCGCCGCCTTGTGGCCGGCGCTTCCGTTGCCGAGAGCTTGCGGCAGGCACAGCTGAGTCTCATCGACAATCCGGTGTTTGGTGATCCGAAGTACTGGGCTGCGTTCACGCTGAGCGGAGATCCGCAGGGGTGGAGCGCCGTCGCCGCGGGCGGCAAGAAGCCGTAGATCGTGTCTTCTTCATTGTGATGCGGGCGTTCGCATTTTTCCTGATGCTGTTCGCCGCTACCGCCGCGCAGGCGGGTGCAGGACTCGATCTCGTGGTGCTCGTCGATGCGTCGACGAGCATGGGCACCGACCGGGGGCTCGCACCGCTGCTGCTGCGGATGACGACCGACCTAATGGCGCGGAACGCGGCCGCAAATCGCGTCGAGCACCGCCTTGCCGCGATCGCATTCGGCAGTACGGTGCGCATCGATCTGCCGTTCACGCCTGTGCGCCGCGACAACATGGACGCACTCGCACGACGCATCGAGGCGTTGCCCGTCGACGATCTCGGCGACACGGACGTGCTCACGGCGTTCTCCGCCGCCGATACGCTCTTTCGCACGCTGCCTCGCGATCCGGAGCGCCGCCGCGCCATCGTGCTTCTTACCGACGGTGTGCCGTACGTCCGCGGCGCCGACATGCACATGTATCGCGACAGCCTGCAGCGTTTCGTCAGCGCGCACTTCGCGACGTCGGACGTGAGCGTCGACGTGCTGCTGATCAGCCGGGGCACTCCCGACGCGAAGCTGTGGCGCGACCTGGCCCTCCACGTCGAGCCGGCCGGCGCGACCGCCGGTGAGGCACTCGCTGCCGGGCACGCCGCGGTCACGCGAATGCTCGGCACGCGGACGGTCGAGAGCATGCCGTCGAAGAACGCCGATGGGCTTGACACGCTGGTCATCCCTCCTTACCTCGATGTGGTTGTATTCGACGTGTTTCGCGGCGCCCGTGACGCGGAAGTGCTGATCTTTCCTCCGGGCACGATAACGCCCGTTCGGGCCGGCGCCGCAGGCGTGGAGTCGTTCGGCATCGGCGACGTGCTGATGACACTGGTCGTGCCGCGGCCGCCGCCGGGAGAGTGGATCATCCGCAGGTCACACCGCAACGCTCATGTGCGAATCCTCTCGCAGCAGTTCTTTCCGCGCGGTGTGCTCGTCGCGCCGAACGCCCGCGACGCACCGCGGCAGTATGACCGCATCACGCTCGTGTACCGCATCACGGACGGCAGCAGCCAGCCGCTGCGCGAGCTGTTGGGCTATGCGTTGTCCGCCGACGTTTTATTGCTGAGGCCCGACGGTTCCAGAGCCGTAATCGCGGCGGAGCCCGATACCCCGTCGGGTGGCGGCTTCCACAGCACGGGCGAGACCGAGTGCGATCTCGCCGGCCGTTACTGGACCGACGTCCGGATCACCACGGCCGACGCTCACGGCCGCCGGCTCGAGGTGTTCCGTGATCGCTGGTCAGGCTTCTCCGTGACGCCTGCGACGCGCATCGACTGCCGCGTCAGAGCGTCCGCCGCTGCGTGCCTGCCTGTGACGATGCGTATCGACTGTACCGCGCCGGGCTCGCGGCCGATCGATCTGCGACGCGTCGTTGCCGGTTCACCCGCCGGCCTGTTTCGCGCCGCGGTCGCGCGCGACGGGCTGCAGACGGATGATGCGCTGGAGCTCCGCTATTCCGGTAGTGGTCTGCTGCGTGGCTTCCTGTTCGGCGCGAGCCGCGCCGGTACGTATGGCCTGCAAGTAAGCGTCGATCGGACGCGCCTCCGCGCGCCGTACAACGTCCGCATTCTGCCAGCGCGCCTCGTGTTCGTCCGGCCCAAGCGCTGGCCGTGGTTGTTCGTGCCGCTGGCGATCGGTGGGACCGCGGTCGCCTTCGTACGCATACGCCGAAGGCGAACAACCAAAGTGTGAGCACCGTGTCTCTTTCACTAGGTCTGAGGGAGAGACGTGCGAACACAGATCGGGTCGTATCGAATCGAGGCCGAGATTGCCTCAGGAGGCATGGGCATCGTCTATCTGGCGTGGGACGAGGTCCTCGGCCGCCGCGTCGTCATCAAGACCTTCCGCCGCGACCTGTTGTTTTCCGCCGAGCTTCGCGAGCGTTTCATGCGCGAGGGGAAGGCTCACGCGCAATTGCAGCATCCGAACATCGTCACGATCCACGCGATGGAAACGCTGGAGGACGAATTGTTCATCGTCATGGAGTACCTCGAGGGCAAGACTCTCGATGCGGTGCTGACCGCGCTGCCGGACGGCCGCATGATGCTCGACGACGCGTTACGGCTATTCGAGCAGATCCTCGACGCGATCGAGTACGTCCACGGCAAGGGGATCGTGCATCGCGACCTCAAGCCGTTGAACGTGATGGTCTGCGACGGACGCCCGAAGGTGATCGACTTCGGAATCGCGCTGCTCGCCGGCATGCCGCGCCTCACGTCCTCCGCGAAGCGCATCGGAACCCCTGGCTACATGTCGCCGGAGCAATTGGAAGGGAAGGACGTCGATCGCCGGTCGGACCTTTACAGCGCCGCCCTTGTGCTGTATCGAATGCTCACCGGCAACGATCCGTTTGTGGCAAAAGAGTACGTCGCGCAGATGTACGAGCGGCTGGCCGGACCACGCGACTTGAAGAGCATCGTGCCGGATGTTCCGCCGGGCGTCTGCGCAGCGATCGCCACGGCGATGAGCCACGATCCGGCGAACCGTTTCGGTTCGTCGATCGAATTTCGCGAAGCGCTGCGCGACGGCGCCGAGGGCTTTCTCCACGTCGTGCCGCCGGAACCGGAGGTTCGTCCGGAGGATGAGGAGCCGCCGCCACCGCCGCCGAATGCGCCACAACCGAAGACACCTATGTGGGTTTACGCGGTGGGTGCGGCATCCGTGCTCGTCGGCACCTTACCGCTGTGGCGAAGCCCGAAGCTGGCGCTGCCGCAGCAGCCGCGAACAGTGGTTCAGGTCAATCGACCGCCAGTTATCAATCAAGAGGGACTGCTGCCGCCGCCGAAACCCCTGATACGGACAGTAAAAAATGATCCGCCCATTGAGCCCCACGTCCTGAAACCGCCGGAAGAGACCGAGGCCCAACGTGCAGAGCGTCGGCGTCGCGAGCTCGATGAGCTGCACAGGGAGATCGAGGCGTCCTTTCCGCTGATCGAAGCCGACATCCGCGTGGAGGATTTCAGGTCCGCCACGCACCGGCTCGATGACGTCGCCTCGCGCGCACAGCTGCATGCCGGTGATTTGCCGCACGAGATCGCCGAGATCGAACGCCTGCGGGACGCCGTCCGCAACGGCGAAGCCGACAAGAACCGGCACGCGCAGCAGGAAGCGTTGTGGGATTCGCGCGTGAACGACATCGAGAGCGCCGTGCGGGCGGGCGAATTCGGCGAGGCTCAGGGCACCGCGAAGAGATACCTGGCGTATCCCGACATTCCCGCGCCGATTGATGCCCGCATGCGACAGCTCCAACGGCAAGCGCTCGAAGCCATGCGCGGCCCCTGGCAGACCACGACCGTCAGTACCACCACCAACACAGTCCGGAAACCCTCGTCGCCGCCGAGGAAATGAACCCGTGGAGTGATTCATGAAGCAGGGAATTGCATCTTTCCTCATTCTTACGTTGCTCGTCGCCGGATGTGCCACCGCTCCGGCGCCCAAGACCGTCAACGCCACTACCGTCAAGCCCGCGAATATCAAGGAGTGGCTATCGCAGAACCGCCCGCGGAAAGGCGCCTGGCTCGGCGTCGCGACTGGAGTTCTCGTCGGCACCTTGGTAGGCGTCGCCAGCGGGGGCAACCGCGACGACATCATTGCCAGCGCGATCGTCGGCGGCATCACCGGCGGAGTGGCTGGCTTCGCGTTCGGCAAACAGCAGGACCGCCTTTTCGCTGGCCGTGATCTCGCCGTACGACAGGCGAACTACGACCGATCGCAGGGCTACGTCGCCCGCATCGAGGAGGTGACATTCAATCCTCCCAATCCGAAGCCGGGTGCAGCGGCCACGCTCTACGTCCGCTACCTCGTCCTCGGGCCGAATCCTGCCGAGAAAATTCGCGTGCGGCTGTTCCGCGGCCTCAAGTACGGCGACGTCTACGTCTTCGGCGCCGGCCCGAACGAGTTCGACATTCCGCAGGGCGGCGGCGTCGTCGAGTCGTCCGTCCAGCTGACGTTGCCGAAGAAGGTGCCGCAGGGAACGTACAGCATCGAGGCGCTGGTCGACGACGAGAAGGGCCGCTTCCAGCAGGTGATCGGCACGAACGCGCTCTACATCGTGGCCAGCGCGGAGCCTCGTCACGCAACAGCCGTGGCCGCGCGATGAACGTTTCCCGCGAAGCGATGCTCGCGCTCGAGCGCCACTTCGTCGGCGCTCTCAGCGCGCCGGCGCGCACCTGGCTCGAGCCGGTGCCGGCGTCGCAGCTCGCCTTCGCGGGGAGCGTGGTTCGCTCGCAGGCCGGTGACTGCGTCGCCGACTTCGGCACCGTCGAGTCGCCGAGCTGCGAATCCCGGCTCGTACGCGTCATGAATCGCGGCGCGAATCCGGTGCTGGTGCACATCGGCGAGTGCCCGCGGTGGCTCGCGGCGCGGTGGCGCGATGGGGCTGACGGTATCGTGCCGATCGTCGCCTGCGCGGCAGGAGCCACGCTGGAGTTGACCGCGGCACACGATTCGGAAAACGAATTCCAGGGCCGCATACGCTTTCTGGTCAGCGACGAAGTGACGTCGCGCATCGACGAGCTGGCGGTGCGGATGACGACGCGCCGCGCGTATCCGATCGCGCAATTCGACTTCAACGGCTCGCCGATTCCGCGTCCCTTCGACCTCGGCAACGGCGCGCGGCCGTACCGGCTCGCCGTGTCGAACAGCAGCTCCGTCCCGCTCACCGTCCGCTTCTCCGATCTCCCGGAGTGGCTCACATTCGAAGCCGGCGAGCAGCGGCGCAACGGACCCTTGGCGGGCGCGTTCTTCGAGCGGCGAGCGCCGTTCACGATTCAGCTTTGGGCGCGGGCGGTTGGGCCGCAGCAGGGTGTGGTCCGTCTCGAGACGAATGACCCACGGCCACAGTGCCGCTCGATCGTGCTGCTACTGTCGGCTCATGTCGAGCGGCCGGCATCACAGCCGGCCGTTCCGGTCGCGAAGCCCGCGATCCGTAACGCGTCCTCGGCGACGACGATCCGCAAACCGCTGGCCGAGGAAGTGGAGACCGTTCCTGTGGCACTGCCGCGAAAACGATTCGCAATGCGCCTCTACGTCCTCTGCGCTTTGATCCTCGTGCTCATCACTGTCGCGATCATCGTACGGGGGCTTTCATGAGCCGGCTAACGGCGGCCACGGCGGAGTGCAGGTTTTGTCGTCAGTGGGAGACTGCCGCCGGCGACACGTACTGCAGTTTCTGCGGCAGTCTGCTGCTCCTGCTGGACGTCACGCCCGAATCGCACGTTCTCATCTCGACACTCTCACCGGCGAAGCCGCTCACGTTACGCAACGGCAGCGCGCACGCGATGCGGGTGACCATCGTGGCGAAGGACGTCATGCCGCTCCCGGCCGTCGCGTTTGCGCCCGGGACGGCGATCACAGTGCCTGCCGGCGGCGAGGTCCAGGTGACCGCGGGCGTCGACGGAGCGCTGCTGCCGCCGGGCTTCCACCGCACGCTCGAGTACGCGTGCGTCGTGGACGACGACGAGCGGAAGCAGCGACCGTTCCGCCTCGAGGTGCGCTCCGGTCCGATGCCGAAAGTCCTCACGCCGGCCATCGACTTCGACGACATGCAGGAAGGTGAGATGGCGCGGCGCCCGGTCGAACTGACGAATTCCGGCAGCGTTCCGCTGCGGATTCGCGCGGTATGCGGCAACGGCTCGCCGCATCTGCGGGTCGAAGGCGATTACGCGGAGCGCCTGCTGCGCTATGGCGAGAAACTGTCCATCCCGATCGTCTGGACGGCCACGCGCGACGACAACCCGAACGGCGATGGCGAGAGCGGCACGGTAATTTTCGAGTTCGTCAACTACGCCGGCGTGATCGAGGTCCCTGTCACGGCCCGCACGTTCCGCTACCGGCTCGGCGTCAAGCCGGCAGCCGTCCGCTTTGCCAATGCGGTCGCCAAACGCGATTACGCGGCGACGCTTCGTCTTGAAAACCGCGGCACGACAGACATTGAGATTCTGTCGATGGAGAGCGATCAGCCGTGGCTCGACGTCATCACGCGAGCATCGACCTTCACGCTCCTGTGCGGTGACGCCGCCGGGCGCCCAGTGTCGCCGACCACGTTCGCCCGCTTCTTCGACTTCAAGGTCCTCTGCCGGCAGGGCACGCTGCCTGAGGGGAAACATCGGGCGGCCGTGACGATCCGGCCTCATGGGCAGACGCCGGTCGTCGTTCCGGTCGAGATCACTCTCGTCAAACAGCGCGAGTATCTGGACTACATCGGCATCGACTTCGGGACGACCAACTCCGTCGTCGCGGTGATGGGCAGCGGGCGCCGCGAGATCGAACTGGTGAAGGATGAACTGTCGCGAAGGGAGCTCATCCCGAGCGTCCTCGTGTTCGACGATCCGGACACGTACAAGATCGGCCAGGCGGCGCGGAATGAGGCCGACACCGCGCCCGACCGGACGGTGCGCTCGATCAAGCGCGTGATGGGATACGAGAGCGACCGGACATTCTTCGACCGCTCGTATTCGGCCGCGGAGCTCGCGTCGCGGATCATCCGCCGCCTTGTCGAGCTGACCGAGCAGAAGCTCCACGTCGAATCGACAAACGGCGCGCAATGGAACATCCGCCGGGCCATCATCACCGTGCCGGCGAACTTCTATGACCTGCAGATCCGTGACGTGCTCGAGGCCTGCCGCGCCGCCGGCCTCGACACGGAAGAGGAGCGCGTGCACCGCGTCGAGCAGAAGCATCGCGACGACGGCGAGTTGGTGAACGCCGGCATCATTCTCGACGAGCCGTCGGCCGCGGTGCTCTACTACATCGACTTCCTCCGCCGCACGCGCAACGCCGCGGACATCACGAAGGCGATCGCGCGCGATCGCGGCCTTACGCTGCTGGTCTTCGACTATGGCGGCGGCACGCTTGACGTCTCCGTCGCCAACGTCACCAAGCTGCGCGGCGGCGGTACCGGCCTGCGCATCCTCGCCAACATGGGCGACAACACCATCGGCGGCGATCACATCGACGTGATCCTCATGAAACGGCTGCTCGGCCTTTGCGTCGATGAGCTTCCGGCGCCGAAATTCGAGTTCGACACGACTCTGATCTCCTCGAACTTCAAGGACCTTGAGCGCCGCCGCGACCGCGAGGAATGGAGCGTCGAGGTGTGGCAGCAGGTGCTGAGCGCTCGTGCGCAGTGGAAGGATCTGGCGGAGCAGGTGAAGATCGACATCGCGCAGGAGCGGTCGTTGCCGATCCTCGTGCGCTCGGATCTCATCGTGCGCATGGCCGGCGGTGGCATTCAGTTGTCGCCGAGCAGCGTGACCATCCCGGCTCTTCCCCCCCACACCTTTAACGACCTCCTGCAGACGGTGCTTGCGAAGAGCGCGGATCTGATCAAGTCCTCGCTCGCCCTCGCTGGGATCGACGCGGACAACGTCGATTACATCCTTCACACAGGACGGCAAAGCCTTCTTCCGCAAATCCGCCGCTGCGTTCGCTCGGTCTTTCCCAACCTCGGCGACGACCGAGATCTGCTCGAGGAAGAACATTTGAAGGTCTGCGTGGCCAAGGGAGCCGCGCTATATGGCTCGATGCGAGACCGCCTCATCGCGCGCGACGCCCGCATCCTTTTTCTTAGTGAAGGTCGCAAGCTGCCGCACAGCTACGGCGTCGAGACCTTCACGAACCCGATCGAGCCGGAGTTCGACGAAGTCATCGGGCGTGGCGAGAGCTATCCGATCGAACGGACAAAACCCTATCCGCCGGAGATGGTGCCGCTCAGCGGCTACCTCAATCTGAAGTTCTATCAGAACACGGGCGTGAAGAAGACGATCGTCGGCAATCCGCACGTCAGTCTCATCGGACAGATCTCCATCGACACCGCGGGCCACCCGGGTTGTGACGTCACGTTCTCCGTCGGCGCAAACCGGACGCTGGAAGTCTTCGCAAACGCAGCGCCGGTGAAGATCGAGCCGGCGCGCCTGCACGAGGAAGAGAGCTGGATGGGATGAGACCGCAGCTCATCATCGACTACGGCCGCGTGTTGTCGGCGCTGCTCGTCACCGCCGACGGCCAGCTCGTGCCGTGCAGCCAGGAGATCCGACAGGTCGCGACGCGGCATGTGTCGACCGACATCCTGTTCGATCCGCGCGTCGCCGAGGATGCGGACTTCGTGTGGGACGAGGCGCTGGAGACGATGGGGAAGGCGACGCCGCGCAATCTCTTTCAGCGCGCTCGGCGCATCGGTCTCCGGCGGCCGTGGGATCCGCAGGCCACAACGGATGCGCTACAGCTTGCGTCGCCGATCGGCGTGCTCTCGTCCGCCGCGGCATTGGCCGACCGTAATGCCGCGGCGGCACTCCCGGCGGTGGCCTTCGCCCTGCTGGACGCCCTGCTCGAGCCGACCTTCGCCTTCATCGCCGATCGCAGGATAGCCGCCTCCGATGTCGATCCGTTCGTCGTGGTGCCGGCACACGCCAGCCGTCGCGCGCGGATGGTGTTGGAGAAGCTCTTCCGGCGACGTGGCTTCCGGCGCCTGACGGTCGTGCGGCGCGAGATCGCCGCGGCCATGGCGCTCCTTGAAATGGCGCCTGTTACATGCGTCGTGGCCGACGCGTCGGACGACGACCTGCATCTGCATCGCGTGGCCATCGCCGATGGCGACGGCCATGTTCGGCGATTCCGTACAGTGGCCTCGGCTACCGCGCCCGGTTTCGGCAGGAGTCATTGGACCGGGCAGATCGCGGCGGCGTTGCAGACCGCCGCCTCGTCCGCGTTCGAACGCGGGTTGCTTTCGCTGCTGACTGGCTCGCCCGAGTCGCTGTCGTCGCGGGTCACCCACGGCGCGCTGCAGAGCGTTCTGGACGACGCGTGGGTCGGGGCGCGTGCGGACGAAGTGCGCGAGAAGTTGCGTGCTCCGCTGGCTGCGATCGGCGCTGAGGAAGTGCCGTTCGTATTCGCCGGAGAGATCTTCGCGCTCGACGCGGTGCGCAAAGCGTTTGGCGCGAAGAGCGCGCTGAACGCGCCCGTGCTCGATCACAGCGTTCGCAGCATGGCGCTGGCGATGCGTTGGTTGCATGGCGGGAAGTCAAGGAAGATGGAGATCGCGCGTGGCGGCACGCTGCGGCTCGACACCGGCCGCGGCGAGGCAGTCGAGCTGCTCACGGCGGCGCAACTCCCTGAGCCCGGCGAGAGCTGCCATCTCGCTGCCGGCTTTCGTTTTGCCGGCGACATGGCCGGCACGGCCTTTCTACTGAACCTGGTATGGGGTGCCGACCGCGCCTCGCAAGGAAACGCGACCGTGTGCGCGCTTCCGCTGGAGTTGCGCCCCGAGACGGGGGACACGCTTCGCCTGACGGTGAGGCTGCGCCGCAGCTCGAGCGGCCGGCGGCTAAGCGGCACGGTCGAGGCGCGCATGCCTGGCGACATTGTCGCCGCGCGCGGGCAGTTCGCCGAAGAGCTGGAGGTGACGAGATGAAGCTGCGCTACTTAGCCGTGCTGCTGTTGACGATTGCATTCGCGCCGAACGCTGCCTACGCCGCATGCGATTCGATGAAGCCATACCTGCAGGAGTTGAGTGCCGGCCACAAACCGGCGGCGCCGCCGGAGGTGAAAGAGTGTCCGGACGGTCCCGATACGGACGCGGTAGCGTCCGCGCTCACCGCGTTCATCAGCGCGAAGTCCACGTCCGCGGCCGACTTCGACGTCGTCTTCGAGCAACTCCGGACGACGTACGAGAAGAACAAATGGCCGCATACCTACGCAGCACTCGCTGACGCTCTCGATGGTCGCCTGCCCGGGTACAAGCATCACACACCGGACTATGCGCTTCTCGACACCCTGCCCAATTACTTCGAGCAGAAGCATCCCCGACAACCAAAGGCCGACCCGCCTCGCTGGAGATTCGATATCGTCGTAACGCAGGAGCCTTTCCCGTGGGTGCTCTGGGGCATCCTCGGCGTCGCGATTCTGCTCGCGCCGATTCCCGCCGTTGCGACGCTCAGGCTGCGCCAAACGCTTCACGATGCGAAAGCCGAGGAGGACGAGCTGACGCGCCGGCTCGCATCCACGAGCGCGAAGTTCGACACGGCGTTGCAACGCCTCAACGACGACCTGCAGGCGATCGCCGGCACGCTCGGCGCCAAAGTCGGTCAGGTCTCCCTCCTCAAGGTGGAGCACTTCGAGCCTGTCTCCGCGGCCATCGGCAACCTCCGCGAGGACCTGGCCCGGCTTGGCGACACCGTCGAGGAATTCGCCACCAAGCCCTCGCGGAGCGGGTCCGATCCGGTCGCGCTCGAGCATCAGGTGCTCGGCGAATCATGGAAGCAGTTCTCCGGTAACCCGTTGCTGCGCGCCGGCGCCGACGACGCCGCCGGAAGTGCGGCATGGGAGCCGCTGCTGGATGATCTGCCGAAGCATATCCCTCCCGATCTCCAATCGAGTTTCGAAACGGTCTATGCGCCATGCAAGGAGCACCGCGTTTTCGTCAAGAAGCTCGCGCTGATCCCACGCATCCTGGAGCGGAAGATCTCGCGCCTCCCGACCGACGCCGAAGAGCTGCGCCGCACGCGCGAGCTCGCCGCGCTGCTGGCTACGGCCCAAAACGGCGCCGAAGGCGCGAATCCGCTCAACTTCCGATTCAAGCGTTGGGTGACCGACACCTTCCTCCCGTTCGCCGACCTCTTTTTCCAACGCTGCCAGCAGGCGGACATGGAGAAGCGCGGCGACGAACTTCAGGCCGGCGCGAATCTCGTCCGTCAACTCCTGCTGCTGGCCTCGGTCGAAGCGATTGAGGTGAAGCTCGGTGAGACGCCGTTCGACAGCACGCGGCACATCGGCCGCGGCACCACGAACGACCCTCGCTTCGCCGACGGTGTCATTACCGGTGTCGTGCGCAATGGATTCATCGAGGGCGGCAAGCAGGTGATTCGGCAGCCCGAGGTGATCGTGAACCGGATGCGTTGAGGAGATCGCGTGACTCTGGCCTGTGCGGAACCGAATTGTGCAGCGAACGTCGTGGCGGATGCGCCACGCTGCGCGAAAGGACACGTGCTGCGGCGTTGCCCGCAATGCCGTACGCACAATCGTTCCTTCGCGAACTTCTGCCGCTCCTGCTCCTCGCCGCTGCCGGCCTCGCCGTCGAACTGGACCGGCTCGAAGGGCAGCGCGCGCCGTCTCGGTTTCAACGCGTCGACTGGGCCGGCTGAGTGGACGGTGCAGAAACCTGCGTTGACTCTCCGTCTTGGCGACGCGTGCCGCACGCTGCTCGCATGCGATGGACATCTCATCGCCATATCCCTCAACGGCACCATCGAAGTCGCCGACCCCGTGCGCGCTCGTAGCCTGTGCCGCTTCCAGACGCCGGGACGGATCACTGCAGAGCCATGCATCAGCAACGGCGCCCTCTACGTCTCGACGGAGAATCAGCTTACCGCGTACGCCCTCGGACCGATGACGCTCGAGCCGCCACGCGTGCGGCCACTCTGGCAGGTCCCGGTCCGGGGAACGCCGATCTACGCGCTGACGCCGGCGCGCAATCGTCTGTTTGCCACGGTTTCGACCGGCGACTGGCGCGAAGTGGTCGTCGTCGAACAGACCGGACAGCCGCCGCGTGCAACGGCGCGCACGCTGCACCGATCGCCGAAAACGAGCTGGCTGGCGGCTGATCCAGCGACAGGCGATGTCGTCTTTCTGTCCGAAGAAAATGGGCGGATTCATCTGCACGTCGTTCGCGACGATGTGACGTCGCATCCCGTGTCGTTGCAAGTCCTCGCTGAGCAGCCGATTGCCTTCCTGGGGAACGCCGTCTTCGCCGTCTTCGGCGCTGCGCGGCAGCTTTACCGCATCGACGCCGCGACCGGAGCGGTCGAGGAACCGCTGGAGACGGACACGCAGCTGTTCGCGCTGACGCACGACGACCGGGGCGCATGGGATCGCGACGGAGTGCGCATCGACAGCGACGGCGTGCTTTTCGCGCGGTCCGCCGTCCGCGACTCCTTCGCGCCGCACGAGCGTGCCACCAAGCCGTCGCCGGTTGTCATGCGCGGCGCCGCAGCCGCCATCGGCATGGAAGACGGTCGCGTGCTTCTGTACGAGCTGGCGCACCTGCCGCGCCACGAGGTGTGGCGGCTCGACGGGCACTCGACCGCGCCGATCACCGCGCTGGCGTCGTATGACGGCTACGTAGCGGCGGGCAATCGCGACGGCGTGGTCGAGGTGCGCGAGCTGCGCGACCGAGGAGCAGCGCGATGAAGACCTTCGCCTTCTGGCTCGCGGTCGTGTTCTCGTTGCCGGCTGCAGCCGCGCCGCTTACGCGCGGCGGAGCGCTTCCGGAGCGGATCCTTTTCGACAACTCCGGCAGCATGTATCCCGGCTACCGCCCGCCCGGAACGCCGGACCGGCAGACGCGCGTGCAGCTAGGCGTCCACTACATCTATCAGTCGCCTGCCTTCGCGCAATGGCTGGATGACTTCGTTCAACGCCAGAGCGTCGTCGGGGGTACGACTGCCGGCATGTGGACCTTCACATCGAATGATCGCTTCATTCCGTCCGACGTCCAGGACGTGCACCCGGTCGTCCCGATTCGCGAGTTCCGCGCAGCGAACGCGTTGAGTCGCTTCCCGCAGCGGACCGGCAACAGTACGTACCTCACCGAAGCGCTTGGGACGTTCAGCCGCGACTTTACGGGTGTTGTCTGGTTGATCACCGACAACATCGTGGAGACGAACGCCGGTGAGCCCGACGCCGGTGTGCAGGACTTTTTTCGCTCGCTCGCCACGAAGGACGAATTCCGCTCAGTCCATCTCTTCAAGTACACGCTCGAGGAGAACGGTCACACTGCCACGCTGGCCGTCTACGGCATCCTCGTCTCGGCGGCTCCGGTACCGAACGAGACGCTCGCCTGGTACGACGGACGCTTCCGCGCGCTGCGCGATGCGAAACGAGTGCAGGGAAACGAGGATCTCTTCGTCGGCCGCGAGCACCTCAAGCTCAAGAACCTGGCCATCGAGCCGATGGTGCTGAGCGCCGACCTGCAACTCGTCGTCAGCGATCGTGAGAAAGGAACATTCGCCGAAGGCGACAACGTGCAGCTCGCAATCGAAGGCGAGATCCGCAGCTACCTCACCCAGCATTCGGTGACGGCAGGCCGGTACGAGCTGACCATGGGCTCGGCGTTCGTGCCGGAGGAGTGGGCGCAGCGCGACATCGGCGCACAGCCGCTGGAGGCGGGCGTCTTTGACTCCGCGAGCGGATCGATCGAGCAGCCGATCCCGCCCAGTGGAACGCGCCACATCGAAGCCGTGCTTCACTCTCAGCAACCGCTGTCGTTTACGCCAAAAGGGATCGTCGAATGGGTGCGCCTGGCGTGGAATGGCGCGGTGGTGCGTTACACGGGCACCGTGCGGATGTCGTTCAACGATATTCACGTGCGCTTCGAGCCGCAGCGGATGGCCGGCATCTTCGGTATCGACCAGGTCTCGTCGATCTTCTCCTTCCAGGACGTGGCCACGATTCCGGGCGTGCAGCCGAGCGTCACGCCGGTGACGTTCGTTCTTCACTCCACCTCCGGCCGCACGGTGATTCTGCTCGCGATCCTGGCAGTGCTCGGCGTGGCCGGAGCAGCAGCGGCGTTCCTGCTGTCACGAAAGAAGACGTTCCGTATCGCGGTATCCGGCGCTTCGGAGACCGTCACGGCGTTGCGCCGCATGGGCATCCACAATGTGACTTACGAAGGGAAGTTGCTGGGCCGCCTCAGACGCGGCATCGGCAACGGATACGGATTCCAGCCAGTGAACGGCAGCCGTGACCTGTCCGTCGTGCCGGCCGCGGACGGAGTGTGGGACGTGAAGCTGCCCGGTGGCGGGATGCGCCGCCTGTCGATCAAAACCGACGGCAGCGCGGTGAGCAACAAGCCGGCGAAGCTCCCCGGTCCGTCGCTTCCGGGACCGCCGCTACCGCCGCCCTCCAAACCCCCGATGCCTCCGGGCCGTCCGTCAAGAACCGGCCGGCTTTGAACACGAAAGGAATCCCATGAACGTTCGAACCGCACCCTCCGCACTCGTTTGGACACTGACGCTGCCCCTCATCGCACAAACCGCGGAACCGGCGGTTCCGCAGTCCAGCAACACGCTGTTGCGTAGCGCCGGAATCTTTCTGGTCGTGGTGATGATCTGGACGGTCCTCTACAAGTCGATCTACCCGTTCTTCCTCCGTTACTACCGCGACGAGTTCTGCAAGACGATCTTCTGGAACCTGTTCCTGCTCTTCACCCTCACCTGGATTTTCGTGTCGTTGTATGTGGTGCTGGACGTCGGCTTCTACTGGGCGTGGCTGCCGTGGGTGGCCATCTTCCTGGCGATGTGGTGGCTGATCTCCGGCGCCGTCCTCTTGCTGCGACGCGTTCCGGCGTAATCAGGGAGCCGACATGAGCCTCGATTCATTACTGCAAGCCAGTCTTCCGACCGTCCTTACCACCGACAAGCCCGTCGGTCCGACGCTTTTCATCGGTCTTGGCGGCACGGGCAAGGAAGTGCTCCTCCGCCTGCGGCGGAAAATCGTGGAGGGCTACGGCGCGCTCGATCGTCTGCCGTTCCTGCGCTTCATGCATCTCGATACCGACAAGAACCAGACGGCGTACGAGCAGTACGAGCTGCGTGCGGCCGACGATCCGCTCTACGAGCGCGTGAGGTTTTCCTCGTCCGAGCGGGTCGATCTGACCGTGGCTGGCGGTACAGGCAGATACGTAGAGCATCTCGAGCACTTCCCCAACGTGAAGCGCTGGTTCCCGGCCGGCGGAAAGATCGCGCATCTTGGCGATCTGAAAGAGGGTGCCGGCCAGGTGCGCATTGCCAGCCGGCTCGGCTTCTTCGATGCGTCGAATCATCAGAAGATCACCGGCCGTCTCGAGCAGTGCCACCGCGAGTTGACCAACGCGGCAGTCCTGACGCAGTCGTCGCGCCTCGGCTTCCAGTTCGAACCGCGAAACGAGAAGGTCGTCATCATCGCCTCCCTGGCCGGCGGAACGGGGAGCGGCACCTTTCTCGACATGGGCTTCCTCGCACGACGCTACTTCCGCGACGCGGAGCGCGTCGGCATCCTGCTCCTCCCGGCATTCTTTGCCGGTTATGCCGGTGCGGACCGCGTCCGCGCGAACGGCTACGCCGCGCTGATGGAGCTCAATCACTACACGTTCGGCCACCCGTTCATCGCCGATTGGACGACGCATCAGACCGAGCGAATGGGGCCGCCGCCGTTCAGCAGCACTTACCTGCTGGATGGCTATAACGAGGCGGGGTTGGCGATCGGATCGAGCGGCAAGGAGCTCGACGCCTATCGCATGGTGTCTGAGGTGCTGTATCAGGATTACTCGGTCGGATCGTTCGCGGCGATGAAGCGGGCCACGCGCGTGAACCTCGAGCAGTTCAACCTCAATGTCTACACGCACAACTTCCTGAATGACGCGCTCCGAGGCAGGGACGCCTCGCACAAGGCCATCGTCGGCGACACGTTCCCCTGCCGTTTCGGCTCATTCGGTCTGGCCACGATCTCGTTCCCCACGGAACGGGTTCAGAACGCTTGCGCCAGCCGTCTGGCCGCGAAAGTACTCGACTACTGGCAGAAAAAACCGTCCGACGACCCGCTCGAACACCTCTTCACGAAGTTCCTGGCCGAGGAGAGCGTGCAATGTGCGCAGGGCCGCTACGAACGGCGCGATGGCGGCGGCGTCATCGACCGCATCGACATCGAAGATGCGCTCTCGGTCTTCGATGAAGGCGGCGGCAGGACGTTCGAGAACTACCTGCTTCAGAAGGCGCAAGCGTTGCGCGTGGAGCTGCAGGCGGCACCGAACGGCGAGAAGGCCGCGCTCTTCGCCTCGCGCCGCGCGGAGCTCGACGACTTTTTCGCGCACGAAGACTCCGACAATCCCGACGAGTGGGGCGTCGGCATCCGCCGGATCGAGACGAACATGCGCACGTACCTCGGGCGCGTGAAGCCAGCCATCGAGGCCAAGGCGGCCGAGCTGTCCGACGACGCGCACTACGGCATCAACTACGCGCTCTCGGTGCTCCAGGAGCTGAAGGTGCTCCTGCGCAAAGAGAACTACCGTTACATGAAGTACTTCGACGACCAGGTGCCGGCTTGGCGCGACCGCGTGCAGTATTACGCGGACGCGCTCAACCAACTGCATCTGGACGTCGTGCGTCACGAGCGCGAGACGCTGTTCCGCGCGGCGGACTTGAACCGCGACTACGAGAAGCTGGTCGACGTTCGTCACGACGACGATGACCGTGGCGCATTCTTCGAGCACTTCCGCGCGCGCGCCGGGAAGCAGGTCGCCAAGCGCGGCCGGGAGATCTGCAATGAGCTTGATCGTTTCCTCGGCGACGATCGCGCGGGCGGTGAAGGCCTGCTCGGCCGCTATCACGACCTGCTCGCCGGCTTCGAGCGCGTGCAGAAGCAGTTGAAGAAGAAGGAGACTTACTTCGCGACGCCGGAAGTCTCGGAGCTGACGATGAGCCTCCTCCGCGAGGGCGACATCGACGATTGGTACGCCATCTGGATCGGCGACCAGGCGGCCGAGACGCAGGCGCTGCGGAAGATCGGCAGCGACATTCTCACCGAAGTCTTCTCCGTGAATCGCCTGCTCGATGCCCTGAAGAAGATCCAGCGCACACCGGCCGAGACCATCGAAGAGGCGGTGCTCGGTAAGTGCCGCGATGCCATCGTCCGCAAGGAGCGGCAGCCGGACGCGCTGACGATGCTGTTCGACGAGGACCGCGTCAGCTCCCGCGAGCGCGACGACATGATCGCGCAGGCCTATCGGCTATCGAAGGTGTGGGTCGCGCCGAGCGATCACGGGCTGGAGCACACCGGCATGGAACCAGTGAAGAAGCAACAGCGGCAATGCCTCATCGGCGTCTACGAAGCCGACAACGTCCAGCACGCACAGGACTTCCAGAGCGCCGTGAACAGGATGTACACGGGCGGCGACGCGGATCTCAAGTTCGAAAACATCGGCAGACAGCACCGCGGCATGATCGTCTTCTACCAGGAGCTGGCCGGTGTGCCGGCGTTCTATCCGCGCTCGGTGACGGCGCCGCTCGGCCTCCTCGCCGCGTACGCCGCGTTTCCCGAGAAAGAAGAGCTGCACACCGACAAGAATCGCTTCCAGTTCGGCGATCTCATTCCGAAACAGCCGGCCGAGGCGCGGCAGTACGCCGAGTCGCTGCAGGCGTTTGTCCTGGCGCGGCTCCTCGGACTGCTCAATGTCCAGCCGATGTCCAGCGACGGCGACCAGCGCTCGTTCCGTTTCGGATACACATACATGAACGGCTTGTCCGTCGAAGAGGTGAATCTCGGCGGCGAGGCGCATGCCGTCGATTTTCTCTACCGCGACGCCCGCAGCGAGCACCTCACCCACCGCCGTTATCTGCTGGAAAAAATCGAGAAGACGATCCAGATGCTCCGCGATCAGAAGAAGCTCGCGGTCTATCGCCTGCTGCTCGACTTCTACATGAAGAAGGTCTACCCGCCGAGCGGCCTCACGGGGAGCGGTATCCCGGATCTGACGATCACGCAGTACTTGCCCGAATACGCTGTCCTGCATCAGGCCGGTGAGCGGCTCAATCAGATCGTCGCAACCAAGGAGGAGAAAGAGCAGTTCCTCCATCACTTCCGCACCATTGCCGGCGCCGAGCTCGAGACCGAGCTCTCGTACCAGCAGTACCGCGATGCGCTTCTGCCGTTCTGCCGCACGGCCGGCCAGTTTGCCGACCGCTCCGAGAACGCCGTCGTCTACGAGGCGGTGGAATGGCGCGACATCTTCGCCCTCGAAGCGAGCAGGATCGACAAGAGAGCGTCGAAGGAGCCGGTCGTCATGCCGCCACGCCCGGCCAGTCCCGTCGTGCCGGTCGACAAACGCTTCGGCGAGCGGCCCTGCCCGAATTGCGGTGCGGGCGTCGATCGCCGCGCCGTCCACTGTACGCAGTGCAAGAAGACCTTCGCCACACACGTACCGTGCCCGCATTGCCGGGAGCCGCGTGTGCCCGACGACCTCGACCTCTGCTGGAAGTGCGGCCAACGGATGCGCGAGGGCGAACAGCTCGATTGCCCGCAGTGCTTCACCTTTACCGGCTACGAGGACGAGTATCCCTGTCCCAACTGCAGCTACGACCCGAGGCTCGGGCCGCCCGTTCCGGCAGTCGGAACGCCCATTCTCACGGTCGTTGCTCATGACGTGGCCACGTCGGGAAACGGCGGCGGCAATATGAGTGCGAGCGACGTGGTCACGCTCGCCGAGCCGATGCCTGACGTCGTCAAGACCGTGGTCCCGTGTCCGATCTGTTCCGCGAAGGTGATTCCTGGCGAACGGTGCATGGACTGCGGCACGCTGATGGACGCGAGGTGAACCATGACTAGCAAATCAGGACGCGGCACCGCAATGCTGGCCGGTCTCTTCGCGGCCGGCCTGGCCGTTACGCTGTTCGTCTATATCGATGTTGGGTGGACGCATTGGCTGATCCTGAAAGACTCGCCGTCGCGAAAAGGGGCAAAGACCGCATCGGTCGATCCCCAGCAACTGCAGAAGCTGCGACAGAGCATCCTGAACGTCCGCGCGGAATGCGAAGGCCACACGGAACATAGCGGCACCGCGTTCATCGTGAAGTCGGGATTCGTGGCCACGGCCGCGCACATCTTCGGCGAAGGTCCGCAGTGCACCGGACCGATTCATCTCATCGACTACAAGGGTCTTGAGCACACGGCCACGCTGGAGGGCCTGTCCGCCGATGACGATCTCGCGCTGTTGAAGATGGCGGATGAGACGCTGCCCCCGTTACGCCTCGCCAATGCATCGAACTACGAGACGCCCAATGCTGTCGTCCGCCTCGTCACCATCGGCTATCCGCTGATGCAGGAAGGCGGCTCGACGCGCGACAACGCATCGATTTCGGGAGAGGGGAGTCTCTCCCGCTTCATGCGCGACCGGAATGTCTTCGTCACCTCCGGCTTGAACCTCAACCCGGGCAACAGCGGCGGACCGATCTTCGTCCGTGACGATATGACGGTCCTCGGCATCGTCCGGGCGAAGCTGCCGAATACCGTCGGCGACGGCATCGGTTTCGTGGCCTCTATTCGCGCATTCGAGAGTTTCTTCCGCGAGAAGACAGGACAGGATCTGCGATGAGCGCCGCCGCCAATGACAGGAAGGCAGTGGGGGTTCTGGCTTCGATGGTGGTGATCGGAGCGGGGTTGCTTGCGATTCCGTTCTTCCTGACGCCGCCGGCGTATCTCGATCTCGCGTTACGTGACGCGGTCTTTGCCTCCGATCTTGCAGAGCGTCAGGCCACGATCACGGAGGAGCGCACAGGTAAGACAGTGGCGACGGTGGTCGAGAAGATCGGCGGCGCGTTCGTCGCCCGCATCGGCCGCATCAACAGCGGACCGGTTGCGTTCACGGCGCACATCCCCGGCTACAAGCCGCGCACAGCGCACGTCGAAGCAGCCGCGCTGCAAACGGTTCGGGTGCCTCTCGATCTCACGCCGGAGTTCGGCCGCCTCGAGCTCACGCTGGCCAATGCTACCCAGAGGGATCAGTCAGTGATGGCGACGGTGAAGGAAGGCACGCGCGCCGTCACCTCGGAACCGCAGCGCTCGGTCACGCTCGACCTCCCACCGGGCAGACACCGGCTTTCAGCGGAAGCGCCGGGATTCTGTCCATCCGAACGCGAATTCGATGTGCAACAGGGCAAAGTAACCAAGGCGGCGTTACCGCTCTCGCCGGATCTCACCGGCGACGAGGTCGCCCGCTTCGTCCTCGGGTGGCGCAACGAGCCGCGCGATCTCGATACGCACTTCTGGAAGTCGGATGCGCATTTTCCGGACGCCGCTACCGTCTACTTCAGAAACAAGGACGGCCTGCTTCCGAACGGCAATTTGTTCGCGCACCTCGACGTCGATCAACTCTACCCCGGCGCGTATGAGACGCTGACTGTCCGCAATACGGCGGAGGGCAGTTACCGCTACTTCGTCCACGTCTATCAAGGCAGCGGCACGATCGCCGACGCCGGAGCATCGATTCAGGTCTACACGCGCGGCTGTCAGGTGCGCACATTCACGCCCCCTCCCAACTGTACCTTCCGCATCTGGAACGTAGCGACGTTCCACCTCTCCGGCGGCCAGGTGATCCTCGACGACGTCCAGCAATGCCAACCTGAAGGGCCGATCGTCATTCGAAAGCCTGCCCCGTGACCGTGTGATTTTTCAGGGAGATTGGTTCTTCGCCTCGCTCAGGATCAACGACGTGCGAGTCCTTCTGTCGTCGCTGAAGCTCGAACCACCCGGCGGCTTGCGCGAAGAGCGCCTGTCACTCCAAGCGATTCGACTGATCGGTATCGCCGTCGTCAGATGGCGAGTGACTTTGGTCGCGCCATGAGGGATCGTAGTTGACGCACTCAATCTCTCCCCAAGGCGTCGCACGTTTTGAAGCATAGCGCGTGAACGAATACTTCATCGATAGATTCACCTTGATACGGCCGGCTGTCGACCAGTAACCAAAGGACCGCCCCTCGTTGCTCGGTGAGTGGAGCGACATTGCCACACATCGCGCATTCCGGCACATCCATGATCTTTTCGGGATCGCGCATTTCACAACCTCGTACCGCGACGGTTAGCGTCGGTCAGCGCGGGGAGTCGATTCCCTACCGATCGCTGTCCTTCGAGCACCGGGCGTCATCGTGGGGTCTAACGAGAACCGCGTGCCGCGCAGTGCAACACGCTGCTGAAGAGGTGTGTCTCCGAGCCGCCTCGCCTTGCCGTGAGAACTCGTCGGACCTGTCACACCGCACATGCCAGGAGCCCTCGTCACTTTGCAGGTAACCGACTACCTGCGAATGCTTTACGGTGCGGGCAGGCATCGTTTGGGGTGTCACAGAGTGGCAACTCTGTCGAGAGAGGCACGGTGAGCGAGCGGACGATAAAGTTGACGCGCTGGGTTAACTTTCGTATAAAGTCGCCCATTAATGCCACCCACTCCGCCCGCTGATGACGAGCTATCGTCGCGCCGCTTTCGAGCATCCGAAACGGCTCGCGTCGTCGGTCTCACGTATCGACAGCTTCGCACCCTCGAAGAACGGACCGGAAGCGCGGCACCTCGGCAGGGCAAGGGTGAGTGGAACACGTACACGTTCCGCAATGTCTTCGCGATCCTCATATGTGTCGAGATCCGCGACCGATTCGGCGTCCCCCTCAATCGGCTCACTTGGCTGATTGACTTCATGCTCCAGCCGGGCACGGATCACTTCGCGTATGCGCACGAGACGATACGCAAGATGGGATTTGCTGTGTTTCTGCTCACTGACCTCAAATCTGTCTTTCACATGGGAACAGACATTGATCTGGAGGAGATGCTGCAGTTGGGTTACTTCCGTCATGACGAGCCCGAGGCGTATTACCTGATGAAGATCAATCCGATCATCAACCGCATTCTCGAACTGACCAAGCATCCAGAGCCTCTCAAAGTTCGGAGCGATTTTTACCAGAAGATGAACAAAGTGGACAGGCTCTGGCGTGCCAGCAATCTGGAGGAGCGCGATCTTCTCAGATTCGTTCGTGACAGAAAGAATCGGAGCGTTAAGGTTCAACTCAATGACGCAGGCGAGATCATGCACTTCGAGTGTGAGAGGGAGGAGCCGTCCTCCTCCGACATCGCAGCGCTGATCGCCAAAGACGCGTTCCAAACTGTAGAGATTAAGAAGCGTCGCGGCGAAGTGACGCTCATTCGCCGCAGGATTTCTCGCGAAGTTCGACGTAACACCGACGAAAGCGGCAAACGGACTCTAATTGTCGACCACGTGGATTGATCAGCGGGCGAGGCCTACAGGAAGAACCTGACCCTCGTACGTCAAAATGAAAACCCATCTCAGGCCACTCGCATTCGGTGAGCACTGGTTTAACCGGCGTCGCTCGCGACGCTCAGGTGATCCGCCATGCTCTCGCTGGAAGAGTGCCGCCGGCTTCTCCCTCCTTCGCTCCAACTCGACGACGAAGAACTCGAAAAAATCAGACAACAGTTGTACGCCCTTTGCGCGGCATCTTACGAAGCGCTGGCGCGGGAGGCTGTCGATAGCGAGGATCATGTTGTGCCGTTTCGCAACCGAAACTGTAAGCGCCCTCGTTGAGCGATCGCCAAGGCAGGCAACTTTGAAGCTCAGGAAGGAGTGTCCTGATGGCCAAACGCCGTCCGACGCGATCTCGGCTTGATCCGAAAAGTCTGCCGCCTGTGGCAGTCATCTACTGCCGGGTCTCGTCCGTGGAGCAGGCGGACAACTTCAGCATTCCGAGGCAGGAGCGCGAGTGTCGTTCCTATAACGATCGTCGCGGTCTCTCGACGGACCGCGTCTTCGTCGATCCGGGCGAATCCGCGACGACGATTGAGCGGCCGATGTTTCAGGAAGATGCTGGCCTACCTCCGAAAGAATCGCGGCCGTATCGGCTACGTCATCGTATGGAACGCCAGTCGTTTTTCTCGCAACGCACTCGACTTCGCGCTCGTCTGGAAGCAGCTTACTGACTGCAAAGTCGGACTTCGATCGGCGACTGAGCCAATCGACGAAACTACGATCGGTCGCTTCTCCGGGCTTCTATCAGCCGCCCTTGCCGAATTGGACAACTCCAATCGCGCCGACAACACCCTCGGCGGCATGCGGTCCAAAATCGAGGGCGGCGGATGGGCATTCCGCACGCCGCTTGGCTATGTCCAGCAAGGCTCGAAGCGCGAATCGCGCCTGGCTTTCGATCCTGCGCGCGCTCCGTTGATCCGACAGGCATTTGAATTGATCGCCACCGGCTTGTACTCTCAGCGCGAAGTTTTGGATCAGCTGACAACGCTGGGGCTGCGGACGAGACTCGGGCAACCAGTGCCGATGCAGACGTTTCACTCGATGCTTCGCAACGAACTCTATGCGGGATGGATCGTGGTCAAGCCGTGGAATGCGCGAGTGCGCGGCAACTTCGAACCGATCGTCGACCAGACTCTCTTCCTGATCGCGCAAGAGTTCCTCGATGGTCGCCGCAAAACGATCACTCCGTACCAGCGAAACCGGGACGAATTTCCTCTCCGCAGATTCGTCGAATGCGGAAGATGCGGGACCCCGATCACCGGGTACAAGGCTCGGGGACACGGCGGAATCTACTCGTACTACAAGTGCCGAACAAAACGATGCGGATTGTCGATTCGTGCAGAAAAGCTCGACGCAACATTCGTCTCCTACTGCGACCGTCTGAGCGTTGACACCGACTATCTGACGCTCTTCAAGCACATCGCTGCCGACGCGTGGCGCGACTACGCTTCCGATGCTCGTGCCCAAGAAGTCGCGATCGAGAAACGGCTTCGCGCCTCCAGCGACCGGCGCCAGCGAATCATCGATCTGTTCGTCGACCGGCAGCTGACGCCTGAGGTTTACGCCGAGCAACTTGGGCGTGCGGACACCGAGATCGGGACTGACCAGCAAGCGCTCGCCGCGCTTCGCTACGACGCGATCGATGCCGACGCGGCTATTGACTACGCGGTGGGCCTCGCCGCAGCGCCAGGACAGCGATGGCAGTCAGGTTCCCTCTCGGCTAAGCAGCGCCTTCAGCAGGTTTTCTTTCCGAAACGCCTGCAATTCGAAGACGGTGAATTTCGAACCTCCGAATTGGGTTTTCTCTTCAAACACTTGCGAGCGAATCGCGGGCCTGATTCCCGTTTGGTAGCGCATACGGGATTCGAACCCGTGTTACCGCCGTGAGAGGGCGGCGTCCTGGACCCCTAGACGAATGCGCCAGAGTGGTGGGGACGCGGAAGATAGCGTGCGGCTCCTTCGCGGTCAAGGGCCGGTAACGCCGGGTGGGGAGGCGGCATTCCGCGAGGAACGTATACTCCTCGGCGAGAGGAGAGATCGCCATGACGAGCAGCATGTACATCAAGTTTGAAGATCCGGACATCGATGGTGCGTCGACGGCGCCGGGGCATCAGGGGGAGATCGAAGTGCTCTCCTGGAGCCAAGGTTTCGGGTCGCCGACCGGGAGCGCGGCCGGCTCCGCGACCGTCGAGCAGGCCAATCACGCGAGCTTCAACTTCACGAAGTACCTCGACGCCGCTACCAACAGCCTGCTCAGGTTATCGTGGAGCGGGAAGCGGATCGGGAAGGCTACCCTCTCCTGCTTCCGCGCGGACAGTGCGGCGGGTGGCGAGCCGGTGAAGTACCTGACCGTCGTCATGGAGCACGTCATCATCGCCAACTACAGCGTTTCCGGCGGTGCGGGCGACATCCCGGTCGAGAACATCTCGCTCGACTACGGCATCATCCAGTACAACTACATGCCGCGTAAGCACGCCGAGGCGATGTCGGTCAGCCACAACCTCGAGACTCGCACGATCGTCTGAGATCGATCACTTACTCGCCCGCCGTTTGTTCTGTACCGGAGCGGCCACCAGCGTCAGTTTTCGGATGCGCTGGGTGCCGGACTCGTTCACGTAGACATTGCCCTGCGCGTCCGTGGCGAGAGCGACAGGATCGCCCATGGCTGCCGCGGTGGCGGCGATGCCTTCGCCGTTGTAGCCGGGGGCGGGGCCGGCCACCGTGGTGATGACACCAGAGGTGTTCACCAGGCGGATGCGGTTGTTGTCGGCGGCGGGGGAGATCGTGGAGGCGGCGGACGGATGATCGGCGATGAAGAGGTTCCCCGAGGGGTCGACGGCGATGGCGGCCGCACCGCTGATCATCGCCTGCGTCGCCGGGCCGCCGTCGCCGCTGAAGCCCTGCGTCCCGTTGCCGGCGACCGTGGTGATGTTGCCGTTCGGCGCCACCCTTCGGACAACCGCGGCGGTCAGATCGGCGATGAAGACGTTCCCGTTGTTGTCGGTCTTCACATCGACCGGCGTCGAGAGGAGGGCGATGGTGGCCGGCCCTCCATCGCCGCTGCTGCCGGCGTGACCGGTACCGGCGAAGGTGGTGATCGTCCCTTGCGGCGTCACCTTGCGCACGCGGTGATCGAACGGCTCGGTGATGTAGAGGTTCCCGGCCGCGTCAAAGGCCAGGCTCGATGGATTGCTGATCCTGGCGGACGTGGCCGGACCGCCGTCACCTGTGGCTGAGGGGAATCCCGGCGCGCCGGCGATCAGGGTGACGCTTCCGCCCGTCTCCAACCGGTACACCTGCGTGAACGTGCTGAAATAGATCGCTCCTGCCGGGCCGACGACCACAGCCTGCACGGTGAAATCGCCGCCGGTCGGGAGCTTGGCCGGCGTGTTCAGCGCGGTCATCGTTCCGGCGGGCGTCACTTTGTCGATGCGCTGCACGAGGGTGCCGTCCAGTTCCGGGAAGTAGACGTTCCCCGCGGAGTCGGCGGCCATGCCGACGAGCAGTGGATTGAGATGCAGCCGAACGTTGCGCGCGGGGCTGGGAAGCGGGTCGAGTGTGTAGGGATAGGCGCCGGCGATGACGGCCGTGCTGCCGTTGCTGATTTTGAAGAGCCGCTCGTCCGTGATGGAAGAGACGTAGAGCGCGCCGGTACGGTCGATGGCGAGATAATCCGCGGTGGAAACTCCTGTCAGCGTGGCCACGGCGGAAGGGGAGCCCTGGACTTTGAAGACCTGCTGGGTTCCGGTCACAAAAAAGAGAGTGCCGGCGGTGTCTACGGCGAGCGAGACCGTCGTTGCGGTGGCGCCGCCGATCGTGACGACGGTATGAATCACCTTGTCCGTGGTCACTTCGCGGATCGCGAAATTGGATTGATCGGCGATGTAGACGTTGCCGGTGGGGTCGACAGCGAGGCTGCCGGGATATCCGATCGGCGCCGCAACGGCCGGACCTCCATCGCCGCCACTGCCGAATCCGCCGTTCCCGGCGACGGGGACCAACGTGCCGTCGCCTGCAACAAGCCAGATCTGGCTCGAGGAGCCGAAGAAGAGACGCCCTTGCCCATCGACGGCGACGCTCTCGACGTCGCAAAGGGGAGCCTGCACCGCCTTCATGCCGCTCGACGTCGTGCCGCAAGTTCCGTTTCCGGCGATGGTCAGGACCGTGCCGCTGGCGGTGACTTCGCGGATCCGCTGATTGCCGTCGTCCGTGAAATAGACGTTGCCGGCAGCGTCCAGCGCCACGCTGAACGCGGCAGTCATCCCGGCGAACGTGGGGGGGCCATAGTCGCCGCGGAAGGTGCCGTAGCCTCGACCGATCAGCGTGGTGATGGTGCCGGCGCTGTCGATTTTGCGGACCCGGTAGTTCTGACTATCCGCAACATAGATAGTCCCGTTTCCGTCGACGGCAACGGCACCGGGGGACAGAAGCGCCGCGGTTGCCGGACCGCCGTCGCCTCCGAACTCGCCGAATCCGGCAACGGTGTCGATCCGGTAGTTCTGGGCGGAAAGAGAAAGCGGAACGAATAGACAGACCGATAACCAGAAACGATTGGACACCTTGCTGCCTCCAATGGAGATTGTACCCGCGGACGGGTTCGCGCGGATCGCCTCAGCGCAGCGTCGCCACCGCTGCGAGGAACGAGCCGACGATGAGCACCACGCTGACGGCCCAGCGTCCGAGTCCCAGCACGATAGTTTTGAAGCCGGTTACGGTGGCGCTGTCGCCGTAGAAGCGCCGTTGCGCGAGGAAGACGTAGACGAGCTGGATACCGATCGTGACGGCCATGACGGCGTTTCTCAACGGTCCCGGATGGAATCCGGCCACGGCGTAAATGGGCCAGTCGACGACGATGGCCAGGATGTAGGCAAACGCCAGCAGGTGTGCCGCGAAGACGAGATGCTCGGCGAGATAACGGCGGACGTGCAACACCTTCAGCACGAGCGCGACGCCGAGGATGTTCACCAGTTGCAGCAGGGTGTAGTTCTTGTGCCACCGATCGTCCAGCCGGTTTTCGAACTCCTCGCGAGTCACGTGCTCTTTGACCGCTCTCTTCTCGATCAGTTTCGTGAAGGCGCCGGTGTTGTCGAACTTCTCAAACGACTTGACCGTGTACAGCGCAGCCGGGGAATGGGCCGTGAAGGCAAGGAACTGTAGCGCGAAGAGGACCAGGAAGAGTCGCAAGGCCGGGATGTAGCGCGACTTGCGCCCCGCGAAATACTCCTGGGTCAGGAATCCGGGCTTGGTGATGAGATCGCGCAGGGTGGTGAAGAGCTTCGAGTCGACGTGGGCGAGCTCATGAAAGACGTCGTGCGCTAGGTGCGCAACGCTGAGGTCGTGATGCCCCGGCTGCCTCTCGCCGCAGCGGGCGCAATAGATATCCGCGGAGTCTGCCCCGCAGTTCGTACACTTCGTCAGAGAGGCCGGATGTTCCATCATTGGTGCTGGAGTGTACCGTTTACGGGGTCGCGGGGTCTCGGGGTTGCGCGGTGGCGGGGTGGTGGTTGCCGGGTTGCAAGGTTGCTGGGTTGCTTTGCACCGCTTTTCAGGAACCTGATCTTGACGGCGATGGCAAAGCTCGATCTGCTGGTCAACACCACCAACAGCGAGAACAGCGGCGATCTGACGCTCTACCTTTCGTCAAAAGCGAAAAACGGCGCGCTGGCCGGCATCGCCGCGCAATTCCTGACCGTCGGCTGCTGATCAGGTAATGGCCCGTCCACCGTGAATCTCGTCGGAGGGGTCGCGGAGGTAGACGCGCAGGAGGTAGTCGAGGGCGATGGCCAGGCCCTGGCGCTCGCGCAGGGTGGCCAGCAGCGGCACGGAGAGCGCGCCGAAGAAGAAGGCGGTGCTGAGCCAGCCGGTGGGGTGGATGCCGAAGTAGAGGAAGGCGATGCCGAAGAGGATGGGGATACGGTCGGTGATGATCATGAACATCAGCGTGTCGCCGTAATCGCGCTGATAGAGAAGGTGGCACTCCGAGCAGCGTTCGTAGGTCTTCAGTCCGCGACGAAAGAGCTGCCCTTCACCGCAACCGGGACAACGCCGCCGGAGTCCGCGGCGGAGGGCGGTGGTGATGGGCGGGCGGGGTAGGGTGGTTTGCATGCGCGGTCTCGCGGTCTCGCGGTCTCGGGGTTCCGCGGTCTCGGGGTAGTGGTTGCTGGGTTGCAAGGTTGCTGGGTTACAAGGTTGATGGTTACTGAACTGCGATTGCAACTCAGCAACCTTGTAACCCAGCAACCAAGCAACCCAGTAACCCAGTAACCCAGCATCCACCACCGCGAGACCGCGCAACCCCGAGACCCCGCAACCCCGTCCACAACGGCCTCCCCCTTTTGCCGATTCCGGTTCGTCCACCCCACGTATCATTGCCTCTCTCTATGTCCACGCCGCGCCCCGACGACGACGCCACCGCATATCGCCCGGTGAGGGAATCCCCTGTCCGTGAGATCCGGCGCCCATTGCAGCTCACGCCCGGGGCCATCCTCGGCGATCGCTATCGCATCGTCTCGTCGATCGGGCGCGGCGGCATGGGGGAGGTCTATCGCGCGGACGATCTCAAGCTCGGGCAGACGGTCGCGCTTAAGTTTCTCTCCCATCATGAGCACAAGCAGCGGCTGTATGAAGAGGTTCGCATCGGGAGGCAGGTCTCCCATCCGAACGTCTGCCGGCTGTACGACGTCGCGGAGACGGACGGGCAGCTATTCATCACCATGGAGTTCGTCGATGGGGAGGATCTTGCCTCGCTGCTGCGCCGGGTCGGGAGGCTGTCATCCGAGAAGGCGGTGGCGGTTTGCCGCGACATCTGCGCGGGGGTGGCGGCGGCGCACGAGAAGGGAGTCATCCATCGCGATCTCAAGCCGGCCAACGTGATGATCGATGGTCGCGGACGGGGACGGGTGACCGACTTCGGGCTGGCCGTTGCCGCCGGCCGTGAGACCGATGCTTCCGGTACGCCCGCGTACATGGCGCCGGAACAGCTGGCTGGCGGATCGGCGACGATCAGGAGCGACGTCTTTGCCCTTGGCCTGGTGCTGTACGAGGTCTTCACCGGGCGGCGCACATTCGCGGAGGAAGCGACGACGAAGGACCTTCTGGCACGCCAGCGCGCCGGCGATTTCACGCGGCCGTCCGCGGTGACGCGCGACGTTCCCGCGGCAGTGGAGCGGATCATCGTTCGCTGTCTCGATCCCGATCCGCAGTCGCGGCCGGCCTCGGTCGAAGAAATCCTGCGAGAGCTGCCGGGCGGCGATCCGCTGGCAGCGGCGATTGCGGCGGGGGAGACGCCGACGCCGCAGATGGTCGCGGCCGCGGCGAAGAGCGGCGAGCTTCCCGTTCCGCTGGCGTGGCTTCTGATGGCCATCGCCATCGCCGGAGTCGCGGCGGGTGCGGCCATCGGCGGGCGGACGCTGCTCTATCGCGTTTCCGAGGTCAAGACGCCGGACGTGCTGCAGGATCGTGCGCGCCAGGTCCTTGCCGACGCCGGTCTGCCGGAGCGCCCGGGGGATTCCGATCTGTCGGTTTTCCGAGCCTTCGGCGAGATCGCGGCGCTCTACCGTCAGTCGCGATGGGCCCTAAACCCCATCAATCTTTCCGCACGCGTCACGCAGAACGATCCGCCGCTCGATGAGGGGATGGCCAGCGTGATGCTCGACCGGGCCGGACGGCTGCGCCGTTTTACGATCGTTCCTCCTCGGGTTGAGAGAGCGGGGGCGAAGCCGGCGCCGGACTGGAGCCTGTTCATCAAAGCCGCCGGTTACGATCCGGGCTCGCTGGCGGCCACGACGCCCGCGTTGTCTGCCGACGTCGACTCCGACCGGAAGAGCGCCTGGCTGACCAGAGACCGACGCCGCATCGAAACGGCCTCGTATCACGGCCGCCCTGTTTCCTTCGCGGTGATCCCCGCGGAAGCATCCGTGGCTGCGACGGCCTCGCGCACGTCGTTCGCGGATCACCTGGCGTTCATCATGCTCATCATCGTCACCACCACCATTCCCGTCGCCGCGGTGACGATGGCGCGTGAGAACCTGCGCAGGCGTCAGGGGGACCGCGCCGGCGCTTTCCGGCTTGCCGTCGTCTATCTCGCGCTCGAGCTCATCTCACTCGTCTCCAACGCTCACCATCCGATGAACATCGTCGACGAATGGGCGATCGCCTCGTGGCAGATTCCGCAGGCAGTGTTCTGGGCGCTGTTCGTCGGGTTGATGTACATCGCCCTGGAGCCGCTGGTGCGGCGGCGGTGGCCGGGGATGCTGATCTCGTGGATGCGCCTGTTGTCGGGGCGTTTCACCGATCCGATGATCGGGCGCGACCTGTTGATCGGCGCCGCGGCCGCCACCGGCTCGATCCTGCTCTGGCATGCCGCGCTGGTCGTGTCGGGGAGCAGCGGTCTCGGGCCGGTGTCGGCGCTCGGGCCGCCGCACGTCATCGTCACGCTGCTCTCGTTCGCGGTTGCCGAGGCGTTGGTACGGGGCATGGCACTGGTGGTGGGGATCGTCATCCTGCGCCTGGTCATGCGGAACGACACGGCCGCCAGCCTCGGCGCCGCTCTGCTGCTCGCCATTCTGGCGCTCGGCGATACGGCCGGCCCCTTCTGGCTGCGCGCCTTCTATGCGGCCATCGTCGCCGTCGCGGCTGTTCTACTGGCGCGTTACTTCGGGCTGCTCGCGGTCATGTCGTACTCGCTTTTCGTGATCGTCCAGCAACGCCTACCGCTCACGCTGGACACGGACGCCTGGTATTTCGCGCGCTCCGCGACCGTCATGCTGCTCTTGGCCGCGATCGCCATCTATGCCTTCCGGATCTCGATCGGACCCAAGCGCTGGCTGCCGCGCGTGGCGTTTGATTGAGCGGGGGAGCGTCACCTGCCCAGATACTCTTCCACCGCCCTCCGCGAAGGATCGTAGAGCAGCGGCAGCCGCAGATCCGAGGCGACTACCTCGGGGAGCAAAGGCATCAGCATCTCGATGTCGATTCCCGGCTGGTGCAGGAGAGGGTCGCGTAGGATGTCGAGTAGTGCCGCGTGCCCGGGATGGTGTGGCGATGTGACATCGGCTCGCGTGAATGTCCCTTCATCGAAGGCGCCGTAGTTGGTCAGCCGCTGGAACCAGATGTTGTCGACGCCGAGACGCTTGCCGAGGGCCACGAAATCGAGGATCTCGCGATAGTTGTCTTCCTGGACGACGAAGTTGATCTGGAAGTAGCGGATCGTTCGCGCGCGGCGCATTTCGGCCATGACCTCGAGATTGCTCATGAGGACCGGCCATTTGCCGGGACGCCGCAGGCGCTCGTACGTATCCGGCCGCGCCGCATCGATCGATACGGAAAGGACGTCGAGCATTTCCGGCAGATGCGGATACTCGCTCCATCTCTGCGGCGTGATCAGCAGGCCGTTGGTGATGAGGTGAAGATTGAGGCCGGGATAGTCGGTGCGATTGAGGGATGCCAGGATTGCGCGATAGTGCTTGCTGGCGAAGGCCTCGCCGCCGCCGGAGATGTAGCTCTGGCCGCTGACCCTCTTCAGCAGCGGCAGGATGACGCGCTCGGCGGCCTGCGCGTAGGTGTCCTGCTCCTCCGCCTTCGCGGCGATGATCTCGATGCGGCAAGAGGGGCAGGCCAGGTTGCACGTCGGATCGTGGTTGAGTTGAACCATCCGCGGTACATCGTCGAGCACCGTCTTCCGCTGATCGATGTAGCTCCGAAGCGTGGGATCGGTGATGTCGTCCTTCCGAGGGAGTTTCTGTGCGGCGATGTAAGAGCAGAGTGTGCGGCTGCAGTAACGGAAGTCGCCGTCGAGAACCGAACGACGGATCTCCACCGCGGCCTCGGAGTTCCACACCGCCTCCGCCGACGGCGCGGTCAACACGTTGCCGACAGGGAACGGCACCCAGGCCGGACAGCAGCAGACGAAGGCGTCGCCCTTGTAGCCCGTGGCCAGTTCCGTGAAGGGCATATGGCAGAACTTGTCGATCAGGTCGTAGTTCATGCCATCGAGCACTATCTCGCCGGTCATCTGCCGCCGCGCTTCTAACGCGCGGCCGAGAAGGTGTTGCGCGGTAGGGCAAACGGCCTGAATCCTGAGCGCGCGCTCGATGAACGCAATCGCTTCGTCCAGGAGAGACTGCTCCAGGAGCTGCTCGGCGCGGACGAGAAGCGCGGGACGGGAATCAGGAAACTGTTCGACGAGTCGTGCGGCCAGATCCGGCCGCGCGGCCTCGGCGGACAGGTAGTCGATGAGCCTGCGGAGTGTGGCCACCTGGATCGAGATGTCTTCATACGACCGCAACTCCGAGCCCGCGAGCCGGATCTGACCGGAGTCGATCCACGCGCAGACATCCAGCAGAGTTTTCGGGAGTTCCGGATCTAGGGCCTTGCTGCTCAGCCGCAGAGCGTGGCCGGCGATCGCCGCGAGCATTTTCTCTCGATCGCCGTCAAACACCACGAAGTCGTCGAAGGTGCGATTCGCCCACAGCCTTGCACGGCGCGCGTCGCCGAAGGGGGGCAGGCGCTTCCTGATCGCCGAGAGGGAACGTTTCAACATGTGGGCCGATCGACCAGTTGCGCCATGAACGTCTGAAGAACGCGCGGGCTTTGCAGGGCCGGGTCTTCGAGAATGGACTGCAGCTCCTGATGCTCGGGATGCGCGGAGGAGGCGACATCCTTGGCCGAGAACACGCCGCTCCCTTCGTGGCCGAAGCTGTAGTACCTCTGAAAGACGACCGCGTCCGCGTTCACTTCCTCGGCAAGCCTGACGAATGCCGGCATCTCACGGAAGTTCGCGCTCTGCACGACGAAGGCGAGCGCGAAGCTGATCGGGTTCTCGGCATCGAGAAAGAGGTCGCTGCTGACCGACTGAATGCCTCCGCTGAAGCGATTTCGCCGGAACGTTCCGGCCTTGCTGAGCTCTCCCATCGCGCGCAGGTTCTCGTGGAGGATTTCCCATTTGCCGGGTCGCCGGACGTCCTCGTAGGTTTCCTTCGTAGCGGCGTCGACGGAGACACGAAGCTCGACGATCTTTTCGCTGAGGTGAGGCATCGAGGCCCAGACGCTCTTCGTCAGACCGAGCCCGTTCGTCAGCAGGAACAACTTCACCCCGTCGAAATCCTCGTGACGAAGCGCTTCGAGAATCGATCGGTAGTGCCGGCTGGCAAAGGGGTCGCCCCACGAGGTGAGATGCAGACCGGCCTCGCTGTTTCGCAGCAGCGGGAGGATGACGCGGTCACGCGCACTATCGAGCCGTTCGTTCTGCGCCTTATCGGCCATCACGATCCCTACCCGGCACGTGGGGCAGGCGAGGTTGCACGAGCTGTCGTGGCCGAGAGCGATGAGACGCGGACCATCCTCGAGAACCGTCTCACGGCGGTCGATGATCCGGCGCAGACGTGGCGCCGTCACTTCCTCCGTGCGCGGCAGCGTGCCGTTCACGATCACCGGGCACAACGTGCGGCTGCAGTACGAGTAGTCGCCGTCGAGAATCGAGCGACGGATCTCCTGTGCGCCCGATGAGTTCCATACGTCGCCGGGGGAGTCCGCCTCGACGACGTTCCCGGCGATGAACGGGAGCCAGGCCGCGCAGTCGCAAAGATAGCTCGCGCCCATCACCTGCTCGGTGGTGTTGGTCTCGTTGCTCCATCCTGTCGATTGCCCGCTGACCAGCACTTCGAAGGGACGAGGACAGAAGCGGCCCCGCAGATCGGTGAGGCCGGCCTGCGCCGCGCGGTCGAGAGGGCCGCCGGCGCGCTGGCGCTGGCGAAGCGCATCCAACAGGAGCCGCTGTGATTCCGGACACCCGCTCACGATGTTGAGAGCGCGTCTGGCGTATGCGCCGGCCTCGTCATAGCGGCCGGCGGCGAGCTCGCCGCGGCCCGCAACCAGGAGAGGCTCGCGCCAGGTTCCGGCGGCATTGGCAATCCTCGACGCGATATCCAGCACGTTCCCTGAAAGCTCAACGGCGATCTCACGCACGAGCAAATCAAAGATCGCCACGGACGCCGTGATGTCGCAGTACGCGCGGAGCGTGGCATCGTTGCGGGTGATGTCCCCCTGGCAGGCCAGCCATGTCAGCGCGTATTGAAACCCGTTTGCGAAGTCGCGGTCGTCGAGGACCACCGCCCCTTCGTCGAGCCGGGACAGGACCGGTGCCAGCCGCCGGGCCAGCTCCGCGGCGACATCGTCGCGGTGTGCCTCACCGCGTGCGCTCTTCAGGACGTTCCTGGCGTGCGCCGCCACCCACACGGAAAGACGGGCGCGCCACGCCCGCCGTCTTCGGCCGCGGAGCGCTCGAAAACCGCGCGTCAGGTAGCGCGCTACGCGACGTCTCCAGGGCCCGAGCATCGAAGCGGCGATGGTACAGTAATCCGCCGATGCACGACTTGGCGTCTCGCTGGACTCATCGCCGCGTGCTGCCGCCGCGTATCCCACTGCCCACCTTCTGGGATTGCCTCTGAACGACACCATTCTGAACCCGAACGACAGTTGGCCTTTGCGCGACTACATCTCTCCCGGCCTGAAGGTCGTGCGGCCCGATGCCTGTTTCCCGCACATGCGGCCGGGCGATGTCTTTCATCATCCGTGGAAGTACGTGCGCCGCGATGTGCCGCACCTCTGGTACGCCGATGAGCGATTCCCGCTGATGGGCTTTCTGAATCGCGACGAGGCCATCCTGCTGCACAACATCGCCTTGACGTTCGCGGGGAAGCGGGCGCTCGAGATCGGCAGCTGGCTCGGCTGGTCGACGTGCCATCTGGCGCTGGCCGGCGTGACGGTCGACGTCATCGATCCGGCGCACGACGATCCAGCATTCCGCGCCATCGTGGAGGAGTCGCTTGCCTGCTGCGGTGTGGCAGGGCGCGTGAACCTCGGGAACGGACGCAGTCCCGAGCGCGTCGCGGAGCTCGGCGGGACGTGGAGCCTCTTCTTCATCGACGGCGATCACGAGGATCCCGGGCCGGTCCGCGATGCGCTGGCCTGCCTGCCGTATGCGGCCGAAGAGTGCGCATTCGTTTTTCATGACCTGGCATCGCCCGCGGTCGCGGCGGGACTGCGCCTGCTCGCGGAGAAAGGCTACCACGTCGTCGTCTATCAGACGGCGCAGATCATGGGGATGGCGTGGCGCGGCGACGTCACACCGGTCGCGCATGTGCCCGATCCGGACGTCGCCTGGCAAGTGCCGCCGCATCTCGCCGGACTGCCGATATCAGGCTTCGACTTCAAGATGCCGGTGCGGACTGCGTATCCGCAATTGCGGGAGACCGTCAGCTCTCCGGCCCCCGACTCCCGGCCCCCGACGCCCCCATCCATCTGCCTCGTCACGTCCGAAATCATCGGTCCTTTCAAGAACGGCGGGATCGGAACGGCGATGACCGGACTGGCGGAATTGCTGGCCGCGGAAGGGATGCGCGTCACGGTTCTCTACACCGGCGCGATCTGGTCGCCGGACGTCGGAATGCGCGCGTGGCGAACGCGCTACGCGGAGCGCGGCATCGAGCTGGTGGCGTTGACGATCGACGAGATGAAGACGCTGGCCGGTCCGTTGAAGGACCGCGGGTTCGGCGTTCCGTGGCTCGTCTATCGCTATCTCGCCGAGCATCCGTTCGATGTCATTCACTTTAATGACTGCATGGGCGAGGGGAGCCTCAGCCTGGCGGCGAAGAAACTCGGCCTCGCTTTCGCGGACTCGCTCCTGGTCGTTGCGCAGCATAGTCCGTCGCGATGGGTGCTCGAGCTGAACCAGACCCTTCCGACGAGCATCCTGCTCTCGGCGTATCACTACGCGGAGCTGCTCAGCGTGCGCTGCGCTGACCTGCTCTGGAGTCCAAGCAGGTACCTCCTCGACTGGGCGGCGGCGCGCGGATTCGAGCTGCCGCCGCAGACCTTCGTGCAGCAGTACGCGATTCCGTTGCCGTCGATACCACCCGGAGGCCGTGGTGTCAGCCCCGCCAAGGAAATCGTCTTCTTCGGCCGGCTCGAGGAGCGGAAGGGGCTGCGCTTGTTCTGCAACGCGCTGCATTTCCTGCGCGACGAGCTTGCGCAACGCGGGATCACCGTCACCTTTCTTGGCAAGCCGGAGCGTTGCGCGGGGATTCCGAGCCTCGACTACATCGCGCGCCGTGCCGCCGCCTGGCAGTTTCCGGTGCGCACACTGACGGACCTCGGCCAGCCGGAAGCGCTGCGGTATCTGCTGGAGGGTGACAAGCTGGCCGTGATGGCCTCGCCGGTCGACAACTCACCGTGTACGGTTTATGAGGCGCTGAGCCTCGGCATCCCATTCCTCGCCGCGCGCACCGGCGGGATCCCTGAGCTGATCGACGAGGTCGACCGTGAGCACGTGCTGTTCCACTACTCCACCGAGTCGCTGGCCAAGGCGCTGCGCAATTCCATCGAGCATGGCGGCCGGATCGCGAAGCCGGCCGTTTCGCAGGAGGAGACGCGGCGGAGCTGGACGGCGATGCACAGGAACTGGCGTACGTTTCTGCCGCCGCACGCCGAGCCAGCCCCGTCGACGTACCACGTCGCCGCGATCATCGAACATCACCAGGGTGCGCGTCTCGATCTGACGCTGCAATCGCTCGGCGCCTGTCCCTCTGTCTGGCGGTTCGTGATCCTGAACCGCGACGGTGAAACGCTGCCGTTGAAGAACATCGACCTGCTGACGGGGGATGTCGAGATCGTGGAAGGGGAGCTGGCGGCAATCGTGGAGGACGCGGTGCTGCTGATTCACTCCGGGGTGACCGTCGTTCCGCGGACGTTTGAGGCGATGGTGGGGGCTCTGGAGTCAGCGAAGGTCGATGGACTCCTGCCGGCAGGGAGAGTTATTGACTCTCTTCTCGCACAGACAGGAGTGTCTGTGCCACATGCACAGACAACCTTGTCTGTGCCAGGAGGACGAACGATTCCGCCCCTCGGCGGCAGCGCTCCATTCAGCCTCTTCGAAGGTGTCACCTTCACCGGGGCGATGCTCGTCCGCCGTTCGGTGCTTTCCAACTCGAAGGAGGGCCATCCTCTGGCGATGGACAGTCCGTTCCTGGGATTGGCGGATCTCTGCGTCACGTACAGCGAACGGATCTGGCCTTATCCGGAGCCGGTCGTAGAGCGCGCCGAGGATTGTCAGTTCGCGGTCAAGAGCTCGCTTCCGGCGCGGGTCGAGGCATATGGGGATGCTTCGCCGGTCGATCGTTACTACATGCTGGCCATGGGCTACGGCAGCGTGAATGCCGATCGCCCGGTCGCCTACAAGCGTGAGCTCGCGCTTGCCGCCATCAACATGGGTCTTGCTCCGCTGGTGCGCATCGGATCGTGGATCCGGCGGCGGCTGCGGCGATGGATGCGCTGAGGCACCGTTGCCGTACTCGATGGGCATATCGGTGCTGTGGTGCGATAATCAGGCGGCCAGAAGCCGAATGTTGAATGTTGAATGTTCAATGTTCAATGTTGAATGAACGAGCGCATGACATTCATTCAACATTGAACATTCAACATTCAACATTCAACATTGAACGTTCAGCCTTCTCCTCACCGCCAGCTCGCCGAAGTAACGATGGAAAACCATCCACCCCACACGATGTACGTCACCACCAGCCTCCACGGTGGCGGTGCGGAGCGCCTGCTGACGAACATGCTGTTGCAGCAGGGCGCGCGCGATCGGATTTCCGTGGTCAGCCTGCTGCCGGGCGGCGTCTTCCGCGGTACGCTTGAAGAGGCGGGCATCAGCGTCACGGACCTCGGTATGACCAGGTACCGGCATGCACTGCGAGGCATGTTCGCGCTGGCCGCACTCATTCGGGATCGGCGGCCATCGGCCGTCTACGGATGGATGTACCACGGCAACGTACTGGCGATGCTGTCGCTGCTTCTGGCCGGGCGTCCGCGTACGCGGCTCCTCTGGGGCATTTTCGCCACGGACGTCCGCGGCGGCGGCTTCCGTTGGAAACCGCGCGTCGTGAGTGGCGTGAGCGCGTTTCTGTCGCGTTGGGTCAGCGGTGTGATCTACAACGCCGAGGAGGCGCGCCAGTACCATCTCCGCATCGGATTCCGCGAGCCTCGCTCCCTGGTCATCTCCAACTGCGTCGATCCGGAGGTCTTTCGACACGATCCGCGGCAACGCGGTGATCTTCGCGCGGAGCTCGGCATCGAGCCGGACAAGGTTGTTGTTGCCATCGTCGCGCGCGTCGATCCGATGAAGGACTGGACGACCATGCGTGATGCCGTGCGGAACCTGCCGGGCGTCGTTACGGTGGCAATCGGAAAGGGGACCGACGAGATGCCGGCGCAAGCCGGCTTCATCGGCCTGGGCTGGCGCGACGATGTGGTGCGCATCCTCAGCGCCGCCGACGTTTTTCTCCTCGGCTCCGCGTTCGGCGAAGGGACGTCGCTCGCTCTCGGCGAGGCCATGTCGTGCGGATTGCCGTGCATCGTGACGGATGTGGGAGGCAACTCCACGCTGGTTGGCGACGGCGGCATCGTGGTCGCGCCGCGCAACCCGCTGGCCATTCGCGAAGCGATTCAGCAACTCGCCGTCGATGGCGCCCGGCGCGAAACGCTTGGCCGGATCGCGCGGGAGCGCGCCATCGCCGCGGAATCGACCGATGCCACCATCCTTCGGCTGCGCTTGCTCAGCCCGGCCGCCGAGGGGTCGCGGTGACGCTGGTCCGCGTCGGACCGGTGCACTTTCAGCCGCTCGAACAGGAGCTCGAGCCGGTTGTTCGCTACCTCGCCGGCCACATGCTGAATGCCGGCTGCGGCACACGGGACATCCGCCCGTATCTGCGCGCGAAGGGCGTTGCGGAAATTACGCGGTACGACATCGCATCGGACGATGCCGATGTCGTCGTCGGTCCGATCGAGGCGATGCAGTTCGCCGATGCCAGCTTCGATTCGGTGCTGTGCAACGCCGTGCTCGAACACGTTCAGAACGCCGAGCGCGCCATTCGCGAGCTTGCGCGCGTCGTGCGCAAAGGGGGCCACGTCGTCATCGCCGTGCCGTTCCTCCAGCCGTATCACGCCTGCCCCGGCGACTTTCGCCGCTACACCGCCGACGGACTGGCACAGTTGGGGCGGAGCGCCGGGCTGGAAGTAATCGAGATCCTGCCGGTCCACTCGATCGCGCAGACGCTCGGCTGGATTCTGTGGGAGTACGCGCAGGAAAAAGGGGGATGGCTGCGCCGCCGTCTGGCGTGGGCGACCGCCTTCCTGGCCACGCGGCTGTGGAACCGCACCGACAAGCGGCTGATGAAGAACGCCAACACCTTTCAGGCGGTGTTCCGCCGTCCGGATTCGAATGAGCCGTCGGTCATCGGCACCGACTGGCGGCAGCAGCCGGTACCGGCCGCGTCCGCGAACGTGCCGACCATGCTCGTTCCCGACGAATTGCGGCTGCTGCATCATCTCGCCGAGAATTGTTACGCCGGCCTCGGCGTGATTGTCGACGGCGGTTCTTTCCTAGGCGGCTCGACGGTCGCACTCGCGGACGGCCTGCGGCGCAATCCGCGGAGGCGGCGGCTCGGCGAAGAGAAGGTGATTCACTCCTTCGACCGCTTCGAGGTCGAGGAGTGGACGCGCGGTGTCTTCTTTCCGGAGAGCACAGCGGCGGGAGCGAGTTTTCGTGCGCAGTTCGAGAGCAACATCGCGCCGTATGCGGATCTCATCGACGTGCATGCCGGCGATGTTCTCGATTACGAATGGACAGGCGGGCCGATCGAGATTCTGTTCATCGATATGGCCAAACACTGGAAGGTTTGCGACCGGGTGACATGGCAGTTCTTCCCGCACCTGATCCCGGGCCGCTCGATCGTCGTGCAGCAGGACTACCTCTACCACTACTGGGTTGGCTGGCTGCACGTGACGATGGAGTTCTATGCGGAGTACTTCGAATACGTGTGCGACACCGATGTGAACTCGGTCGTCTTTCTCAACACGAGGCAAATCCCGCCGTCCGTTCTGCGCAGCAACACGGTGGAGAGCCTGAGCTTCGAGGAGAAGATGTCGCTGATGGACCGCGCCGCGAATCGCTTCGATGGGACGAAGCGCGAGCTGATCCTCGCCGCCAAGGCGCATTTCGCGGAGATGCTGGCGACGTCATGACCGACATCCCGTACGAGCTGCTGATGAAGATCCAGCAGGGGACGATGGCCTATCAGTATCGCGGCCTGCCCCTTCTCAAAAACCCGTTCGACCTGGCCATCTATCCGCTTTTGCTGGCGCGCCTGCAACCGCGGACGTTGATCGAGATCGGAACGCATGCCGGCGGCAGCGCGCTCTGGTTCGCCGATCAGGCGCCAGGCATGCGGGTCTACTCCATCGATCTGCAGGCGCCGGCCGGCGTTGCGCATCCGTCCGTTACCTTTCTCGAAGGCGATGCGCGCGACCTCGGCGCGATCCTTCCGCCTTCGCTCATGGAATCGATTGCCCGTCCTCTGCTCGTCGTCGAGGACTCGAGCCATTTCGCCGGGACGACCGCCGCAGTGCTCGACTTCTTCGACCGATGGCTTCGGCCTGGTGAATACCTCGTCATCGAAGACGGGATCCTCACCGCCATGCGCGTCGCCGATTCGTATGACGGCGGCCCGCTGCGCGCCATTCACGAATTCATGGCCCGGACGAATGGCCGCTACGAGATCGACCGCGCGCTCTGCGATTACTTCGGCACGAACGTGACCTGGAACGTGGACGGCTATCTTCGCCGCGTGTCATGAGCTTCCTCTTCGATCTCGAGCCGGAGTTCCTCGGCCTCTACGAGCTCTGCCGCGACCAGACGATGACCTCCATCGAGCGGATGTATGCGCTCTACACGGCCACCCGCTACGTGATCGAGAATCAGATACCGGGCGACTTCGCCGAATGCGGCGTCTGGCGCGGCGGCTCGATGATGCTCATCGCGCACACTCTTCTCCGGCTCGGGAACACGGACCGCACCTTGTGGCTCTACGACACGTTCGAGGGGATGACGCCGCCGTCTGCCGAAGACGTTCAGGAGATGAGCGGCCGTTCCGCCAGCGAGATTCTGACGGAGCACGAGAAATCGGCCGACGATCCGTTCTGGGGCGTGGCGCCCCGCGCGGCCGTAGAAGAGAATCTGCGCCGCACCGGCTACCCGATCGATCGCATTCGCTTCATCGAAGGCGACGTGATGACGACAATCCCATCGCAAGCGCCATCACAAATCGCCTTGTTGCGACTGGACACGGACTGGTATGCGTCGACGCGCCACGAGATCCAGCACCTCTACCCGCGCATTGCCGAGAACGGTGTGCTGATCGTCGACGACTACGGCTACTGGCGCGGTGCCCGGAAGGCGACGGATGAGTACCTGGCCTCGTTGACGGCGCGTCCTCTGTTGCACAGGGTCGATTACACGGGGAGGATGTGCGTGAAGCGGTGATTCGTTAGAGCGCGTAGCGCGTCGGAGGCTGGCGTCTCGCCGCCGATTTCCAGCCGTGGCTACCGTCGCAAACCGGCGAGACCCGGCACAGACAAGAGTGTCTGTGCCCACACTTGTCCAAATTAGCTCGGATCGAGCAGATCTCGACGCCTAACTCTCAGAAAACGCGAGGAACATGCAGCCCCAGGTGAAAGAAGCCGGTCTCGACAAGCCGCGGAGCGGCGAAATCTACGTAGCCCACAGCGTGAGCTGTGGGGAAGAGGTAGCCCAAAGATCAGCCGCGGAGCGGCGACATTTCGAAACTCGCCACCCTTTCGTAGTTCGCACGATTCGAGATGTCGCCGCTCCGCGGCTTGAAATTCGTTCGATCAATCCCACAGCTCACGCTGTGGGCTAAGTAGATATCGCCGCTCCGCGGCTGGGGTCGCAATCGCGTTCCCTTGATGCCATCGATTCGCTGTCCCAGATCGGCTTCGCAAGAACCTAATTTGGACAAGTGTGGTCTGTGCCACATTGGTCCTCCTAGATTGCGCGCGCTTACTCTTACGCCGTGCTGTGCGCGGCGGCGTGGCGCTTTCGCGCGCGCCAGCGGAGGCGGTCGAGGTAGAGGTAGGTTACCGGTGTCGTGAAGAGCGTCAACAGTTGACTCACGATCAGGCCGCCGACGATGGCGATGCCGAGGGGGCGGCGCATTTCGCTGCCGACGCCGGTTCCGAGTGCGAGGGGGAGGCCGCCGAAGAGGGCGGCCATCGTGGTCATCATGATCGGGCGGAAGCGGAGGAGACACGCTTCGCGGATGGCGTCGAGGGGGCTCTTTCCCTCCTTGCGCTCCGCCTCCAGGGCGAAGTCGATCATCATGATGGCGTTCTTCTTCACGATGCCGATGAGAAGGATGATGCCAATCAGGGCGATGATGGTGAACTCCGTGTTCGTGATCAGCAACGCGAGCAGCGCACCGACGCCGGCCGACGGCAAGGTCGAGAGGATCGTGATCGGGTGGATCAGGCTTTCGTAAAGGATGCCCAGGACGATGTAGACGGCCAGCAGGGCGGCCAGGATCAGCATCGGTTCATTCTGGAGTGATGCCTGGAACGCCTGCGCCGTTCCCTGGAAGCCGGGATGAATGGATGAGGGCATGCTCATCGTCCGCTCCAGATCCTCGATCGCCTTCGTCGCTTCGCCGAGCGAGACGGCCGGCGCGAGGTTGAACGAAATGGTCACGGCCGGGAACTGTCCCTGGTGCGGAATCGACAGCGGCGTCTGATCGATGCCAAAGCTGGCGAAGGCGCTGAGCGGCACGTCGCGTCCGCCGGATGAGTGGACGTAGACGCTGCTCAGCGACGCGGGCGAGATGCTGTACTTTGGATCGACTTCCAGGACCACGTGATACTGGTTCATGCCGCTGTACATGACCGAGACCTGGCGCTGGCCGAAGGCGTCGTAGAGCGTGCTGTCGATGGCGGCCAGCGATACGCCGAGTCGTGCGGCGGTCTGGCGGTCGATGACGATCGTCGCCTGCAGACCGTGGTTCTGCTGGTCGCTGGAGACGTCGCGCACTTCTTTGAGCTTGTGCATCTCCCGCTCCAGCTTCGGTGACCACGACATCAGCTCGGCGACGTTGTCCCCTTGCAGCGTGTATTGATAGTCAGAGTTGCTCTGCCGGCCGCCGACCCGCACATCCTGCACGGCGCTGAGGAAGAGCTGTGCGCCCGGGATGTGCGCGGTCTTCGGCCGGAGGCGGGCGATGATCTCCTGCGCCGATGCCTTCCGCTCGCTCAGCGGCTTTAGGGAGACGAACATGTTCGCGGTATTGCCGCCTCGTCCGCCGCCGGTGAAGGAGACGACGTTCTCGACGGCCGGATCTTTCTCGACGATCCGCATGAAGGCGTTGAGCTTGGAAAGCAACGCCGGGAACGAGGTGTCCTGCGACGCCTGGACATTCCCACTCAATCGCCCGGTGTCCTGAAGCGGGAAGAAGCCTTTCGGGACGATTATGTAGAGGTAGACCGTGAAGCCGATCGTGGCGAAGGTGACCAGAAGCACGGGAAGCGTGTTGGCCAGGACGAAGTCGAGGGCGTGCTCGTATCCGCCGCGCAGCCGGTCGAAGGCCTTCTCGCTCCAGCGGTAGAGGCGGCCGTGTTTCCGGTCGCCGGGCGGCGTGAGGAACTTCGCGCACATCATGGGCGTGGTGGTCAGCGATACGAAGAGCGAGATGGCGATGGCGGTGCTGAGCGTTACGGCGAATTCGCGGAAGAGACGTCCGACGATGCCGCCCATGAGCAGGATGGGGATGAAGACGGCCACGAGCGAGGTGCTCATGGAGAAGACGGTGAAGCCGATCTCCGCGGCGCCTTTCAGCGCTGCTTCGACCGGACGCAGTCCGTTCTCGAGATGGCGGGTGATGTTCTCGATGACGACGATGGCGTCGTCGACGACGAAGCCGGTGGAGATCGTCAGCGCCATGAGCGAGAGGTTGTCGAGCGAGTAGCCGAGCAGGTACATCACGCCGAACGTACCGACCAGGGAGAGCGGCACGGCTACGCTGGGGATGATGGTTGCCCAGCCGCTTCGCAGAAAAAGAAAGACGACCAGGATGACCAGGGCGATGGAGATGACCAGCGTGCGCTCGACGTCGATCACCGAGCCGCGGATGGTGCCGGTCCGGTCGAGCACGACATCGAGATGAATCGAGGGGGGAATGGCCGCGCGCAATTGCGGCAGGAGCGAACGGACGCGGTCGACGGTGCCGATGATGTTCGCTCCCGGCTGCCGGAAGAGAACGAGGGAGATGGCCGGCTTTCCGTTGACCGATCCGGCACTGTTGATGTTCTCGACCGAGTCCGTCACTTCCGCAACCTCGGAGAGAATGACCGGTTTGCCGTCGCGCGCGGTGACGATGAGGCTGCGGTACTGGTTGGCTTTGAAGAGCTGATCGTTCGTATTGATGACGAAGGCGCGATCGGTGCCGGCGACGGCGCCCTTGGGCCGGTTGGCGTTCGCGGCGCCGAGGGCCGTGCGCACCGCGTCGAGGCCGACGTTCATCTGGCTGAGCAGCAGGGGATTGGCTTCGATGCGGACGGCGGGGCGCGAGCTGCCGCCCACGGTGACCTGGCCGATGCCGTCGATCTGCGAGATTTTCTGCGCCAGCACCGTGTCGCCGACGTCGTACATCTGCGGCTGGGTCATGACCTCCGAGGTCATGGCCAGGATCATGATCGGCGCGTCGGCGGGGTTCACTTTCCGCCAGTTCGGATTCGACGGCAGGTTGGCCGGGAGCTGTCCGCGCGCGGCGTTGATGGCGGCCTGTACGTCGCGCGCGGCGGCGTCGATGTCGCGGTCGAGCTCGAACTGCAGGGTGACGTTGGTCGATCCTGAGGAGCTGTTCGAGGTCATCTGCGTGACGCCGGCGATGCGTCCGAACTGGCGCTCCAACGGTGTGGCCACGGACGACGCCATCGTCTCCGGATCGGCGCCGGGAAGGCTGGCCGAAACGGAGATGGTGGGAAACTCCACCTGCGGCAGCGGCGCCACCGGAAGGCTCATGTACCCGAGCGCGCCGGCCATCAGCACCGCCGCGCTGAGCAGCGATGTCCCGACAGGACGGCGGATGAATGGGGACGAGAAGCTCATAGGAAGGCAGAAGGCTGAACGGCTTTCACCACAGAGGCACAGAGGACACAGAGAAAACAAAGAAAACAAAACCTCTGTGTCCTCTGTGTCTCTGTGGTGAAAGCTGTTGGATGAACGTGTTCTTTCATCTCGTGCCTCATCCTTCCGCCGGTTGCGGCTCTTGCACCGCGTTCCCAACCCTCACCCGCCGCCGCACCCTTGCGGCGAGTTTGTCGAACCAGATGTAGACGACCGGGGTGGTGTAGAGGGTGAGGAGTTGGCTGACCAGGAGGCCGCCGACGATGGTGACGCCGAGGGGGTGGCGAAGCTCGGCGCCGGTGCCGCGGCCGAGGGCCAGGGGGAGACCGCCGAAGAGAGCGGCGAACGTGGTCATCATGATGGGACGGAAGCGCAGCAGGCAGGCCTGATAGATGGCCTCCTCGGCGGGTTTGTTCTGCTCGCGCTCGGCCTCGAGCGCGAAGTCGATCATCATGATGGCGTTTTTTTTCACGATGCCGATCAGCAGGATGATGCCGATCAGCGCCACGACCCCCAGCTCCATGTGGAAGAGCATCAGCGCCAGGATCGCGCCGACGCCGGCGGAGGGGAGGGTCGAGAGGATCGTGATCGGATGGATGTAGCTCTCGTACAGAACGCCGAGAACGATGTAGACGGTGATGAGCGCGGCCAGGATCAGCCATCCCTCGTTCGCCAGCGAGCTGCGGAAGACCGCGGCCGTTCCCTGAAACTCGGTATGGATGCTGGCGGGGAGGCCGAGTTTGGCCACCTCGTCATCGATCGTCTTTGTAGCCCCGCCCAGCGACGCCCCCGGCGCGAGGTTGAACGAGATCGTGACCACGGGAAACTGGCCGAGGTGATTGACGGCCACGGGAGTCGACTTCGTCTCGATGTGCGCGAAGCTGCTGAGAGGAATGATCTGTTCCCGTGAGCCGGAAAGCTGCGGGACAGGTTTCGTCGTGCCGGGGACAGATGGCGTCGATGACGTTGCCGTCGATGTTGCCGGAGCACTTGCCGAGGGCTGCGCGGCGTGCACGTAGATATGTTGCAGCGCATCGGGCGTGAGCTGGAGACTAGGATCGGCCTCGAGCACGACGTGGTACTGGTTGAGCTGCGTGAAGATGGTGGAGACTTGGCGCTGGCCGAAGGCGTCGTAGAGCGTGTCGTCAATCATCTGCGGCGTCACGCCGAGGCGCGAGGCGGTGTTGCGGTCGACCACCAGATCGGCCTCCAGGCTTCCGTTGCCCTGGTCGCTGGCGACGTCGGTCAGCTCCGGCAACTTGCGCAGGTCGGCGACGATGCGCGGGATCCACTGCGCCAGTTCGACGGCGTTCGCGTCTTCGAGCGTGTACTGGTATTGCGTCCGGCTGACGCGGTTCTCCACCGAGAGGTCCTGCACCGGCTGCATGTAGAGCGTGATGCCGGAGACATTGGCCAGCTTCGGCTGCAGGCGGCGGATGATGTCGGAGGCGTTTGCGTCTCGCTCCTCGAGCGGCTTGAGGTTGATCTGGATCCGGCCGACGTTCGAGGTCATGTTGGTACCGTCGACGCCGATGAAGGAAGAGACGCTGGCCACGGCCGGATCGCGCGTGACCACCTCGGTGAGTGCCAGTTGCCGGTCAGCCATCGCGCTGAACGACGTATCCTCCGGCGCTTCGGAGATGCCCAGGATGACGCCGGTGTCCTGTAGCGGAAAGAAACCCTTGGGGACGATGATGTAGAGGAAGATCGTGAGCGCCAGCGTGCCCACCGTCACCAGAAGCGTGGTGGTCTGGTGCCGCAGCACGAATTGCAGCGTGCGGCCGTAGTAGGCGATGACGCGCTCGAAGAGCTCTTCCGACTTCTTGAAGAAACGGCCGTGTTCTTTCTCGTCGCTCTCGGCCTTCAGGAGCTTGGATGCCATCATCGGCGTCAGCGTCAGCGAGACCACGGCGGAGACGAGGATGGTGACGCTGAGCGTGATGGCGAATTCGCGGAAGAGGCGTCCCACGATGTCGGCCATGAACAGCAGCGGGATGAGCACCGCGATCAGGGAGACGGTCAGCGACACGATGGTGAAGCCGATCTGTTTCGAGCCCTTGAGCGCCGCCTCCAGCGGCTTGTCGCCCTGCTCGATGTAGCGGGTGATGTTCTCGATCATGACGATGGCGTCGTCGACGACGAACCCGGTGGAGATGGTCAGCGCCATCAACGAAAGGTTGTCGAGCGAGTAGCCGAGGAGATACATCACGCCGAACGTGCCGACGATCGACAGCGGCACGGCCACGCTGGGGATGATCGTGGCGGAGACGCGGCGGAGGAAGAGGAAGATCACCAACACGACCAGCAGCACGGTGAGCAGCAGCTCGAACTCGACGTCGTGAACCGAGGCCCGGATCGTGACCGTGCGGTCGGTCAGCACGGTTACCTTCACGCTCGGCGGCAGGCTGCTCGTCAGTTGCGGCAACAGCGCTTCGATGCGGTCGACGACGTTGATGATGTTCGCCCCCGGCTGCCGCTGCACGTTCATGATCACGGCGGGCGTGGTGTTCATCCAGGCCGCTTTCTGCGCGTCTTCGACGCCGTCGACGACATGGGCGACGTCGGAGACGCGCACCGGTGCGCCGTTGCGGTAGGCGATGATGACCGGCTTGTAGTCGCCGCTGGCGAAGATCTGGTCGTTCGCGCCGATGCTGTAGCTCTGCGCCGGCCCTTGCAGGTTTCCCTTGGCCTGATCGGTGTTGGCCGCGGCCAGGCCGGTGCGGAGGTCCTCGAGACTCAGGCCGTACGAGGCTAGCGCGGAGGGGTTGGCCTGCACCCGCACGGCCGGTTTCTGGCCGCCGCTGATGGTGACCAGGCCGACGCCGGGGAGTTGGGAGATCTTCTGCGCGAGGGTGGTGTCGGCGAGGTCTTCCACTTTGCTCAGCGGAAGCTGCGAGGAGGTGAGGCCGAGGGTGATGATAGGGGTGTCCGCTGGATTGACTTTGCTGTAGATCGGCGGGTTGGGAAGGTCGCGCGGGAGGAAGCTGGCGGCGGCATTGATGGCTGCCTGCACTTCCTGCTCGGCGACGTCGATGTTCTGTTTGAGGTCGAACTGCAGCGTGATCATCGAGCCGCCGAAGGAGCTGGTGGAGCTCATCTGCTGCAGTCCCGGGATCTGTCCGAATTGCCGCTCCATCGGCGCCGTGACGGATGAGGTCATGACGTCCGGGCTGGCGCCGGGATAGAACGTCAGGACCTGGATGGTCGGGTAGTCGACCTGCGGCAGCGCCGAGACCGGCAGCTCACGGAAGGCCACGAAGCCGGCGAGCAGGATCGCCGCCATGAGCAGCGAGGTGGCTACCGGGCGAAGGATGAAGAGGCGTGATGGGTTCACGGCTTCCCTTGTTTGTGACCTGCTCCGCCGGGCTTCGCGCCGCCACCCGGCCGCTTGCCGGCGCTCTGTCCGCCGATCTCAACCTTGCTCTTGGGTTGCAGCTTGTCGGCTCCTTCGACGACGACCTGATCGCCTTCGCTGACGCCGCTGGCGATGACGGAGGTGGTCCCTTCGGCCATGGCCACCAGCACCGGCCGCATGTCGACGCTCTTGTCGGGCTTGACGACGTAGACGTACGTTCCCTGCGCGCCGTGCTGGACGGCGGCGGTCGGCACGGTGAGAGCGTGCTGTCTTGTGTCGACCTGCAGCCGGGCGTTGACGAACTGGTTCGGGAAGAGTGCGCCGTCGCGGTTGTCGAAGACGGCTTTGCAGCGGAAGGTGCCGGTGTTGGGGTCGATCTCGTTGTCGATCGTCAGCAGGCGTCCGATGGCCAGCCTGGTGGTGCCGTCGCGGCTCCATGCTTCGACCGGAAAACCACCCGGCTTCGCATGTTGCGTGACCGCCTGCAGTTGATCCTCGGGGAGCGTGAATAGCGCGGCGATCGGCTGCATCTGGGTGATGGCGACCAGGCCGTTGGCGTCGGCGGCGTGCACCATGTTGCCGGGATCGACGAAGCGGATACCGACGCGCCCGGTGATAGGCGTCCTGATGTGGCAGTACTCGACGTTGAGCCGGGCCTGCTGGATCTGGGCGTCGTCGGCCTTGATGGTCCCTTCGTTCACGCGAAGCTGCGATTGCTGGGTGTCGTATTGCTGCTGCGGAATGACCCCGGCCTTGGAGAGATCGGCGAAGCGCTGCAGGTCGTGACGCGTGTTCTCCAGCGTTGCCTCATCCTTGAACTTGTTGGCTTCCGCCTGCGCCAGTTGTGCCTCGGATGGTGCCGGATCGATCAGTGCGATCTCGGCGCCGGCCTGCACGACCTGCCCTTCCTGAAAGTTGAAGCGAAGGAGCTGTCCGTCGATGCGCGGCTTGATGGTGATGGTGTTGAGGGCGTTCACGTTGCCGAGGCCGTCGAGGTAGACGGGAACATCGCGGGCCACGACCGGCTCGACGCTGACAGGAACCGCTCGGTCACGCGTACTGGCGGCAGCCGCGGCCGCCGTCGCGGCGGTGGCCGCCGTGCGCTGCCGCAACCACACGATCACCAGAATGATCACGACGATGACGACAGCGATAGCGATGTTGCGGTTGCGCGTGTGGTGTGCGCCCACCTCGGGTGGCGGTGCGACGCGGATGTCCCTCGCCGAGCCGGTGTCCCCGTCGTCCCGATCAATCAACCTCTGCGGCATCGATACTCCTTCTTTCCCGACGGGAAGCAATGTCCCTACCACCCCGTCCGCGCTCGAACCAGATGCTGTACGCCGCAGGGGCCAAGTTGCGGAACCACCGTCCGGAACGGTGAAAAATACAGCGGACGGCGGCCTCGGCGCTATGAGGAAATTGTTACGTGGTCATCAGCCTGCGAGGCTCTGGACGGGTCAACTGGTGACCCGGATCAGTTTAACTGAGTGAGCGGCTCAGTTGGGTGAGCGATCGGCTCAGTTGGGTGAGTGAGCGGCCCAGTTGGGTGAGCGAGCGGCTCAGTTGGGTGAGCGAGCGGCTCAGTTGGGTGAGCGATCGGCTCAGTTGG
>Ga0210402_10000081_pt1 | contig 102864 bp, 77 predicted proteins | sample IncBWC7MmetaG_FD_161055 | JGI IMG/M metagenome (GOLD analysis project Ga0210402, IMG submission 161055) | Forest soil microbial communities from Barre Woods Harvard Forest LTER site, Petersham, Massachusetts, United States - Inc-BW-C-7-M | ecosystem: Environmental > Terrestrial > Soil >...
TCCGATACCGAAGCTCGTGATTGATTCGCTGCACTTGATGGGAGAGCCGTCAACCGGGCTCTCGCTATTCGTAGTGGGACTCATCGTAGCCGAAGAACACGTGCGGCTGACTCTGGCCGTCGCGGTCGATACCGTCTCTAAGGCCGTGCTTCATCCGGCGGCCATGTTTTTGACGGTGTATGTGTTCGGGGTTACCGGCGTGCTCGCCAGGGAGGCAGTCCTCCTGGCGGCGATTCCCTCCGCGGTGATCACGACCATGTTCGCGGAGGAGTACAACGTTCTCACGTCGGAATCTTCGACCACGATATTGACAACTCGGGTGCTGTCGTTTGTGACCATTCCACTGATCATCATGCTGACGCAAAGTTGGTAATCCTCGTCCTTTTGAGATCTGCTGGGGGATTCGCAAGGCGGGAGATCGGCAGGGCAATCCTGCACTGCCGATCCACAAGCAAAACCGATCAAGGGATCACAGGATCGGGTACGAACTGAGTGTCGACGCCTTCCTTGAATACCACATACGCTCGTCTCCAAGGATCGTCGTTGACCAGCCGCCACTTATGTCCGGACCCGGTGTGATCCTCCGCGACTAAGACGTCGCCCGGCTGAATCGTGAAAACCTCGCCTCCGACCGTCGTGAATTCAAGGACGCCCGCCAGTGTGAGCACGTATTGAGGAATCGGGTCATTATGCCAATCGTAAGACGACTGCGGAGGACTTTCCTTGAACATGATGTGCTCCGCCTCCACTATCTTGACGGGCGTCACGCTGCCGCGCGACACATGTGAATGGCCGTCCGGGCCGGTGTATAGCCGATATGCTCGTATCATTTGTTGCTCCTATTGGTGTTGCTACGAGAGCTAGTGCACTTGCTCTGCCACGACCTTCGGATTAGTTCGCAACGACGGTTTCGCGCGCAGCAGAACGCGGGTGTCCTACTTTGCGACGACATGTCGAGATTCCGACCCCACGAGTTCCCACGAAAGCTGTTTCCGCACAGCACGCCTTTTTCGTTCAACTGCGCGGATGTCGCCGGTCCGACTGTCGTGACGAATAGCGTACTCTGATCTCCGCGATCCCTCCTCCTTGCCAGGTCGCCGCGGTTGATTCTTATGCGACAACCTTCAATCCCCACACACCTTCGTTTTGGCAGTCAGGATGCGATGAAGAAATGTGTGTCAGTGAGGGGTAGCTACTGTTCCCTTGCTTGGCGATATCAAAGGAGAATTCGAAAAATGACTCACAAGATCATGACGCTCGTGTGCCTTGCCGTGCTTGGTGCCGGTTTTCCGGAGGCCAAAGCAGACGAGTGGAACCAAAAGACTGTCTTCACATTCAGCGGACCCGTGGAGATCCCCGGCCAGGTCCTGAACCCGGGCACGTATGTCTTCAAGCTGATGGACTCGCAGTCTGACCGCAACATCGTGCAGGTTTTCAACAAGAGCGAGAAACACTTGTACGGGACTTTCCTGACGATCTCGGACTACCGCCTCAAACCAAGGGGAAAGACAATCATTACGTTTGAAGAGAGGGCGGCGGGCTCTCCAGAGGCGGTGAAGGCTTGGTTCTATCCTGGCGACAACTACGGCCACCAGTTTGTATACCCGAAAGTCAAGGCGGTAGAGTTGGCCAAGGCGAACAACCAGCCAGTTGCGTCTATGCCGACTGAACTGGCAAGCAATACCACAATGCCCGCCACGACCATGCAGGAGCCTCACGTCGTAGCGATGAAACAGGCGCCGCTCATGGCGCAGTCACCGACCGAGGAAGTCAACGTCACTGACGTTTTCCCCCTTGTCTCAACGGAGTTGGCGCCTGAACTACCCAAGACCGCCAGTTCTTTGCCCTTGGTGAGTCTGGTCGGCCTGATGGCCCTGGGAATCGCCCAGTTACTCCGCCGCGTCAACACCAGTTCAGTATTGAGAAGCTGATATAGCGCGACGGCTGGCAGACGCACCCCATGCGGAAAGTATTCCCAGCGGGAGGTCGGAGCTCTACGATGCGACGATACCTCCCGCTCTTTCTCCTGATCACGGGACAATTCCTGCCGGGCCAGACCGGATCTGTGCCCGGAGACTCCATTATCTCGGTGGATGTCAACCTGGTTGTTTTGCACCCGACGGTACTCGACAGAAACGGAGGGTTCGTCTCCGGTTTGCAAAAAGAGAACTTCCACGTATATGAAGAAGGCGCACCACAGGTCATCAGGGTCTTTGATCATGAAGACGTTCCCGTGGCGGTCGGGCTGGTGGTAGATAACAGTGGGAGCATGGGACGAAAGAGGAAGGATGTGACCGCCGCAGCAGTGGCTTTCGTCGCTGCCAGCAACCCCCGGGACGAGATGTTCATCGTGAACTTCAATGAGCGGGTGTCTTTCGGCCTACCCGTTACGCGGGTGTTCTCGGCAAGCCGGCTCGAACTGGAAGGAGCGCTCAATGGTGTTCCGGCGAGCGGCAGGACGGCGCTGTATGACGCGATCGAAGCTGGCTTGGGTCATTTAAAGAAGGCCAGCCTCGACAAAAAAAGTTCTGATTGTCATCAGCGACGGAGGAGATAACGCCAGCTATCACAAGCTGGGCCAGGTACTGGACGACGCCGGGCGCTCTGACGCAATGGTCTATACGGTCGGCCTGTTCGATGAAGCCGAAGGTGACCGCAACCCCGGAGTTCTCAGGAAAATCGCGCGTGCGACAGGCGGTGAAGCGTTTTTGCCACAGGAAACCAGTAAGGTTGTGCCGATCTGCGAACAAATAGCGGCCGACATTCGCAACCAGTACACCATCGCTTACACCCCATCCAACCAGAAGCTCGATAAAACCACAAAGACGATCAAGGTAACGGCCACCGGACCCCGCGGGGAGAGACTCTTAGTGCGGACCAGATCCGGCTACATTGCATCGCCGGAACGAAACGCCCCGGCTGTCAGTCCCCAGGGAAAACTACCGTGACAGCTAGCCCCGGCTCGGTTCCAGCCAGTCGAACGCTGCGACTGACACAGCGTGCATTGACGGTGGTTGGCGCTTTGGCTTTGGGATACTGCGCGGCGGTGTTCCTGGAAGCGAAGCTCTATCAGATGCGGGAGGCGAAGGAGTTCGCTAGTCAACTTCGCCGGAAACAGGCAGACAAGCCGACGCAGGTGAATTCCGTCGCGCCTGTCGTCACACCTGAAAAGCGCGGTGTTCTTGGACGCCTTGAAATCCCGCGCATCGGTGTTTCTGTAATGGTCGTCCAAGGGGTGGACGACGACGATCTCAAGCGGGCGGTGGGCCATATACCCGCGACCGCGCTACCGTGGGACGCGGGGAATGTGGGAATTGCCGGCCACAGGGACACATTTTTCCGGCCTCTGCGCACGATTAAGCGGGACGACACAATCACGGTGAGCACTCTCCGGGGAACGTATCGCTACCGCGTTGTATCCACGAGTGTGGTTGGCCCGCAGGACGTCCAGGTGCTGTATCCTACCGAACGCAATAGCCTAACTTTGGTCACGTGTTTTCCGTTCGAATATGTTGGATCGGCGCCGAAGAGGTTTATCGTGCGCGCCGAACGAGCGACAGGGATGTGAGAACACCGCTCGGAGGTCCTAGCCCGCTGGGTTTGTACCGATCGCTGGAAACCTGGCCATCTCGTCGCCTTTGGGATGGCTTTTCAGGTCTGAAACAATTCCTTCGTCGCTTAGGTCGAGCTCATGCGCCTGGCGCCAATCGTCGTGAACCACCTTGACCAAGCGGCTCAATACGTCAGAATCACTCAAGCGGATAGCGAGTTCCCGGCGCTCGTCAAAACTACTGGCACTCAAATTGATGGATCCGATAATTGCCCGGGATTTGTCCGCGAGCAACATCTTGGCGTGCAGTTTGAAGTGCCTGATCTTGCGGATTCCGATGCCTACATCGTGCATGATGCGCAAGTCCCCAACGCCCTCGACCAGTTTCTTCGCTCGCAGGGAATGCGAGGGCCTCGTCATCACGTGGACTTTTACGCCGCGCAATTTTGCCCGGACCAGATGTTCCACAATGATGGCATCCTGATATCGCTCGTTTTGAACGAAGAGAGAATGTTTCGCATCGTCGATGAATTCGGCAATCTGTTCCCGGCCGAAGCCTGGGCACCAAATCAGGGAGGAAGTTCGCCGCGGCTCGAATGACTGGCGACTCCAGTCCGCCTCGAAGCACTCGATCACCTCACTCACTTCGGGGCGATCCGTCGAGACGACGGCGAAATCGCGCGTTTCTTCGAAGTTCTGCGGATCCCCGTTTAAGGAGCCGATCCAGGCGCTGGCGCCGTCAACGACCATCGACTTTTCGTGCGTGACCGTAAACGCGGGATTGGCGTCGAGGACGTCGATACCAGCTTCCCGGAGCACAGCTCGCGAACCCTTGTTTTGGATCTCGCCACTACGGCGAGCCGGGTTCAGCAGCACGCGGATTTCCACTTTGCGCTTGTGGGCCTTGATCAGGGCAGCCAGCGCTCTCGAATCGGACAGGCTGAACATCTTGATGCGGAGTGATTGTTTCGCTGCTTCGATTGCATCCAGAATCGGTTTGATCGAATCGTCCGGCATTACGATCAGGCTTCTCGGCATGACGTCTCCTATCTCACAACCTCGGTAGTTCTCGCCAAGGTATCCGCCCGGTGCAGGCTCGCATAAACTCCGCCCAGGGAAAGAAGGCGCTGGTGGGTCCCCTGTTCGGCAACCCTGCCACCCTTGAGAACAATGATCCGGTCGGCAGATTGCAGCGTGGCCAGACGGTGAGCAATCATGATCACAGTCCTGCCCTCCATCAGACGCATCAACGCCTGCATCACCTTCCCTTCTGCTTCGCTGTCGAGAGCGGAGGTTGGCTCATCAAGGATGAGCACGGGGCTGTTGCGAATCAGAGCCCGAGCAATTCCAATGCGTTGCCGTTGGCCCCCGGAGAGCGTCGCCCCCCGGTCGCCGACGAGGGTCTGATAGGCCTCGGGCATGTCCTTTATGAACTCGTGGGCGTTGGCGAGTTCCGCTGCTTCCACGATCTCCTGGATGCTGGCGGAAGGCCTGCCGTAGGCGATGTTTTCGGCAACAGAGCCGCGGAAAAGCACAGTGTCCTGCAACACCAATCCGAAATGCTGCCGAAGCCCCTGCAATTGGAAGTTGCGGATATCCGTGCCGTCCATCATGATCCTCCCGCCGGTGGGATCGTAGAAGCGTGGAAGGAGGCTGGCGATGGTCGACTTGCCGCTCCCAGTAGGGCCTACAATTCCCACGAACTGTCCGGGCTCGACCCGAAAACTCACGTCTGAGAGGACCGGGGTATCCGCGACGTAGTGGAACGCAACATGGTCGAAGGCGATATCACCGCGACGGAAATTGGGAGGACGGGCATTTGGGCGTTCCGGGATCACATCGTCCGTTTCCAGAATCGCCTGCACGCGTTCGGCCGCTACGGCCACCTGTGCCATTGCGTTGGTCATTTTGGCGAGGTCCTTAACCGGTTTGAAAAATCGGTCCAGATAGGACAGGAAAACTGTCAGGTCGCCAGCCGTAAGTGCGCCTGCAACTACGAGTCCCGCGCCTCGCCACAATACGAAGGAGGTGCCGGCGGCAACCGCTACACTCACAACGGGTGAAAGGACAGCCTTTAGTTTTCTTGCGCGGAGCGCCGACTCGACTGTGGCGTGGCTGACGCCACTCAGTCGCGCCTCCTCCAATTCCTGCGCCCCAAACGCCTCCACCACTCGCTGGGATTCCAAGCCCTGGATCTCTACCGCAACCATTTCAGACTCGTTACTTCTCATTAGGGTCGTGGCCCGCTTCAGCGATTTCTTGTGGCTGGCGACGAACCAAAGCAATAGAGGTGCGATTGCGACCGCGACGAGGGTGAAGGTCCAGTTCAGCCAGAACATCAGCACGAGCATCCCGAAGACGGCTAGGACATCAATGAGAATTCCAAGCGTGCCGGAGGATGCGAAGTTCTGAATCGTATTGATGTCGGCCGTCAAGGTACTCAAAGACTCGCCAACCCGGTGCTTATCGTAGTACGCCAGGGAGAGGCGCTGGAGGTGGTGATAGGTGCGCATGCGGAGATCGTGTGCGATGCGCTGGGCCACGCTCTCGCTTAGATAGGTATCTGCGTACGAAGCTCCGGCTCCGATCGCCGCGATAGTGATAGCGGCGATTCCGGCCAGTAATGCGATTTGTGTTTTACCTTCTCCGCCCAGGACATTTGTGACAAAGCCGCTTAGCCAGTGGGGGAGCCGACTTCGCCCAACGACATTATCCAGCACTACTTTCAAGGGCCATGGAGTGGCCAGATTCACCATCGTCTCCAGCAGCATGGCCGCGAGCACCAACGCCAGACTTGCCCGATATGGGCGAATCAGACTAACCAGACTTCGGATCAGGCGGCGCATCTCAGTGGGTTGTTCCCCTGTCGGTCACGCGTTCTTCAAGGCACGCGCCACTCCAATCGGGAATCAACGCATCGTCCGGATTTTGAAGACTCTTTCAGCGTGGTGTCGAAGTTTGCGAGTCGGGTTTTCGACTCCGGATCCGGCAGAGCGTCACTAAAGTGTGGGAAGCTGAGTGCCGGCTTAGGGGGACCCGAGATCCGAGTTTTCACTTTAGCGATCCGGTCCTTACATCGTGCGTGGTTGGCAACTGGGAGACGTCCCATCCACCGCCGAGGCTGACGACTAACTGAACGCTTGCCGTGAGGCGGTTGGTCAGCAAGTCGACTTGCGTTCGTTGGGCTGCAAGCAGCGTCGATTGGGCGGTTATGACGGTGAGGTAGTCGGCGGTGCCGGCTTTGTATTGTGCGGTGGCGAGGTCCAGCGCGCGCTGCGCCGACTTCACGGACTGGTCGACTGGCACTGATTGCTCCTGCAGAATCCGCTCTGCTGCGAGGGCATCCTCCACCTGCTGAAAGGACGTGAGGACTGCTTGCCGATAGGCGGCAACCGTTGCGTCGTATGCCGCCTGGAATTCCGCGAGGGTCGCGCGCCGCTTACCGGCGTCGAACACCGTTTCAGCGAGAGTTGGGCCGATGGAAAAGAACCGGCTGGGCCAACCCAGCCAAGTCGTTATGCTTGAGGATTGAAACCCGGCGGAACCGCTGAGGGAAATCGTCGGAAAGAAAGCAGCCTTGGCTATGCCGATCTGCTCGTTCGCCGCCGCCACCAGACGTTCTTGGGCTGCGATGTCTGGCCGGCGCTCGAGCAACACCGAGGGGACGGTGACCGGGACCTTCAGGGGCGCGGACTTAAGCACCATCGCACCGACATTGACAGCCGCGGGCGCCCTGCCTGTCAGGACGGCGATGGCGTGCTCGTACTGCGCGCGCGCCACACCTAGGCTGATTAACTGCGATTCTGTGGATTCAAGCTGGGACTCGGCTTGCGCCACATCTAGATCGGATGCGATCCCGGCCGCAAAACGATCCTGCGTGAGTTTGAGATAGTCACGGTAAAGCTGCACGCTGCGTTGGAAGAGATCGATATCGCCATCCGCGCCGTGGAGCAGGAAATAATCCTGCGCCAGTTCCGATTGATAGGACAATTTCGCATTGGCCAAGTCGGCCGCAGTTACCTGTGCCTGCGCGGAAGCGGCGTTTACGCCCCTTCGGATGCCGCCCCAAACATCGGCTTCCCATGATAAATCTGCCGGAAACGAGTAAAGCGTGCGCTGGCCAGACGCGCCGGCGGAGCCTCCACTCGTGTACCGGCTGCTACTCATCGATTGGGTAATCGTTGGCCCGGCGCTCAGCGATGGGAAAAGGGCAGAACGTGCGACTCGCACCGCCGCCCTCGCTTCGCGGTATTGGGCCTCGAAAGCAAGCACATTCTGATTGGAAATGGCGACCTGCTCTACGAGCGCATTCAGTTGTGGATCGTCATAGGCCTCCCACCACTTGCCGCTAATTTTGCCGTCGTTAGGCTCAGCCTGCTTCCATCCTTCGGGCAGGGGTTCCTTGAACGCTGGAGTGACCGGCACGTCGGGTTTACGGTACTTGGGCCCGACCATGCATCCGGCCGTCATGAGAATCGCAGCCAATGAGGTGAGTGCCGCTGTTCGACGATTGCGTGTCATAGCGTCTCCGGTTCCGCCGGACGCGCCGGGTTCCAAAGATGCGTCCACCAGTTCTGGAGACGGTCGAAGTAGAGGTAGATGACGGGGGTGGTGTAGAGCGTCAATGCCTGGCTGACGATCAGGCCGCCGATGATTGTGACGCCGAGGGGGCGCCGCAGTTCCGAGCCTACACCGGAACCGAGCGCGAGCGGCAGCGCCCCCATGAGCGCCGCCATGGTTGTCATCAGGATGGGACGGAACCGCAAAACACAGGCTTCGAAGATTGCGTCGCGGGGACTCTTGCCTTCGATCCGTTCCGCGGAAAGCGCAAAATCGATCATCATGATGGCGTTCTTCTTCACAATGCCGATCAGCAGAATTATGCCGATGATCGCGATGATGCTGAGGTCGGTATGGGTGAAAAGCAGAGCGAGCAACGCGCCCACACTTGCCGATGGCAAGGTGGAGAGAATGGTGATGGGGTGGATGCAGCTCTCGTAGAGAATTCCGAGGACGAGGTATACCGTGATGAGCGCCGCGGCAATGAGCGCCGGCTCGTTTGCCAGCGATTGCTGGAATGCCTGGGCTGTTCCTGCAAATTCCGTTTGCACTGTGGACGGAAGGCCCACCTCGTTGGCGGCCTGGCTGATGGCTGTAACTGCGTCGCCGAGGGCCACTCCGGGTTTCAGGTTGAACGACATGGTGACCGCTGGAAACAGTCCCTGGTGATTCACCGAAAGGGGAGCCGTGTTAAGGCCATAGTGCGCCACCGCGGCGAGTGGCACTTGCGAGCCGTCGGGAGCGTGGACGTAGATGTCGCGTAGCGTCTCGGGATTCTGCCAGTATTCGGGTGCGGCTTCCATGACTACGTGATACTGGTTCAACGGCGTATACATGGTTGACACCTGCCGCTGTCCGAAGGCATCGAGCAATGTCGCGTCCAGCAGTTGTGAAGAGATACCGAAGCGCGCGGCGGTTTCTCGGTCATACTGCACGCCGGCTTGCAGCCCGCCATTTTGCTGGTCGCTATTGACATCGGCAATGATGGGGAGACGCCGCAGTCGCGTGAGCATCCGCGGCGCATAGGTCACCAGATCGTCAAGATTGTCGCTGCTCAAAGTGAACTGGTATTGGGCTGCGGTTGCCCTGCCGCCCACGCGGACATCCTGAAATGCCTGCAAATATACGGACGCACCAGGCATCCGGGCCAACTTCGGGTGAAGCCTTGTGATTATTCGATCCGCGTTAGCTTTCCGCTGCTCGAGTGGCTTAAGCGAGATGAACATGCGGGCGTTGTTTGTCATTCCTCCGCCGGTGAAGCCGACTACTGTATCCACAGCGGGATCCGAGGCGATGGTGTTTACCGTCTGCAGGAGAATCCGGTCCATGCTTTGGAAGGACGTATCCTGGTCGGCCAGTATCTGGCCCATCAGACGGCCAGTGTCCTGCTGCGGGAAGAAACCCTTCGGCACCCGAATGAATAGATATGCCGTCAGTCCGATCGTGCCGAGAAAAACCACGGCGGTGACCAGGGAATGGCGCAAGACTATGGACAAAGATCGGCCGTAGATGGCGACGATCCAATTGAAGACTCGCTCGCTGCCCTCGTAAAGCCGGCCATGCCTCTGCTCCGGCTTAAGCAGGTAGGCGCACATCATAGGAGTTGCGGTGAGGGAGATGACCATGGAAACCAGAATGGCTACCGAGAGGGTAATAGCAAACTCGCGGAACAGGCGGCCGACAATGCCGCCCATCAGCAGGATTGGAATGAAGACTGCTACCAGCGAAATGCTGATCGTGATGACCGTGAAGCCGATCTCGGTCGCCCCTTTCAGAGCCGCCTGAAGCGGATTGAGACCTTGCTCCAAGTGGCGTGTGATGTTCTCGATCACGACGATCGCATCGTCTACTACGAAGCCTGTCGATATCGTCAACGCCATCAGCGAAAGGTTGTCCACACTGAAACCGAGCAGGTACATGACCCCGAACGTGCCGATGAGCGAGGCCGGCACAGCCACACTCGGGATAAAACTCGATCTGAAATTCCTCAAGAAGAGGAAGACCACCAGAATCACCAGCAAGACCGAGATCAGCAGAGTGATCTCGACGTCGTGTACCGATGCCCGGATGGTGACGGTCTGGTCCACGCCCACTTGCAGGTTGATAGATTGCGGGATCACGGCTTGCAACTGCGGAAGCGCCGCGCGAATCCGGGCCACGGTGTCGATGATGTTGGCGCCCGGTTGACGGTAGACGATCACGAGGACTGAGGGCTTGCCGTTCGCGTAACCGGAATTGCGGAGGTCTTCCACGGAGTCGATCGTATGTCCCACATCCCTTACCCGCACCACCGTGCCGTTGTGGTAGGCGATCACTAACGGCTCGTAATCGACAGCCTTAAACATCTGGTCGTTTGTACGGATCTGCCATGTCTGATCGCCATAGGCAAATTGCCCCTTCGGAGCATTTGCGTTTGCCGCATTGAGAACGGTTCGGACCTGTTCCATACCGATGCCGTACTTGTTCAACGCATCGGGATTCAACTCAACGCGAACGGCCGGCAGGGTGCTGCCTCCCACTGTTACCTGGCCCACGCCACTCACCTGGGAGAGTTTCTGAGCAAGGATGGTGGATGCCGCATCATACATCTGGCCTTTGCCCACGACGGCAGAGGTCAGCGTAAGGATCATGATCGGCGAGTCCGCCGGATTGACTTTGCGGTAGCTGGGATTATTCGGCATCGGCGGAAGGTAGCCCCGGGCCGCGTTGATGGCGGCCTGGACATCGCGCGCCGCGGAATCGATATTGCGAGTCAAATCGAACTGCAAAATGATGGCGGTGCTCCCCAGTGTGCTCTGGGAAGTCATCTCTGTGACGGCGGAAATTCTCCCGAACTGCCGTTCCAAGGGGGTGGCCACCGAAGCTGCCATGGTCTCGGGACTCGCTCCGGGCAAGCTGGCACTTACTGAGATGGTGGGAAAATCGACCTGCGGCAGCGGCGAAACCGGCAACAGGGAAAAAGCCACAGCACCCGATAAAGCTACGCCCGCGAGCAGCAGGCTGGTTGCCACAGGCCGGCGGATGAAGAATTCCGAGGGGCTCATGAGCTAGACTGCCTCCTGCGGCGCAGGACGCCTCGAAAATCGGTTGGCCAGCCGGTCGAAGAACAGGTAGATAACAGGCGTGGTGTATAGGGTTAGCAACTGGCTGAAGATTAGTCCGCCGACGATGGCAATTCCGAGCGGACGCCGCAGTTCCGAACCGCTTCCCGAGCCGAGCGCCAGTGGGATGCCGCCCAGCAACGCAGCCATCGTCGTCATCATGATCGGCCGGAAGCGCAGCAGGCATGCCTGATAAATCGCTTCGAGCGGCGGCTTGTGCTCGTTACGTTGCGCTCCCAAGGCAAAATCGATCATCATGATTGCATTCTTCTTCACGATCCCGATGAGCAGAACGATGCCGATAAGCGCAATCACGCTGAAATCGTTGTGAAACAGGATGAGTGCGAGCAGCGCCCCCACTCCCGCTGAAGGGAGCGTAGACAGAATCGTGATTGGGTGGATGTAGCTCTCGTAGAGCACGCCCAGAACAATGTAAACCGTGATTAGCGTGGCCAGAATCAGCACCGGCTCATTCGCCAACGAGGCCTGAAATGCCGCCGCAGTGCCTTGGAACGCCCCCTCGACACTTGGAGGCAGGCCGATGGCATTCTTCACCTTATTGACCGAGTCGACTGCCTCTCCCAGCGAGGCTTTCGGTGCCAGGTTGAAAGAAAGGGTGATTACCGGGAATTGTCCCTGGTGATTGATCGTAGTGGGCGCCGAACTGATTCCTACACGACTGAAAGTGCGAAGCGGCACTTGGCCCGCGATCGGGAAGATGTTTGCCGAAGCGATACTGCCGTTGAAAACCGTGCTTGACGCTGCTGTTGAGACGGGCGCGGACCCCGTGGCTGCTATCGGCGTGGATAGAGTGCTGGTAGGGCCGGTCGGCGCCGACGCGGTGGAAGTTCCTCCGGCCACTATGCCCGTAGACCCAGCCGGGTAGCCGGTGCCGGTCCTGATGAAAAGATCCGATAACTGCATGGGGTGTTTCTGGAATTCCGGTTTCAGTTCCAGGACGACGTGATACTGATTGAGCTGCGTGAACATGACCGAGATCTCGCGCTGCCCGTAAGCGTCGTAAAGTGTCTGATCGAGACTGGAAGGGGTAATGCCCATTCGCGCGGCCGTTTCGCGGTCGAAGACCAGACTTGTTTGCACGCCGCCGACCTGCTGGTCGCTGGCCACATCGCGCAGCTCCGGCGCCTGTTGCAGGCTTGTCAACATGCGCCCGGCATACCTATTCAGCTCATCGGCGTTGGGATCCTCGAGCGTGTATTGAAACTGGGTACGGCTGACCCGATCTTCGACGGTCAGGTCCTGAACTGGTTGCATGAAGAGCGTAATTCCAGGAACTTTGGCCAACTGGGGCTGCAAACGCCGAATCACGTCGCTGGCGCTGGTTCTGCGTTGGTCGAGAGGCTTCAAATTGATTAGAATCCGACCGCTGTTCAAGGTTGTATTCGTCCCGTCGATACCGATGAAGGAAGAGAGGCTTTCGACCGCCGGGTCCTTCAGGACGCTGTTCGCCAGTGACTGCTGCCGATCTGCCATTTCGGAAAATGAAACCGACTGGGGCGCCTCCGAAACCCCCTGGATCACCCCGGTGTCCTGAATCGGAAAGAAGCCTTTCGGGATGATGATGAAGAGGCCGACGGTCAGGGCGAATGTTCCAAGTGCAACGAACAGCGTCGTTGTCTGGAATCGCAAGACAAATTGCAATGTTTTGCCATAAAACTCGATGACCGAGTTGAAGGCGCGCTCCGAGACCTCATAGAACCGTCCCTGTTCGCCCGCCGGCTTGCGGCGGAGCAGCTTGGAGCACATCATCGGAGTCAGTGTCAGGGATACGACTGCCGACACCAGGATGGTGACGCTGAGTGTGACCGCAAACTCTCGGAACATCCGCCCGACGATGTCGCCCATGAACAGCAGCGGGATCAGAACTGCCATCAGCGAGATGGTCAGCGAGATAATCGTAAAGCCGATCTGTTCGGAACCGCGCAGGGCCGCCTGCAATGGCGTTTCCCCCTCTTCGATATAGCGCATGATGTTCTCAATCATGACGATGGCGTCGTCGACGACGAAGCCAGTCGATATCGTTAGCGCCATCAGGGTCAGGTTGTTCAGGCTGTATCCGAGCGTGTACATCACGCCGAATGTGCCGACCAGCGAGAGCGGCACCGCGATGCTCGGAATGATCGTGGCCGAGACGTTTCTCAGGAAAAGAAAAATCACCATCACCACCAGGCCGACGGTCAGCATCAACTCGAATTGGACATCCGAAACGGATGCCCGAATGGTATTTGTGCGATCGGTGAGGATGCCCACCTCAATTTGCTTCGGCAACGTTGCCGTTAGTTGCGGCAATAATGACTTGATGTGGTCTACAACAGAGATGATGTTCGCGCCCGGTTGCCGCTGGATGTTCATGACGACGGCAGGAACCTGGTTCATCCACGCCGCCTGCCGCACATTTTCGACGCTATCTATCACGTCGGCGACGTCTGTGAGCTTGACCGGCGCGCCGTTGCGATATGCGATTACCAGGCGGGCATATTGCGCACTCGAGAGCAATTGGTCGTCTGCGCCGATCTGATACGACTGGCGGTTTCCATCGAAGCTTCCCTTGGCCTGGTTAACACTGGCCGCGATGAGCGCGGTGCGCAGGTCCTCCATGTTGAGCCCATAGGAGGCCATCACAGTAGGATTCGCCTGCACGCGGACCGCTGGCTTCTGGCCGCCGCTGATGCTGACCTGGCCGACTCCGGGCAGTTGCGAGATCTTCGGGGCGAGTCTGGTGTCGGCGAAATCCTCGACCTTCGATAGGGGAAGAGTTTTGGATGTCAGCGCGAGAGTCAGGATTGGAGTGTCCGCGGGGTTGATTTTGCTGTAGATCGGTGGAGCTGGAAGATCTGCCGGCAGGTAAGTCCCGGCGGCGTTAATGGACTGCTGCACCTCTTGCTCACCAACATCGATACTCAGATTGAGGTTGAACTGAAGTGTGATTTCTGAGCTTCCGCCTGAGCTCGTCGAAGCCATCTGCTGCAGGCCGGGCATTTGTCCGAATTGCCGTTCGAGCGGCGCCGTGACGGAGGACGCCATGACGTCGGGGCTGGCCCCAGGATAGAAGGTGACCACCTGAATGGTCGGATAGTCCACTTCGGGAAGGGCAGATACGGGCAGTTGCTTGTATGCAACGGCGCCGGCAAGTAGAATGCCGATCATCAGCAAGGCGGTCGCGATTGGGCGTTGTATGAAGATCCGGGATGGGCTCATTTCCCACCGCCAGGCTTTGTGACGGCGTCCTGAAATTCCGCCGCGACCTTGGCGCCTTCGGTCAACTTGTCCACACCGCTCAGAATGACTGCATCGCCCGGCTCAAGGCCCTTGACCACTTCCGTTTCATCGCCGTTTGTCGTGCCGAGTTCGACGTTTCGGATTCCAACCGTGGAATCGACGTTCACAACGAAGACGTAGGTGCTGCCGGCGTTTCGCTGTACAGCGGCGGTGCGGATGAGAACGACACCATGCTTCTGCTGCAGCAGCAGACGGGCATAAACGAACTGGTTTGGAAACAGCTTGTCATCTGAATTGGCGAACTCCGCGCGCAAACGTACGGTGCCGGTGGTCTGGTCGATCTGATTGTCGACAGTGACGAGCGTTCCCGTTGCCAGCCGATGCTGCTGGTCCCTGTCCCAGCCTTCTACAGGGAGCTTCTGCCCAGAGAGCGTTCGTGACCGAATCGCTGGAAGCTGATCTTCCGCGACCGGAAGGATAATACTAATCGGTTGAGTTTGCGTGATTACCAGCAAGGCGCTGGCGCTGGTGGCCTGCACATAATTCCCGGGATCTACGAGGCGCAATCCGATACGTCCGGTGATCGGGGATGTGATGTGGCAATACGTGACATTTAGTTTGGCGGCATCGATCAGGCCTCTGTCCATCTCCACCTGGCCCTCGTCCTGAGCGACGGTCGCTTGCTCCGTAGCGTAGGTCTGTTCCGGAATCGCGCTGGTCTTCATCAATGTGGCATAGCGAGCCAAGTCGACCCTTGCGTTGGCCAGCAATGCCTCATCGCGCTTAAGTTGTCCCTCATACTGCTCGAGTTGCGCCTTGTATGGGCGCGAATCGATTTCCAGAAGTGGCGCGCCCTGTTGCACCGTGTCGCCCTCTTTGTAGTTGATGGCCATGATTTGGCCGTCGACCCGCGTCTTCACCGTGACGGTATAGAGCGGCGTCACGCTGCCCAGACCGGTGATGTAAACGCCAATATCGCCACGCCGCGCGCGCGCCGCAACAACCGGTAAAGCCAGCCCGCCACCGTTCAAAGCCGCATTGCCGGCCTTTGCGATGTTTCCGCCGGCAGTATCCGCTCTAGCGGTGCCAGCCTTCGTCCAGAAATACCATCCGGCGGCGATGACAGCGATGACAACGAAGATGGAGCGCATTCGGAAGTGCGGACGGCTTCTCCGTATAGGAACCGCTCTGCCATGAAGCACCTGGCTGTCGTCGTCGATATTCGTAACAGGTGTTGACATCGGAGTCCTCTGAAACTGCGCGCTTGCAGGTGCAAGCCCGCGTGTCGATTGAAAAAGAGCCCATGGCCGAGGGAAGGTCGACCATAGGCAAAATCCCCAACTGGGAAAGGCCTGGTCGGGCAACCGCGTTGGAGCGGCGCTGTGCGGTGGACCTACTGTTCAGTACCGTTCCACGTCCGGTCCGGCTTGTACTGAGTGATTGTTTGCGCGCGGGCCGCGGTCTTCGCTCCCAGGTCCTTTTCGTAGACCTTGCCGTCGGGAGTCGCCGCAAATGTCATCACTCCCGTCGAGCCATATTGAGCGGGATAGGCAACAACGGCGGTGCCGGCGGGCGAATGGGTCAGCCGGAAGTTGTATCCGTAAAGCGGCCCGGAGGCCGGAATTGCAGGGTCACTCTTCCCGGCCGCCTGCGCCTGGGCGATAGCGCGGCAGGTGTCGATAGCCGTTGTCTCGTTTTCGCCGATGCGGCGGAACACCACCTCCTGCGCGCCCGCGTCCACATCGAAGCGCCACTTCCCATGATCCAAACTCAGCGGCACCGGAAACGGCCAGTTTTCGGCGCCTATGTAAAGCGACGTAGTCCCATCTGGTTGCTTTACCAGACGGTGCATCTCGGAGTATTTCTTGACGAATTGATCGCGGTCCGCCTTGTCCTGGGCGATATCGTCCGAGGAGGCGAGCGGCCCGATGAGTCGGGCAATCGAATCCCGATCGTCGTTTCTGACGGCCGCATACAGTGCGGCGGTAGCCTGCTCCGGCGAATCGAAACCCGGCACCGTTGTGTCAGCTGCGAAGTTGGGCTGCACGATTCCCACGATCAGCACCGCTAGCAGTGCGGGGAGTCCGCGGCCAGCCCGTAAACAAAGTTGCAAATGTCGTTTGATCTTCATCTCGATTACCTCCGACCTCCGCGGGATCCACCGCCATGAAATCCACCGCCAAAGCTCGCTTGGCCGCGAACGGAGTGATTCATGGCGACTCCTCCGTGATTGAAACCGCCGAACGCGCTGCGCCCTCCGTGATTGACGAAGTTGCTGTGGTTGGTGAATGCGTTCCGATTGGCGACGCCGCGATTGTTGAACGAGTTGTGGTTCACGAGGGTACTCCGATTGATCGTGTTGCGATTCACGATCGTGTTGCGATTGATAAAGGTTCTGCTGTGCGAAATGTAGGTATTGTGATTGAACACCATCGTCCGGTGACCCCAGTCGAATCCCCAGTTGTGCCAGCCCCATCCAAAACCTCCGAAGAAGCCCACATCGAACCCGAGCCCAAATCCGAAACCCGGTCCATCTAGATAAAGGCCGGGATAGCCATACCAACCAGGCCAAAGCGGAAGAGCCGCTCCATATACGAGCCACGGGTCATACGTCGGGACGTAGACGACGTCCGTTTCCGCAGGTTCAATCGCGATGGTCCGCCCCGCAGTTGTTACCGTTTGCTGGGGCGTAGTCTTGAGGTTCCCTGCATCCTGCGCACGCCGCCGCATGGTCTGGACAGCGTCCATCACTTGCTGCGACTGATTTACGTAAGCTTCGCCAAGCGATGACGTCCAGGATAGGTTCTTGTCCATGTTGGCAAGAACGGAAGGAAACTGGGTCAACGCTTTCACGCTGGGATCTAATGGCTCCTTGTCGACAGCTTGGGCGAGTTCCTGCCCCTTCAGACTCGGATGCTGCTGCAGCCAGCGGTCCGCCTCCACGACTTCGGTCGGATACGTTGCTGCCGCGAGAATTTGCGCAACCAGCTCATCTGGATAGAGGGCAATGGGAGCGACCAACTGCTGAAGTTGCTCGGGCGATTGGGATACCACTGGAGCAGGCGTCTGATCGGATTGGGCGGACAGAGGCGGACATAGGGTCCCGAGAAGAACCCAGCCCGACAACAGGACCAGGGCCTTCTTGCTAAGTTTCATATCATTTCTCCTTGCCGGTGCACACGCTTTGGATGTGTACTGACGGCGGCTGAGATTGCACAGCAGGGACCAAACGATAACGGATCACCCAGTTGCCGTCCGGGGTGGAGTCATAGGTCGGCGGACTTCCTCTGCACTACGGGCTCAAACGGTCTGTTTCTGCTGCACATTGCCACTCGCGGAGCTCTGGAATGGCACCCTTCCAAACGGGTGGAGCATGTCCAGCATTTTGCTGTGGCGTACAGGAACCCGTCGCAGCCGTGTCGCGTCCTCCGACACCGAGTGTCGGACGCTTGCCACTAGCCGGCTGGGTCTCCAAAGGTCGTTCGGAGAGTAAATGCGTTGGATTGCATTTCAGGACCACGCTGGGGCAGCAGCGTACGATTTGGTCTTTAAGGTGCAACAACCGTCTCGACTGTCACGACAGGAATAGTTCAAAGGAGACACTCATGAACGCGCAACATAAGATATCTGCTTCGTTAGTGATCGTGCTTTTGGCCGCGACCGCGTCATTCGCTCAGCAGGTGAAGACTGACTACGACCGCAGCACGGACTTTAGCCAGTACAAAACGTACTCCTGGGAAAAGGTTCAAACGCAAGACCAATTGTGGGTCGACCGGATTAAGGACGCGGTCAATGCAGCCCTGGCAGCCAAAGGCTGGACGCAAGCGCCATCAGGCGGCAATGTCGCAGTGGTGGCTGTCGAGATGACTAAAGAACGGCAGACTCTCGACACCTTCTACAACGGTTTCGGCGGCGGCTGGCGATGGGGCGGTGGATTCGGAGACACCACAACAACAGTTAACAACTATAAGGTCGGAACCCTGGTTGTCGACCTCTTTGATGCAAACAGTAAGACCCTCATTTGGCGGGGATCATCGAGTGACACCCTTTCAAACAAGTCAGACAACAATATCAAGGACCTCGACAAGGGCGTCAAGAAGATGTTCGACCATTTTCCGCCGGAGCCAAAGAAATAGCTCACGGTCAGCAACATCTCTCCGCGAATGCGCTCACGGAGCGTGTCGGATAATCGGCGCATTCTACGCGTGCATGACAAGGCATGCGTATGCCCTGAGTGCGGTAGACCCGGAACAGGCTCCGCCCAGAACCAGACGATGGGCAGTTGTGTCGTCTTACCAAGAACGAAAACTAGTTGGAAGTAAACACAACGCTATAGAAGCCTTAATGTCATCCACCCAAGACGAACTTACCATGCGGCGCAGCAGAAGCCTGGCGACGCCCATTGATCTCGGTGCTGAAGCCGTCAAGAACGTTACCGGCGCTCTCAATGCTTTACTGGCGGACGTGTTCGCCCTTTACCTGAAGACCAAGAACTTTCATTGGCACGTTAGTGGACCGCATTTCCGCGACTACCACCTGCTGCTTGATGAGCAAGCCGGCCAGATCTTTGCAATGACCGACGACATTGCGGAGCGAGCTCGCAAAATCGGCGGCACTACGATTCGATCGATTGGGCACATCACCAGGCTGCAGCGCCTGAGCGACAACGACGCGGACTTTGTCGATCCGTGCGATATGCTCGCCGAGTTGCTTGAAGACAATCGGGCGGTACTCGCCGGCATGCGCGAAGTCCATGGCTTGTGCGCCGACTCAAAAGACGTAGCCACGACCAGCTTGTTGGAGAATTGGATCGACGAAACCGAGCGGCGAATCTGGTTTCTCTTCGAAACCGCGCGAACCCATAGGACTTAGACGGATCGGGCCGCAGAAGCGTCTGGATTCAATTAAGGTCCGATCAATGAGATGCGCTCACGGCCGCAGGAGTCGCCGATGTACTCACGGATGAGTCACCCTTAGCCGCATTCTTCGCATTCATCGTCAACGGCAGATAGTTCTTTATGAAGTTCTGGCGCGGAATTTGAAAAGTCCCCATGCCGTGGGCCTTTGCATCTTTAAGAGCACGAGCAGTGTCCCATTGGTCGTGCTCAATATGGTAAGCAGCAATAACGGCACCGGTGCGGTCGGCCCCGCGGAAGCAATGCACGAAGACGGGGCCGACTGTGACGTTCTCCAAAACCGTCAACACTTTGAGAAGTTCCGCCTCCGAGGGCGGGGTCAGCCCCGTCATCGGTACGTTCAAGTAGACCATCCCCGCATCCCTTACCATGCGCTCTTCGACCTTGGCGCGACCCTCGTCTTCTCGAAGATCGATGACCGTCTTCACGCCAATGCCGGCCAAGTAACGGAACCCTTCCGCCGTGGGCTGCGCTCCGCGATATACGTGCGCATCAACTTGATCGAAGTTCTTGATTCCGGGGGCATTGGCAGCGAGAGCGGGCGATGCTGCAGCAACGACCAAACAGGCAATCAGGTGAGTACGTTCCAACATAAGTCTTAATCTACCAGAGGGAATCTATACCGAGGGACGTCTTCGCCGCGAAATTGGTTTCCTCGTACTGCGGAGGGCCATCCAGCAGCGTTCCGCAGTCCATTGCGGGGGAGTGCCCGGTGCAGCGAAGCGTCAAGAGGCCGGAGTGTCGCGTCCGTCGGCAGGGTGTCGCATGTCCGACAACTCTCTCGCAGGGCAGACTCATCGGCGAACAGCGTATGCAACAGTTTAGAGACTTCGTGGAGTGGTGTCACTCGTGCGATACCACGAGCGTGATCCGCCGAGTGTGCCGGGCTTTGGCACCCGCGGATACAAGGAGAAAACACATGAATATGAAGCGAGTGAGCGCCATGTTGATTGGCATGACAATGTCGGCGTCGATGGTCTTGGCGGGCGACGGGGCGCCGAGCGACCCAAAGGTCGCAACATTGAGCCCGCCGCCACTGGAATTCTCACCAATGACGCGGTACGAGAGGTTAGAGAACTATGCATCCAGGTTGGTCGGCCCCGAATACGTGCTTAGGTCCGCGGTGTCCGGGGCGATTACGCAGGCTACCAATAGTCCCAAGGAATGGGGCGGCGGAGCAGAAGCTTACGGTTGGCGCCTGGGGAATGTTTTCGCGCAGCACGTAATCCGTGAGACCTTGCAGTACGGGATATCGGCGACGCTACACGAAGACAACCGCTACTTCGCCTCCCGGCGTACCGGATTCATTCCTCGACTGAAGTACGCCGTCGCGAGCACGCTGCTTGCACGGCATGATGATGGCACGCGGTCGCTCTCCTTTTCGCGCATCGGTAGCACGGCTGGGGCTGCGTTCATTTCCCGTGAATGGCAGCCGCGGAGTACCAACAGCGCCGGTGACGGAGCCGTGACGTTCGGAGTCACGATGGGCTCTGAGATTGGCTTTAATGTTTTTCGCGAGTTCTGGCCGGACGTGAAGCAGCGCTTCCACAGGAAATAACCGATGTTTACGCGCACACTCACACTGTACTTATTGATTGGCAGTTGCGCGACCGGGCAGGCGCTCTGGAAGGAGCCGCCGAAATTCACAACGGCGGACTGGATTTGGGGGCCAGGCGGGCAGACGATTGCGCCGCGACCGCCATTCCGGTTCGTGAAAGAGAAGTTCGGAGGCACGAATCCGAAGATCGAAGTTCGGGATGACGCCGGCCGGCGATGGGTCGTCAAATTCGGCTCGGAGGTGCATACGGACACGTTCCTCGCGAGACTAGTGAGTGCCCTCGGCTACGCCGCGGAGCCGACCTATTTCGTGCCAGCTGGAACCATCCAGGAAGTCCATGGTTTGAAGCGCGCAAAATATTTCGTCGCAAAGGACGGTTCTTTTCGCAGCGCACGGTTCAAATTGGATGAAAAGCCGTCGGGCGGCGATAAGGTAAGCGGAGCCTGGTCGTGGGCTGACAATCCCTTCAAAGGGACGCGTGAACTTGGCGGACTGAAGGTTCTCGTGATGCTCACGTCGAACTGGGACACCAAGGACTCACGCAATGGAGATGGCACTAACACTGGAATGATTCATCCGGCCGGGGATACGCATTCTCCTGCCTGGTACGCGGTAACGGATTGGGGCGCAACGCTGGGCCGCGCGGACTCTATTCTGAAGTTCGATCGCTGGGACTGGACCGGGTATCGCCTGGAAACGTCACAATTCGTTCGCGTCAGTTCCGACGGCAAGCTCCATTGGCGGTTCAAAGGCAAGAACGGGCGCGACATCACTGCGGCCGTTGACGCGGAGGACGTGCGTTGGCTCCTGCAATATCTGTCCAGAATCAGCGACGAGGATCTTGCTACCGGCCTATTGGCTAGCGGGGCATCTGACCCGGTGGCGCATGAGTATGTGAACCTGATACGTGAACGAATCGGCCAACTCGAGCGGGTGGCGCAAGCTGACAATGTCCGGCGAGCGGCGAAATGAAAGCGCAAGCAGCTGGGCGCCTGTGGTCGCCAACCACGATCCTTCGTGTTGAACGTTGCCGCTGGCCGAGAGATCTCAGGAACTGACGCGCACTGCGAGTTGGATCATACGCGGCTGATTTTGATTGCTGGAACCGCTATATCCTTGATTACCCCAAACGTTGAGTTGCTCATGACTGTGCCCGGATTGGCAAACCTCGTAGTGGGCTGTGGTGCCTTTCCGCAGCACGGGATGGTCATCGGCAGCCAATACGAGGACTGTTTGCGATTCTGACTCTACGACGCCTCACCATTCTTCCGGAACAGCCCAAATCGCCGCTTGACACCAGAATTCGCATACGCGATCCGGGAAGGGATCTCAAGTTCCACCTCCGTTCCCGCTTCGGCTTCGCTCCAGAATACCAGCCGCGCACCGATCTGTTTGGCCCGTTCGCGGATGCCCAGTAATCCAAAATGGCCGGCGCGCACGCCGTCCTCCAGTATTTTGCGATCGATACCTTTGCCATCATCCCGAATCCGGAGACGAAACATCCGGGTGTCGTATCGGATTTCGGCCTCGATGCGGCTTGCATTCGCATGACGGAAGGCATTTCGCAAGATCTCACGCCCTATCTGATAGACCTCGTCCTGGAGCATCGGAGGCAGGGCTTGTGCCGGACCCTCCACCGTCACTTGGAACGTCGGGCGTTTACCATCCGAAACCTCAGAACTCGCGAGATCCTGCCCCGTGGCCTTGAGCAAGCCTTCCAAATGGGCTTGCGGGCCCTCTGTCTGGCGCAAATCATGGATCGCATCACGACCCGCGACAATCGCCCCCTGGCCTGCGATGATGGCGCTGTCCAGGGTTTGGATTGCCCCTTCGCGACCTTTAGAAAAGAGGTTCCGCGCCGCCTGAAATTCGAAGAGCGCAGCTTGAAAGCTCTGCAACAGGGTATCGTGTAAGTCGCGTGCGATCCGGGTTCGCTCGCCCAGGCGCGCCTCTAGCTGCGCGTTGAAGTTCCGCGTGATCTGATCGAGGCGATAGCGATACAGCGCCCACAGCAATCCCAGGAAAACGGCCACCCACATCGCGCGGAACCAGGCTGTCTGATAGTACGCTGGAGCGATCCAGAATTCCAAAGTGTCACCGGCTTCGTTCCAAACGCCGCTGTTGTTGCATGCGATCACGCGGAAAACGTATTTGCGCGGTGGAAGATTCGAATACTCCACCTGGCGCTCGTTAATCACCTCCCTCCAATCCCCATCCTGTCCCTCAAGCTTGAATCGGAAATGCACCGCCTCGGGAGCAGCGAGGCTCAGAGCGGTGTAATCGATGACAAGGTTCCGGATGAGCGGTGGCAGGCGCAAATGGCTCGCAGCATCGTACTGTTTGTTATCGGCAATGACTTGCTCGATATGGACTGGCGGCGGAACCTGGTTAAACGGAAGGCGTTGCGGATCGATGCCGCTGACGCCATCCAGATGCACGAACCATATTTTTCCATCGGGAGACTTACTCACAACTGGAGTAAAGGGCTTGAGCAATGTATGCACCCTGATGCCCTCGGTCTCCCCAAACAAAGTGGTGTGGATGGCGAGTTTCGGGTCCGATGCCCACGCCGTCAACTCGGGCCGAGTGATACGAACCAGGCCGCAGGCAGTATACAGCCATAACGAAGACGCGTCGTCTTCGATGGCCCAGTGAATGGCGTCGCAGGGCAGCCCACTCTTGGCTGTGAGGGTCTCCACGCGTCCGTCTCTGATCCGGCTGAGGCCTCCTTCAGTGGCGGCCCAGAGGGTACCTTCTTTATCGATGTGGAGATCCCAAACCCGCTCCCCAGACAATTCGTATTTGGCGGCGAAGGTGGGCCCGATCTGAAAGGCGGCCGAATAGCCGATGCCCTGGTGTTTGAAGCCAAGCCAAAACCCATCCTTGACCGGATCGGATATCATGGCCGAAACCCGCGGGTCGTTCTCGTCGGACCATGGCCAAGGCGCCGATTCGACGACCCTCCCTTCGGCTACATGACTCAGACCATAAAAGGGATAGCTGATCCAAATACCCTCGCGCCGATCGGGGAGGATCGCGTTCACAGGTCCAGCAGGCAGCCTGCCGCTTATACGGGTGAATTTGCCATTTTCGAGCCATGCAACTCCGTCACGATCAGTGACCCAGATGCGACCGTGTTGATCTTCGAAGAGAGACATCACCTCGTTTTCCGTTAATCCAGGCTCCGTGAATTCGGGTAGTCCACTGTCCAATTCGCCAGGGACGGAGGCCTCCAATGCGGTAGGAGCGCGATAAACGGTCATTTGACCCTGATGCCATTTGTGCAAGCCTCGGTCAGTACCGATCCACAGGCTGCCATCGCGGGCCGCGAGCACGGACCTGGGTTGGCCCAACAATCCTTGATCCGCGGATATCGTAGAAACAGTGGGTTCTCGGAAGCGGTCAATACCATTGGTCGTGCCTACCCAAATGTTTCCTTCACGATCCTCAAACAGTACCGACACGGAATCGCTGGAGAGTCCGTCGCCGTGCGTAAACCGAGTTGTCTTTCCTTGATAAACACGCAAAAGTCCCTGAGCAGTGCCGATCCACAGAGCGTCATGGCGATCACGCAGCAGGAGGTGTGCAAAGAGCCGTCGCTCGCCCGGAATGGCATACTCGGTACCGTTCTTGCCGACGACCTGCCGAATTATACTGCCGCCCGCTGCAATCACTCCTATTCCGTGATCTCCTGGAGCGAGGGCCTGGGGGAACATGAACGGCCCTGAACAAACCTGTTGAGGAGGCCCGGGGTTCCATTGCCAGAGTCCTGACCGGGATCCTGCCCACAGGCGGCCATCGCTGTCCTCGAACAAGGACTTCATAGCCACGCCGCGCAGGACATCGCGAGGCTCAGAGCACTCAGTATTCCCACTCCGAATCGCGCAGAGCCTGCCATGGAGTCCAACCCACAACGTTCCCTCGTGGTCCTGCAAAAGAGCAAAGACGGGCTCTCGAGCGATCTCGGCGTAATCGGTCAGCTTGCGATTTCTGAAACTTACCAGACCCAATGTAGTGCCGATCCATAAAGTGCCATCGCGTGTGGCTAACAACGTCAAAATGTCGTTGCTCCGAAGACGCTGCCCCGCCGGCGGCGTCCAGGAACTAAATCGAACGCCATCGAAGCGCACTACCCCGAATTCCGTGCCGAGCCAAAGGTACCCGTCAGGTGTCTGGACGATCGACCGCGTTTCGCCCATAAAGCCCTCGTCGTGAGTCCAAGCCCTATGGAGGTATTGATTGACTTCAAGTGAGGAATTCAGGGCGGAAGCGCGAGGGCATAACGACAGCATGCCCACCGCGCCAAGCACCAGTTGGGCCAATGAAGCGTAGTCGGAAAGTCGAAGACATCGATTCGGCAACAGATCTCCCTCAGAACTTCAAACGCAAAGCGAACTGTACGAGCCGGGGAGTGGCTAAAGGCGAAGTCCCAGTCACGACTCCAAAATTCGCATTGCCGACCTGAGTGTTTGGAGCACCGAATCGTTCGCGGTTGAAAAGATTGAAGAACTCCGCGCGGAACAGCAGGTTCCAGTTTTCGCGTAGCGCGAAGCTCTTGCTAATGGCGAAATCAAAGTTTGCAATACCTTCGTCTCGCAACTTCGGGTCAGTGCGGCTGGCGTTACCGAAGGCGAAATTGCCGGGTTGCTGGTAGCAGGCGGCATTGAACCATTCGTTAAGGCGCGATACAGCCGAGCCGGACATCCCCGCATTGCATCCGGCGACCACATTCGGCCGCATGGCGTTGTTGAATTGTGGCCAGGATGCGCCGAATTGCTGTGAGAGAACATTGGCAAGGGCTGTTATGCTCAACGGCTGACCCGAGGAGAACGTGGTCAGGCCCGCCATGGACCAGCCCCCAATGAGATTGTCGGCAGCTCGGTTCAGATGGGAGAGGGAACGCTTTCCCTTGCCGAATGGCAGGTCGTAAATGTAGCTGACCACGAGGCGCTGCGTCACGTCCTCGCCCGCCAGTGAGTAATCGGCCCGGCGGTTATTCCAGTCCTGAGTCCAGCCAAACGAAAGATCATTCTCCATGGAACCGGTGGCCGTGTCGGTGTTGCTCAAGAGTTTCGACCAGGTGTAGTTGGCCACGATCGTGCCAGCTTGATTGAAGCGTTTCTGGAAGCTCGCCTGCAATGAATTGTACGATGACGTGGCCTCGTTTTTCGCGATGGTTTGCACGCTAAGAAACTGCGGGTACGGTCTCAAGAGATAGCCGAGCGCTACCTTCGCCTGCCCCAGCACTCCAACGCTTGCGGGCAAAACGCCATAGAACGGATTGGGAACCTGATTCAATAGGGCCGACCCCAGCGTGAGATACTGGTCGGGAATCTGGTTTAAATTCACGCCTCCACCAGCACCGGTAGTCCAGGCGAGGTGTCTTCCGGCGGATGCGGCATAAGTCACCTGTACCATCGCATCGTGCCCAAGGTCGCGCTGCACGCTGAAATTCCACTGCATCACATATTTGTCCGGCCCGTCGATCGACCCGAAGACATTGCCGCCTTCGAGCGTCTGCAGAAAGCCTGGGTTGCGCCCGGCTGGCTGTAGCAGCCCATTCGGAAACGGGTTGCTCATCACAGCGTAAGGCGTCAGTCCCCCATCCAGCGTGGTCACCATGCTGGTAGTTGCCGAGTTCACCGCAGCCAGAACAGAAGGGTACCTTCCAACGAGATATGGCAGATAGTTGATTCCCAAGCCGCCGCGTATCACCGTGCTGTCCGTAGCCCGCCACGCAAATCCAACACGAGGCGAGAAATCATCCCAGTGCCGCTGCGTTTCCAGACGGCTTGGATGGTCTGGCGAGGCCACCAGCACCGGTTGGCCGACCAGGTTCGGCAATCCGGCTGCGGCACCCGCCGGATCAGGCTTTGTCAGATCGAGCACTACGTTGCTGTTATTTAATTCGCCATCCGACCCCGGTTGGTCCCAGCGGAGACCAAGATTCAAAGTCAGTCTGCGATGAATCTGGTAAGTGTCCATTACATAGAAAGTGCATGCATTCAGGTAAACGTAGATCTCTTTGACAGTCCCAAGCTGTCCGGTGGTAGGGTAGCCGAGGATGAAATCGGCGAACCCCGCCCCTGACGTTGCCGAATTGGTGGCGTTGGCAGACGTGAACGTCGCGTCGAAATTGAAGCTATTTGCGGCACCGAACTTATTGGCGGCCAGGTCTCGCTTGAAGGTGCCGCCAAACTTAATCGTGTGACGGCCTTTGATCTTCATCAGACTGCCCGTGTAGAAGTAATCGTTGTTCCGATTCAGCTGTCCGGAGGCGGTCAGTGAGCGGAATCCGCCTGTAATGTTTTCGGCCGGGTACAGCGTAAAGGGCAACTGCTTACCGATGGAGGCCCACGCCGGGCCAAACTGCGACATGTCAGTTCCGATCGAGGAAGCAAACGAGGGAAAACTCTCCCTCAAGTAAGCCCCGCGGAAATCTGCGATGAGGGCCGGCGTGATCGCGTAGGTATACCCTAAAACGATTTGGTTGACTCCGAGACGGTAGTTATTAATCCCAGTGAGATTACGGAATGGGTCGCCGGGACTGTTCCCCACATTCCACCAGCTATATCGCGCGAACAGACGCTGTTTATCACTAAACGAGTGATCGAGCCTGCCAGCCATCTGGTTTGAGTTCGCGCCCTTCGGGAAATTCAGCACGTAATTGTTCACCGTGCCCAGTCCATTGGGCAGCGGCCAGTATTTCTGCATGACGAGTGTGGTGGTGTCGAACCGGCCCGCAGGGATCTGGTTATCTGGAAACGGTGTTCGGGTCATGATAGGTTGACCGCTTGCACTGACGGGGCAGGTCGGATTACTACCGACTCCGCAAGTGGTCAGCGGATCGTAAATAGTCGGCTGACCGGGGAAGTTACCCGCTCGGAAGGCGGCCGTCGGTACCGTGAATGTGCTCGGTATGCCCGTACGTAGCGCGAACCCTTCCCATGAGGCGAAGAAAAATGTCTTGTTACGGATCACTGGTCCGCCGAGGGTGATGCCGTACTGGTGCTGCGTGAATGGCGGACGAGGGACTCCGTTCCGATTGTTAAAAAAATCGTTGGCGTTCAAAACCTTGTTGCGAAGGTACTCGTAAAGACCGCCATGTAAGGAGTTGGTGCCAGTTTTGGTGGTCATGTTGATTATGCCCCCGCCAAATTGCCCAAATTCCGCATCGACGTCGTTGGTCGCGACGCCGAATTCCTGAATGGCGTCCTGGGTCGGTACAAGCGGGGTATTGTTTCCTGAGAGATTGTCCTGCACGCCATCGATGAAGATCGAGTTCTGAGCGGCCAGCCCGCCTCCGATCGAATAGTTCCCGAACGCACCGGGGTTGGTGCCGGCGCCGGTGCCACTCACCGCATTACCCACTGCGGAGCCTTGGCTGGATCCCAGCGGCACAACGCCCGGCACCAACGCGACGAGATTGAATACATTGCGACCATTGAGCGGCAGTTCCTGCACCTGCCGGCCTTCGACTACATGGTTCAGCGCCGCGGATTCGGTTTGTAATAGAGGGGCATTCGAAATTACCTCCACGCTCTGTGTCATCTCGCCGAGTTCGAGAGAGACATCGACGCGCGTCGCGTTGTCGACGCGCACCTGGACCTGATCGCGTGTTAGATGCTTAAAACGCGTCTGCTCGACGTCCAGCTTGTATAAACCAGGAAGCAGATTTAGAAAACGGTAGTTCCCCGCAGCGTCGGTCTGGGTTGCGAGACCCCCCGCAGTGCTCGAATTGATCAGGGAAACTCGGGCCCCGGCGATGGCACCGCCGGAGGCGTCGGCGACGGTGCCCAGAATAGTTCCATAGAACGTCTGTGCGTCAACGGGACCTGCCTCCATCAAAGCGATGATCGAGAGAAGAACGACCGTACGAAGCGCTGCCTCACCGAGCTGCCGGCATTCCTTGATAGACAAATTCCAGCGGGTCGTGCTCCTCGTCACTTTGGGCGTTTCTCCGAGCGCAGCTTCAATGAGACTCTGTGTCCCGAAAATTACGAACGGGAGCCCGCACCCAGCCCTAGACCAGAATTCCCATTTTGGCCCCCGGATTGGGCCTAGCATATCACGAACCCCCAAGTCTTCGTCTTCCGAACCGTGCTCCGTACTCCTAAGCACATTTCTTCCCCGGGGCCTTCTTTTGACTCTGCCAGGCGCCAAATTCCGCGTGGAGGAAAGAACCGAAAACCGGAGAACCGCGACCTCCCGATTCTGAAGGTCTCAGATGGTAAGCGCCCGACGTTCCAGGTGACCGTGGAAGGGCCGGCCCAAACGTTGACTCCGGCCCTTCAGGCCGAGGTGCGTAGATCGGCCAAGAGGTCTTGCAAAAAATGCTTTCCGAGACCCAAACGCCAGCCGGATCGAGGCCGAAAACCCCGACGATTTCGTCTCCGGATTCGGGATGACGGTAAAGGTTTCGGTCGCAAGGGTTTTGGAGGACGGCACTCATCCAAGCCACTGGGGATTGCCAGGGATCCGAGAGAGCCAACCGGACGTGCCCGCTTGGTATTCTGGGACGAAGGCGGACCGGGGGGGAACTGGAGATCCCTTCCCGACTGGCGGATGCGAAATTCGCTTTCGCTTTCGATTCGGGCGTTCCGGAAGAATGGTGAAGCGTCGTGAGTTCCGATATTGAGACAATTCACGTTTTAGCGGTCGATGACCATCCACTTCTGCGGAAAGGCATCTCTGTCCTGGTGAACGGCGAGACCGATATGAAGCTGGTGGCGGAAGCGTCCACGGGAGTCGAGGCGATCAAGCAGTTCAGGCAGCATCGGCCGGACATCACCTTGATGGATCTGCAAATGCCTGACATGAACGGCATCGATGCGACGATTGCGATTCGCCAGGAATTTCCGGATGCGCGCATCATCGTCCTTACCACGTATACGGGTGATATGCAGGTGGTTCGGGCACTGAAAGCCGGCGCCCGCGGTTATCTCCTAAAAGCAAAGGTAAATGAAGAACTGCTGGATACCATTCGGTGCGTCCATGCCGGGCAAAGGCGAATCCCTCCTGAGGTGGCAGCCGAGGTAGCCGAATACACGGCAAAAGAGGCCTTGACCGAACGCGAACTTGCGGTACTGCGCCTGGTCGCGACAGGGAATGCAAATAAAGAGATCGCTGCAAGGCTCTTGATCGGCGAGGATACGGTCAAGCGGCATGTCACGAACATCCTCGCCAAACTGGGAGCAAACGACCGAACGCACGCGGTCACCATCGCACTCAAGCGCGGAATTATCGAGCTGTAGATCCCACTAAAGTGGGGGTCCGCGATGCCAGTTTCGAGGTTTTACATCTGTTGCAAATCCCTTAAACTATCGTCGGGTATCTATCTGCAACGCCTATTTTCGACATTCGCTGACGGTTGGCCTGGAGGTGGCCTCCTATTGCAGCGACTCCTCGCCGGAGGGGCCTTACTTTATTTCGGCGCGATGAACCTGGGTGCAGCACCCACCCATTTCGAACTTGCCGTGCCGCAAATCGTGGGAGCTGCGTGCGGAATCCTCATTCTTGCCGGTCTGTGGACGCCACTGGCCGGCACGGTCGCTGCCGCAGTCGAGGTTTGGATCGCCTTGTCTCACCCCAAGGACATGTGGACGTCTATTGTTTTAGCGGTACTTGGGGCCAGTTTGGCGATGATCGGCCCCGGGGCGTGGTCCGTCGATGCGCGCCTGTTCGGCAGAAAGCAAATCGGCGAGGATCTCTAAAAGGCGCGTTGAACCCCACGAAAGTGGGAGAAGCAGCTTTCACGATATAGCCAGCCTAACTGCAACGATCTGGGGTTGCCGCCAAGTATGGATCGGCCTAAACTCGTCCCAGGTTCAATGCGATCCTGGCCATTCGCCGGAATTCAGTGCTGGACTTCGGTGAGTGGCTCTATCGTGCGGACAGGGAGGGGCAATGCGCAAACGCGCGAACGTATCGGCGGACACCTCGAATTCTGGCGTGAGCACCATGCTGGAACGGAGATCGAAGTGACGGTTCCCGCTTTGGCAGCTTATGGCGCGAATACTCGCCACTGTTTTCGCCTTGTTGACAGGAAGGCAGGAACGAAATCATGAGCGGCGGTGCGGCTCCGATTCGCGTCCTGGCAGTCGACGATCACCAGTTGATTCGCGGTGGCATTGCCGCGCTTCTTCTTCCCGAGTCCGATATGAAGCTGGCAGGTGAAGCATCGAACGGACGGGAGGCGATTGCCAGATTCCGAGAATGCCGGCCGGATGTCACTCTGATGGATTTACAGATGCCGGAGATGAATGGCTTCGACGCGATTATCGCCATCCGCGATGAATTCCCCGAGGCGCGGATCATCGTCTTGACTACGTACGTGGGGGACGTTCAAGCGGTGCGGGCGATCAAAGCCGGCGCCCAAGGTTACCTGCTGAAAAACCTCCTACACAAGGAACTCCTGCACACCATCCGCGCGGTTCACGCCGGGCGCAAAGCGGTCTCTCCCGATGTTGCTGCCCAACTTGTCGAGCACACCGGCGATGAAGGATTGACGGCCAAGGAAATCGATGTTTTGCGGCTCATCGCGGCCGGAAATGCCAATAAACAGATTGCCGCACAGCTCTCGATTACGGAAGAGACGGTAAAGAGCCGTGTGAAGAACATCCTTGACAAGCTGGGCGCAAGCGACCGCACTCATGCCGTCACCATCGGACTAAAGCGCGGCATCATCGAACTGTAATCACTCTAAAGAGTGAAGGTTCATACGGCCATTGGGGGTTACGTCTATCGGTTCAGACTGGTTAACCTTCAAATAGAGACCCTTGTTTGCAGCGTTTATTTTCTACCTTCGCCCGTGGCTGGCCGGGAACGGGACTGTTGTGCCTCCGTCTGACCGCCGCAATCTCCATTTACCACTTCGTCGGGACAGGATTGGCGTCACACCAGTCGTTATTAAGAGTGGTGACAGAGGGTGCTGCCGGCTTGCTCCTCTGCGCCGGTCTGTGGACACCAATCGCCGGGAGCGCGCTCACCATTCTGGCGCTCTGGTCTGCGTTTTACGGGGCCGCCGATCCTTGGGCCCAAGTACTATTGGCCTCCGTAGGCGCCGCGCTGGCAATGCTCGGGCCTGGGACCTGGTCGATCGATGCGCGACTCTTCGGCAGAAAACGGCTGATTCGGGAGCCGTAGGGCCGCACACATTTCCCACTAAAGAGTGAACCGGTCTCCAACAATTTGGTGCATGGCTGGTCCTCGATTTGGGGTTGTTCGATCGGCGCACCGGGCGCAGAATCAAGGAAAGACGCAGAGAAGCGGCCCGGAACAGGGAGCGCTCCTCAGGGAAAGGACCAGCATCATGGCATCAGTTGCTTACACTCTTCATAACGTGTTTCCTATTTCGCCCGAAGCGGAACGGGAGAGACTGAGTCATCGCGAGTCCACGAACCTTGCGTGCCAATCGGAGGCCAAGGGCCGGCACGAATCGTTCATCGACCTGGACGAACAACTCGAAACATCGCAACGCACTGGAGAGGGCCGCCACGAATTCGACGGCATCATAGGATCGAGCAAGACCCTACGTGCAGTGTTGGACCAGGTTCGCACGGTGGCTTCCACCGGCTCCACGGTTCTCATCGAAGGAGAAACCGGCACCGGCAAGGAGCTCATTGCGCAGGCTGTTCACATGAAGAGCCAGCGGCGATCGCGCCCGTTCGTCAAACTGAACTGTGCGGCCATCCCGCTAGACCTTCTGGAGAGTGAACTCTTCGGCCATGAGAAGGGCGCGTTCACCGGGGCGGTAACGCAAAGAATAGGCCGATTCGAGGTGGCGAACGGCGGCACGCTCTTCCTGGATGAAATCGGCGACATCCCTCTGGAGTTGCAGTCGAAGCTGCTGCGAGTCCTGCAAGAGCAGGAGTTCGAACGCCTGGGCGGTACCTTCACTCATCGCGTGGATGTCCGCATTGTTGCTGCTACAAATCAGGATCTTGCCGGGCTGGTGGAGGAAAAGCAATTCCGAATGGATCTGTATTACCGGCTGAACGTCTTTCCTGTCGCGCTTCCACCGCTACGCCAGCGCCTGGATGATATTCCGGTACTGGTGGCGTTTTTCGTTCAGAAGTTCGCCGGGCGCATGTCGAAACGAATCTCGAAGATTTCGCAAGGCGCGATGGACGCCCTGGTGCACTATCCCTGGCCGGGAAATATTCGCGAGTTGCAGAATTTCATCGAACGCGCTGTGATCCTGTCGAAGGGTGACGTGTTGCAGATCCCGCCGCTGGCATCCCGCACGATGAATGCGATCGAGGCCGTGAGCCTGAAGGACGCGGAGCGCGACCATATCCTGAAGGTGCTCGACGAGAGTAACTGGGTAGTGGGTGGGAAGAATGGCGCCGCAGCGCGGCTGGGAGTGGCGCGCACCACCTTAATCAGCAAAATGCAAAAGCGGGGGCTTTCGCGTGTGATGGCCAGGGGCAGATTCGCGAACTAACGCCCGCCGAAGCGCTCCCGGGAGAGGGTCAACTCGGCTGATGCCGCTCAGAGCAGAAGCTTCAGAACCAGCTGCGCCGAGCGCGTGCCGCCGATTTGATACAGTGGATTGAGGCCGCCAGCCTGACCGCCGCTTCCGAGCCATGCTCCCAGCATCTGGGTGGATTGGCCGGAGAGCGAGAAGTGGGATAGTTGGTCGGGGGGGCCGAAATTGGGGGATGTTGAAGAAATCGGCGCGCGCTTGAAGCGAGAGGCTCTCCTGGAGCATTGGTTATAAAGCGCCGCCATACTCGCCTAGATTTCCGAGGTTAACCATGTTCGCTGGATGCAGCCAAAGCTCCGCTGTATTTCATGTGGAGTGGACGGCACGCCGCGGGACCTCCAGAAAGACGTCGGTGCCTTTCTGTCTGTAGTCGCCATAGTGATTCTGAGTCTCTTCGCTGCTCCGGGCTATGCCCAGGTAGCCGGAGCGACGCTCTCCGGCACAGTGACGGATCCTTCAAGCGCGGTCATTTCTGGAGCGCAAGTTTCCATCAAAGACGTGAGCACCGGCGTCAGCCGTGCTGTCAAGACGGATGCAGTGGGCCTTTATACGGCGCCAAACCTTTTGCCGGGGACGTATGAGATCACCACTATGGCCCTAGGATTTGAGGTCGAGGTGCGCACGGGCGTTGTGCTGACGGTGGGGGCGCAGCAAGTGCTGAATTTCACCTTGCGGGTTGGGCAATCGCCCCAGCAAATCAAGGTGACGGGTGGAGCGCCGGCCATAGAGTTAGCCAGTTCCACCCTTAGTAACGTCGTGACCGCCGACACCGTCCGCGAGTTGCCTTTGAACGGCCGCGATTGGACGATGTTGGCGACGCTGCATCCCGGGATCTCTTCCGCAGGATCCATACAGCAACCGGTTTCAGCGGGTTTTAACAGGGGCAACCGCGGTTACGGCACTCAATTGACCGTCGCCGGGGCTCGGCCTGTACAGAATAACTACCGCGTCGACGGCGTCAGCGTCAACGATTACGCGAATGGCGGACCAGGCAGCGTCCTGGGTCGATCTGTTGGCGTAGACGCGATTCAAGAGTTCTCCGTGCTCAGCAGCAACTATTCCGCGGAGTATGGCCGGACCTCGGGCGGTGTCGTTAATGCCATCACGCGCTCGGGCGCCAATAACATCCATGGGGACGCTTACGAGTTTCTGCGCAACAGCGCCTTGGATGCCGCCACTTTCGTTGACAATGCTGGTGGCGTCCCCAAGCCGCCTTTCAGACAAAACCAATTTGGTGCGGCGGTCGGAGGGGCAATCCGGAAGAACCACACGTTCTTCTTCGGTGACTACGAGGGGATTCGTCAAAGCGTAGGTTTGACCTATCTGGACATCGTACCCTCGGCGGACGCGCGCAACGGAATCATCCATAATGCCGACGGCACAACCTGCACGATTGGTATCGCCAGCTCGGGATGCGCTCTCACGAACTCCGCAGGGACTGTTGGCGTCGACCCCGCGGTCAAGCCTTTTCTCGCTTTCTGGCCGTTGCCCAACGGCAACCTCATCGCCCCGGGCAACACCGGAAATTTTGCGGTTTCGACTCAACAACTGGCACACGAGAACTTCGTGACGGGGCGCATCGATCACAAGATTTCGGACAAAGACAGCATTTTTGGCAGCTATCAATATGACCAGGGGTTGTTTGACGCACCTGACAATTTGAACACCGTGGTCAACGGAAACAACACGTTTCGGCAGCTCGTCAGCCTGGAAGAGACCCGTGTCGTGAGCACTCAATGGATAAATAACGTGCGTTTCGGATTTAACCGAGTGGCTGCCCAGAATGCTTACAGCGGCCGTGCGATCAATCCTCTGGAGACAGATAAGTCGCTATCTGCAGTGCCCGGGCAAAATCCGCCTGGCGTAACGGTGACAGGCCTCACCCCAGTGTATGGAGGCCTAAATTCTCGTCAACGCTACGAATACTACTGGAATTCGTTTCAGAGTTATGACGACGCTTTTCTTACCGCAGGAAAACACGGGGTCAAATTCGGGATTGGCGTAGAGCGGATAGACTTAAATGACGAAGCGTTTGGTAACGCCGGCGGCAACTTCAGCTACGGCTCGCTCACGGGGTTTCTGACAAACTCCGGTACGGGTGCCAGTTTTACTGCGCAATTCCCGGGCTCGAACACTCCCCGCGGCATACGGCAGACCATCTTCGGAGCTTACCTTCAAGATGACATCCGCTGGCGCCCCAACCTTACCCTTAACTTGGGCGTGCGCTATGAGATGGCCACCGTGCCGACGGAAGTGCAGGGCAAGATCGCGAACCTCTACAACCTCACCGACCCCCTGCCCACCTGCGAGAAGGTGTACCCCGGCTGCGCTTCTACCCCTGGCCCCGTCTGGTCGAACCCCACCTTACGCAACTTTGAACCCCGGGTCGGGTTTGCCTGGGATCCGTTCCACAGCGGCAAGACATCGGTGCGAGGCGGTTTTGGGATCTTCGACGTTTTGCCGCTACCCTACGAAACGCTAATAGGCTTTACCCAGAGCGCCCCGTTCTTAGAGACTGGCAATATAAGCCCGATACCGAATGGCGCGTTTCCGTCTGAAGCCTTTCCTTTCCTTAAAGCGGCGTCCAATGTCCGCACAGAGTATACCGAGCGCAACCCCAAGCGTAACTACGTGATGCAGTGGAATTTGACGGTCCAGCGCCAGCTCTTGCCTAGCCTTACTTTCATGTTAGGTTACGTCGGCTCACGCGGCGTACATATGACATTCCGCGCGGATGACATCAATTCTGTGCCTCCCACCTTGACTCCCCGTGGCTACATCTGGCCCTGCGGTGGCACCTTCACTGCCGCCGGCCTTTGCACAAACCCGGGCTCGGGGACGGTGCTCAATCCTAACATAGGCCGAATGGATCCCCTCATCTGGAATGAAAACGCCTTCTATCACGACCTGGAGGTGCAAATCACAAAAAAGATGAGCCATGGTCTCCGAATTCAGGCCGCTTATACATGGGGTAAGGCCATCGACGAAGGGTCCTCCGGTGTTTCCAGCGATTTTCAAAACTCAATTAACAGCCCGCCGGTGCCCTTTGCTCCCCGGCTGTCACGCGGCGTATCCGACTTTAACATTGCCCAGAAACTTGTAATCAACGCCACTTGGCTTATCCCCACGCCGAAATCGCTCCATGGTCCCGCAGCATGGGTAGTTGGAGGGTGGGAGATGGGAGAAATTTACACCGCGCAAACAGGCTTACCCTTTACTCCACGACTGGGTGGTGACCCACTCGGCCTTAAGAGCAGCGCGCCGTCGGATTTCCATGATCGTCTCTATGGATCTGGGTGTCAGTCGGCCGTCAATCCGGGGAATGTTGATAATTACCTCAAGCTTCAGTGCTTCACTTTCCCGAATCCCAGTACCCTTCTCGGCAATGAAGGACGGAATACTGTCAACGGGCCGGGCCTCATGAATCTCGACTTTTCGTTGTTCAAGAACAACTACATCAGGAAGGTCACGGGAACCTTTAACGTGCAGTTTCGTGCGGAGTTTTTCAACGCCCTTAACTCCGCGAATTTCTTACCGCCCACCGATCGGCAGACGGTCTTCGATGACAAAGAAAATCGGGTTGCCGGCTCTGGCCGGCTTGATCAGCTGTCTACGCCGGCCAGAGAAATCCAATTCGCGCTAAAGGTGATCTGGTAAGGCAGCCAAGGAGTGCCGATCTTGCGTTGCAGCGGCAAGTTCCCTTAACGAAAAGATCGCACCTCGTTTTCGAACGAGTTTTCAACATTTTCAACCATCGGAACTTCGGCAATCCCAACAACAACCTGACCAGCCCCCGGTTTGGCCGCTCGACGCAACGCTGGGAAAGCAGGGCTCCGGCGAGTCGAATGGCGGTCTCCGCCCTCTCTACCGGGTTGGCGGGCCGCGCTCGATTCAGCTTGCTCTGAAGCTTCTGTTCTGGGCCGCGTAGCGGCGGCGGATGAGCTAAGATACACGGCAGGATGTACGGAAAGCGCATACCTTGGCGGGGGATGCTGGCGCTCGGTATTCTCCTGGCGTTCTGCCCCTGTGCTTTTGCATTAGACCGCTCTCTCGACGTCAATCAATACGCCCACACAGCGTGGACCGGCGAAGGCGTTTTCAAGGGCACCATCCGAGGGATCGCGCAGACGCCCGACGGTTATCTCTGGCTGGGCACGGAGTTCGGGTTGCTTCGCTTCGATGGCGTCCGTGCTGTCACTTGGCAACCGCCACCCGGCCAGCATCTTCCGTCTGATGACATTTATGCCCTTCTTGTAGCGCACGACGGCACTGTTTGGATCGGCACCACGAAAGGGCTGGCAAGCTGGAGGGATGGCAAGCTCACTCAATATCCGGAGCTTGCCGAACAGTATATTTTCAGGCTTCTTGAGGATCGTGGAGGAACGGTATGGGCTGGAAGTCAGGGGGCCACCACCGGCAGACTCTGCGCGATTCGATATGGAACCGTAAAGTGCTACGGGGAGGATGGCAGTCTCGGCCGGGGAGTGGCCGGTCTCTATGAGGATAGCAAGGGCAATCTCTGGGTGGGAGTGCAGGACGGCATATGGCGGTGGAAACCTGGTCCTCCGAACTTCTATCCGATACCAGGGAGCTCAGACACTATCAAGGCTTTCTGTGAGGATGATAGCGGTATGCTCTTGTTCGGCACATTCAGCGGAATCCGACGCCTAGTCGATGGAAAGGCTGAGGATTATCCGCTCCCACGTACCGTGCCGCATCCGCTCGAAGGTAGGATGTTCCTCCGCGATCACGATGGCAGTCTGTGGATCGGAACGGGCCACGGCGTCATACACCAACACCAGGAACGGACCGACGTGTTCTCGCAGGCTGACGGTCTCTCAGGCGACGCGATTCAGCTTCTCTTTGAGGATCGAGAACGTAATATCTGGGTAGCGACGCTGGATGGCCTCGACCGCTTCCACGATTTGGCCGTCACTACGATTTCCGCAAAGCAAGGTTTGTCTGATGTTGCGTCTGTTCTGGCAGCCAGCGACGGGAGCGTGTGGTTCGGCACAATTGAAGGCTTGCGGCGATTGAAGAACGGACGAATTGGGAGTTATGGGAAATTAGACGCGAATCTAAAGGGAAGCAGTCTGAAATCTCTTCTGCAGGATGGTCGAGGCCGAATTTGGGTTTCCACTACTCACAACGTCGGCTACCTGGAGAACGACCGGCTCGTTTCGGTCAGCGATATTCCCGGCGGATCAATAGTGTCGTCCAGCGCCGAGGACACCGTGGGAAGTCTCTGGCTCGCAAACCGGGATCACGGTCTTATTCAGTTGCACGGGGACAGCGTGATTCAACAGATTCCCTGGGCAAACTTGGGGCGGAAGGACTTCGCTAACGTTGTAACTGCGGATACTTTAGAGGGTGGCCTTTGGCTTGGGTATTGGCAGAGCGGCGTGGCGTATTTCAAGGACGGTCAGGTCCGCAAATCATACGCACCTGCCAATGGGTTGGGCGAGGGACGGGTCGACGACCTTCAAGTTGACCGAGACGGTACCCTCTGGGCTGCAACTCAGGGCGGGCTCAGCCGGATAAGAAACGGTCGGGTGGACACGCTTACCACTAGGAATGGATTGCCCTGCAATGCCGTTCACTGGATGATGGAAGACGATGAGCATTCGGTCTGGCTATCCTTGGCGTGCGGCCTGGTGCGTATCGCCCGGCCCGACTTGGACGCCTGGGTCAGCAACCCGAAGCGGGCGATCCAGAGCGCAGTTTTCGACAGTTCAGACGGAGTGAGGAGCCATACGAAGGTCGCAAGCCTCAGCCCTCACGTCTCCAAGTCCCAAGATGGGAAAATATGGTTCAAGTCATTCCTGTCATACGATGGCGTCAGCGTCATCGATCCGCGGCATCTTCCCTTCAACAAACTCCCGCCGCCGGTGCACATCGAGCAAATCACCGCTGATCGCAAGACCTACTGGCAGAACTCGTTCGGCGATGCATCCTCAACACCCCCGAAGCTGCCGCCGCTGGTGCACGATCTGCAGATCGACTACACCGCTCTCAGCTTCGTCGCACCGGAGAAGGTCCGTTTTCGCATCAAGCTGGAAGGCCGCGATCCCGACTGGAAAGACGCCGGCAATGAGCGGAAGGCGTTCTATAACGACCTTCCTCCCCACCACTACCGCTTCCGCGTCATCGCCTCGAATAACAGCGGCGTGTGGAACGAAACCGGCGACACGCTCGATTTTTCCGTCGACCCGGCCTACTACCAGACCGCCTGGTTCCAGGCGGCGTGCGTGGCCGCGTTTCTCGGAGTGCTCTGGGGCCTGCACCGGTATCGCCTCCATCAGATCGCGGAGAAGTTCAACGCGCGCCTGGACGGACGCGTGGACGAGCGTCTGCGCGTCGCGCGCGACTTGCACGACACGCTGCTGCAGAGCTTCCATGGGCTGCTCATGCAATTTCAATCGGCCCGCAACTTGCTCCGCGGACGCGCCGAGGATGTCGCGCAGGTATTAGATAGAGCGCTTGACGACGCTGCGCGGGCAATCACCGAGGCGCGCGATACGGTGCAGGCTATGCGCTTGTCCACCGTGATCACTAACGAACTCGCGAAGGCTGTCCGGGTCCTGGCCCAGGAACTCGCCGGGCAGCAACGAGCAGTCAATGAAGACGCAACAGCATTTTCGGTGGAAGTAGAGGGAGCATCGAGAGAGTTGCACCCGATCCTGCGGGATGAAGTCTACCGGATTACAGGGGAAGCCTTGCGCAATGCCTTCCGCCACGCGCAGGCGCGGCGGATCGAAGTCGAGATCCTGTATGAAGTACGGAAGCTTCGGATCCGGATGCGGGACAACGGCATCGGCATGGATGCGAGCGTGCTGGATGAAGGGCGCGAGGGACATTGGGGTTTGCCGGGCATGCGCGAGCGCGCCAAAGCAATCGGCGGAACACTGGAAGTCTGGAGCGAGCAAGGCGCCGGCACGGAAGTGGAACTGACGATCCCCGCTTCGGTGGCTTACGGAAGTCCTGCCGGCCGGCGTTTTCGTCTGTTTAATCGCAAGACGGGGACGAATTCCTAAGCCGCGAACGGGCTCCTGGTCTGGTTCTGGTCGCTTTCCTTTCCCACTAAAGAGTGAATCGGAGTTCAACGATCCGGTAAATGGCTGATCCTCGATTTGGGGTTGTTCTCTCACGCCGCCCAGCGCAGAATCAAGCAGTGGCACAGAGAAGCGGCCCGGAACAGGGAGCGCTCCTCAGGGAAAGGACCAGCATCATGGCATCAGTTGCATACACTCTTCATAACGTGTTTCCTATTTCGCCCGAGGCGGAACGGGAGAGACTGAGTCGTCGCGAGTCCACGAACGTCGCGTGCCAATCGGAGGCCAAGAGCCGGCACGAGTCGTTCATCGATCTCGACGAACAACTCGAAACATCGGAATGCACTCTAGAGGGCCGCAACGAATTCGACGGCATCATCGGATCGAGCAAGACCCTGCGTGCAGTATTGGACCAGGTTCGCACGGTGGCTTCCGTGGGCTCCACCGTTCTAATCGAAGGAGAAACCGGCACTGGCAAGGAACTCATTGCGCAGGCTGTCCACATGAAGAGCCAGCGGCGTTCCCGCCCGTTCGTCAAACTGAACTGCGCGGCAATCCCGCTAGACCTTCTGGAGAGTGAACTCTTCGGTCATGAGAGGGGTGCGTTCACAGGGGCGGTAACACAGAGAATAGGCCGATTCGAGGCGGCGAACGGTGGCACGCTCTTCCTGGATGAAATCGGCGATATCCCCCTGGAGTTGCAGTCGAAGCTACTGCGAGTCCTGCAAGAGCAGGAGTTCGAACGCCTCGGCAGCACCTACACTCATCGCGTGGATGTCCGCATTGTGGCGGCGACGAACCAAGATCTTGCCGGTCTGGTGGAAGAAAAGCAATTCCGAATGGATCTGTATTACCGGCTGAATGTCTTTCCGATCGCGCTTCCACCGTTGCGCCAGCGCCTGGATGATATTCCGGTGCTGGTGGCGTTTTTCGTTCAGAAGTTCGCGGGGCGCATGTCGAAGCGAATCTCGAAGATCTCACGGGGCTCGATGGACGCCCTTGTGCATTACCCCTGGCCGGGAAATATTCGGGAATTGCAGAATTTCATCGAACGCGCAGTCATCCTGACGAAGGGCGACGTGTTGCAGGTCCCGCCGATGCCATCCCGCACGATGAATACGATAGATGCCGTGAGCCTGAAAGACGCGGAGCGTGACCATATCCTGAAGGTGCTCGACGAGAGTAACTGGGTAGTGGGTGGTCAGAATGGCGCCGCGGCGCGGTTGGGCGTGGCGCGCACCACCTTAATCAGCAAAATGCAAAAGCGCGGACTTTCGCGTGTTGCTGCTAACGGCCGGTCGGCCATCTGACGGCATGTCCAGATGAGTTGCAGAGCCGGAAGAACCGATCTTAATCCACCACGGAGATAATCGATGAAGTCAAACCGCTTGACGATCCCTGTTCTGCTAGCAGCGCTCTCGTTACTCATCGCTGCGCGTATGGGCAATGCGCAACAACTTTCGGGATCCCTTAGCGGAGTAGTTTTCGACCCTGATGGGGCGGTCGTGCAAAACGCGAAGGCAACCTTGACCAACCAGAGCCAGGGCGTGAAGGCGATGGAGGTCAACACCAATCAGGAAGGGACCTTCGTGTTCACTCCGCTGGCCCCCGGGACCTACACGGTGACGGTGGAGGCCGTGGGTTTCAAAAAGCACTCCAGGACGAGTGTTCCGCTGGATGCAAACCAGCGCCTCGGGATTCCGCCGATCGCTCTGGAACTTGGCTCCGCTTCTGAAACCGTGGTCGTCGACGGAAGCACTCCCGTACTGGAGACGATATCTTCAACCCGTCGCGGGGTAGTGGACCAATCGCAGGTCAACAACCTGGCCATGAACGGCCGCAGTATCGGAGCAGTCCTGAGGATCTTGCCCGGAGTCGAGAACGACACCAACTCTGTATTTGGCCAAGCCATCGTCGGGCAGCGAAACGACCAGTACACCTATACCCTGGACGGAGTAACCATGCAGGACTCCGGGTGCGGCTGTTTCGCATTTCGCTACAGCGTGGACGCGATTGACGAAATCAGCGTCGCTACAAACGCGCTCAGTGCCGAGTTTGGACACAGTGCCGGGCCGCAGATCACGATCGTTTCCAAGAGCGGCGGACGGCAGTTCCACGGGACGGGGTATTGGTTCCACCGCGACGAGAGCTTAAATGCCAACTCTTACACCAATAATCTGAGCGGCATCGCCCGCCCCCTATATCGGTACACGACTGCTGGTTGGAACCTCGGTGGGCCGTTTTATATTCCCCATTTGCTGAACAAGAACCACGACAAGATCTTCTTCTTTGTTCAACAGGAATGGAACCATTCGCTTGCTCCTGCCGCAATGCAGGAACTGACCATGCCTACAGCACTCGAGCGGCAGGGCATCTTCACAGATGCGAAGGACAGCGGCGGCGTTCTTCAGATCATCAAAGATCCCACCACGGGCAATCCATTCCCAAATCAGACCATTCCGCGGGACCGCTGGAACAAGTACGGGGCGGCCATACTCAACTGGCTGCCGCAGCCGAACACGGCTCCTACGCCTACCTATAACTGGATCTCGCAAGTTCCCGAACGGGCTCCTGAGTTCGATGAAGTTTACCGTGCCGATTACAACTTCTCTGAGAAGTGGCGGTTCACTTTCCGGCTTACCCGGAGCCACTCGACGGACCTAAATCCCTACTCTGCGCTGGCTTCCAGCAACCTCTACGGCGCGGCTACGAACTCGCCCACTGGCGCTTGGGGTGTGATGTCGCGCCTGTCAACGATCATTAGCCCCACTCTGACGAACGAATTCGTTTATGGAAACACGAGAAATTACCTTCCGGTAGACCCTCCGGCAAGCGACAGTCCGTACCTCCGCGCCAATTCACCCGGGATGGCGATCCCGTTGCTCTATCCGAAGGCGGACCCGGCAGGCATGGTGCCCAACTTGGCCTTTGGAGGCGTTCCGAGCGGAACCGGGCTTCTCGCTTCGACCATCGGCAACAGCACTGCCTATTCGCAATGGTACGGTTTGCCGGCCGTCAACGAGAATCCGACCATCAACTACACGGATAACCTGACGAAAGTCGCCGGCGCCCATACGTTCAAAGTGGGAATTTTCATCGAGACGGCCACCAAGACGCAGAGTCCGTACGCCGACGTGGGCGGTTCGCTGATCTTCGATCAGGACTCTCAGAACCCCGGCGATACAGGCTGGGCGTACGCGAATGCACTGCTCGGCAATTACCGGGCCTTCACCCAAATCAGCAACTACGAGGTGGCGAAATACCGTTACAGCCAAGTGGAGTGGTACGGGCAGGATACCTGGAAGGTACGGCCGAATTTAACGCTCGACTATGGCCTCCGATTCTCGATCATGAACCCGCTGCATGAAGAGAATAATCTGGTTTCCAGCTTTGTTCCATCGGCATACGATCCGGGACAGGCAGTGGTGCTCTACCGGCCGGGGTGCCTGGGTTCCTCGCCTTGCACCGGCGCGAACCGCGTCGCAATGAATCCGCTGACCGGAGCGGCACTGCCCGGCGGCTTCATTGGCGCAATTGTGCCCGGCGTAGGCAACATCAATAACGGCATGTTGCAACAGGGCGTCAACGGCGAGCCCAGCGGTTTGACGAAGCGCCGCGGGCGTCAGTTCGGGCCGCGATTTGGTTTGGCATGGACTCCGGGCGGCAGTGCCGGCAAGACCGTCATCCGGATGGGAGGCGGAGTCTTCTTCGAGCGCATACAGGGAAACTATCTCTACTACCAGATCACCAACCCGCCGGTGCTTCGTGAAAGCCAACTGTGGTACGGCAACATCGATAACATCGCGAACAGCCAGGCCACCAACTTTCCTGTTTACGCCGGCGGGGTGGCCGCGGATGGACATTTGCCCACCGTTTATAACTATAATTTTGGCGTGCAGCGGATCTTACCGCTCAACATGCTGCTGGATGTGGCTTACGTCGGTTCGCTTTCGCGCCATCAGACCGAGCTTGTGCCCTTCAATGACTCCGCATTCGGCAGTGCTTGGTTGCCGCAAAACCAAGACCCCACGAAATGCCCCGTCATCGCCGCCTGCAACCTGAACGGCGACAACGCCCTTCCCGTCAGCTTCTATCGGCCGTATATCGGATATAACGGCCCGGCCGGCAGCGCACAGGGTGCGCTCTACGATTTTGGCGGAACGGCCAACTACAACTCTCTGCATGTATCGCTCAACCGGCGCTTGAGCGGGCGCCTGCACTTTGGCGTCGCTTACACATGGTCGAAGGCTTTGGGCGTCCAAAGCAGCACGACGACGAATGGCGCGCTGCCGCCCACTGTCGATTGGCGCAAGGGCATGTACGGGCCGCTCGATTTTGATCGCACTCAGATGCTGACGGTCAATTATCTGTTCAATCTTCCCGACGTTGCTTCGAAATTCCATTTCGACAATGTGGCGGGACGGGGTCTCCTGAACGGATGGCAGCTCTCGGGCATTACCGCCATCAGCAGCGGCGCGCCGATCAATCCAACGGCTGGTAACAGCACTAGCCCGATGTACAGCATATCGACGGGAACCGGCACAATCAGCGGAGCACAACTCAACCGGCAGGTCACAGGCAGCGAAGACGTGGCGCCGCGTTACGTTTTCACTTGCAACCCCCAAACGGGCAGCGGTGGTTCACAGGCCTTCCTTAATGCGGCTTGCTTCGCCCCTGCTCCTAAAGGCAGCGTGGGCATGGATTCGGGATGGAACCGTTTGCGAGGTCCCGGCTATAACAACTGGGATATGTCTCTATTCAAGAAGGTCCAGTTAGGAAAGGACGAATCGCGGTATCTCCAGCTTCGCCTCGAGGCGTTCAACGCACCTAATCACACCGAGTGGAGCGGCGTCAATGTGAACGCGATTTTCAATGCCGCCGGACAGGTCACCAACCTACCCAGTGCTTTGGGGGGCAGTGGCGGGCGATTCGGCTTCGGGACATTGAACGGAGTACGTTCCAATAGCCAAAGGATTCTGCAACTGGCTGCGAAGCTCTATTTCTGATCGTGCAACCAGAGGCTGCCTGTGAATTCCCCCTGGTTAAATACCAGCATTCCAGGACCGGCGTCGAGGCTCATCAGTCCGATGGGAGGATTCGACAGAGAGCGTTTCTTCGAATGGAAGTGGTATACCACGAAGGGGTCGCCCGAAGGATGCATGTCGCTGGTTAGGCTTTGAGCCAGGATGCATCGAGACCCGTCCCTGTCGGAAGTAAAGAAGATCAACTTGTCGTCAAAAGAAAAATTGGGTTTATCGTCCCAAGTAGCGCCATCGGTAATGGGAATCCAATTCTTCATTGGAATCTCCTGCGGGCTGAATGGGGCCACGTATATTTGGGAATGATTTCGCGACGAGATAAAGGTGATCCAGGCACCATCGTGGGAAAAGTGGGCTTGATAGAGATTGCCATCCGGATTAAAGAGGAATGGCGTCACCTGACGAGTGTTGCGGTTCACCAGGGCCAAGGTATCCCGTACCGGCCGATTGTCATCGAAACTCACACCTATCGGGGCAGAAACCTCTTTCTGCCTGTGTGTGATGAGCCAATGACCGTCCGGAGATTCATCCCATAGACCACCAAGTGATTTCTCTAAGACAGTCTGCGGCACGGCGCCGTCGAGTGGCAGTTCGTAATCCGATTTCCATTCTGCGCCCGGTAACTGACCCGAATAATAGATTTTGTCTCCCTTGGAGTTGAATACCGGATCGCGAAGGTATGGCAGCCTCGCTGACAAATGAGTCAATAAACCGCTCGCCATGTCTATCAGTTGAAGTTCCCAGGCGCCGGACTCGCGCGCGATAAAGACAACCTTCTTCCCGTCTTTTGAAAGCGTCGGCTCATAATTAACAAGAGATCCCGCCTTTAGCGGAACGGGGCTGCCTGCTGCGTGCCCGGAGGAGTCCAGCTTCAGCATCCAAAGATTTGAGCTTTGCTCCTCGACCGACAGGATGATTCGTCCCCCTCGCGACGCCGACGCGTGAGTGATTCTAGAAGGTCCGAAGACAAACGACTGAACGGGACCGGTTGACCGGCTTCCATCGGGCGCAATGGGCAGGGTTGCTTCATACGAGATATCTTCGCCCCCCGCTAACGGCAGAAGCAGGCGGGATGGATTATCTAACCATTGGTCGAAAATAGCCGCGGTGTTTGAGTCGAGGGATTGGAGGTTTTGCTTTCTCCAGAAGCTGTAAATCTCGCTAGGATCGAGAGTTTTGCCGTCCGGGGAGGAGAGCCAATGGCCAGACTTGCCGTTACAAATGCCCGCGAAGAGAATTCGCTTGCTGTCGGGTGACCAGACAGCGCCGGTGTTCACCCAACTGCAGTTACGTGAAATCAGAACCGGTGATCCTCCCGCCACTTGCACTGTAAACAAATTCGCGCTCAGGCCACCCCATTTTGAGTAAAACCCTCCTCCCGCCTGCCAGTAAAGAAGGTACCGGCCATCGGGCGAATAACGCGGATGCCGGCCGCCAGCAACAACAAGGTGGGCCGGACCGCGCAGCGATGAAACCCGGTAAATTCCACCACCGTTGCGTTCCGACCGGAATGCGATCTGCGTGCCATCCGGAGAAAATGCTGGATCGTAGTCATCGGCGGGATCGTCAGTGAAACGGGCAACGCCGCCGCCCTTAACGTCTTGAACGTAGATGTCGAGGCCGGCGCTGTCACCCCGGTCACTGGCATAGGCGATCAGCGTTCCGTCAGCTGAGAATTCCCCATCCGTCGTGTAGCCGGAATCAAATGTCAGGCGGTTTAGGGTCCCCAGGCTCGGTTGCGGCGCGGTCAAATTGGTTAAGGAATATACCGCAATTACCGAAACGACGGCAGTCGAAGCCGCAAGAATCCATATCCATGGCAACTCCCGCGCTTTCCGAGGCGGCGCGGGAGGAACCTGAGCCTCGGGGGGAGCTTCCGGTGCGGAAGATTGCCGAACCGGTTCCCAATGAAACTCCGGGACATAGGTTCCAGTGGGCAAATCGATCCGGACGGCATCTTGTCCTGTTCCCTCTTCGGCGTAGTACTCCGCAATCCGCCGCCGAACTTCATTGGCCTTGACCCGGACAATGGCATCATTGGCGGTGTCGTAGTCGATCGGGCGGCCGAACATCTCGGCACCGATCATGCGCTCTCTGAGATTGTCTGGACGCCCTGCGAGGGCGTGGTCCAGAATCAGGCGGAGAAAGTCCTGAGACCTCTTGCTGCCGGCGAATGCCTTACTGGCGAGCATTCTCTCCAGGTGACGCCGAACCAAATCAATGCGTTCAGGGCCAAGACCCGGGCCCGGCACCGTCGATTGATTCCCTGCCGACATAGATGATGGCCATTCCGACACCAGGGCCGCGTGTCATTCATAATAACGCGGCCTATAACGGGCTGCAAACGTGGTCTCGATCCATTTCCCGTAAGCCTCGTTCTATGAAACTCTTAAGCGGAACAAACGTGCTCCAAACGTGGTTTCGCACTCTGACGAACGGAACTACGATGTGCCGTGATACTGTTCCGAACATTCCCGCCAACCGGTTCATGAGCGAATCTCTTGCATAAGCGAATTGTTATGCGGTCAGCTCAAACGCGACCACGAAGGAGACACACGATGCTTTCAGGTTTGCAGACCAAGGAGGGTACTCTTGACACCGAAAATCAATAATCCGAACGCGGATTTTTTCCCGCCGACTTTGGGGACTCCGCTTGCTGACGGTTCGGCGCCAGTCGGCGCGTCCTTGCAGCAGAACGAGACGGAGCCGGAATGCGGCGCCTACGTTGACCTTTCTGAACTACTGGAGACTTCGCAGCGCAAGGCCCGAAACGACCTTGCGGAGATCGTAGGCTGCAGTCATTGCCTTCGTGGAGTATTAGAGCAGATTCGAACTGTTGCCCCAACCGACGCTACGGTTCTCATCGAAGGAGAGACCGGTACTGGAAAGGAACTCATCGCGAGCGCCATTCACATGCAGAGCGAACGCCGGGGCCGTCCATACATAAAACTGAACTGCGCTGCGATCCCGCTGGGACTCCTGGAAAGCGAGCTTTTCGGTCATGAGAAGGGAGCGTTCACCGGGGCCGTTGCGCAGAAACTGGGCCGGTTCGAGGCAGCCAACGGCGGCACGCTGTTCCTGGACGAAATCGGCGACATTCCACTGGAGTTGCAATCAAAATTGCTGCGAGTATTGCAGGAGCAGGAGTTTGAGCGCCTGGGAAGTACGTACACCCGGAAAGTCGATGTCCGCGTGGTCGCTGCCACCAATCAGGATCTAGGGGGCCTAGTCGCGAACAAAGAGTTCAGGATGGACCTGTATTACCGCCTGAACGTGTTTCCCATCGCCCTCCCTCCACTACGGTTGCGCGTGGACGATATCCCGCTGCTGGTCGCCCATTTCGCTCAGAGGTTCTCCAGGCAGATGTCGAAACAGATCTGCAGGATTTCTGAGGCCGGTTTGGAAGCTCTGATGCGCCATCCGTGGCCGGGAAACATTCGAGAACTTCAGAACGTCATCGAACGCGCGGTGATACTGACCAATGGCGATTTGCTGCAGTTGCCATCGCTGCCTACCCGCGTCCCGGCTCCGGCAGGTCCCATGACGTTAGGCGATGCGGAGCGGCGCCATATTCTGAAAGCCCTTGAGGAGAGCAACTGGGTGGTTGGTGGCCGGTCGGGTGCGGCGGCGCGCTTGGGAGTGAACCGAACGACACTGATCGACAAGATGCGGAAACGCGGGCTCTCCCGTGCAATGGCCCAGCCTCGATTTGCGATGTGACGGAGGCCGTGGACTGTCGAATATCGAGCGTCGTGCCGATCCAGCGACACCTGTCAATGCAAAGGATTTGTGCGCGTCACGGGAAAACATGTCGGCTTGGATTGGCGATCGATGTGCAAGACATGGTCCGCAGCGGTACGGAGGGATCTATATGTTCGAGGGCCTTCGCGCGATGGTGCCAGCAGTCGGCCGGCATTGGCCGTGGAACAACGTCATAGGGTTGTGGCCCATTTCTCTGCGTGGGCCCTCTACGCATCTATGAGCGCGCTGACTAGTTCTATTCGTCGCCTGTGCGCCCTGGCCGTCACCGCTGTCCTTGCATCGCCCATTCTAATGAACGACGGGATGGGGGCCGTGGCATACCACCTGCCGCCCGGACAGCAAGTCCTCAGGTTCATCGCGGACACAATTGACTGGTACCGCCACCTGCCCAACGCGCAGCAAATCGGAACCGAGCCGGCCGACTTCTTGTTTGTGGAGGACAATCGGTCAATCACTAAGGACGTCGTACGGCTTTCGTTTGAATTTGGCAAAGCCGTGGCGGCAATCGACCCCGTGAACGCGGAATCCGCACTCGACCCTCCCGCCGCAAAAGGTGAGATCCAAGATCTCGTCGCGGCGAAGGCGAAGGTAGACGCGAACGCTCAACAGGCAGTGAACCAACTGAACTCGCTGACGCAGGCAACCCACACGGCTCGCGACGCAGAGGGGGAGAAGCTGAGCGCCAAAATGGCTGAGATCAAACGGCGCGTGCAGCTTCTGAGCGCAATGTCGGCGAACTATCAAGCCTTGCTTGGCTTCATTCGAACCGCTACGGTCGATCCGGATCGCCCCACAGACTTGGCAGAGGTGGTGGAAAACCTGGAGGGTACTGTCCCTGATGTATCAGCCTCGGCTCCTTCACCGATTTCGAACATGCCTGCCGACCCTTCGCGTGCACCGTCTGGGATTGTGGGCATGCTCTCGCGGGTTTCGGCCATAGCGCGCAAGCAGCGTCTTATCGACGGAGCGATCGCGCGCACGGATGAACTCATTAAGTCTTTACAGACTATCAGGGCTCCTATCAGAGAATCTTTTCGGAAGGAGCTCCCGACTTTTTCGCTCGACACGACCACTGTCGATGTTCTGGAGCAGCAGGAGTCTAACCTGACCGATCTGATCGGCGCAGCAAAGACAGTTTCTCCCGCTATTGGCGCTCTGATTAAGCAACAGACAATGCTGAACCTCTACCGTTCCCATCTCACCGGTTGGCGTTCTGAAGTACAGGACGAATCGCGCGCAGCCTGGAAAGGCCTCCTCGTCCGTTTGGGTGTTCTCGGGACCGCTATTGCACTCCTGCTGGGAATCAGGATGCTGGTACGCGGGCTGATATACCGGCAGGTGCGCCATCTCGACACCCGCGAGATGCTTCTCATCGGCGAGCGCGTTCTGTTGTGGGTGATCATCGTGGCCGCCGTTCTATTCTCGTTTGCTTTCGATCTGAGTTCCCTGGCAACCTTCCTGGGACTCTTGTCCGCAGGTGTGGCTGTGTCGCTTCACGACGTGTTTCTCGCCATCGGCGGGTACCTGCTCATGGTAAGAAAGTTTCATGTTCGAATCGGCGAACGGGTGCAGATCTCGGGTGTATCGGGCGAGGTTTCAAACCTCGGGCTCATGCAGTTTGAACTGAGCGAAATCGATCCGGCAACCGAGGAGCGAACCGGACGCGTCGTGTATTTCTCGAACTCCTACGTGTTTGTCTCGCCTGCTACGCCGCTGTTCCGGAGGGTCAGCGCCCCGGTGCGAGATCATGAAGTGGTGCGAAGTTGAGCTCGGGCCTAGAGGAGGCGGGAGTTCGACTGTGCCGACAACTGCTTGTCAGCCTCCGGAGGAAGCCGCTACGAGGCCTTTCTCGTCCCGCCCAAAGTCTTCCACTTCTGGTGGCTGCCCGCTCCGCTCGTCTGAACCACCTCAGGAAATGGGAGGACTGCGCTTGCCACTTCTGCTATCACGTGTGGCGGTATGTCCTCGCCGTCTTTTACGAAGATCATACGTCCGGAGTGGGCGTCGTAATCCACCTGGAGCGAATCGCCGGCGCATATCTGATCGGTCGCAATCAGGTTGGACAATGGCTGAACGAGAAGGCGTTCGATGGCCCGTTTCAGGTGCCTGGCCCCATACCGCATATCCGTCCCTTCCGAAAGAAGAAAGCCTCTGGCTGCGGAACTGCACGTAAACAGGAATGGGTTGCCGCCGGCCGCCAATATGCGCTGTTGCACCACCCTCACTTCGATATCCAAGATCTTGCAGAGTTCCACGTGGCCGAGCGGCTTGAAGACCGTGATCCTGTCCAGGCGGTTTATGAATTCTGGCGTGAACCTTCTCCGTGCCGCCTCGACACCCGCGTTGGCGATCTTCGTCTTTAGCCGACCGTCGGAGGAGACATCTGTCGACGGGGTGCTCGCCCTAAACCCAAGCTTCGGAGCCACGACGTCGGTCATCTCCCTTGCGCCCAGGTTGCTGGTCATGAAAATGAGGGTACGAGAAAAGTCGACGCGGCGGTTGTCGCCAAGTGTGAGGGTTGCCTTGTCCAGAATACCTAGCAAGAGGTTCCAGAGCGCATCGCTCGCCTTCTCAATTTCGTCAAACAGCACGAAGCTCAACTTGCACTTTTCGGTATGGTGCTGGTTCAGCGTCTCCTGGCTGAGCAGAGGATGGGTTTCGCGGTGTCCGAGATAGCCGGGGGGCGAGCCAATCAGTTTGGCAACCTCGTGGCTGTGCTGGAACTCTGCGCAGTCGATCTTAATCACGGCGCGCGGATTTCCGACCATCGCCTCGGCAGTCGCTTCGACGATTCGTGTTTTGCCTGAACCGGTCGGTCCCAGAAAGAGCAAATTCCCGACCGGCCGATCCGAAGAACTGATGCCTGTCAAATCCCTTTGATAGATGTTGACGATCTGCTCAATCGCCTCGTCTTGGCCCACAATGCACTTTCGCAAATGGGACGCGAGCGCTTCAGCTTCTCGACCTCTCCTCGTGGGATCCAACTCGATGTTAAGCGGTGCCATTGTTTTCGGCTCCCTTCTCGCTGACGCCCTCTTAGAAGCACATGCATTGCCATACCCGGTATGCGTCTGCCGCGCGAATGTGCAGCCGTTTCATACCTCCGTCCGAAGTAAGTCGCCGTAACCAACAAGGTGTAGCCGGGCTACCCTCGAATAGTTACGGTCGATGAACGTTCGGTCCATCGAGTCGCGTATTCCGCCGTTAGCCGGTTGTACGTCAATGCAGGGAAGAAAGACTGTAGTTCACGATCGACTGTGGCAGCAGCTCGATGTCGAAGCTCGCAGCTTGATGGCGATGATCCGACACCGCGCCAGTCCCCGCCTCCTTTGAAACCATCGACGTGAATTGGTGCGCCAAGTGCAAAACAGGACGCGGAACCGTCCCGCACAGAATCGGACAGACATGTGGGCGGTGCGCCAGAACGGCGGAGGAAACTGCCGCATTTCCAAGCGGCCACCGTTCAACACGAGTCGAGAAATCATGTGTGTGACTCATTCGATTGCTGACCTCGGAGCGCTGGCACGAACGGCCACCAAGCTTGCACTGTTCACGGCGGTCGGCCATCTGTTGGCCCAGTCTCCGCCTCCCTCGCCCGTCCGCCCTTGGCATTCATCAGATGAGCGGGAAATCATCGCTGGCGCACGAAGTATTCGTCCAGCGCTTCAAATCGACTCGGAGCGGGTCTACTCTTTGGCCGAGTTGATCGATCTGGCGGAAGCGCACAATCCGGAGACTCGCGTTGCTTGGGAAGGCGCTCGGGCCCAAGCCGCGGCTGTCGGAATCGCGCGCAGCGATCTGTTTCCGGCGTTGGCTGCCGTGGCGCTCGCCGGCGTGGATCGCGACGAGTCAGGGTTCGGCTCGCGTTTCTTTCGACGAACCATCCCGGCGTTTCAGCTCTCCCTGAATCTCAGTTATACGATTTTCGACTCCGGCGCTAGGCGCGGCCGTATCAATGCCGAAAGCGCACGGCTCCTGGCTTCGAACTGCGCATTCAACGATGTCCACCGCCAACTCATCAATTACGTTTCCCAGGCCTATTACCGTTTGCTCAATGCAGCGGGACAGGAAGAAGCGGCGGGAGCGAGCCTGGTCAATGCACAGGCTGTTCAGCAGGCGGCGGAAGAGCGTCTGCGGAACGGGTTGGCGACCTTACCGGACGTTCTGGAAGCACGCAGCGCCACAGCTCAGGCGCAATACAATCTGCAAGCCGTTTTGGGAACGGAGGAAATCGCCCGAGGAGACCTCGCCATTGCGCTGGGAACGGCTGCCGCCACGCGGATTCGCGTGGAGCCCCTGGGCGAAGTGCCGACGCCTGACAAGCTGTCGGACACCGTCGAGGAGGCGATTCGCCGTGCTTTGGAACAGCGCCCGGATCTTCAAGCGCAAGCCGCCCAAGTCCGGGTTGCACAGGCAGAGGGGAAAGAGGCGAGGGCCGCCTTCTATCCGAGCCTCAGCGTCAGCGCCAGCCCGAGCGCGCAATCGCTGTACATTCAGCAGCAGAATCTTCCCTGGGGCCATACCGCCGATTTGACCGGAGGCGTGACATTGAGCCTGAACTGGACGCTATTTGACGGAGGCGCGCGGCGAAGCCGGCTCGCGGAGACAGAGGCTCATATCCGAGAGGCGCAGGCACGAGTCGGCGCGGCACAGGATCAGATTGAAGACCAGGTTTGGACGGCGTACTCCAATCTGAACACGGCTTTCCGACAGCGGGAGGCCGCAGGGGCGCTGATGACCGCCGCGGCCCAGTCCTACAGCGCCGCGCTGGAATCCTACAACTACGGGGTGCGCAACTTGCTCGACGTCACCAACGCTCAGCGGGTCCTTGCCCAAGCCCGATCCGCCGACATTCAGGCGCGAACTCAGGTGTTGGCAGCGCTCGCAGATCTCGCATTCCGGACCGGCGATGCAATTCAAACCAACGCCAGGAGGACTCATCCGTGATGACGGCGCAAGTCGGGCGGCTACTAACGTTTGGCCTGTTGCTGACGGCAATGCTTTTGACTGGTTGCAGCAGAGCCCCCTCCTTTGACATTCTCGGTTCCTTCTTTCCGGCATGGCTCGTGTGCCTGGCCTCGGGTTTACTCCTTACCGTCGCGGCCCGCTGGCTTCTCTCGCGCGCTCGAGTTGTGCTCGCGCTCCCCATCTTGACCTATCCGAGTCTGACCGCATTATTCACACTGAGTCTCTGGCTGGCCTTGTTCCGATAGCGAGGAAATCATGGAGCCTAACGCTAATAGCAAAACGCGGATTCTGATCGGGCGTATTCTGAGCACTCTGATCGTGATTGGCGCACTCGCATTAGGGTTGGTGGTCGTTTATCATGCGGACTACAATCCGCGAACGGACGACTCCGAGATCCTGGCGAACTTTATCGGAATCGCTCCGCAGGTGGACGGACCACTCGTCCACCTAAATGTCCACGACAACCAATTCGTGAAGAAGGGAGAGCTTCTTTTCGAAATTGACGAGAGGCCTTACCGGTACACCCTAGAGAAAGCACTTTCCGATCAGGCAACTCTCGAAGGACAGATTTCGGACGAGCGCAGAAGAATCGCCGCTCAGGTAAGCGCCATATCGGTGGCGGCAGCCAACACCCACAGTACCGAAGCCGATGTCCACCGCTGGGCAGCGGCCGTCGAGCAGGCCCAAGCAGACGTCGCCAGCGCCGAGCAGGGTGTCAGCCGCGCCAGGGCCGAATGGATGTACGCGAGCAACAACCTGCACCGCGTTGAGCCTCTGCTGGTGAAACAGTTTGTCACCGTCGACCAAGTGGATCGAGCGCGCACGTCCGAGGTCACCCAGGCGCAATCGTTGAAGCAGGCGGAATCTCAACTGCAGCAGGCGCAGGCAGCGGTAAAGTCCACCATCGCGCAGGAGGAGCGTTCCAAGGCCGTCCTGACCCAAAGCAGGGCTCAGCATGAACAGGCTCAGAATTCCGTCACCACGCTCGATCCGCTGGTGAATCAGCGCGGTGCAAGAGCGTCGGCGATAGAAACAGCTCGCTACAATCTCAACAACTGCCGCGTCTACTCCCCATTCGACGCGCGTGTCACGAACCTCACGATTTCGGAGGGAGCTTATGCGCACACCGGTCAACAAGTGTTCACACTGATTGACGCGCGCACGTGGTGGGCGGTAGCAAACTTCCGGGAAGGTCAACTCCAGCACATCAAGCCGGGCATGCCGGCCGACGTTTATGTGATGTCCACACCGAACGTTCGCTTTTCGGGGGTAGTGGACAGCATCGGCTTCGGTGTGACTCCGGATGAAGACGTAATTGGCAAGTTACAAACGGGTTTGCCGGATGTGCAGAGGACCCTGAATTGGGTACATCTGGCGTCCCGGTATCCGGTTCGAGTGCGCGTCGAAAACCCACCGGCCGACCTGTTTCGGGTGAGTGAGTCGGCGGTGGTCGTGATTCGCGGGCGTTGAGATGGCGGCAATCGCGCAGTCCGTCCCCACTTCGAGCAGCCCGCTCACCTGGCTTTGGGATTGGCTCAAAGATGAATTGGCTCCATATCCGGGCAGGGCGCTTTTAGTCGCGAGGATGGTGACTGCGGCGACTCTGGTCATGATTATCAGCATGACTTTCCGGCTTCCCTATGGGGCTTATGCCGCACTCTACGCCTTTAATATTTCCCGCGACAGCATTGAAGGCACAAAGCGCGCGGTACAATCCATCGTCATTGGCTTTCTCTTCGCCGGCGCGTACATCCTAACTGGAGCGATGGTCGTTATGGGCGATCCGCTGCTGCGCTTCCTTTGGATCGTCGCCACGCTCTTTCTGATCTTCTACGGCATCAGCGCCACTGGGAGTTTCGCTGCCTGGACACGATTCGGCTACATGGCAGTCATCACCATTACGCTGTGGGATCGCCATATCGGCGCTCAGGCCAAGGTGAACGGACTTCTGTGGGCTATAGGTATGCTCACGATGGCTAGCTTCGTGGCCCTACTTCTGGAGGCTGGCTACGCAGCCCTGAGGCAAGGCGATGACATAATTGATCCCATTACGGAGCGGCTGGCTTGCGTCGAGCAACTGCTCCATTTCTACGCCAATGGCTGTCCTGTAGATGCCGCCACACAGTCCAGGGTCATGCGTCTGGCAATGCTAGGAACATCCCGGCTGCGGCGTCTCGTGGCTCGCTCCCAAAACGGGGCGCAATACATACAAGAGATGGGCGCGCTCGCGGCCTTGACGGGCAGATTAGTGGATCTCGCTGCCAATCTTACGCACTTCGTGGGCCCCGTCTCTCTTGTCGACCAGGACCGAATCAAGAGGCTCGTGAGGCGGATCGGTGAAATCCGTAGCGACCTCGACAACGGAACGGTCCCCCGCGCGGCCGATCTGCGGGAAGTCGAAACGTCGCCCGGGCTTCCGCTCTTCAGCGAAATCGAACAAGCACTCGCGCTGATTCCCGAAGTGTTCCTTGGTTCTCAGTCGTTGAGAATATTCGACCCCGCTGCGCCTGGAGATGGAGACCCGCAACCGGTTGTCGCGCCGGATACCTGGCTGCGCTCAGAGCATCTCAAATTCGGGCTGAAAGGTTGTCTCGCGGCAACCCTCTGCTACCTCACCTACAGCGCTCTTTTCTGGCCGGAGATCTCGACCTCAGTGACCACTTGCTTATTGACCGCCCTCACGACTATCGGGGCTTCCCGGCAGAAGCAGGTCCTACGCTTTGCAGGCGCCCTGATAGGCGGTCTTGTGATCGGTATGGGCGCCCAAGTCTTCATCCTCCCTTACATCGACTCGATTGCCCCTTTCGTACTGCTCTTCATGGCGGTCACCAGCGCGGCAGCCTGGGTCGCGACGTCGAGTCCGCGCCTTTCGTATTGCGGTGTGCAGATCGCCTTCGCCTTTTTGTTGATCAATCTCCAGGAATTCAAGATGCAGACGTCGCTCACGGTGGCAAGGGATCGGGTCGCGGGCATCTTACTCGGACTATTCGTGATGTGGCTGGTTTTCGACCAGCTCTGGAGCGTCCCGGCCGGAGTCGCAATGAGAGACGCATTCGTTTCGGGCTTGCGGCTCTTGGCTCAGTTTGCGCGAGAACCGATTTCGAACGATCTCCGAACGGCAATCCAACGTAGCGCCTTCCTTAGAGAGACCATCAATGCCCAGTTCGACAAGGTGCGAGCTCTCGCCGATGGCGTTCTCTTCGAATTTGGCCCTACACGGCAACCAGGTCTCGAACTGCGCAGCCTCATTCGACGATGGCAACCGGAATTGAGAACGCTCTTTGTGATGCGCATTACGTCATGGAAATACCGTGCGCAAGTGCCTGGGTTTGAGTTTCCACAGAGTATTCGTGTTCGGCAGGCGGCCTACGATGAGCGTTCGGCTCGCATGTTGGAAGAGATGGCCGATCGGATCGAGGGCCACCGCCTGGGTATGGCGGGCGGGTTCGATGCTGCGGAACTTCTGAACCGCACGATCGAGGAAACTCAGGCGGAATCGTCGCGGGGATTGGCGGCGGGACGGGCGCAGTCGTTTACGGCCTTGTCGCGTGAAATAGATCGATTGACGACGACTTTGGCGGCTGAAGTCGCAGCGGAATTCGGCGGCCAACTTACGCATACGGGACTTCAGTTGGCGCGGGAATGAGGAAACGCATTCATGGTCGGAGCTTCGACACCCGTGCCGACATCCGCTACACCAGGACGCTGCCATCCTGCTGTTCCGTCTCAACTGCGCCCCTCCAATACCGCACTAATTGTTTGTTTCCAGCGATGGAAACGCGCGTGCTTCTTCAGTGGCTGTAGGCGCAGTCGACTGGTATCGCGGTGCCTATTCCAAAAAGGCGGTGTGAGTTCTAATATGGCCAAGAAGAAAGTTGCTGACCTGTTAGTGGATGTTCTCGCAGATGCGGGCGTCCGGAGAATACACGGAGTCTCCGGAGATTCCCTTAATGGAATCACGGACTCAATCCGGACACGAGGGGACATGCAGTGGGTGCATTTCCGCCACGAAGAGACGGCCGCTTTTGCCGCGGGCGCGGAAGCTCATCTTACCGGTACCTTAGCGGTTTGCGCAGGGAGCTGCGGCCCGGGAAATCTTCATTTGATCAACGGCCTCTATGACTGCCATCGCAGTCGTGTTCCTGTCTTGGCCATCGCAGCACAGATTCCGAGCGGCGAAATCGGGAGCGGATACTTTCAGGAGACCCATCCGGAACATCTGTTTGCGCAGTGCAGCCATTACTGTGAACTGGTCTCGCATCCCTCGCAAATGCCCCGCGTGCTCGAAATCGCGATGCAGACTGCGATCTCTAAGCGCGGCGTAGCTGTTGTCGCCCTGCCCGGCGATGTCGCCCTGCAAGATGCCATAGAGCAGGCGCCGCGGCTGCGTTTTTCAGTCCCAAGGCCCACTGTATGTCCGTCGGACGATGAGCTCAACATACTCGCGGACCTTCTGGTCCGCGCGCAGAAGATAACGATTCTCGCCGGCGCTGGTTGCGCCGGTGCGCATGACGAGCTAACTGAGCTCGCACGCAAGCTGCAAGCTCCCATCGTGCATGCGATGCGGGGGAAAGAGTTCATCGAATATGACAATCCGTTCGACGTAGGCATGACGGGGCTGCTCGGATTCTCTTCCGGGTACTACGCCATGATGAGTTGCGACGTGTTGCTGATGATTGGGACAGACTTTCCCTATCAGCAGTTCTTTCCCCAAGGCGCAACGGTAGTGCAGATCGATGTTCGCGGTGAGCAACTTGGGCGCCGCACCAAGGTTGACTTCGGCTTTGTGGGCGACACCAAGACAACTCTCCAAGCCCTTTTGCCGCGGCTGAGGCAGAACGAGTACGAAGGGCATTTGCAAACGTCACTCGATCACTACCGTAATGCGCGCAAGGGACTGGACGAATTGGCCACCGGCAGCTCCGGCGGCACACCGATCCATCCTCAATACGTGGCGCGCGTGCTCGATCAACTCGCTGCCGACGACGCCATTTTCACCTGCGACGTGGGAACACCAACAGTCTGGGCCGCGCGGTATCTCACCATGAACGGCAAACGAAGGCTGCTCGGCTCCTTCACTCACGGGTCGATGGCCAACGCATTGCCTCAGGCCATCGGTGCTCAAGTCAGCCATCCCGGTCGCCAGGTGATCTCGATGTCCGGCGACGGCGGATTCTCCATGCTCATGGGGGATTTACTCACGCTCAGACAGCACGAATTGCCAGTGAAGCTCATCGTCTTCAAGAACGACTCTCTCGCGTTCGTCGAACTGGAAATGAAGGCCGCCGGGATAGTCGATTTCGGAACCAATCTCCACAATCCGGACTTTTCAAAAATTGCCCAGGGCGCGGGACTTCTCGGGTTGCAGGCCAAGACCTCCGAGGACGTCGAGCCGATGATTGCGGAAGCTCTGAGATATGACGGTCCTGCGTTGGTCGAGATTCCTGTGCCTCGTCAGGAACTCTCGATGCCGCCGACTATCACTTTGGAGCAAGCCAAAGGTTTCAGTCTGTTCATGATGAAGGCCGTCCTGAGCGGGCGCGGCGACGAGATCATCGATCTGGCAAAGGCCAACCTTCTTCGCTAGCAATTCCAACTAGTTCGAATCAGAAAGAAAGCACACCTAAATGGCCACACTGGAGACGATACCTCATTCAAATGCCGCTGATACCCCGCGTGGAATGGACCTCCTCGATAGCCCGTTGTTGAACAAAGGCACGGCTTTCAGCGAACCCGAGCGCACGGCGTTTGGTCTGCACGGGCTTCTGCCGCCGCAGGTGGAGACTCTGGAAGAGCAAGTGGTGCGCGCCTATGAAGCTTACAGGCGGAAAGATGACGACCTCGAACGCCACATCTACCTGCGCGCACTGCAAGACACCAACGAGGTCCTCTTTTACCGGCTTCTTCTCGACCACATTGCGGAAATGACGCCGATTGTCTACACGCCCGCGGTTGCGCTGGCATGTGAGCAGTTCAGCCACATCTACCGGCGGCCGCGCGGATTGTTTATTTCCTATCCGCTCCGTGACTCTATCCACGCACTCCTGCGCAGCCGTCCCAATAGGGACGTCGACGTGATCGTCGTGACCGATGGCGAGCGCATTCTGGGCATCGGCGATCAGGGTGCGGGCGGCCTCGGCATTCCCATCGGGAAACTCTCTCTCTACACGCTGATTGGCGGTATCCATCCGTCACGAACGCTGCCGATCGTGTTAGACGTGGGAACCAACAATACCGAACGGCTGAAGGATCCCGAGTACCTTGGCTGGCGTCATGAACGGATCACTGGGCAAGAGTATTTCGACTTCGTAGACCAGTTCGTTCAGGCCGTAAAAGAGGAGCTTCCCGGAACCTGCCTGCAGTGGGAAGATTTCGCGACCCCGCATGCGCGGCCGATACTCCAACGCTATCGCGACCAATTATTGACGTTCAATGACGACATTCAGGGGACGTCGGCCGTAGCCCTTGGAGCGGTCTTGGGCGCGGTCAAAGTGACTGGTAAAGGTCTAAAGGATCAGCAGATCGTGATGCTCGGCGCAGGCTCAGCCGGCATTGGTGTCGCCGATGGATTGCGTGAGGCGATGAAAGGGGAGGGACTATCTGACAAGGAGGCCCAAACCCACTTCTGGGTTGTCGATAAGGATGGCCTTCTCCATTCGGGCCGGAAGGATCTAACGCCGGAGCAGAACCTTTATGCCCAGCCCGAGAGCGGTGTTTCCGGATGGCCGCACAGTTCCAACGGCAACATTGGTTTGGCCGACGTAATCGGCAAGATCGACGCAACGATCCTGATCGGTCTTTCGACCGTTGGAGGCGCATTTACGGAGCCGATCGTCCGCGAAATGGCCCGCAAGATCGAGCGGCCAATCATCTTCCCGCTCTCGAATCCGACTACGAAATCGGAGGCGAAGGCTGACGATTTGATCCGCTGGACGGACGGGCGCGCCCTGGTGGCCACGGGTTCTCCCTTCGCCCCCGTAAATTACGGCGGTCGCTCCATTCCGATCGCGCAGTGCAATAACGTTTACATTTTCCCTGCGATGGGACTGGGCGTGGTCGCTTCCGGGGCCCGACGGGTCACGGAGCCAATGATGTTGGCGGCAGCTCGAGCGCTGGGTGCGAATTCTCCCGCCCTTAATGACCCGGCCGCTTCTCTGCTTCCTCCCCTCACGGAGATCAGAAGAGTGGCCGCGGAGATCGCGATTGCAGTCGGCATCGAGGCGCAAAAGGATGGCGTTGCTCCCAAGCTCCGCGAGGAGGAACTGCGCCTGCGGGTCCAGGACACGCAGTGGACGCCGGCATATGAGCCATTGGGATAGAAGGTCAGCCAAGAATGCGTTTCAGTCATGATGAGGGTACAAACTCAAGACGCACCTGCCCTGCATCCTGGGGCGCCCAGGACCGGCGAAATCGTCGTGCGTGCCGCTGCCCTTGCGGTTACCTGCGTGATCAGCTATTGGCTGACCACTCACGTCCTTGCCGGCATATATTCGATATCCCGACATGACGACCTTCTGGGAGGGATGTGGGCCGTGGTTGCCACGATAATTGTCTACCGATATAGCCACGCGGAGAGCTTGCGGGCCGCGTTATCACGCATGGCGGCAACGTTCCTTGGCTTCGTCTTGTGTTTGCTCTATTTATTGATGTTCCCCTTTCACGTTTGGGGTATGGCCGCACTCATTGCAATCGGCACCATCGTCATGGCAATGGCAGGGCGTCCAGACGACACCATCACCACCGGAGTAACGGTTGCTGTGGTGATGGTAATCGCGGAATTAAGCCCGCGCGGCGCCTGGAGTCAGCCTATTTTGCGGCTGGTCGACACAACCCTTGGAGTCGCAGTCGGTGTCGCGGCGGCCTGGCTAAGTAATTCGCTATCGCTCCGGCATAACTGGCCAAGACCTGGCAATTGATGCCCCGATGGGATATGGGGGGCAGAAGCAGAAGCGGCCCTTCGGGTCCGTGAAATCAGAGATCGCCTTGAAGTCGGAATGGGTGCACTAAGGACGCTGCTCCCGAGTTCGGCGCCGAGGAACTGCACGAGCGCGTGCAAAAACAGGCAGTGGACGCCGGTGTATGCGGCGTTGGGATACGAAAACGACGACAGAGAGGCTCGCATGTCAAACAGTACGAGTTTAAATCCGGCGCACGTTGTCAGCGACGTGGCAGCGACCAATCGTGCCATGGCATTCTGGCACACCATGATCGGAAAGAAAGTCGTGATGGCGGTCACGGGAGTTGTGCTGGTTGGCTTCGTGATTGCCCACATGCTGGGGAATCTCAAGATATTTTCAGGCGCGACCGAAATCAACGCCTACTCACGATTTCTGCGGGAAGTCGGCTCCCCTGGGCTTGCCTATGGTCAACTGCTGTGGATTGTGCGGGTCGTGCTGCTCACTTGCGTTGCTCTCCACATCACCGCGGCGGTCCAGCTCAGTCGAATGAGTTGGGCTGCGCGGCCCGTTGGCTACCAGGTCAAGCGCAATGTTGAAACGACCTTCGCCGCATTGGTGATGCGTTGGGGTGGAGCCTTACTGGTTGCGTTCGTCGTCTTTCATCTTCTCCATCTGACTGCCGGCGCGGTGGGGTTCAGCCCAGGGCAATTCAGAGATTTCGCCGTGTATCAAAACGTCCTGGCGGCTTTTGCCGTCTGGCCGATCACAGTTTTCTACGTCGTGGCGATGGGCGCGCTTTGCCTGCACTTGTATCACGGGATCTGGAGCATGCTGCAAACTCTCGGGTGGAATACCGCCCGAAACGAAGCCACTCTGCAGGCCGCTTCACGGGTGGTCGCGATCGTGGTGTTTCTAGGCTTCAGTTCAGTTCCGGTTTCGGTGCTGGCAGGCTGGCTGCATTAACTACGAAAGAGGTTACGACAATGTTGGAAGCGAGAATACCCTCAGGTTCAATTGAGCAGAAGTGGGACAAGTGCCGCTTCGAGATGAAGCTGGTGAATCCCGCGAATCGACGCAAACATTCGATCATCGTTGTTGGCGCGGGATTGGCGGGGGCGGCCGCTGCGGCCACGCTAGGCCAGCAGGGATACCACGTTCACTGCTTCTCCTGTCACGACACTCCGCGTCGGGCACACTCCATCGCCGCCCAGGGAGGGATTAACTCGGCGAAGAACTACCGCAACGACGGCGACAGCGTCCTCCGCCTGTTCAAAGACACTGTTAAGGGTGGCGATTTTCGCGCTCGTGAGGCCAACGTGTTTCGCCTGGCGGAAATCAGTGTCAATATCATCGATCAATGCGTGGCCCAAGGCGTACCGTTTGCCAGGGAATATGGAGGGCTTCTGGATAACCGGTCCTTTGGCGGCGTGCAGGTGGAACGAACCTTCTACGCGCGCGGCCAAACGGGTCAGCAACTGTTGCTGGGCGCTTATCAGGCGCTGGAAGAGCAAATCGCCGCTGGAAGGGTCACGATGCACATCCGCAGTGAACTGCTCGACGTGGTGCTGGTCAATGGCACGGCGCGTGGCATCGTGACGCGGGATATGGTGACCGGTGAGATCGATAGCCACGCTGCCGACGTGGTTGTTCTTGCCACGGGAGGATATTCCAATGTTTTCTATCTCTCCACCAACGCCAAGGCTTCGAACTGCACCGCAATCTGGAGAGCCCATCGCCGCGGAGCGCTATTTGGCAATCCGTGCTTCACCCAGATCCACCCCACGTGCATCCCCTTGAGCAGTGAACACCAGTCCAAGCTAACGCTGATGTCGGAGTCACTGCGGAATGACGGACGCGTGTGGGTACCGAAGAAACAAGGCGATACCCGCGCCGCAAAAGACATTCCGGAGCGCGAGCGCGATTACTATCTAGAGAATCGATATCCGAGCTTTGGCAATCTCGTACCCCGCGATGTCGCCTCGCGAAATGCCAAAGAAGTCTGCGACGAAGGACGCGGCGTGGGGCCGCATGGGCAGGGTGTGTACCTGGACTTCGCCGACGCCATTCACCGGCTCAGCCTCGGAGCAGTTCGCGAGAAGTACGGCAATCTGTTCGACATCTATCAACGGATCACGGGAGAAGATGCCTACACCGTTCCGATGCGGATCTACCCCGCGCCACACTACACCATGGGCGGACTGTGGGTGGACTATCACCTGATGTCAACCATCCCCGGACTGTTCGCAAGTGGTGAGGCGAACTTCTCGGATCATGGGGCAAACCGGCTTGGCGCCAGCGCGCTTATGCAAGGTCTCGCCGATGGCTACTTCATCATTCCGTGCACGGTGCCCGATTACATTGCCTCAACCAAGCTGGACCCTGTGGATACATCGCATCCAGCGTTTCAGGCGACCAAAGCCGAGGTGAAGGATCGAATCGAGAAGCTGCTAGCGATTGGCGGAAAACGCAGTCCCGATTCGTTCCACAAAGAACTCGGCAAGCTTGTTTGGGACGAATGCGGCATGGCGCGTTCGGAGAAGGGACTGCGCAAGGCGCTCGATCGCATTCCGGAACTGCGGGATGAGTTCTGGCATGACCTTCGCGTTGTCGGCACCGGTGAAGAGTTGAATCAAACGCTGGAGAAGGCGAACCGTGTCTCCGATTTCCTGGAAATAGCCGAACTCATGTGTGTCGACGCCTTAGACCGCAACGAATCCTGTGGTGGCCACTTCAGGGTGGAGAGCCAGACTGCCGATGGTGAGGCGAAACGCGACGACGCGGCGTTTTCGTACACCGCGGCCTGGGAATGGGCCGGCCTAGCGAAGGCGCCAGTGCTTCACAAAGAGCCGCTTGCCTTCGAGTATGTCCCGCTATCGCAAAGGAGCTACAAGTAGCCATGAATCTCACCCTCAGAATTTGGCGCCAGAAAGACGCACACACGCCCGGCAGCTTTATCAGTTATCAGGTGAAGGACGTAACGCCCGACATGTCCTTCCTCGAAATGCTCGATGCTCTGAACGAAAATCTGATCGAGCGGAAGGAATTTCCAATTACCTTCGAGCACGATTGCCGGGAGGGTATTTGCGGATCGTGCGGTTTCCTGATCAACGGCGTGGCACACGGCGGCCAGCGAGGTACCACAGTATGCCAGCTTGCGATGCGCTTCTTCCAGGATGGCGACACGCTGACGCTCGAACCTTGGCGCGCCCGGGCATTCCCGGTCGTTCGCGATCTGATGGTGAACCGATCGGCATTCGACCGTATCATTCAGTCCGGAGGCTTCATAACGGTAGCCACCGGGAGCGCTCCCAATGCCAACGCGACCCTGGTTCCGAAGGAAGACGCCGACACAGCGTTTGACGCGGCCGCTTGCATTGGGTGCGGAGCGTGCGTCGCGGCTTGCCCGAATGCATCAGCCATGCTTTTTACCTCGGCCAAAATCACCCATTTGAACTCTCTGCCGCAAGGCCAGCCGCAGCGCGATCAGAGGACCCTGGGCATGGTGTCGGCGATGAAAACCGAGCTCTTCGGAAGCTGCACGAACCATGGCGAATGTGAGGCGGTTTGTCCCAAACAGATTCCCATGGAGTTCATCGGGAAGATGAACCGGGATCTGATGCTAGCGATGTGGCACAGACGCCGGGAGCCCCTGACTATCCACAGCATCGTGCAAGCACCATCAACGGAAGGCGAGCACGAGCATTCTCAAGATCCCTCCCCTGGAGCTGCCCATCAGGCTGAGGTGACCGAGCACGCAGGATCTCGGCAGTGACGTTTACTCATCGTTCTCGAATAAAAGGAGCTCTATCCATGAATACCGGTCTCAAAATTACGTTCGCTTCTCTCAGTCTTGCTACGGCATTATTGGCCGTAGCGTTGGTGGTACCAGGGGACCTCGCACTGCGGATTCGTCTGGACGACACGCTGACCAGCGTGGACTCCGCAGTCGGCGATCCGTTCAGCGCCACAGTGATGGACGCGGACGAATACCGGAACGCACGCGTGTATGGTCACGTCGCGGAGATCGACATGTCCGGCAAGATCGAGGGCCGTACCAGCATGATGCTTCGCTTCGATCGCCTGGTGATGCCGGATGGGCGCCGCGCGCCGATTCAGGCTGAAATCATCGAACTGTATCATGCACCGTCCGGAGAGAAAGTGGACGTGGAAGGTGCGATCGAGTCAGGTGGAAGGGGCCGAAAGAGTATCGAGCATTCCGTAATCGGGGCGGGAGCTGGCGCTTTGCTCGGCGGGATCTTCGGCGGGGGTAAAGGAGCCGGGATCGGGTCCATCATTGGCGGTGCCGGTGGGCTGGGCACCACGGCGTTCCATGGGCACCAGAAGATCACCCTCAGCAGTGGGCAGGAAATGATGATTCGTATTACGGGCCGTTGATCCCGAGTAAGGAAGACATCCGCTATGCAGGCAGTTGACCAGTTTCGCATCGAGGAAGACGCCCTTGGAAACGTCGAAGTTCCGTCCGCTCATCTGTGGGGCGCACAGACGCAGCGTTCTCACTTGAACTTTCCCATCGGTGTCGAGCGATTCCGCTGGGGACGGCCGGTTATCTGGGCCCTCGGCATCCTGAAAAAGTGTGCCGCCCTGGCGAACGGGGAACTGGGGCAACTTCCTAAGGAGAAAGTCGATCTGATCGTTCGAGCCGCGCAGGAAGTGATCGATGGCCGATGGGACGATGAGTTTCCATTGGTAGTATTCCAGACCGGTTCCGGCACGCAGACGAACATGAACGCCAACGAAGTCATCGCCAACCGGGCCATTCAGCTTGCCGGCGGCACGGTCGGCTCAAAACAGCCGATCCATCCAAATGACGACGTGAATCACAGCCAGTCGTCGAACGACACGTTCCCTACGGCGATGCACATCGCCACCGTCGAGGCGATCGAAGGCAGCCTGATTCCGGAAGTGAGCCGTCTTCGCGATGTTCTTGACCAGAAGGCGGGCGCTTATCGAGATGTCGTCATGGTGGGGCGGACCCACCTTCAAGACGCGACTCCGCTGACGCTCGGTCAATTGATGTCCGGTTGGGTCGCGCAGTTCGACCATGCAGCCGACGGTATTCGTCAGTCTTTGGACGGAGTTCTGGAGCTGGCGATCGGAGGCACGGCAGTAGGCACAGGACTCAATGCCGATCCCCGCTTCGGTGAAGTAGCTGCTCGGCGAATCGCCGAAGCGACCGGTCGTTCTTTCGTTTCAGCTCCCAATAAATTTGCAGCGCTCTCGGCGCACGACGGGATGGTGACTGTCAGCGGCTCCCTTCGCACGCTCGCCGGCGCGCTGATGAAGATCGGCAACGATGTCCGGTGGTACGCGTGTGGTCCGCGCGCGGGATTTGGGGAGCTGAAACTTCCCGAAAACGAACCGGGATCCTCCATCATGCCGGGAAAGATCAATCCCACGCAGTGCGAGGCGCTCACGATGGTCGCCGTCCAGGTGTTTGGCAACGACCACGCAGTCGCGTTTGCAGGTTCGCAGGGCAATTTCCAACTAAACGTGTACAAGCCGGTGATGCTTCACAACGTCCTCACCTCAATCGAGCTCCTCACCGACGCCTGCCGGTCGTTCTGCGACCGCTGCGCCATTGGGATTGAGCCGAACGAGAAACGCATCAAAGAGCATCTCGACAACTCACTGATGCTCGTAACGGCCCTCAATCCACATATCGGCTACGAGAAGGCCGCAAAGATCTCATTGACCGCGTACCGCGAAGATCTCAGCTTGCGTGAGGCTGCCCTGAAGCTCGGGTTCGTCACAGGTGACCAGTTTGACGCGTGGGTTCGCCCGGAGGAGATGACCCATCCGCTCGGAGGAGACCGGTGAGCAAGCCTCGGAACGGGGTCATCTCAGGCCCCAGTCGGAATCTCGACACCACCTGCAAAGGAACGCTACACCGGCGTGATACGGCCACCTGTTGCTCCCCTCGGAACCACAACCCTGTCATGGGTTTACGATGCATCCACTGACGCGTCGATTTGGAATTGCCCGTGCGATCTGTTGGTTGTGCCGATTAGGGCAGGTTGGGCCGATCCCCGACGGACAGGAAATCCAGCTACAGATCGGCCAGGTGTTGTCAGAACCATTGGCGATATAGAGGCAGGAAATCTATGAACAAACCGTGGAAAGTAGTCATTATTGGCGGTGGATTCGGTGGCCTCTCAGCCGCCCAGAGCCTGAAATCGCAATTAGTGGATGTGACGCTCATCGATCGGCGCAACTACCACCTTTTCCAGCCGCTGCTCTATCAGGTGGCGACCGGATCGCTTTCACCGGGAGAAATCGCCGCGCCACTGCGCGGTGTTTTAGGCAAGCAAAAGAATGCGCGTGTGTTGCTCGGGAATGTTGTAGACGTGGATCCCGAATCGAAGCACGTACACCTGGCAGACGGGGCGGTCGTCGATTACGACTCTTTGATCGTCGCGGCCGGCTCCCAGACCACCTATTTCGGGCACAACGAGTGGCAAGACTGGGCACCAGGTCTGAAGAGCATTGAAGAAGCCACCACCATCCGCCACAAGATTCTGTACGCATTCGAAGTGGCTGAGCGCCTTTCCGATCCGGTAGAGCGCCGCGCCTGGCTGACTTTCGTCATCGTCGGCGCCGGACCTACCGGCGTGGAGATGGCCGGAGCCATTGGCGAGATCGCGCGACAAACCCTAAAGAACGACTTCCGTTCCATACATCCGGAGGAAGCGAAAATCATCCTGTTGGATGGAGCACCTCGGGTGCTCATGCCTTTCCCGGAGGACCTGGCGGGAAAAGCAGCAAACTCGCTGAGCAAACTCGGTGTCGAGGTGAAGTGCGGCGCGATGGTTCAGCACGTGGATAAAGATGGTTTGACGTTCTCATCAGACGGTAAGAACGATTCCATCGCGAGCAAAACGGTGATTTGGGCGGGCGGTATCACCGCCTCTCCGCTCGGGAAACTCCTGGCCGGTCGCACGAAAGCGGAAACAGACAAGGGGGGGAGAGTCAAAGTAAAGCCCGACCTGACGATTCCAAACTATCCGGACATTTACGTTGTGGGCGATCTGGCTTCGTCTGTGGATGAACAGGGACGACCTTTGCCCGGATTGGCCCAAGTGGCCATGCAGGGTGGAAGCTACGCGGCAAACGCGATCCTGAGAGATATCAAGGGGCGGCCGGCGCCTCCTCCGTTCCGCTACTTCGACAAAGGCTCCTTAGCGGTCGTGGGCCGGGCCGCCGCGGTCGCCAACGTATTCGGCGCGCATCTCTCGGGTCTGCTGGCGTGGCTCGTATGGGCTTTCATCCACCTGATGTATCTGATCAATTTTCAGAGTCGAATCGTCGTCTTCATCCAGTGGGCAATCCAAGACCTGACATTCAATCGCGGCGCACGGCTCATCACTGGCTCGGCGCCGACAGACTTCAACTTTGAGCATGAAGTTTCCAAACAACGGAGCACAGCAGAAGCCAAAGCCGCGCCTGTGAGTTTATCCGGAGGAAGGTAGAAGCCATGCAAATAAGCCCGACCAACATCTTTGCCCCGGCGTCCACACCCGCGGATTCGGTGTTCAGCCTGTCCATCTTCGTGATCTTGACGGTCACCGGGATATTTATTGTAGTTTGCGCTCTGTTGACCTACGCCGCCGTCAAATTCAGAATCAGGCGCAGTGACGACCACTCGGAGCCCGCGCAGGTCTACGGCAGCAACCAGGTGGAGTTGGCCTGGACCGTCATCCCGGTTCTTATTGTCATCGCCCTGTTCCTAGCATCGGCCCGCGTAATTGCGTCGGTTCAGGATGCGCCGAAGCCATCCAGCGCGTTAGAGGTGATTGTGATCGGCCACCAGTATTGGTGGGAATATCGCTACCCGAAGTTGAACATCGTCACGGCCAACGAACTCCATGTGCCAGTCAGTGACCCGGCACATCCGACTCCCACCTTCATGACGCTGCTCTCCGCGGACACCGACCACAGCTTTTGGGTGCCTCGTCTGGCGGGCAAGACCGACCTGATTCCGAATCACCCCAATAGCATGTGGATCGAACCGCACGAAACGGGGTTGTTTCTGGGGCAGTGCGCACAATACTGCGGGACGCAGCACGCCAAGATGCTGTTGCGCGTATACGTGCAACCTCGCGCGGAATTCGACCGCTGGGTTCAGGAGCAGCAACAAGTGTCGCAATCCTCAGCATCGGCCGGGGAGCGCGTCTTTCAATCTACAGCGTGCGTCAACTGCCACACGGTAGCGGGCACGCCTGCGAAGGGCCTTTTCGGTCCAGACCTGACTCACCTCATGAGCCGCGACACAATTGCGTCGGGTGCGGCTCTCAACACGCACGAAAAGCTGCGCCTGTGGATCCAGAAACCCGACGCCCTTAAGCCCGGATCGAAGATGCCGGCCATGGGATTGAGCGATCGGGACCTCGATGCAGTGACTGCCTACCTGGAGACGCTTCGCTGATGTCTACAAATACCATCCAATTAACCGAGTTCCCGGTCTCCCGACCGCTAACTCTCCGCCTCCACGAGTGGGTGACCACGGTGGATCACAAACGCCTGGGGCTGCTCTATATTCTGTTCGCCCTGGTCTTCTTGATGGCCGGTGGCATCGAGGCGACCGTCATGCGGCTGCAGCTCATCCGTCCGCACAACGATCTCGTTTCGCCCCAAGCCTTCAACCGCATGTTCACCATGCACGGCACGACCATGATCTTCTTCGTGGCCATGCCCCTGGTGTTCGGGTTCGCGAACTATCTGGTGCCGCTCATGATCGGCGCCCGCGACATGGCCTTCCCGCGCCTCAACGCTTTCAGCTTCTGGATGACTGCGCTGGGTGGTCTGTTCCTGTATTTCAGTTTCCTGGGGGGCGATGGGCTCTACGGCGGGGGAGGCGCACCTGACGTCGGCTGGTTCGCTTATGCTCCGCTGACTACGAGGACCTTCTCGGTAGGACATAGCACCGACTTCTGGACACTGTCGCTTCTCGTTTCCGGCATTGGCAGCGTCGGAACCGCAATCAATATTGTCACCACCATTCTGTGTATGCGCTGTCCGGGCATGACTCTCGGGAAAATGCCGTTGCTGGTGTGGCTGAACCTCACAATGGGAGGTTTAGTAGTTCTCGCGGTAAGTCCACTTACCGCCGCGCAGCTCATGCTGTTGGTCGATCGATATCTGGGAGGGCACTTCTTCGACGCCCAGGCCGGCGGCTCAGCCGTAATTTGGATGCACTTCTTCTGGGTCTTCGGCCACCCGGAAGTATATGTCCTTGCGATTCCTGCCTTCGCAATCGCCTCCGAGATTATTCCCGTCTTCTCGCGCAAGGCGATTTTCGGGTACCCGGTGATGGTGTTGGCGACCGTGGCGATCGGATTCATCAGTATGAGCGTCTGGGCTCACCACATGTTCACGATAGGAATGACATCCGGCGCAAACACGTTCTTCGTGCTATCCACCATGGCTATTGCGGTACCTACGGGGATCAAGATTTTCAACTGGCTGGCGACCATGTGGGGAGGCAAAATACGTTTTGCTGCTCCTATGATGTTCTGCACCGCCTTCCTCTTCCAGTTCTTAGTCGCCGGATTGACGGGAGTCACACTGGCCGCCGCGCCGTTCGATTGGCAGCTAGGGAACTCGTATTACCTGGTCGCTCACTTTCACTACGTCATCGTCGGGGCTATTCTATTCGCCATCTTCGGTGCCTTTTACTATTGGTTCCCAAAAGTGACCGGTAAAATGTACAACGAATCGATTGCCAAAATGCAGTTCTGGCTGTTTTTCATCGGCTTCCATCTGACGTTCGATTTCATGCACATTCCTGGACTGCTGGGCATGCCGCGCCGGATCTACACCTATGAGCCCGGCCGTGGTTGGGACATCTGGAACGTGATCGTCACGATCGGGGTCTTCTTCCAAGCAGCCGGTGTCCTGGTCCTGGCGGCCAATCTCCTTCTTTCTTACTTCCGCGGCAAGGCGGCAGGAAGCGATCCGTGGGATGCCTGGACCCTGGAATGGTCCACCAGTTCTCCGCCGCCCGAGTACAACTTTGCCGTCGTCCCAACCGTCCGGAGCCGCCGGCCGCTCTGGGATCTCAAGCACCCTGAAGACCCCGATTGGAGGTACGAGTAGCCATGAGTACGTGGTCTGAGACCCTTCGCGAAGATAACTTCGATTGGCGGCTTCCTTCACGAGGACGCGTAGGAATGTTCTGCCTGATTGGCGCCGAAGCCGCCATTTTCACTATCTTCGTTGTGGCATATCTGTTCTATGTCGGCAAAAGCGTTAGCGGTCCGCAGCCGAAAGATGTTCTGCATGCGCCGATTTTCTATACGATCTGTCTGCTTTCGAGCAGCTTTACGGTGCACGCTGCGGTGCGCAAACTGGCCGTCGGAAACACAGCAGCCTTTGTGCGGTTCTGGCTTCTGACCATTCTTCTTGGCGCGCTTTTCCTGTTCGGAACGGCGCGCGAGTGGGCCCAATTGATCTTTCATGACGGCCTCACGGTGAGTACGAATCTCTTCGGCACGACTTATTACTCGCTGGTGGGGCTACATGCATTCCACGTGACCATGGGCCTGCTCGCCCTGATTATGGTTGCGCTGTTTTACTTCACGGCCCGGCTGCGGCGCGAGCACACTGAGCGGCTGGAGATTCTATCGATGTATTGGCACTTCGTCGATGCGGTTTGGGTCGTAGTCTTTTTGGTCGTTTATGTCATTGGAAGGTAGAGGAGGAGCGATGAACATCCCCAATAAGATAGAAGTGCCCGCCCCGACCGCGTGGCCCATCGTCCTAGCGTTTGGATTGATGCTGGTATGCGCGGGAATGGTGACGGCGGCTTCCGTGAGCATCCTGGGAGCGGTGCTGGCCGTCTCCGGCGCCGTGGGTTGGTTCAGTCAAGTGTTGCCGGTGGAAACTCACGAGTGGGTTCCGGTGGTCCAAGAAGCCGTCGTCATTGAGACGTCCCGGAACGCGGTGGAGAGGCTTACGCCCGTCCGAACACCCCCGCGCGTATGGCTCCCGGTGGAAATCTATCCGATTTCCGCCGGCATCAAAGGCGGTCTCGCCGGCGGTGCGGCTATGGCGATACTCGCTTCGGCTTATGGGCTCTTGAGCGGCAATGGCATTTGGTATCCGATGACTCTCCTGGTTGCCGGATCGTCTCCATCAATGGCGATGGAGACTGCCAGGCAGATGGGAACGTTTCATCTCCAGACCTTCCTGCTCGCTGTTCCCCTTCACCTGCTTATATCGATGATGGTTGGGCTGCTCTATGGCGCCATGCTTCCGATGACTCCACGGCGGCCCGTCCTGTTGGGCGGTCTCTTGGCTCCGCTGATGTGGTCCGGTCTCATTTATGGCGTCCTCACCTTCATCAACCCGGTCATGAACCAGCGCATCGACTGGTTGTGGTTTGTTCTTTCCCAGATTGGATTTGGAATTGTAGCGGGGATCGTGGTTGCGGTTCAGGAGCGAATCCCGACACGACAGAACGTACCGCTGGCAGTTCGCATGGGTATAGAAGCTCCGGGCTTCGTACCGGAACACCAGCAGGAGGATGTGACGCGATGAAGTACGTCGCCTTCAGTCTCGCAGCCGTGCTAGGGTTTACCTCGTGCGGAACGCCGGCGCCGCATGCCGCAGAAGCACCCGTGATTCGTCCCAACGAAGTCGCCGACTTCCGCCTCCTCTACGGTCAAAACTGCTCGGGATGTCACGGGACCGATGGCCAAGGTGGGTTGAGCGTGTCGCTGGGCGACCCCGTGTACCTCGCGATCGCTGACGACCCCACCATCCGCCGGATCACGGCCGAAGGTGTGCCTCGGACCGCCATGCCCGCTTTCGCCCAGGCATCCGGCGGCCTGTTGACGGAGGCTCAGATTGACATCCTCGTCCGTGGAATCCGAGCTCGTTGGGCGATACCCGACGCCTTCGACAAGGACAAGCCTCCGGCTTATGCAGCGCCACAGGCAGGCGACGCCGCCCGCGGCCACAACGTATTCACAGCCTCATGTTCTTCGTGCCACGGCCCGGACGGTCGCAGCGGACGGGCAATCGCCGAGGGTTCATACCTCGAACTGGTCAGCGATCAGCATCTGCGCACGGTGGTGATCACCGGCATGCCGCACTTGGGTATGCCTGACTGGCGTAATCACGGCAAGACGCTGTCCGATGCCGACGTTACCGACGTCGTCGCCTGGCTGGTGGCACAGCGTATGCCTTTATCGGCTCGATTGAGTCATCCAGGAGGTTCCAAATGAGTGTTCCCGACGGGCTTTCCAGACGCCAGATGTTGCTGAAGACCTCGCTGCTGTTCAACGGTATCGTGGGGGTGGTCCTTGGCATACCAATCGTGCGGTATCTTTTTTCTCCCGTCACTCGCGGGCAAAAGGCCGGCTATGAGAGCTGGATTTCGCTTGGCCCGCTCGATCAGTTTCCGGCCGGCGAAACGCGCCTGGCAACGTATCGCAACCCGGTCGCACAAGGCTCGGACGGGGAAACGGCCGACATTCCCTGCTGGGTGCGCCACACCGACGGCGAGAAGTTCCAGGTGTTCGCCATCAATTGCGCGCACCTGGGCTGCCCGGTGCGCTGGTTCCCGCAGTCGGGCCTCTTCATGTGTCCCTGCCACGGCGGTGCCTACTATGCGGACGGCGCGCGCGCTTCCGGCCCGCCTGAGCGCGGCTTGTTCGAATACCCGTTCAAGATTATCGACGGGAAACTGCAAATCCAGGCGGGCGAAATTCCCACGCCCGGCCCTTCCGCCCGGCTCTATAACATTGCTCCCAGCACCGGGAGGCCGTCATGCGCTTGATATCTAAAATTGGAAACTGGTTCGACCAACGGCTTCAGCTCGGCGCGCCGATCCGCGAGACGATGGAGCATCCAATACCGCGCAATACCGCAAGTTGGGCTTATGTCTTTGGCAGCGCCGCAATGACCGCTTTTGGGCTGCAGCTAGTTACGGGAATCCTTCTCGCGCTGATTTATGTGCCCTCTGCCGGCGAGGCCTGGAACAGCTTGCAAATTCTGAACCATCAGGTAAGCCTGGGATGGTTTATTCGTGCGCTGCACGGTTGGGGCTCAAACTTCATGCTGGCCATCGTGCTGATTCATATGATTCAGGTGTTCCTCTTCGGGGCCTACAAATTCCCCAGAGAGCTGACTTGGATTCTCGGCATTTTCCTGCTGCTGATGACGCTCGGCATGGCCTTCACTGGGCAGGTGCTGCGATTCGACCAGGACTCGTACTGGGGCCTGGGAATCGGAGCCTCGATTTGCAGCCGGGTGCCGGTGTTAGGGCCACCGCTGGTGAAGCTCATGTTGGGAGGGCCGATTATTGGCGGCGCAACGCTCTCTCGCTTCTTCGCGCTGCACGTCTTTGTGATTCCTGGTTCGCTGATGCTGTTCGTGGGATTGCACGTGCTGCTGGTGCTCAAGCTCGGCATCAATGAGTGGCCTATGCCGGGCCGCCTGGTTCGCCGAGCCGACTATCTGGAGAAGTACCACGACATGACCCGAACGGATGGGGTGCCATTCATGCCCTACGGCGTCTGGAAGGACGCCGCTTTCTCCGGACTGATTTTACTCTGTATTGTCGCCTGTGCGCTCTATTTCGGGCCCTTCGGCCCGAGCGGACAACCTGACCCCCGGGTCATACAGACGGCGCCGCGCCCGGATTTCTTCTTCCTGTGGCTGTACGCGCTGCTGTCGTTGCTTCCGCCGGCACTCGAAACTCCAGTGCTGCTGATCGGTCCGGTGATCGCGTTGATCGCTCTATTGGGTCTCCCGTTTTTTTCGGGCGAAGGCGAGAAGAGTTGGAAGCGGCGCCCGATAGCGGTTCTGACGATCCTGTTGGTGGCCGTGGCTCTGGGCACGTTCACTAATCTGGCAAGCCATGCGCCCTGGAGTCCGGTCATGGATGCGGGGACCGGAGTCCCGATACCGTCCAAGTTTCTGAGCGGGCGGACACCGCTACAGGTCCAGGGAGCGCTGGTCTTTCAATCGAAGCAATGCCACAATTGCCACGCGTTCGGAGAGAAAGGCGGTAAGCGTGGGCCGGCTCTCGACGAAGTAGCAGTCCGGCTGACGAGCGACCAACTCGTTCGCCAGGTGCTGCAAGGCGGCGGCAATATGCCGGCGTATGGAAAGAACCTAAATCCCGCGGAAACATCTGCGCTGGTGGCATTTCTCGAGACGCTACATCCCGCGAACCAGGCTCCCGCCGGGGACGCGTCGAGAACCGTTGGAGTGCAGTGAAGCGGAAAGCATAGACAGTCGGGCTTTCGACACGAAGTTGCAGGCCACGACACACGAGAGTTGCGACCGTTGATGTCTGCATTCGGCAATCCTTGTTGTTTCCGTGTATCTGAGGTAGTGAGTCGTTTGGAATCGCAGTTGCCAATTCAGTGTTTCAAGGATCTACGCAGGAGGAAAGCATGGCTGACTCACAAACCGTTTCCATTACAGAGAGACCGCGCTGGACGCAAAACCTGAGGAGGTTGGTTGTCCCGGTCCTGATTCTGCTCATGGCCGGGGGGATCTTGCTCTTAACCGCTGGCAACTGGAACACTTGGGCCAGCGATCGACCCTCCCAGAAAACAGACGACGCCTACGTACGAGCGGACCTCACGCCGTTGAGCACCAAGGTCGCGGGCCTGGTGGCGACGGTAGCGGTCTCCGACTACCAGCCGGTGAAGGCTGGAGAGCTGCTAGTCCAGTTGCGAGATGACGACTTTCGCGCCCAAGTCCAGCAGGCGGAGGCTGCAGTGAGCGCCGGGGAAGCTGCCCTTGTGAACAACCAGCGGCAGAAGGAATTGCAAGATGCTCGGATTGGGCAGGCTGGAGACGGTATTGGCGCAGCGCAAGCCGACATCGCCGCGGCAGAGGCCGGCATCGAGGCTGCGGAATCCGTAATCGTCAATTCCAAAAGCGCGATCGAGGGAACCAAGGCGGACGTCCAGCGGACTACCTTGGAGCGCCGCCGGCAGGAGGCCCTGATCGCGGCGGAGGCCGCAACGCGCCAGAAACTAGAGCAGGTGGTGGCGGACGAAGAACGCTTTCGTGCGCAACTTGCCAGCCGTAACGCTGACCTGAGCACCGCCACGGCGCAATTGGCGAGCCGGCGAGCCGATCTGGCGCGCGCACACGCTCGGCTCGATAGCACGAAGTCCGAACTCGAAGCCCAAAAACGTCAGCGTGCCGTTCTCGATTCGCAGGAACTCCTCCTTCGCGCGGATCTCCAGGCAAAGAAAGCCTCCCTCGCACTGGCGCACACAAATTTGGGTTATACGCGAATCGTGGCTCCCGAAAACGGAATCGTCAGCGAACGCAAGGTGCACCCAGGACAACTCGTGAGTCCGGGCACGCAGGTAATTTCGCTCGTTCAGACCGGCGTTTGGGTAGAAGCCAACTACAAAGAAACGCAGCTCCGACGCATTCGCGCGGGCTCCCCCGCCGAAATTCGGGTGGACGCACTTCCCGGGATGGTGCTGCGAGGAAAAGTCGATCAACTCTCTCCCGCCAGTGGTTCCCAGTTCGCCTTGCTTCCGCCGGATAATGCAACCGGCAACTTCACCAAAGTTGTCCAGCGAGTACCCGTTAAGATTGTGCTGGATCCCGGTCAGGCAGGCGCCGAGCGATTGCGGCCTGGTTTGTCAGTAGTCGCAACCATCCGTACCGACGGCCCTGGGGAGTGACGGAGATGACCGCTTCTGTGGCCCTGGCCGCGCCTCCAGGACAATCCGTTCGGCCGCAACCGGCTACCAATCCGTGGCTTGGAATCCTTGGGGTCTTCCTCGGTGCGGGAATAGCCACCTTGAACTCGCGCTTGATCAGTGTCGGCCTGCCGGATCTGCGCGGCGCCCTAGGCTTGGGTTTCGACGAGGCATCCTGGATTCCAACTGCGCTCAACATGGCGACGATGTTCAGCGGCGTGTTCGTCTGTTTTCTGAGCGTGTTGTTCGGACCGCGGAGGATTCTGCTCCGCAGCGCGGCAATCTTCACAGTTGTATCCGCGCTGCTGCCGTTCGTGCCGCATTACTGGGGAATGCTGGCTCTGGTGGTGATCGCCGGTCTCACGGCAGGCACGTTCTACTCCCTTACCATGACCTTCGTTCTGACGGCCCTTCCCAAGCGGCTGATCATCTTCGGAATAGCAGCATATGCGGCCGACATAGTCTTCGTCAGCAACATCGCATCGATACTCGAAGGTTGGTATATGGAGTATCTGTCCTGGCACTGGATATTCTGGACTGCCGCGGCCGTGACGCCGCTGATGATGATCTGTATCTATTTCGGAATTCCGCAACGGCCCGTGGGAGAGCCGAAGCCAAGCTGGCACGGGTTCGCATACTTTAGTTGTGGCGTTGCCCTTCTTTACGGGGTACTGGATCAAGGGGAGCGGCTGGACTGGCTGAACTCCGGCGTGATAGTCGCGATGCTTGCTGCAGGAGTCTTCCTCCTGGCCGCGGCATGGGGAAGACGGATGATTCAGCCGAATCCAACACTGAACCTCGCATTCCTATGGAGACGCAACACGATCATCCTCGCTTTATCGATTTTTGTGTTCAAGTTCACGCACTTGGCCACGGTTGTGCTCATCCCTTCGTTTCTGGGTGCCGTGCAACGGTATCGGCCCCTGCAGACCGGCCACGCACTGGCCTGGGTGGCCGTGCCGATGTTCGTTGTCGTTTGGGTTGTTGCCTTGCTGGTGGTCCAGACGAACTCGCGACTGACTCTCGCCTTTGGTCTGACGGCGGCCGCGGTAGCCGGCTGGGCCTGTGCCCATCTGGACCCTTCATGGGCGGGGACCAGCTTCCAGGCAGTCGAGCTCCTATTGGTGTGCGGGTTCGCCTGCAGCTACATCGGATTGGTTAGCAGCATCGTTTTGGAGGCGCTCGAAGCGGGCGTCTTGGCCAGCGCCAGCAATGCGGCCACGTTCTCCGGCCTCATGCACTTCATCCGCATTTTCGGAGGTCAGGTCGGAGTAGCTGTCATGACGCGTGTGGTTGCCGTGCGGGAGCAGTTTCATTCCAACTTGCTCGGGCTCCACGTCCAGATGGGCACTTGGCTTACAGACGAACGGCTGCGGATGCTCACGGGAGGACTGACCCCTGGTTCCACTGGCCCGGAGCAGGCACGATATCGCGGGATAGGGATCCTGGCGCAACAAGTGCGGGCACAGGCCTACACGTTGGCGATATCCGATGGGTTCATCCTGGTTGGCTGGATCGTAGTCGCATATCTATTACTGATGTTGTGGCTGCGGCCGGCCAGGTTCAGCTACAAGGACTTGAGGGCAATGAAATGAAGTTCACGAATTCGGTTCGGATCCCGGCAATTGGTGTTCTCCTGGCAGCCCATCTGGGTGCCGCGGATGTGGTGCGGCTGACGCTCACAGATGCCGTGCACCTGGCAATCGGCCAGAATCGCGCGCTGAAAATCGCTCGCCTGAAGGTAGCCGAGAACGAGCAGAAGAAGGCCGGCGAGCATTCCGCGTATTTTCCGAACATCACCAATCAATCGAACCTTCTCCACGTTACGGATCTGCAGAATATCGTCATACCGTCTGGAGCACTCGGGGCGGCGGCCGGATCGCTCATCCCATCCCAAAATGTAGGTCTCCCGCAGGGCCAAAAGACCTTCTATACCAGCGGCACACAGATCACCCAGCCTCTCACCCAATTGATTCGCGTCCGCGCGGCCAACCGGGTTGCCGCCGCCGAGACCGCCGTCTCCCGCGCCGATCTGAAGACCGCCGAAAACCAGATCGCGCTTCAAGTGCACTCGCTCTACTACGGGATCCTGATCGCCCAGTTGCAGAAGAAAGCGGCGGAACAGCAGGCCGCGTTTGCGGGCGAGAGCCTGCGCGAGAGCGAAGAAGACGTGCGCAATGGCAGTGCGCTGAAGGTTGCGGCGATACAGGGCCGCGCAGGACTCCTCGAAAGCGAACAGTCCGTGCTGACCGCGGAGCTTCAGCTATCCGATTTGACAACGGAACTGAACGACCTACTCGGGGTACCGCTCGATACCCAGCTACAACTCGATCCGTCCGTCCCCACCGCTTTCGATGAACGCCCGCTCGAAGAGTACGTGCACACCGCATGGTCCCAGAACCCGGAAATTCTGGCAGCAGAGGAAACCATCCGCAAAGCGGAGGCCGGTGTAGCAGCTGCGAAGACGGCCTACATTCCGGAGATAACCGCCTATGCGCGCCACAGCTATCAGGATGGCGTCCCCTTCCTGGTCCGAAACTTCGGCACGTTCGGCGTCAATCTCGATTGGAACGTGTTTGACTTCGGCAAACGGCGGGCCGCTGTGCGCGAGCGCGAGGCGCAACTGGCGCAAGCTCAGGAGAACCTGCACAGGCTGAAGGAGTCTGTCGCGGTTGCGATCGAGCGAAGTCATAACAAGGTTGCGCGGACCAAACATCTGGTCCAGGTAGCAACTGAGGTGGTAACACTGCGACAGGAAGGTGATCGGCTGGCACAGAACCAATTGACTCAGGGAGTAGTGTTAGTGTCCGAGCGGCGGCAAGCCACGGCGGCGACATTTAAAGCTCAGGCTGATTATCTTCAGGCGACCTTGGGATATTTACTCGCCTGGGCCGAACTCGAGCAGCAAGTCGGTCGCACCCCCGGATTCTGACGCGGGCTGCTTTCTCGGTGCACCCCATTGCGGTGCAGCACTTCAATTTGAAACCCTTGGTGCCCCGTAGGATTCGGTGGAACGGTCGAAATTCTAACGCCATGTCCCCGTCCCCGGCCCTTTTCGAAAGGAGTGAACCTGCGACGTCAATTAGCCAGCGCCTTCCGGCCGCATACACGGCTCGCGACCACCCCTCCAAAACAGGAGTGTAGCGCCGCCCGGCTTAGTGTCGCGAGCTCGACACCTCTTCTGGCTGTCAGATGGACCTGCGCTCAACCACTACAACGTTTTGGGGCTTTCCGGTCGTGGCGTTCTCCGTGCACTACAGGCGGGTGAGATCAGAATGCGCCACGACAATAAACTCCCTTTCGCTCAAGAGTCCTACGATGAGGCGATCGACGCAATCTTAGAAGACAGCTTTCCGGCAAGCGACCCGCCTTCCTGGACACTGGGAGCCGCTGCTGGCGGACCGCTTCGCCCAGACCGAGTTGATAACGACAACTAAGAGGAACCGCAATGGCCACAGCAATCAAAGACAAGCCACTCACAGAAACGAAACAACCGAAACCGCTGCCGGCGGTGAATAGTGACTTCTATAACCTCACGGAGACGCTAACCGCCGAGGAACTCGCAACCGTGAAAGAGGTCCGCACCTTCATGGAATCCAAGGTCGCGCCGATCATCAACCAGTACTGGGCCGACGATGCTTTTCCCTTCGAGTTGGTCCCCGCTTTTAAGGAGCTCAACATCGGTGGGCTCGGCCTTGAGGGCTATGGATGCCGGGGCGGAAGTCAAAAGTTGTTTGGCTTCGTCGCGATGGAAATTGCGCGCATCGACCCGTCGGTCTGTACGTTCTTTGGTGTGCACAACGGTCTCGCGATGGGCTCAATCTACCTCGACGGATCGGAAGAGCAAAAGCAGAAGTGGCTGCCGCAGATGGCGCTCTTTGAAAAGATCGGATGCTTCGGCTTGACCGAACCGCTGGTCGGCTCGGGGGCGGGCGGCGGCCTCATGACGACCGCCAAACGCGAGGGCGACACCTGGATACTCAACGGCGAGAAGAGGTGGATTGGCAACTCCACATGGTGCGACCTGTCCATCATCTGGGCGCGCGACTTGGCGGACAACCAGGTAAAGGGCTTTATCGTCGAGAACAAGACGACGCCGGGCTTCAGCGTCGAGAAGATTGAGCATAAGATTGCGCTCAAGGTTGTGCAGAACGGTCAGATCACCCTGAAGGACTGCCGCGTGCCGGAAGGGAATCGTCTTCAGGCGGGCAATTCATTCCGCGACACGGCCCGCGTGCTCCGCATGACGCGCTACCTGGTGGGCTGGATGGCGACGGGATGCCAGATGGGCGCCTACGAAAACGCACTGGCGTACGCCCAGCAGCGAGTGCAATTCGGAAAGCCGATCGGTTCGTTTCAACTGATCCAGGACCTTCTCGCCAAAATGCTGGCAAATATCACGGCTTGCCAGTGTCTGCTGCTTCGCCTGGCGCAGATGGACGATGAAGGCAAGCTGCAGGACCAACACGCGGCGCTCTCAAAAGCATTCTGCACGGCCAGAACCCGTGAGACGGTTGCGTGGGCGCGCGAGCTGTTTGGCGGAAACGGAATCGTGGTCGACTACAACGTCGCACGTTTCTTCGCAGACGCCGAAGCTCTCTACTCCTACGAAGGCACATTCCAGATGCAGAACCTGATCGTGGGTAAAGCAATCACGGGCTTCAGCGCCTTTGTATAACGTCGACCTTCCATAAAGGAGATGTCGGATGAGTCCATCAGTAGCTCAGACACTCGAAAACGTTTTGTACGAAAAGAAGGGCGCCATCGCCTACGTCACTGTTAATTGTCCCAAGGTTCTCAACGCCCTGAGTCGCCGAACTTGGGAGGACTTACGAACGGCCTTTGAAGAGGCCAGGGATGACGCCGAGGTGCACGGCGCAATTCTCACCGGGGCGGGCGAGAAGGCCTTTATCGCGGGAGCGGACATCAATGAACTCGCCCATATCACCGCAGTGGACGCGGAGCGATCCAGCAGCTTTGGGCAAGCGGTCCTGAATCTCATCGAGAATCTCGGCAAGCCGGTGATCGCTGCCATCAACGGCTTCGCGCTGGGCGGTGGGTGTGAAACTGCGATGGCTTGCACGATCAGAATCGCCGCCGAGAACGCCAAGTTCGGCCAGCCCGAGGTGAAACTGGGCCTGCTACCCGGTGGTGGCGGGACGCAGCGCTTGCCCAGGCTGGTCGGGAAAGGGCGCGCCCTTCAGCTCATTCTCTCCGCGGAGACGATCAATGCAGCCGAAGCGCTTCGCATCGGCCTCGTCAATGAAGTTGTTCCGGCCGCGGATCTCTTGCCCCGTGCCGAAGCAATCCTGAAACAGATTCTCGCCAACGCGCCGATCGCCGTGAAGTACTCGCTCGAGGCTGTCAACAGGGGTTCGGAGACAAGCCAGGATGAGGGGCTCTCGCTCGAAGCATCTTTCTTCGGAATCTGTGCCGCCACTGAAGACAAGCGGGAAGGAACGTCGGCATTCCTGGAGAAGCGCGCGGCGCAATTCCAGGGGCGGTGAAGTGCGGTTTGCAAGGAGACAACGATGACAACTGAAAACATCTTTTCCGGGTTGAAGGTCGTCGACCTGGCAAGTTTTATCGCCGGGCCGGGCGCTGCGGTGATCTTGTCCGATTTTGGTGCTGACGTAGTCAAGGTGGAGCCCCCCGCGGGTGAGGCATGGCGAAACGGGTACAAGATTCCTCCCCAACCGCGATCCCACGACAACTATCCCTGGCACCTGAACAATCGCAACAAGCGGGGACTCTCGCTCGATCTGAAATCTCCGCAGGCCGCGGAGATTCTGGAACGGCTGGTCAAGTGGGCGGACGTGCTCATCGTCAACACGCCGCATCCGGCCCGCAAGCGCCTGAAACTCGAGTACGACGACGTTGTGCAGTGGAATCCGCGGCTGATTTATGCGGACCTCACTGGTTACGGCGAAAAAGGGCCGGACGCCGACCTTCCAGGCTTCGATATCACGGCATATTGGGCCAGATCCGGTCTGCTGTCCCTGACCCGCGATGCCGGTGCTCCACCCACTCTCCCGCCATCGGGAAGCGGGGATCACGCCACGGCGGTTACCTTGTTTTCGGCGATCGTCACGGCTCTCTACCGGCGCGAGCGGACCGGAAAGGGATCGTACGTCACAACGTCGCTTCTCGCGGCGGGAGTCTGGGCCTGCGGCGTCTTCGTTCAGGCAGCGCTTTGCGATGCATCATTCTTCCCTCTACACGATCGGCTGAAGCCGCCGAACGCAACGCTCAACGTATATCGGGCGTCGGATGACATCTGGTTCCTGATCGTCCTCACACCGGACAAGTGGCCGGCTCTCGCGAATGGAATTGGCCGCCCGGATCTGGTGGAGGATGCGCGATTCGCCAATCCAGCAAAACAAATGGCGAATTCGGCTGATCTCACGGCCATTCTGGACGAAACCTTCGCCGCCCAACCGATGACGCACTGGCGGGATATCTTCGACAAAGCTCACCTTACATTCGGGGTCGTGCGGGCGCCTAGCGAAGTCGTCAAAGATCCACAACTGCGGGAGAACGACATCGTCGTCCCGATCGAGGGCGTTGGAGGGAATCTGCAGTTCACAGTCAGCAGTCCCATGCAGGTGCACGATGTCGCTAAAGTGCCAGCAAAGCGCGCGCCGGAAATCGGAGAGCACAACGAGGAGATTCTCACAGAACTGGGCTTCGACACCAAGACAATCGAAGCCTTGCAGTTGAGCGGCGCCCTCGGAAAGGCAGCAGAAAAGTTGGTGGTGAGTTAAATGCCCGCCACCGCACAACGGGGAACCATGACGAAAGGCGCACAACGCGACACAATTCGACCAATTGCCTCCACTCGAATGCCGACCAGACGGGGAGTCTTTCAGATCGTGGCATATGAACGCTCTACCCCGGGCGCGGCTGGGTTGGCCGAAACCGCCCTCGTCATGATTATGGGAGATGTCACGCACGGCGCTCCTCTGCTGCGCATCCATTCCCAGTGCCTCACCAGCGAGGCGTTTGGCTCGCTTCGTTGCGATTGCAGCGAACAGCTAGAGATCGCCATGCAAGCGATTGCTGAGGACGGACGCGGCCTGGTGATCTATGAGCACCAGGAAGGGCGCGGCATCGGGCTGATGGCGAAATTGCAGGCATACTCGCTGCAGGACGCCGGTCTCGATACAGTGGAAGCCAACGAGGCGCTCGGACTGCCGGCGGATTGCAGAACGTTCCACTTGCCGGCCGCAATCCTGCGTGACCTCGGCATCAGCAGAGTTCGACTTCTTTCGAATAATCCCCACAAGTCCCGCGCCCTGCTGGACGTCGGTATCGAGGTGGTTGCTCAGATCCCTTGCGAAGCGGCGCCGAACCCGCATTCGCTGGCCTACCTGCGCGCCAAGAAGGAAAAGATGGGACACACCCTGACTCTCGGACCATGCAAAACCACCGGGTGTGTACCTGAAGACGAATTCCCCCTCACCAGTATCGAGACTGCTATTGACGAGCTGAGAGCCGGGCGCATGATCGTGGTGGTGGACGATGAAGATCGGGAGAACGAAGGCGACCTGACGATGGCGGCGGAACTAGCCACTCCGGATGCCATCAATTTTATGGCGAGGCATGGTAGGGGACTGATCTGCCTGGCCATGACCGGCGAGAGACTCGACGAATTGGAGCTGGCCCCGATGGCGCCGAACAACACGGCGTCCGGCGGCACGGCATTCACGGTGTCGATTGATGTGAAGGGTAACGGCGTTACAACTGGCATCTCCGCTCATGATCGGGCGCAAACCATCAGGGCTGCCGTCGATGCCGACAGCTCTCCGGAAGATTTCGGCAGGCCGGGACACATCTTCCCCCTTCGCGCTCGCGATGGCGGCGTCTTGGAACGGCGGGGTCAGACAGAGGCGGCGGTCGATCTCGCTCGTCTCGCCGGCTTGTATACGGCAGGAGTGATCTGCGAGATCGTCAACGATGACGGCACCATGGCGCGACTCCCGGACCTCATCCGCTTCTGCCAGAGGCACGGCCTCGCCATGGTCACGGTCGCAGACCTCGCGCGTTATCGATTGGAAGCGGACGACGACGTGCTGGCGCTGCTCGGCTCGATGGTGTGCGTGTAGTTCTGAAACAAAACGCAATAACGAAAGGAAGACAAGGATGAGTGTTGTTCAAACAGTTGAATCAGGCCGAAATCTGGCCGGCAATATCGCTGTGGGCCGCTTGTTCGTTCTCGATCTCAGCGGCGGCCGCATATTCTCCACCAATCCGGACGGCTCGGGCAAGAAAATCGTAGTCGAGGGTGGCCACCTTCCCGATGGCATCGTCGTGGATTCGGATGCCGGGCACATTTACTGGACCAACATGGGCGTTCCCACTCTGGACGACGGTTCCATCGAGCGCGCCGATCTCGACGGGCAGAATCGCACCACCATTGTTCCGGTGGGCGTCACGCACACGCCCAAACAGATCCATCTGGATAAGGAGAACGGCAAACTTTACTGGTCGGACCGCGAAGGGATGCGGGTAATGCGTTCGAATCTCGATGGTTCCAATATCGAGACCCTCGTGCAGACCGGGGCAGGCGACACGGATCGTCGCGACGCGACCAGGTGGTGCGTCGGAATCACCGTGGATCCCAAACGCAGGAAGATCTACTGGACCCAAAAAGGACCGGACAATGCGGGACTCGGCCGCATCTGCCGCGCGAATATCGAAATTCCCGAGGGTGAAACCCCGACCAGCCGGAGCGATATCGAAGTATGGTTCGACCACTTGCCGGAGCCAATCGATCTCGAACTCGACCTAACCAATCGAATGATGTACTGGACGGATCGTGGAGATCCGCCACTCGGCAACACGGTTAATCGCGCGTCCGTGGATGACAAGCCGGAGGCCCCGGAGATTGTCTTCACTCATTTGATGGAAGGGATCGGTATCGCGCTGGATGTGCCAGGCGATCGGATGTTCATGACCGATTTCGCCGGCTCAATTTATTCCGCCCGCCTCGACGGATCGGACAAACAAACATTGCTCTACGCTCAGGGCAATCTTACCGGCATTGCCTACGTTGAACTAACCCAAAAGGAGAAATAAACGATGTCCCATAACAAACCGATTCACCGAATCGCCATCGTCGGAACTGGAGTCATCGGCGCGAGCTGGGCGGCGCAGTATCTGGCTCGCGGGTTCGACGTTGTGGCAACCGATCCCGCCCCCGGTGCGGAAGCGAACCTGCGAAAGTATGTGGACGAGGCTTGGAAACCACTCACTGCCATCGGTCTTACGCCCGGCGCCACAAAGGACCATCTGGAATTCACGTCCGACATGAGAGAAGCATTGTCGGGTGCCGACCTCGTCCAGGAAAATGGCCCCGAGCGTCCAGACTTCAAGATCAAGTTATTCGCGGATATGGATGACGCCACTCCGCCGGATTCACTGATCGCATCCAGTTCGTCCGGGATCACGATGAGCGTGATGCAATCTGCGTGCAAGCGCCCAGAACGCTGCGTCGTTGGCCATCCCTTTAATCCCCCGCACATCATTCCGTTAGTCGAAGTGGTGGGGGGAACCAAAACGTCGCCGGAAGCCATTCAACAGGCGATGTCGTTCTACGCCTCGATCGGGAAGAAGCCAATCCTGCTCCACAAGGAACTTCCAGGCCATGTCGGCAACAGGCTGCAGGCGGCCCTGTATCGGGAGATCATGTATCTCATCCAGGATGGCGTGCTGAGCGTCGCGGATGCGGACGCTGCGGTGAGTTGGGGGCCGGGCCTCCGCTGGGGAGCGATGGGACCCAGCCTGCAGTGGCATCTGGGCGGCGGTGCGGGCGGTATCAAGCACTTCATGGAACACCTGATGGATCCGCTCGCCGGAATGATGAAGTCCCTGAAGGAACCGACGATCACGCCGGAGCTTAAGGGAACGATCGTCCAAGAAGTCCTGCAAGAAGCGGGCGGCCGGTCCGTTGAGGAACTCGCGGATGCGGAAAACGAGGTCTTGGTGGGGCTCCTCCACCTGCGGTCAAAGGCAGACAGGGGCGCTTCTCTGCAGCCTGCGTCAGAGGCGGCGTCGGTTCTCACGGCCTGACATTCTGGGCGGCCACTGGCCGCTCTCACAAGTGGGGACAACGTCCGATGATCCATACTTACTCTTTGAGCCGAGCGGCGCGATATTACGGCGACCGGCCCGCGCTTGCATCAAACGGCAAGCGTTACACTTTTCGGGAGCTTCACGCTCGCGTTGCAGGCATTGCCGCATCGCTCACAAGCCTCGGCTTTAAAGCCGGAGACCGATTGGCCTTCCTCCTCCCGAATGAACCCGATTACATCGAGCTGGTGTATGCCTGCGCCTGGCTCGGTGTAATCGCCGTTCCATTAAACACGCGGCTGTCCGCCGCCGAAATCGACCACGTGCTAGCCGACGCAACACCACGAGGCCTTATCCGGCATTCTTCGATGCCGGTCCCCACCGCGAAGCTCTCCTGGGAGCTGGTTCTCGATGAGAAGCCATTCGACATCCGGTGCGATTCTTACCCTGACGCGATTCATGACCCCGAAGCGATTCTGGCTCTCATCTACACGAGCGGCACGATGGGACGCGCCAAAGGCGCAGTCCTGACTCACTCTCAAATTCTGGCGAATATGCATCACATGAACTACTGGATGCGGCACGCTGAAGGTGTCGCGTATCTCCACGCGGCGCCCATGTTCCACATCGCGGATTTTCCGGTGATGTTTGCTGCGCCGGCCTTTGGCGCTTGCCAGGTTACCATCCCTAAGTTCAGCCCGAAGGAGTTTTGCGAAACCGTGGAGCGCGAGCGGGTCAGCCGGACCATTCTCGTGCCGACCATGATCAATATGCTGACGCAATTTCCCGAGCTCAAGAATTACGATTTATCCAGCCTGGAGGAGCTTGGGTACGGCGGATCTCCGATGGCACCCGAACACATCCACCGTATCCGGGAGATGTTGCCGAAAGTACGCCTCCTTCAATTTTACGGATTGAGCGAAACGGGTTGCCTCACAGGCCTGCGGGACGAGGAGCACACGGAAACCAGACTCATGTCTTGTGGGAGGACCTGTCCCGGCGTCGACCTGCGGGTGGTGGATGAGTCGTGGAAGGAAGTGGAAACCGGGACCCCCGGCGAACTGGTCGCTCGCGGCGCCAATATCATGCCCGGCTATTGGAACAATCCCGGTGAAACAGCGCAGGTGTTACAGGACGGAGCATTTCGCACGGGAGACGTTGGCTATCGCGATGCCGACGGCTATTTCTATATCATGGACCGTCTCAAGGACATGATTGTCACAGGCGGCGAGAACGTTTATTCCGGAGAGGTCGAAGCGGTCATTTACACACATCCCGCGGTTCGCGAAACAGCAGTCTTTGGAATACCGGATCCAAAGTGGGGCGAACTGGTGATGGCCTGTATTGTGTTGAAGCCGGGACAGAAGCTGAGTGCGGATGACTTGATCGCTCATTGCGGGCGATCGCTGGCCCATTACAAAATTCCACGCCGCGTCGAGTTCTGGGATACGGAGCTCCCGAAAAGCGGCTCCGGCAAGGTTCTAAAGCGGGTTCTACGCGAGCGCTTTTGGGCTAATCAGCTGCGTGCTGTGAATTGACGAAGTTCGAATCTCCCTCGCGCGCAACAACGCCTCGGGGACGGAGGATAACTATGATTTGGAATCTCGATCTCGCGTGGATTACACGGAATCCAAGGTCCGTTGCAAATGGCGTCGCGGGTGTCCAAGGCACGTATGCTGCTTTGTCTTGCCTCGCCGGTAGCGGTAGCGCTATTGGTAGCGTTTCTCTCGGGCCTACCCAGGCCGGCACACGCCCAGTACTAGGTCCAATTGGCAGGAGTGCTGCCCCGAGCCTTCTATTGGCAACCCTGGGTGTCGCCACATTATTTATGGTCCTGGCGTCGCCGCTCGCCCACCTTGATCATCACCTCTTGACCGCACACATGGTGCAGCACCTGCTGCTCATGATCATGGCCGCCCCGTTAATTCTGCTCGGGGCGCGCCGGATCGTGCATTCCAGGCGAATGAAAATCATTTCCGCGCATCCCATCTTTTGCTGGCTGGCAGGCACCGTTACAGTGGTCGCATGGCATGTTCCCTCTATTTTTGAGTTGGCGCTGCGATCACATTTCTTGCACGAGTTCGAGCAAGTCAGCTTTTTCATCGCGGGACTTCTGTTTTGGTGGCCCGTCATCCTCCCCGCATCGGGCGCAGTGACAGGCTGGTCGGTTCCCCTCTATCTGTTTTTTGCCACTCTGCCATGCGATGCTCTTTCCGCATTCTTGGTTTTCTGTGGACACGTGGTCTACCCGCCGTACTTGTGCGTCGTCGGGCATTCCCGCCTGTCCCCGCTCGAAGATCAATCGCTGGCCGGGGCGCTGATGTGGGTCACCGTTACGTTCGCCTACTTGATCCCGGCGCTCGCCGTCACAGCTAAGCTCCTGTCGGGCGGACGAGAACGCGACGCCCGGGTCGAGTCTGATTATTCCAGTCCTGATCTCGATATTGGCGCCGCTACGCGTCCGGCAGTATGGGCGAGGCTACGCGCAGCGATTCCCGATTTGTGGACCCTTACCAAGCCGGAAGTCAATTTTCTAATCATCATTGCGGCTGGCGCGGGCTTCTATCTGGGTTGTCCAACTAATCTGCCGGCGTTCCCCTTCGAGCGGCTGTTGAACGCATTGTTCGGTACGCTGCTGGTTGCAAGCGGTACGGGCGCTCTAAATCAATACCTGGAATACCGTTTCGATGCGCGAATGCGGCGCACCTGCAGACGCCCCGTTGCTTCCGGTAGGCTGCGGCCGGCGGCCGCTCTGTGGTTCGGAATATCGCTGGCTGCAATCGGTGGTGTTTACCTGCTGATCACTGTCAACGCACTAGCGAGCGCGATTGCCCTTCTGACGCTGGCCAGTTATCTGTTGGTCTACACCCCTCTGAAACGTAAAACTCCGCTCTGTACTTTGGTGGGAGCGCTTCCGGGCGCGGCGCCGCCGCTGATCGGCTGGGCCGCGGCGTCAGGCTCCCTCAGCGGCCAGGCTTGGATCCTATACTTCCTGTTGTTTCTGTGGCAATTCCCGCATTTTATGGCGATTGCATGGATGTATCGCGAGGATTACGCTCGAGCCGGCTATCTGATATTCCCCGCCGAGGGCGAGGACAGTTTCCTGAATTGGCAAACACTGGGCCCATCATGTGCCCTGTTTTGGGTCGGCATCGCCGCCGTGGCAGCGAACCACGGAAGCATCTACCAGTACGGCGGCGCGGTCCTGTTAGGGGCAGTCCTTCTCTACTATGCCCGCCACCAGGTTCTCGACCGCTCGAAAGCTGCGGCGCGCCAACTGTTGAAAGTGTCCATTTTCTACCTGCCGTTACAGTTTCTGATTCTGGTGCTTGGAAAGGCTTAATTTTGCGGCACCCTGACGCGGGTCCGGCGTGAGGCTTGATTTTGGACGAAACACTCCAATTCGTCGCGAGGCATGGCTACTGGCTGTTGGTGGTTGCAGTGCTGGGCAGGCAGGCATGTCTGCCAGTACCCACCAATCTGCTCCTGGTGGCGGCCGGAGCGCTGGCCCGCCAAGGAAGCCTCAGTTTGGCCGGTGTCCTGGGCGTCTCCGTTTTGACATTCCTGCTTGCCGACCTGGCGTGGTACGCCGCTGGTCAACGCACAGGCGATAGAATCTTGCACTTCGTCTGCGGTTTATCGAGCGGCCCGGAGTTATGCGTCTGCAGAGCACGTACCACCTTCGACAGGCACGGCCTAAAGACCTTGCTATTCTCCAAATTTGTGATGGGGCTGGATGCTTTGGCCGCTCCGCTCACGGGCAGCTCGGACCGCCCCGGCGCGATTCCTGGTGTTCGACGGAGTTGGGGCGACACTCTGGACCAGCGCCTACACCGCCCTGGGTTACATCTTTAGCAGCCAGCTCGATCGTGTCGCGATCCACATGACTCGAATCGGATTCGCTACCACCGCTATAGTCGCGGCGGTATTTGTCTTCAATCTGGCCCGGAGATTCGCGCAATGGAAGCACTTCTACCGTGCGTTCAAACTTACAAGGATCACGCCGGAGGAACTTCGAACAAAGCTGGACAGGGGCGAGGACATTCTAGTCATCGATCTTCAAGGCCGAAGGGGTCAAAACGGCAGTGTCATGGCCATTCCCGGCGCTGTTCGCATTGACCCCCACAGGCTCGAGCAATACGGCCACGCCGAGCTGTCTCCCTCGCGGGAGGTCGTCCTTTATTGCGCTTCACCGGGTGAGTTCACCAGCGCCAGGGTCGCGCTCGCCCTGCGGCGGAGAGGCGTGGAGCACGTACGACCACTAGCCGGTGGCCTGCTGGCGTGGCGGGATCGTGGCTTTCCTGTCACGGCGAGCGTGCGGGTTGCGATTCCACTTCACCAGCATGAAGTAGAGGCTCGCGCATAGAGAATAGATCGACGTGCACGCGGCGCGCTCCAACGATGGCGACCGTCAGGCCGTCCGAACCTCCCATGTCTCTCCATTTGACGGCAAACACCGCCCAATGTCCCACCGTGATCTGGCCCGTTTAGAATCCGCACTTTCCTAACCTCCTCTCGATCATGACGAGACTCCGTCATCGGCGTATCAAGACCCGACACTGAGTAGCTTTGCCGGTTCGCCGTGCCGGCACAATTCCTATAACTGGCCCGGGTCCGGCTCAACCCGTCGAAATGCCCACCGCGCTGAGTAGATAGATGGCGTTCGCAAAGATGTCCAACTGCCAGTCATGTGAGGAGAACGAGGACAGGGCGCGATGGTACCCCGAATGCCTATACCTATTGCGGAGTCGGAAATACCGAACTCGCCCTTGAGGAGGCAGATCGAAAATGACAGCAGATACCTTCGAGGCCTTACTGCTCCCTAACCTGCAGTCAGTGCGACGGTTTGTGCAAATGCGCCTGAGGTCTCCAGACCACGCAGACGACATTCTACAGCAGACCCTATTGCGAGCATTCGTCCACCGCGACCAGTTGCGTGTGAGTTCGAAATTCAAGAGCTGGCTCTTTTCAATCGCAATGAACGAGGTCCGCGTGTCCTTTCGGACCGCACGAACTTCCCTCTCGCTGGCTGAATTACCGAACACGGCCTTGCGCGATTCCGGGCCGTCACCACTCGCAAGAATCGAGAACCTGGAGAGAGCGGAATGGTTGCAAACCGGCATTGCAAGGCTCTCCAAACGGGATAGAGAGGTCATTCGCCTACGCGACTTGGATGAACTGAACATTGCGCAAACAGCGGCGGCGTCCAAGAGTTCAGTGGCCGCGACGAAATCCACTCATTTTCGTGCTCGGAAACGTCTGGCGAGCGCTCTGACCCGCGTTTGCGGCGCCCGGACAATCGAAGGGTATGAAGGACCCGGCGATTTCCAAAATTCGCGAGTTGGCCAATGACGGCGGAACCCAGCGAGGTTCACCACCTCGCCTGTCTGGAGGTGCGCGGCGGGAATTCTCACGCGACTTATGCGGCGGAACTGCCGGGCCTGGCAGCCTGGGTTTCGTGCACCCCTCTGTACCCGTCGCAGCGCGGTGGAGACCTGTATTACTTCTCCTCGTGCAGCCACGGTTCGACTGCTCGAGTGGTAATTGCCGACGTCTCCGGCCATGGTGAAAAGGTCAGCGCCGCGGCCTTTCGGTTAAGGTATGCCTTGCGCCAACACATCGATCTCTGGGATCAGTCCCTGTTGATACAGGATCTGAACGAGACCTTCCTCCGTAACGATGGGGGCGCCAGGTTCGCTACCGCGTTCTTTGCCAACTTTGCGTCCCATTCGGGGCGTCTCCTGTTTACGAACGCGGGCCACCTGCCGCCGCTGTGGCATCGTGCTGCTACGAAGGAGTGGGCCTTCTTGCATGATTCGTCGCCACCCAGCACGAAGTTCGAGGATCTGCCCCTGGGGCTGATCGCGGGGACCGGGTATCACCAGGCCGCAGTCGATTTGGAGCCGGGCGATCTGCTAGTTCTTTATACCGACGGCATTAATGAAGCCGAAAATGAAGCAGGCGAGCAGCTCGGATTAAGTGGGCTGCTATCCATTGCCCAGGGCTTGCCGACAAGTTCGGCGGCGGCCACAGGCGAGGAACTGGTAGCAGCGGTTTCACGCTTTCGCGGAAGCGTGCCAGCCAAGGATGACGCCACCGTAGTGACTCTCCTGCGTGAAAGTGCGTCCTAACATGTCTCCCGGATCGATTGGACCGCTCGTACAATTTATGCTGCCTAGCGACGCTCGATATCTGCCGGTGGTCCGCGGCGCCATCAGCGCCCTGACCGCCGCAATCGGGTGGGATGATTCCGACTGCCGGGCGATCACTCTGGCACTGGATGAGGCCGTTGCGAACGTCATCAGGCACGGCTATCACAACCGCCCTGACGGTGTGATTGAGCTGCGATGCCGCGGAAACACGGACGGATTGGAGGTCACCATGTTGGACCACGGCGATGCCCCGGACAGCGCGAGAATCTGCGCCAGAGAGGTCGGTAGCGATCAAGTGGGCGGCCTCGGCACTCACATCATCCGGGACGTGATGGATTCGGTTGCCTATCATTCGAGTGAATCGGGAAACCTCTTCGTCGCTTCCAAACACCTGCGGAGGAAAACATGACCATTTCGACTCGTGAGGTAGGCCGCGCCAAGATCGTCGAGGTCGATGGCGACGTGGACCTGGGTAGCTCCGGGGATCTGCGCCGAACCCTGTTCGCCCTCCTGCCCCAGACATCCATCCTGGTGCTCAACCTGGGAGGCATCCGCTACATCGACAGCTCCGGCATCGCGACTCTGATCGAGGTGTTGAACGATTCCAGGCGCCTGAACAATGAGTTCGTGCTCTTCGGGCTAAGTCCCGCGATCGAAGAGGTCTTTCGGCTCACGCACGTCAACCGCATCTTTCGGACTGTTCGAACCGAGCAGGAAGCCGTAGGAACCGCCTGATGTGGATAGCGGCCATTGGCGAAACCGCCGAGACACAAGTAGGGTACGTCGGTGGGCTGGCTCTCCTGCTCGGCAGATCGCTGCGTGCGCTAATCCTCTCGCCATTGAAGCGCGGCCGCATGTTCCAGCGGGCCATCCACCAGGGCATGGCCGCGGGCGTGACCGCCATTCCCATCGTTTCGTTGATTACGTTCTTCGTCGGAGTCATCGTCGCTCTACAGGGCGCTTACGAACTGCAACGGCTCGGCGCGATGGGGATGATCCCCACCGTGGTGGCCATCTCCATTACCCGCGAACTGGGCCCCCTTATTACCGCGGTCGTCGTGATTGGGAGATCGGGCTCCGCATTCGCTGCTGAGCTGGGAACCATGCGAGTGACGGAAGAGTTGGATGCGCTGGAAACCATGGCTCTCGATCCGGTAGCGTTTCTGGTGGCGCCGAAGCTCCTGGCGATGGCCGTGATGATGCCTTGCCTCACCGTCTGGGCGGACCTCATGGGCGTGCTGGGCGGCAGCCTGTTTGGCGTGGTTGGCGGCGGATTTTCGTTCGGGGGATACCTGATCGCAACGTCCGAGGCGCTGCTGTTCCGCGATCTGAGCAGCGGCTGCATCAAGAGCCTGGTGTTCGGGATGGTAATCACAGCAGTGGGCTGCCACGAGGGTTTCTCACCCGGCGCTGGGGCGGAAGCAGTCGGCCGCTCGACCACTCGCGCGGTGGTGCTCTCCCTCATGTTCCTGGTGCTGAGCGACCTTCTCTTCACCATCCTGTTCTACGTCGCTCGGGGGGTCAGGTAGACGATCATGCCTGACACTCACCCACCCGTCATTTCGGTAGACGACCTCCATGTCCAACTCGGCGACCGCGAGATTCTCCACGGCCTCACCTTCGACGTCGGCGAACGCGAGACCCTGGTGGTAGTCGGCGGTTCCGGCTCCGGGAAGAGTACGCTGCTGCGAACCCTGGTGGGGCTCCAGAAGCCGTCTTCTGGACGAGTGCACATCAAAGGAACGGACATCACCACCGCGCCCACGCCGGTGATGGATGGCATTCGCAAGAGAATCGGTCTGGCCTTTCAGGGCGGTGCGTTGATCGGCTCGCTATCCGTGGGCGAAAACATTGCGCTCCCCCTGCGCGAACATACCACGCTCGCGGCCAGCACCATCGAAGTGATGGTCCGCATCAAACTGGAGCAGGTAGGGCTGAGCGGGTTCGAGCATTACAGTCCTGCGCAGTTGAGCGGAGGCATGCAGAAGCGCGCGGCGTTTGCGCGAGCCCTGGCCCTCGATCCCGACATTCTCTTCTTCGATGAACCCTCCGCGGGCCTCGACCCGATCACCGCGGCCGGCATCGACGATCTGATTCTGAGCCTCAAGAAGGCATACGCGCTGAGCATGGTGGTGGTGACCCACGAGCTGGCGAGCGCCTTCCTGATCGCCGATCGCATGATTCTGATCGATCGCGGCAGTATCGCCGCCATGGGAACGGTCGAGGAAGCAAAGCACAGCCGGCATCCGCGGGTCCGTCAGTTCCTGGACCGCGTTGCCGACACCACACACGACGACGAGGTGGACCACCTTCGAATGTTCACGGAAGGAATCAGGTGATGACGATGAACGCGAATCGCGAGCGAACCCTGGTGGGACTGTTTGTTCTCATCGCGGGCGGCCTGTTGTTCGGAACCTTGCTGGCTCTGTCCGGTGGGCTGGCCAGCGCTACCGTTCCCCACGAGACTTACTTTAAGTTTGCCGGAGGAGTTCAGCCAGGCGCGCCAGTCCGCTTCGGGGGACTGGCCGTGGGCAAAGTGACCCAGGTTCGCGTGGATCCCGGGAATTCCAACCGCATCGAGATCCGCATCGCAGTGGAGAAAGCTGCACCCATCAAGGTCGATAGCGTGGCAACCATCACCACATTGGGTCCGCTGACCGACAATTACATCGAGATCTCCACAGGTAGCCAGGGCTCAGCGCCGGCGCCGCCAGGGTCGACCATCCAATCGACTGAGCCATTCGGCATGCCTCAGTTCAGCGAGGCCGCCCAGAAGATGGTGCCGGACGTGCAAAGTGCGCTGCAGAAGCTCAATCAGAACCTCGACTGTCTGCAGATCGCCCTCACCCGCGCCGGCGACCTGCTCAACGATCGCAACCGGGCGAACATTGCCAATTCGCTGACTGGCATTGCGCAAACCGTTGCGGAGGCGAGACCCAGAGTGACAGCTTCGCTCGATAACCTCAGCGGTCTGCTGTCCGACGCCCGTCCCAAAGTCTCCGTCAGCCTGACGAACGTCGAGCAGCTTACGGCGAAACTCGGGCCAGTGCTGGACGACCTCAAGAGTACAACGGCGCGCGCCAACGAAACTCTGGCGCACGTCGATTCCACGCTCCTGGAGAACCGGCCGGACATTCGGGCTTCCGTGACCGGCCTACGGGAGACCGTGGCGAAGTCCTCGACGCTGCTCGATCAATTGAATCAGACGCTGGACCAGAACACGGACAACATCGATGGTCTGCTGGAAAACATCCGCCTCACTGCCGACAATCTTCGCGTCCTGACCGAAACCGTGGCTCGCTCCCCTGCGAGCCTGATCCGCGGTGTAAAGGTGGCCGACCGCCAGCCGGGCGACATCAAGAAATAGACGCGTGCAAAGGAGAGAATGATGCGTTTCACGATTTCAATAGGCCTGATCGCAGCCTGGAGCCTTCTCAATTCCGGCTGCGTCGATTCCAGAGCGATTCACTACTACACCATCGCCACTCCGTCGGCGCCCGCGACTCAGAATGCTCCGGGCGGGCCGATCGTGTTGGTGGGCAACATTTCCATTCCCCCGGAACTGGCGGACGGCCGAATTCGCTATCGAGTGGGAACGAATGAGGTAGGCGCGTACCAGTTCCATCGCTGGGTCGAGCGTCCGGAGGCAATGATCCGGACGTCGCTGGTGCAAGCGCTACGAACATCCGGCAAGTACCGAGCCGTGCTGGAATCCACCAGCTCGACGCCCGGCGATTACGTGTTGCGCGGAAGACTCTTCGAGTTCGACGAAGTCGATCACGACACCATTCAGACGACGATCTCGTTGCGGGTGGATCTGCAAGATTTGAAGACCCGGCGCATCGTCTGGGACGATGTCTTTCAGCGCGATGAACCGGTCGGCAACAGGAACATCAGCGAGGTTGTCCAGTCTCTGGATCGCAATCTCCGGGCGGTGGCGAATGAGACCGCGGCGGGACTCGACAAGTTCCTGGCGGGACTTCATTGAGTGCAGTCCATGCCGGCGGAGGCGACTGTCCCAACTCAACCGGTAAGCCTTTGGGCTGGCCCGCGTGGACACAGCGGCTCAAAACAGAAGCTTAAGGGCCAGTTGCGCCGAGCGCGGTCCGCCGATTTGATACAGCGGATTGAGGCCGCCAGTCTGTCCGCCGCTTCCCAGTGAGGCTCCCAACATCTGCGTCGATTGCCCGAATAATGGAGAGGTGAGATAGTTTGTAGGCGGGCCGAAATTGGGGTGGTTGAAGATGTTGAATAGATCCGCCCGCGCCTGAAGAGAAAGCCGCTCCCGGAGCTTGAACTGCCTCCGCAGCGTCAAATCGACCTGCGTAGCGCCGAATCCGCGCAGGGCATTGCGTCCCAGATTTCCTTGCACCGCGCCGGTGGGCACGCTGAATGCCGCTTTGTTGATTCTCTTTTCGCCGGCTACGTTCGGGTCGGCAATCCAGAGTGGGACTCCAGAAACCAGGTCTGGACGCGCTATGCTGTGGGAGCTCGACAAGATGGCGGTATTAAAGGTGTCCTTCCCTGTGACCACATTCACGGGCGGCCCGGTTCGAGCGTAGACGATCGAATCCATGGACCAGTTCCCAAATATCGCCTTCCACCTTCCGCTGCGCGGTGCCGGAGCGTTGAAGGAAATAGCTGCGGAGAACGTCTGCCGGATGTCGTAGTCGGACGAACTGCGCTCCGAAGCCGAATGCCCGGACGGCACGTTCAAGTAATAGGCGTCGGAGGAAGCATCGTCGATGGCATGCGCCCAGGTGTAAGAGAGCAGTGTTTGGAGACCGTGCGCTGGGCGCCGACGGAACTGGGCTTGCAGTGCCTGATAGCCGGAGTCCGCGTCATTCCTCATCAAGTCAAACTCGCCGGTGAACTCGAGATTCGGGGCGAATAAAATGTCCTGCCGCATGAGCTTCCGGGCCGCTGAACCGAGGTAGGTCACCGTGAGAACATTGGTCTTTCCCAACGTCCTTTCCACCGCTGCGTTCCACTCATAAGTTCTGGGGAGGACGTGATTTGGGTCTACCACCGCAAGGTACGCAACAGGCGGGGTCGTCGTCAAGGGAGGCGCCACGGCGTTGGCGGCGCTCAATGGGAATGAGGTGTTGAGAATGATCTTTTGCTGAGCAAATGGGAATGCGCCCATCCCGTCCGCCACAGCAGAGTATCCAAGATCGTAAAAGATGCCGGCTCCGGCCCTCATGACCAGATTCGGAAGCGGTTGCCAGGCTACTCCGAGGCGCGGAGCGAAATCGTCCTTTTGGGGATGCCACAAAGGCGTACCCGGCGGGGCAAGTGTCATGGTTGCGAAATTACTCACCTGCGTGACGGTAAACGGAAGAGTCCCGTTGGGCGATGAAGGGGCTGCATTGTACTCCCACCGCAGGCCATACGTGATGGTCATTGTGCGCGTGGCCTTCCATGTGTCCTGACCGAACAGGCTCCAGTTGGAGAAGAGTAGTTGCACATCGGCCGTCCTCGCAACGATGGATGCCTGAGGCACCATGTTGGCCAGAACATTTGTCAAAGAAACGAAGACATATTGCACCTGAAAGGGCGCTAGACCAGCGTCTGGGCTCAAACGCCGATAATCCAACCCGAACTTCACCTGGTGTGCGCCAACATCGAACGAAAGGTTGTCAGTTATGTTGGTCTGGCGCTGCACGTTGTCCCCCACCTTGCCGGCCAGGAATCGAATTCCGTAAGGAGCGGAGTCGGCGACAAATACAAACCCGGAGTTCTGTGGAGACGCACCGGAGGGATATAGAACTGAGTCCGGAGGGGGTACCGCTCCCCCGAAATTATCGAGCGTAAGGAAGCTTTTTGCGCGGCTCCGGCTGTAGTTGAGCCGGAACTCATTGGTCAATCGATGGGTAAGCGCCAGAGTGCTTCCAATTGTCAGACTCTGGGTCCGGTACTCTATGTCCTCAATGGTGTTGTAGGCATAAGCCGCCGGGGCACGCTGGTCAAGGCTCGATGGAGAGTCGTTGTATCTTCCGAAAATGGTCACCCGTTGTGATGGCAGATAATCGATCCGAATGCCTGAAGAATTCAGCGTGGACGGATCGGAATAGCCGGCCGAAAATGCGGCCGTTCCGTTGCCGAGGTCGGGGCCGTTCGGTTTCGGGAACGCGTTGAGCAGCGGCTGGACGACAGTCGGCGCAATCTGGCGCGAGGCTAGCGACGGCACGTACGTATTCGCAACATGAGGCTGGCGCACTCGCAAGCCCTCGTAAGAGCCGAAGAAGAACAGCTTATCTTTCTTTATCGGCCCGCCCAGCACTCCGCCGAAATCGTTCTGCCGCAGCTCCGGCCTCGCCAGAGCGTTGCGGCTGGCGAACCAATCGTTGGCATCCAGTTTGTCGTTACGGAAATACTCGAACGCAGCGCCGTGAAACGTGTTCGTACCGGACTTGGTGACCACCGATATTTGGGCGCCCGGAGTACGTCCATATTCCGGCGCAAAGGTCGAAGTCTGAATCCGGAACTCTTCGAGCGCATCGAGCGACACCAGGTTGCTGGTTCCTCCAAACGCGCTGGTTGCCGGAAGCTGGCCGGCCCCGCCCTGACCAAATAAGGACCCACTCCCGGCCGTTCCCAGATTCGCGCTCACTCCATCCAGCAGGAAGTAATTAGCATCCGGCCGCTGGCCATTCACGCTGAATTGGCCTTGCTCCTGAGAATTGGATGGCGCCAACACCACTCCCGGCGTCAGATCGATAAGCGAGCTGAAGCTCCGCCCATTCAGGGGCATGTTTTCCACGAACCGGTTGCCGATCACGGTACTCACCGATGCGTCGGAGGTGTTGAGTAGCGGCGCGCTTCCCTGCACCGTGACCTTTTCTGTGTTGCCACCGATGGTCAGCGCGAAATCCAGTCGTGCACGCTGGTCCACTTCGAGGACGACACCATTCTGACGGACGGTTTGAAAGCCTTTTGCTTCTACCGTAATGTTGTAAGGTCCCGGCCGCAACGCCGGGACGCTGTACTCACCTTGCTGGTTCGAGGAGACTGCGCGAGTGGCGCCGGTGTTTGCGCTTTCCACGTTGATTCGCGCGCTTGGAACCGCTAGGCCGGAAGGGTCGCTGATCAGGCCGGAGAGTTCGGCGTTCTGGGCGAGCAAGGGCATCAGAGCAAAGAAAAACAGAATTATGCGCTGAGAGACGCGGATAAGCACGGATATGGACTTTGCTCCGGCTCGGCGTTCATCTGCGTATATCCTCGGCCAAATGCTTGCCATAGTGGGCTTGTTCTTCCGAAGATACGTCAAAACAGGCGCTGGCGTATACCCTCGAAAGTGGAACGGAAAATTACCTGAAAGAACCGGAACCCGATTCATCGGACACGACTTGGGTACGAGATAATTGTGCATACGTGGAGCGAGCGGACGGAAAGCGAAGTATACAGGCTAAAGCCTGCGCCACCTTGATCCTGCTGGCGTGCTGCCCTTGCGCTTCAGCTTTAAACCCGTCCTTCGACATCAATCAATACGGGCACCACGCTTGGACGCTCCGCGAAGGCTTTTTCAACGGCATCATCAACGCAATTGCTCAGACGCCCGACGGTTATCTCTGGCTCGGCACCGATTTCGGATTGTTGCGCTTCGATGGCGTCCGACCCACCCCATTTCTGTTGCCAGCCGGGAAACATCTCCCAAGCGAACGAATTCTCAGCCTGCTCGCCGCGCGAGATGGGCGTCTTTGGATTGGCACGCGCGCGGGACTTGCCAGTTGGAAGGACGGCAAGCTGACCGCCTACCCGGAGTTCTCTGGACAAGGCGTTGCCGCGCTCCTTGAGGATCGTGACGGAACGGTGTGGGCCAGCGCGTGGGCTACGTCCGAGAGAAGACTCTGCGCGATTCGGAGCGGTGGAGTCCGGTGCTATGGAGAGGACGGACGTTTCGGCGGCGGAGTGTACTCATTATATGAGGATCGCCGAGGTAATCTTTGGGCGGGAGGGTTGACTGGGCTGTGGCGATGGAACCCTGGCCCTCCGAAGCATTATGCGATGCCAGATCCCGAAATCCGCGATCTGATCGAAGACGAAAACGGCGCTCTCTTGATCGCGTTGCGCAGTGGAATGAAACGGTTCGTTGACGGGGCAGCCGAGGCGTATCCGCTTCCAGCCGCCGGGCGTTTCAAACCTACGCGTCTACTCCGGGATCGCAATGGCGGTCTGTGGATTGGAACTCAGGACCGGGGTCTCGTGCATGTGCATCAGGGGAAGACCGATCTGTTTGCCCAGCCTGATGGTCTCTCAGGCGACCAGGTCATCAGCCTATTTGAAGACCGTGAAGGCAATGTTTGGGTCGCCACTAGTAATGGCCTCGACCGCTTTCGCGACTTAGCCGTCCTGAGGATTTCCGTCAAACAGGGTTTATCTAATGCCAACGTCTTGTCCGTCCTGGCGGCCACGGACGGCAGCACCTGGCTTGGAACATTTGATGGCTTGAACAAAAGGAATGACGGTGAGACTACGATCTACCGCAAGGGAAACAGTGGATTGCCGGATGATGCGGTCGGGTCCCTCTTTCAGGACGAGCACGGGCAAATTTGGGCAGCTACACCGCGTGGACTCGCCCACTTTGAGAACGGCCGGTTTATTCCCGTTAGCGACGTTGCCGCCGTGCATACCATCGCCGAAGACAGTGCTGGAAATGTCTGGATCAGCGACCAGAATCAGGGTCTTTCACGTTTGCATGGAGGGAGCGTGGTCGAACGGATTCCCTGGGCCAAGCAGGGACGGAAGGACTTCGCTTATGCCCTAGTGCCCGACCCTGTGCAGGGTGGCCTGTGGCTTGGATTTTATG
>Ga0210402_10000082_pt1 | contig 101578 bp, 101 predicted proteins | sample IncBWC7MmetaG_FD_161055 | JGI IMG/M metagenome (GOLD analysis project Ga0210402, IMG submission 161055) | Forest soil microbial communities from Barre Woods Harvard Forest LTER site, Petersham, Massachusetts, United States - Inc-BW-C-7-M | ecosystem: Environmental > Terrestrial > Soil >...
GTCGATGTCGGTTATGAGGACCGATGCGCCTTCGCGCGCCAGCGTCTCCGAGCAGGCTTCACCAATGCCGGAGGCGCCGCCAGTGACGATGGCCGCCTTGCCCGAAACTTGACCCATGTTGATGTCCTCTTAGGTAACCTCTGTCATCCTGAGCGAAGCGAAGGATCTCATGGCGTGCCGACAAGCACACCGCTCGCAATCGCCATGGGGTCCTCTTCGCTACGCTCAGGACGACAAGAACTAGCGGCCCTTGAAGTTGCCGACGCGCTTCTCGGCGTAGGACTTCACGCCCTCCTTGAAGTCCTCGGTCTTGCGCGTCCAGTCCTGCTCGGTGAGCTCGCGCTCGGTCGCTTCCTCGGCGCCATCGGCGAAGCCGCGACGCATGGTCTCGCGCGTCGACAGGAGCGCGAGCGGCGCCGATTCGGCGATCTCTTTGGCGAGATCCATCGCGCCCTTGCGCACGTCGGCCAGCGGCACCAGCACGTCGGCCAGGCCCCAGGCGACGGCTTGCTCGCCGCCGATGCGCCGGCCGGTATAGAACAACAGGTTGGCGCGCTGCTGGCCGATCAGGCGCGGCAGGGTGTAGGTGAGCGAGAAGCCGGGATGAAAGCCCAGCCGCGTGAAGTTGGCGGCGAAGCGGCCTTCGGCGCAGGTGACGCGGAAGTCGGTCATCACCGCGAGGCCCAGCCCGCCGCCGATCGCCGGGCCCTGGATCGCGCCCACGCTGGGCTTCCTGGCGCGGAACAGGCGGGTCGCCTCCTTGTAGAGATGCTTGCCGCTTTCGGCCGCGCCGGTCTGCGGCCGGTTGGCGAAGTCGGCGCCGGCGCAGAACGACTTGCCCTGGGCACACAGCACGTAGGCGCGGATGTTGCCGTCGCGGTCGAACGCCTCGAAGGCATCGGCGATCTGGTTGATCAGCGAATTGTCGAAGAAATTGTGCGGCGGCCGCTGGATCTCGACGATGCCGACATGACCCTCGCTGCTGACGCCGATATCCTTGTAGGTGGCGCTCATGAATTTCCCCCACGGGCTATAAGTGAGCGGTGATACTGCCCCGCCACCGGGGCATCCGTCGAGTTGGGAGGATGTAAAATGCCGCAAAGCGAACGCCACGCGCTGGTCGTGGGCGGAGGTACCATGGGCGTAGGTATCATCGCCATGTTCCTGGCCCATGGCTGGAAGACCGATGTGGTGTCGCGCTCGGCTTCGACGCGCGACGGCCTGCCCGAGGCCTGCGGCCGCGCGCTCGCCGCCATGGGCAAGCCTGCCGATACGTCAGGCCTTGCGACCTATGCCACGTTGCCGGAAGCGACATGGTCCAAGATCGACGTCGTGGTGGAGACCGTCACCGAGGACCTGGCGCTGAAGCAGAAGCTGTTCGCCGAGATGGAAGGCCTCGCCCTGCCTGGTGCTGCGATCACCTCCAACTCCTCGAGCTTCCCGATCAGCGAGATCGCCAAAGGCCTGAAGAGCCAGGGCCGCATGCTGGGCCTGCACTTCTTCATGCCGGCGCACCTGATCCCGCTGGTCGAGGTCGTACGCTCCGTCCACTCCGACGTGAAGCAGGCTGAACGGCTGGGCGAGATCATGTCGTCGCTCGGCAAGCGGCCGGTGCAGGTCAAGAAGGACGTGATCGGCTTTTTGGGCAACCGCATCCAGGGCGCGCTGATGCGCGAGGCCTTGTGGCTGATCGAGCAGGGCGTCGCCTCGCCGGAGGATATCGACGCCACGGTGCGGCTCTCCTTCGGCTTCCGCTATGCCGCGGCCGGCCCGATCGTGCAGAAGGAGCATTCGGGCTGGGACACGACCTGCGCGGTGGCCAAGATCATCTGGCCCGATCTCAGCAACGCCAAAGGCCCGCCGCCCGTCCTGCAGCGCAACGTCGACGAAGGCCGCATCGGCTTCAAGACCAAGCGCGGCTTCTTCGAGTGGAACGACGAGTCCATCGCAAAAGAGCGCGCCCGTTACGAGCGCGCTCTTCGCAAATGTCTGGAAATCTTCCGCGAGGAAGGGATTCTTTAGGCCGCGCCCTCAGGTAGCGCGGCCACGACCGCCGCCGCCGAAGCGGCGACCACCGCCATTGCCGCGCGGTCCACCGAACGGCGGCCGGTCACCCTGCGGACGAGGCGTATACGGACGCTTGGCATGCGGACGCGCGCTGTAGGGACGATCGCCTTCCGGACGATCACCTTGGGGACGATCGCCGCCTTGCGGGCGATCGCGATAATCACCGCGCGGCCACTGATGTTCGGCCTGTGCGGGCGGACGCTCGCCGCGCGAGCGATCACCGAACGAGCGATGGCGGCCGGGGCCGCCGCCGGGACGACCGGCGCCGCCGCCGGGACGTCCGGGGCGGTAGCGTTGATCGCGCTGGCTCTCGTCGTTCGCCTCGCGCTCGGCCCGCGGACGCATCGGCGGGGCGGCCGGCATGTCCTCGTTGGCCGGCGTCGAAATGACGGCGATGCGCTGGTTGGTCAGGCGCTCGATGCTCTTGAGCTGGCCGCGCTCGCTGCTGTCGCAGAACGACAGGGCGACGCCCGAGGCGCCGGCGCGCGCGGTGCGGCCGATGCGATGGACGTAGCTCTCGGCGTCGGCCGGCAGCTCGTAGTTGATGACATGGGTCACGCCCACGACGTCGATGCCGCGCGAGGCGAGATCGGTGGCGACCAGCACGCGGGCCTTGCCGCGGCTGAAATTGTCGAGCGCCTTCTGCCGCGCGTTCTGCGACTTGTTGCCGTGAATCGCCTCGGAGCGGACGCCACGGTCCTCGAGCGCCTCGGCAACCCGGTTGGCGCCGCGCTTGGTGCGGGTGAAGACGATGACCCGCTCGAGCGTCTCGTCGGACAGCAAGTGGCTGAGCAGCGCCCGCTTGGTGGCGGAGTTCACGAAGTAGACTCGCTGATCGACCTTCTCGACGGTGCGGCCCTGCGGCGCGATCTCGACCCGCTCGGGGTTCTTCAGGATCTCCGACGCGAGCTTGGCGACGTCGCCCGGCATGGTGGCGGAGAACAGCAGCGTCTGGCGCTGCTTGGAGACGGAGCCGACGATGCGGCGCACGTCCTTGATGAAGCCCATGTCGAACATGCGGTCGGCCTCGTCGATGACGAGGAACGTCACATGCGCCAACTTCACGTTGCCGCGCTCGATCAGGTCGAGCAGACGGCCTGGCGTGGCGACCAGGATGTCGACGCCGCGCGCCAGGGTCTCGATCTGGCGGCCATAGCCCAGGCCACCGACGACGGTGCAGAGGCGCAGCCCGAGGCCACGGCCGTAGGTGTCGAAGCTGCGCGAGATCTGGACCGCAAGCTCGCGGGTCGGCGCCAGCACGAGGCAACGCGGGTGCTTGGGCTGCGGGCGCTCGCGGAAGCCCGAGAGGTGCTGCAGCACGGGCAACGCGAAGGCCGCGGTCTTGCCGGTGCCGGTCTGGGCAATGCCCAGCACGTCGCGACCCTGCAGGAGCGCCGGAATGGTGCGCGCCTGGATGGGCGTGGGCACGATGTACTGGGCGGCTTCGAGGGCACGCAGCAACGGCTCGGCCAGGCCGAGATCCGCAAACGAAACATTACTCACTGGAAATAAAGTCCTTTGGCCGCCGGCCGTGCCTGTCGGGCACGCGTATGTAGGGCGGCTTTTGGCCCGTTCCCGCGCGCGGCTGGGACGGCTCTTGTTTTGGGGATTGTCTCGGGATGAGGCGCCATCGAATGAGAGGCGCGTCGCGCGATCGCGAGAAATCTTTGTCAGCCCGCAAGGCAGCGGGCTGGCGCGTATATGATGGTGCAGCGCAGCGAAGTCAAGTGACCGAATTGCGGCGGTTTGCCGTCTTGGGCTTGGTGCGCCGATGGATCGGGCCACCCGGGACGAGCCAGCCGGCTTTCTTGCGGACCGCTGGACTGGAATCCTGCCGCATCGCTTTCAGGAGCGCGGCCTCGACGTCGGGATTGGTGTGAACCCATCGTCCCACCAGGCCGATGGCGTGCGCACGAACGTGAGCATCGGGATCGCTGGCCAGCAGGGCCATTGCGCGCGGCAGAACGGCCGCTTCCTCGGGGCGACAATCACCTTCCTTGCAGCGATCGCAGGACAGCGTGTGCAGCGTCGACACCCGAATACGATAATCGGGATCGTCGAGCATGGAGACCAGATCGCCCAGAACCTCGGGCTCGAGAAAACGGTCGAGATACTGGCAGCACCAGTAGCGCACATCGGCGTTGGCATGGCGAAGCCCACACCGGATCGCCGGCAATGCGTCGGGGCCGGCGTTCAAGAGCTGGCGATAGGCAGCCTTCGCGCGATGCGGGATCGCGAGTTCGGCCAGCAGCGAGTCGTAGGAACCGCTCGCTGCCGTCATCGCGCTCCTAGTGGCGCTTCCTGCGGATGAGCTTGCCCGGCAGGTTGCCGGTCGGCTCGTTGTCGCGCAGCAGCACCTGGCCGTTGACGATGGTGGCCTGCATGCCATCGCACTTCTGCTTCAGCCGCTTGGCGCCGGCCGGCAGGTCGCACACCACCTCGGGCATGCGCGGGGCGATCGTGTCGGCATCGAACACCACGATGTCGGCCGCCATGCCCTCGCGCAGCAGGCCGCGATCGTGGAAGCCGAACTGGGTGGCAGTGTCGCAGGTGATCATCTTCACCGCTTCCTCGAGCGTGAAGGCCTGCTTCTCGCGCACCCAGTGGCTGAGCAGGTGGGTTTGCAGCGAGGAGTCCATGATCTGCGAGACATGGGCGCCGGAATCCGAGAAGGTCACGACCGAGCGCGGATGCTTCATCAGCTCCAGAGCCTCGGCCTGGTCCTCGTTGGCGATCGGCTGGATCATGAAGAACTTCATGTCGCGCTCAAGCGCCATGTCGATCATCAGGTCGACAGGATGCGTGTTCTTCTGTCGCGCCAGGTCGGCCATGGTCTTGTGCGGGCCCTTCATGTCGCTCAGCGCATAGATGCGGTCCCACTCCGGCGGCCGCGCTTCCGCGCCGCGCACCTCCGGACCTTCGTACGGACGCGAGGCGATCTCGACCAGCTTGCGCCGCTTGTCGGCGTCGAGCAGCCACTGCTTCTGCTCGGCAAGCGGCAGCTTGCGCATGTCGCGCCACATGTCCCACTTGTCGAACGGCAGCTGGGTCTCGAAGGAGAGCAGCACGTTCAGCGCCCGGCTGTGCACCTGGGCGAACATGCGGCCGCCTTGCCGGGCGGTGCGCTCCATGATGTCGAACGTGGTGCGCCAGTGACCCGGGACGGCGCGCCGGTTGAACAGGCCGAAGGTGATCGGCCGGCCGCTCTCGATGGCGAGCTTGCCGAGGTCCTCGTAGTACCGCCTCGCCTTCTCTGCATCACCGCGCGGCTCGCCCGCGACCTCGACCATGCCCGCACCCATGGCCTTGACCAGCGTCGCGAACTCTTCCCAGGTGGCGAGCCGGCTCGCCACCGGCTTGTCGTCCGAGGTCATGTGGCTGACGCTGCGCGTGGTCGAGAAGCCGTGCGCGCCGGCGGCGATCGATTCCTTGGTGTGGTGCACCATCGCCCTGAGATCGTCCTCGGTCGCTTGGTCGGTGAAGGCGCGCTGGCCCATCACGTAGGTGCGCAGCGCGCAGTGGCCCATGTAGCCCGCGTAGTTGATGCCCTTGGGCAGCGAGTCCAGCACGTCGAGGAACTCGGGGAAGGTCTCCCAGCGCCATTTGATGCCGGCCTTCATGGCGGCCCGGCTGATGTCCTCGGCGCGCTCGAGGTTGCGGATGACGAGATCCGCCTCGCTCTCGCGGCACGGCGCCAGGGTGAAGCCGCAGTTGCCCATGACCACGCTGGTCACGCCCTGGAAGCAGGAGCTGGTGCCGATCGGATCCCAGAAGATCTGGGCGTCCATGTGCGTGTGGCCATCGACGAAGCCCGGCGCCACGACATGGCCCTCGGCATCCAGCGTCTCGGCCGTCGCCGCGCCGTTGAGGCGGCCGATCTCGGCGATCTTGCCGTCCTTCACGCCGATGTCGCCGCGATAACGCGGCAGTCCTGAACCGTCGACGATCATGCCGTTCTTGACGACGAGGTCGAATGCCATGGCAGCCCTCCATTCTTTCATTCTCCTCCCCCTGGCGGGGAAGAGGAAATTGAGCCGTTACGTCGGCGCTAGTGCCGCTTCTTCCTCAACAGCCTGCCGGGCAGCGCGCCCGTGGGCTCGTTGTCGCGCAGCAGCACCTGACCGTTGACGACGGTGGCCTTCATGCCGTCGCACTTCTGCTTCAGCCGCTTGGCGCCGGCCGGCAGGTCGCACACCGCTTCCGGCATGCGGGGGCCGACCGTCGCGGGATCGAACACGGCGATGTCGGCCACCAAGCCCTCGCGGATCAGGCCGCGATCGTGGAAACCGAACTGGGTGGCGTTGTCGCAGGTGATCATCTTCACCGCCTGCTCCAGCGTGAAGGCCTGCTTGTCGCGCACCCAGTGGCTGAGCAGATGCGTCTGCAGCGAGGAGTCCATGATCTGCGAGACATGGGCACCGGAGTCGGAGAAGGTCACGACCGAGCGTGGATGCTTCATCAGCTCCAGAGCGTCGCTCTGGCTCTCGTTGGCGACGGGGAAGATCATGAAAAACTTGAGGTCGCGCTCCAGCGCCATGTCGATCATCAGCTCGACCGGATGTGTGTTCTTCTGCCGCGCCAGCTCGGCCATGGTCTTGTGGGGCCCGCGCATGTCGGTCAGCGCATAGGTCAACTCCCACTCCGGCGGCCGCGCTTCGGTGCCGCGCACTTCCGGACCTTCGTACGGACGCGAGGCGATCTCGACCAGGCGCCGGCGCTTGTCGGCGTCGAGCAGCCACTGCTTCTGCTCGGCGAGCGGCAGCTTGCGCATGTCGCGCCACATCTCCCACTTGTCGAACGGCAGCTGCGTCTCGAAGGAGAGCAGCACGTTCAGCGCCCGGCTGTGGACCTGGGGAATGAAGCGGCCGCCCTGGCTGTTGACCCGATCGACGACCTCGAGCGTGCGCCGCCAGGCATCCGGCGAGTGGCGCGAGCTGAACAGGCCGAAGGTGACGGGGCGGCCCGTCTCGATCGCCAGCGAACTCAGCCGGTCATAGTACTTCACGGCGGTCTCGCTGGCGGTGCCCGAGGGGGCGCCGGCGATCTCCAGGGTGCCCGAGCCGACCTCGGCCATGGCCCGCACCATCGTCTCGAGTTCGTTCCAGGTCGCGAGGCGGCTCGCCACCGGCTTGTCGTCCGAGGTCATGTGGTTGATGGAGCGCGTCGAGGAGAAGCCGAAGGCACCCGCCTTGATCGCCTCCCTGATGTGATGCGCCATGGTCCTGATCTCGTCCTCGGTCGCCTCGTCGGTGAAGGCGCGCTGGCCCATCACGTAGGTGCGCAAGGCGCAGTGGCCGATATAGCCCGAGTAGTTGATGCCCTTGGGCAGGCTGTCCAGCACGTCGAGGAATTCGGGGAAGGTCTCCCAGCGCCATTTGATGCCGGCCTTCATGGCGGCGCGGCTGATGTCCTCGGCGCGTTCGAGATTGCGGATGACGAGGTCGGCTTCGCTCTCGCGGCAGGGCGCCAGGGTGAAGCCGCAATTGCCCATGACCACGCTGGTCACGCCATGGAAGCAGGAGCTGGTGCCGATCGGATCCCAGAAGATCTGCGCGTCCATGTGGGTGTGCACGTCGACGAAGCCCGGCGTCACGACATGGCCCTCGGCGTCCAGCGTCTCGGCCGTCGCCGCGCCGTTGATGCGGCCGATCTCGGCGATCTTGCCATCCTTCACGCCGATGTCGCCGCGATAACGCGGCAATCCGGAACCGTCGACGATCATCCCGTTCTTGACGACGAGGTCGAATGCCATGGCAACCCTCCGCTGTTCAAGGGTACGCCCGCCAGGCGGATCGCTCAATCGCTGGCAAGCGCATGGCTGGCGTCCTAGGATTGCGCAACGAAATTGAGGGAACCATGGAATTCGGCGTCCTTTTCACATCTCATCCGAACCCAAATGAGGAGCCCTATCCCCATCGCGACGTACATGCCCGCACCACGGACGAGATCGTCGAGGCCGAACGGCTGGGCTACGACACGGCCTGGATCGCCGAGCATCACTTCGCCACCAGCTACGGCATCATGCCCGACTGCTTCGCCTACATGGCCTACCTCGCGGCCAAGACCAGCCGCATCAAGCTCGCCTCGGGCGTCATCACGCTGCCGCTCTACGACCCGATCCGTGTCGTCGAGAATGCCAACTTCGTCGACATCCTGTCGAACGGCAGGGTCATGCTGGGCATCGGCTCGGGCTACAGGCCTTATGAATTCGAGGGGTTGGGCAAGGATTTCGACGGCCGCCGCGACATGGTCGAGGAGGCGGTGGGCCTGATGTTCGATGCCTTCCGTCGCCACCGCTACGACCACAAGGGCAAGTATTTCAGCGGCACCGTGGCGGCGCCCTACGAGATGCTGCCGCAGCCCCTCCAGATGCCGCATCCGCCACTCTACATGGCCGGCGGCACCGACCGCTCGATCGGCTACTGCGGGCGCAACGGCTTCGGCCTGATGCTGTCGACCTTGCCCAGCGTCGAGACACTGGCCGCCCAGACCGCGCTCTACAAGCGCGAGCTCGCCAAGGCCACCGCCGAGCGGCGCAAGAACCCTGCGGCCGGCCAGATCGACATCGCGCGCTGGGTCTATATCGCCGATTCCGACAGGGAGGCGCGCGCCGACACCGAGCAGGCGATCGTGCGCCACATCGCCCATTTCGGCGGCTCGGGCACCGGCGGCTATCTCGGCTCGGTGTCGGAGAAGGGCAACCAGATCAACTACGACGATCTCTTGGCTACCACCCTGCTGCATGGCTCGGCCGAGACGGTGATCGCGCGGCTGCGCGAACTGCAGGCGCGCACCGGCATGACCTCCCTGCTGCTGCACTACCCGCCCTATTACGGACGCGAGAAGGCGATGCGGAGCCTGAAGCTGTTCGCCGAGCGCGTGATCCCCGCGTTCCGGCCGCCGGCGCACAGGGTCGCAGCCGCGGAGTGAACCGCACCTCGCTCGGCGCGCTCTTCACCGTGCTCGCCATGCTGGCCTTCGCCGGCATGGACGCGATGAGCAAGTGGCTGGTCGCCGATTACCCGATCGGCCAGTTGATGTGGATCCGCTATGCCGTGTTCTGCCTGTTCGCCTGGTTCGTGGTACGCCGCCAAGGCCTTGTCGCGGTGGCGCGCACGCAGCGTCCCTGGCTGCAGGGCCTGCGCGCGCTGCTGGCGCTGGTCGAGAGCATGGTGTTCGTGCTGGCCTTCCGCTACCTGCCGCTGGCCGACACGCATGCTGTCGCCGCCACGTCACCTTTGATCGTGATCGCGCTCGGCGTGCTGTTCCTGGGCGAGAACGCAGGCCCGGCGCGCTGGCTCGCGGTGGTCGCGGGCTTTGTCGGCGTGCTGCTGATCGTGCGACCGGGCTTTCGCGCCCTCGAATGGCCGCTGGTGCTGCCGTTGCTGGGCGCGTTGATGTGGGGCGGCTACCAGATCCTGACTCGGCTCTCGGCGCGGACCGATCCACCGGACACGACGCTGGTCTGGTCGGCCTTCGCAGCCTTCGCCGCCGCCACCCTGGTCGCCCCGTGGGGCTGGCAATGGCCCGATCCGCAGGGCTGGGTGCTCATGATCGTCGCCGCCCTGCTGGGCGCGATCGCGAACTACGCGCTGATCCGCGCGCTCGACTATGCCGAGGCGAGCGCCGTGCAGCCCTACAGCTATTCCCTGCTGGTCTGGGTCACGATCCTGGGCGCCGTCGTGTTCGGCGACATCCCCGACCGGTGGACCTTGGCGGGGGCGGCCATCATCGTGGCAAGCGGGCTCTACACCTGGCATCACGACCGGCGGATGTCGGGCTAAGCGTCATTCATTGCTGGGGGCGCGCCACTCCAGTGGCGCGATCTTCTTTGCTGCAGGCAAAGACGCGCGACTGAAGTCGCGCGCCCCCAGCGCGGCGACCTAACGCGGCCATTGCCGCAGTGCCAGCAGCCCGCCATCGATCGGCAGCAGCAAGCCGGTCACCCAGCGCGATTCGTCGGAGGCAAGATAGACCGCGCCATGGGCGATGTCCCAGGCGGTGCCCTCGGTCTTCATTGGCACCATGTTCTTGCGCCGCTCGCGCGCCTCGGCACCCATGTGCGCCACCATGGGCGTATGCACCGAGCCCACGACAATGCAGTTGGCCCGGATGTTCTGCGTCGCGTAATCCGCCGCCACGGACATGGTGAAGCCGTGCAGGCCCGCCTTGGCGGTCGCATAGGCGACGGCGCCCGGGCTGCCGATCAGGCCGAGGGCACCCGCGATCGACGACACCATGATGATCGAGCCGCCGCCGCCTTGCTTCATCTTCGGGAGGCAGTACTTGGTGCACAGCATGGTGGTGGTGAGGTTGGCCTCCAGCACCTTGTGCCAGTCGGCCAGGGTCACGGTCTCCGGCGTGCCCGGCGCGCCGATGCCGACATTGTTGTGCAGGATATCGAGACGCCCGTACTTCTTGACGGCGAACTCCGCCATCGCCTCCGCCGCGTCGGCCTTGGCAACGTCGCCCGCGAACACGGCGGCCTCGCCGCCTTCGTCCTTGATCTGCCGGGCGAGCTTGTCGGCGCGCTCGGCGCTGCGATTGACCAGCACCACCTTCGCGCCCTCGCGCGCGAACAGGACGGCCGTCGCCATGCCGTTGCCGACACCCTCGCCGCGCGGCGCCGCACCCGTCACCACCGCCACCTTGCCCTCGAGACGTCCGACCATTTCTCTCCCCCTCGATCCGATGCTATTTCGTCGGCGAACCTTAGCCGGGAGCCTCGCGCCATGGCCAGCAACTCGACCCCCTACGAAGGCGGCTGCACCTGCCGCCATGTGCGCTATCGCATGACGTCCCGGCCATTGTTCGTGCATTGCTGCCACTGCCGCTGGTGCCAGCGCGAGACCGGCGCATCGTTTGCGCTCAACGCCATGATCGAGGCCGACAGGGTCGAGTTGCTGGCAGGCGAGCCCGAGGCGGTGATGACGCCGTCGGCGAGCGGCAAGGACCAGAAGATCTGGCGCTGCCCCCGGTGTCGCATCGCGGTGTGGAGCAACTACGCGGGCGCCGGCGATGCGCTGCGCTTCGTTCGCGTCGGCACGCTCGACGAACCCGACCGCGTGCCGCCCGACATCCATATCTTCACCATGTCCAAGCAGCCCTGGGTGGTGCTGCCCGAAGGTGCCCCGGCGGTGGAGGAGTATTACCAGGCCAGCAGGATGTGGCCGAAGGAGAGCCTGGAGCGGCGGGCGGCCCTCAGGCGCAACTAGAGACGGCTGAGATCGGCGACCAGGGCGGCGACGCTGCGCGTGCCCACGCCCACGATCAGGATGTCGTTGTCGACGCGCAGATATTGATAGCCCGCCGGCGACGGCGAGAGCTTGGCGATCAGCGCCGCCGGCAGCGCCTCGCCCGCAACACCGTCGGGCAGCGGCTGGTCCATTTTCCAGACCTGCTTTCCGGCCGGCGGCGGCGAACAGACGTTGCTCTTCTTGACCAAAGGCGCAGGGCAGCGGCCGGCTTCGACCTCCGCGCGGTAGAAGGTGTAAAGCGCATCGCGGTCGCGCTGCGACACCACCATGTTGAGTGTCGGCAGCGGCCGGTCGGGTACGGATGGCTTGTCCTTGGGCGCCGGTGCCGGCTGCGCCAACGTCGGCCAAGCCGGCCCCAGGCTCGCGAGCGACACAAGCAGGATCGAAAAGGCGCGCATCGTCAGGCCTTCCAGTAGTCCGGCAACTTGGTTGCCAGCCACTTTGCCAGCGCGGCATTGACCGCGACCGGCTGTTCCTGCGCCATCCAATGCCCGGAGTTCACCACGACCTCGGTGAGATTGCTGCAATCCTGCCGCATCGGCGCGGCGAGCCTCGAATGCATGGTCTCGCAGGTCGTATCGTAGGCACCATGCAGGAACAGCACGGGCATCGAGAGCTTGCCGCCGTTCTGCGCACGCTTGGCATAGGCGCCGTTGGCCTTGTGGTTCATGTACCAGGAGTCCGGTCCGAAGAAGCCGTTCCGCGTCAGCGCCGCGGTATAGGCCTCCATGTCCTGCTCGGTGATGACGTCGGGGTCGCGCGGCACGTCCGGGAAACCCGCGCTGCCTGCCCAGCCGCCGTTCCTGCGCACCGACGCCGTGCGGCTGGGCTTGCCCACCGCCTTGGGATCGCCCTTGCGGAACAACGCCTTCACCACATTGCGGATGTTGGCTTCGAAGCCCTTGCAGGCCTCATCGAAGCTCTCCTCGTAGAAGAACTGGTAGTCCCACTGCCCGGCCGGAAACTCGGCCTCGGGATAGACCTTGCGGTCGACCAGCCGCACCACGGCTTCCAGGGTGAAGCCGGACGCAAGATAAGGCACGCACAGGCTCGCCACGCCCACCGTCTTGTCGGGATGATGGGCAGCCATGTTCCACACCACGGGGCTGCCCCAGTCGTGGCCGATCCACACGGCCTTGTCGCGGCCGAGCGAGGCCAGCAGCTCCAGCATATCCTGGACGATCAGCTCCTGGGCAAAATCCTCGTGGCGCTTGTAGGTGCTGGAGCGGCCATAGCCGCGCATGTCGGGCGCCACGCAACGGAAGCCGAGCGCGGCCATCGCCGGAAGCTGGTGCCGCCAGGACAGCGAGAGCTCGGGCCAGCCATGGCAGAAGACCAGGAGCGGCGCGCCTTCCGCTCCGCAGGCGAGATAGCCCGTGGTGTGGCGGTTGGTCTTGACGGTGTGTTCTGTCACCGAAAACGTCATGCCAGACTCCAATATCCCGGCAGCTTCATGGCCAGCCACCTGGCAAGTGCGGCGTTTACCGCAGCCGGCTGTTCTTGCGCCATCCAGTGGCCGGATTTCACGACCACTTCGGTGAGGTCCGCGCAGTCGCGGCGCATCGGCTCCGCGAAGCGCGAGTTCACCGTCTCGCAGGTCGTGTCGTAGGCGCCGTGCAGGAACAGCACCGGCATCGCGAGCCGGGGTGCCTTCGATCGCTTGGCGTATTCGCCGTTTGCCTTGTGGTTCATGTACCAGGAATTCGGCCCGAAGAAGCCGTTGCGCGTCAGCGCCGCGGTGTAGGCTTCGAGATCCTGCTCGGTGATCACATCGCCATCGCGCGGCACGTCGGGACAGGCGCCGCCGCCGAACCAGCCGCCGTTCCGGCGCACCGACGCCGTCGCGGCCGGCTTGCCGACGCTCGCCGGATTGCCCTTGCGGAACATCGCCTTCACGGCGTTGCGGATGTTGGCCTCGAAGTCGGCGCGCACCTTGTCGAAGTTCTCCTCATAGAAGAAGTGATAGTCCCACTGGCCGACGGGATAGAGATCGACGGGATAGACCGAGCGGTCGACGAGCGGCAGCCTGTTCTCGACATTGTTGCCCGCCGCGATATAGGGCACGCAGAGGCTCGCCACGCCCGCCGTCTTTTCCGGATGGTGCGACGCCACGTTCCACACCACCGAACTGCCCCAGTCGTGACCGACCCACACCGCGCGATCTTGTCCATGGGCGCGGCCGAGCGAAGACAGCAGTTCCAGCATATCCTCGGCGATCAGCTCCTGCGTGAAGTCTTCATGGCGCGCGTAGGTGCTCGAGCGGCCGTAGCCACGCATGTCAGGAGCCACGCAGCGGAAGCCGAGTGCCGCCATCGCCGGAAGCTGGTGCCGCCACGACAGCGAGAGTTCCGGCCAGCCGTGGCAGAAGATCAGCAGCGGCGCGCCTTCCGCTCCGCAGGCGAGATAGCCCGTGGTATGGCGCGCGGTCTTGACGGTGTGTTCGGTGACCGGGAATGTCATGGGGAGGAGAAAGTCCCATGGAAATCGACACCGGCACAACCGAACTTTTATGCGCCGTGCGCGACGGCGTGGCGCTGATCACGCTCAACCGTCCGGAGGCGCGCAACGCCATGTCGGACAGGCTGACGCCGGCCCTGCGCAGCCAGATCAAGGAGCGCGGCGAGGATCCCGCTGTCGGCGCCATCCTGATCACCGGCGCCGGCACCGCCTTCTGCAGCGGCGGCGACGTCAAGGGCATGGGCGGCCGCGGACCGCGCGGCCAGATGGGCTTCGACGAACGGGTTACCGATTTGCGTCAGCGACAGGCCGCGCTCACCGGCGCGCTGGTCGCGGTGCGCAAGCCGACCATCGCCGCGCTGCCCGGCGCGGCCGCCGGCGCCGGCCTTGCCATCGCGCTCGCCTGCGACATCCGCATCGCCGCTCGCTCGGCCTTCGTCAGCACCGGCTACGCGCGGGTTGGGCTTTCAGGCGACTACGGCATCGCCTGGCTGCTCACGCGCGCCGTGGGCTCGGTGCGGGCGCGCGAGCTGATGTTCACCGCCGAACGAGTCGATGCCGAGCGCTGCGAGCGGATCGGCCTGGTCAACCGCATCGTGGCCGATGACAAACTGCAGGAGGAAGCCTTCGCTTTCGCCAAGTCGCTGGCCGAAGGCCCCCGAGTGGCGCTGCGCAACATGAAGGACAATCTCGACGATGCGCTGCATGTCGACTACCCGACCGCGCTCTACCGCGAGGCCGAACGGCTGGTGCAGGCCTCGCGCACCGAGGACCACAAGGAGGCGGTGCGGGCGTTCGTGGAGAAGCGGAAACCCGTCTTCGTCGGCCGCTAGACCCTGACCGCCATCTTGCCGCGATTCTTGCCGGCAAAAAGGCCGATCAGCGCGTCGGGCGCCTTGTCGAGGCCGTCGACGACATCGACCACGGCCTTGATCCTGCCCTCGGCTACCCAGCGCGCCAGCCGCGCTTCGGCCTCGGCGCGGCGGTCGTAGAAATCCATGACGATGAAGCCTTCCATCCTGAGCCGCTTGGTGACCACGAGGCCCGGCACCGCCATCGGCCCGGGCGCGGGCTTGTCGACGTCGTATTGCGAGACGTTGCCGCAACAAACGATGCGGCCGCGCAGGTTCATCAACGACAGCGCCGCTTCGAGCACCGCGCCACCGGTATTGTCGAAGTAGACGTCGATGCCGCCGGGACAGGCCGCCGCCAGCGCGCGGCGTACGCCGCCCGCCTTGTAGTCGACGGCCGCATCGAAGCCGAGTTCGCGCGTGAGCCAGTCGCACTTGTCCTGCCCGCCTGCCGTGCCGACCACGCGGCAGCCCGCCAGCCTGGCGATCTGGCCGACCATCGTTCCCACCGCGCCGGCCGCCGCCGAGACCAGCACCGTATCGCCGGGCTTGGGCTGGCCGACCTCGAGCAGGCCGAAATAGGCGGTGAGGCCGGTGACGCTGAGCGGGCCGATCAGGAGTTCCAATGGCGCCTGGGTCGTGCGCTTGGCAAGACGCCGCGCCGGCAACGCCGCATAGTCCTGCCAGCCCCAATCGCCTTCGACGATGTCGCCGGCTTTCAATCCGCCCGTCTTGGACTCAACAACTTCTCCGATGGCGAAGCCGCTCATCACCTGTCCTGGCTCCAGCGCGTCGCGATAGGTCTTGCCCATCATCCAGGCGCGGTTGGCGGGATCGAGCGACAGCATGCGGGTCTGCACCAGCGCCTCGCCGTCGCGCGGCACCGGGATCGCCGTTTCGGTCCACTCGAACGTGTCGGCGCCGATCTTGCCCTGGGGCTGCTTGGCGTAGAGCCATTGGCGGTTCATCTGTTCCTCCTCATGGCAACAAGCGAAACCTCATGCTGAGGAGCCGCGCGCAGCGTGGCGTCTCGAAGCATGGGCTACAACATGACTGGGTCCCACCCTTCGAGACGCGCGCTGCGCGCGCTCCTCAGGGTGAGGTGGGGTCCTTGTAGTTGGCAGCGCGCTTCTGCAGGTTCGCCAGGATGGCCTCGAGCTGGTTGGGCGAGCCGATCAGCTTCTGCTGCTCGACCGACTCGGCCAACAGGCCCGCCTTGGCGTCGGTCGCGACGGCGAGATTGAGCAGCCGCTTGGCCGCGCGCATGGCGTCGGGACTCTTGCCGGCGATTTCTCGGGCAGTTTCGAGCGCCGCGGCGCGGGGATCGTCGACCAAGCGGGTGACGAAGCCCAGCTGCTGCGCCTCCGTGCCGTTGAAGATGCGGCCGGTGTAGGTGAGCTCGCGCACCACGTCCTCGCGCGCCAGATGGCGCATGAGCTGCGTGCCGGCGAGGTCGGGCACGAGGCCCCACTTGATCTCCATCACCGAAAAGCGCGTATCGGCCGTGGCGTAGCGCATGTCGGCGCCCAGCGCGATCTGGAAGCCGCCGCCGAAGGCCACGCCATGCACCGCGGCGATCACCGGCACGGGCAGCTCGCGCCACAGCCAGGCGCATTGCTGCGGCCGGTTGGCGATGCCGTGCGTGCGCTTGGTAAGGTCGCGCACGCCCGGCACCGCGTCGCCGTCCTGCTTCATCGCCGCGAAGCTTGCCATGTCGAGGCCGGCGCAGAATGCCTTGCCCTCGCCCGACAGCACGACTGCGCGCAAGCCCTTCATCTTCGCGAGCTCGGCGCCCGCTGCGATGATGCCTTCGAACATCGCCGGATCGAGCGCGTTCATCTTGTCGGCGCGGATCAGGCGGACGTCGGCGACGCCGTCCTTGAGATCGATCGAGACCCTGTCCTTCATTTGTCCTTCTCCGACTTCAGCCATTCGCGCAGGCGGCGTTTCACTTCTTCCGGCTCCAGGCGTTGCGGCGGCGCCAGGCTGCCGTCTTCACGCTTGGGCCACATCAGCACGGCAATGCCGCGCTGCACGTCGGCGAAGCTGCAATCGTCGGGCAGCCGGTCGAGCAGCGCCCTCACCTCTGCCTTGACGTTCGCATTCTCGGTGGTCATCGCGTCACCATCAACCAGAAGCCCTGCCCAGCATAGACCGCTCCCACCCCCAGGATCACGCGGCGCGTCCAGCGATAGAACTGCTTGTCCGACATGCGGTCGAGAAGACTGCGCGACAAGGTCGTGCCCAGCACGGCGAAGCAGGCGGCATAGGCCATGACCAGCCACTGTTCGAGGTCGCGGCCGGCGGGGCCTTCGATCACGCCGGCGAAATAGGCGACCTTGGAGAGGTGGCCCAGCACCTGGGCCGCCGCCTTGGTGGCGACATTGACCTGCCGGGTCATGCCGGTGCGCACATAGAAGATGTCGAGCAGCGGCCCGGTGACGCCGGACACCAGTTGCATGGCGCCGCCGATCATGCCCGCCAGGAAGGCCTGGCCGCCGCGCTCGATGTCGGGGGCGATGCGCTGCGGCACCGCCAGGGCAATGAAGGGCGTCAGCCCCACCATCATCAGCACCAGCGCCTTGTCGGGCACGAAGTCGAAGAAGGAGAAGACGATCAGCGAGGCCGCGGCGCCGGATCCGAACTTCAGAACCACGCTCCACTTTACGTGATGCCGCCACAGCCAAGCGCGCCAGCCATTGGCCGCGATCTGGATGACGCCGTGGAACACCATGGCGACCGGCACCGGCAGCATCACCAGCAGGAAGCCGATCAGCAACATGCCGCCCGCCATGCCGAAAATGCCGGAGATGAACGAGGTCACGACGGCCACGACCGCCAGCGCCGCCAGGACGAGCAGGGAGAACATCGGAGCGCGGCGTAGCGCACGTGGCGGATCGTGTCGAGGATCGGATAGGGCAGACGCATGTCCGATACCGATCTGCTCTTCATGCCGGCCGTGAAGGCCGCCGCCCTCATCCGCGCCAAAAAGCTTTCGCCTGTCGACTACCTCGACACCGTCCTGAAGGCGATCGAGCGTGTCCAGCCCAAGCTCAACTGCTTTCGCGTGGTGATGGCGGAGCAAGCGCGGCGCGACGCGAGGAAGGCCGAGGAGGCGGTGACGAGGGTCTTGCTGGACCTGCCTCAGGTTGAGGTCGCGACGGATGAAGAAGTTCGACATTTCATCGACCGGCACGCTTTGTTCGGCGTCGGGATCGGCTACGTCGATGCTCACCTGCTTGCCGCCATCCGCTTGACGGCTGCGGCAACCTTGTGGACGCGCGATAAACGTCTCCACGTCGTGGCCGAAAGGCTGGGGCTCGCGATGGCGTAGCTCCGCCGGTGGAAGGACGGCACGGTCGTACTCAGAGGGGCATGTATCCGCCAATCCAGAGCCACAGGCCGGCGATAAGCATCGATAGCAGGGTGATGGGCACGCCCGCCTTGGCATGATCGCGGAAGGTCAACTGCACGCCCTGCGCGGACGCCCGCTCGGCGACGATCAAGTTGGCCAAACTTCCGACCAGAAACAGGTTTCCAGCAAGTGTCGACAGGATGGCAAGGCCGACCAGGGTGCCCGGCGGGATGTCATGCCAGACCTTCAGGATCATCACCACTGCCGGCACATTCCCGATCGTGTTGCTGAGAAAGAGTGAAATCGGTCCCAGAAATACGACGCGGCTAGGCAAAAGATCATGGTAGGCGAGGACCCGTACCGCCTCCTCCGGAAATCCGGTTCGTACAAAAGCATCGTTTATGATGAACAGCGCTGCGAATAGGATGAGCAACGGTAGATCGATCTCGTCCAGCAATTGCCTTGTGGGAAGTACACGACTCACAATGAGGCAGGCGGCGACCAGCAGCGCGGACAGCTCACGCGGAAGCGAAGTCGCGAAGAGGGCTAGAAGGACGATGAGGCCGATGGCGCAGACGCCAATGTGGAGCCGATTAAAAGTGATCTTAGCGAGTGGCGCGTCGCCGGCGGGTGCGGAAAGGCTCGTTCGCCACACGAGCGCTATACATCCGAAGCTGACCGCCAGTCCGATGAGTGATGGAATGACAGCGTCCGCGAAGTAAGGCCAAAAGCCGATTCCTCCAGCCTGGCCAATCAGAATGTTCTGGGGGTTGCCGATCAACGTGGCGGCAGAACCAGCGTTGCTGGCTGCCGCAAGGCCGAAGAGGAATGGCCGCGGATCGAGATTTCGTGCTTTGAGGCCCGCGCAGAGCAGCGGCGTCATCGCGAAGACAACGATGTCGTTGACAAGAAAAGCCGAGAGCGCGCCGCTGACGGCGATAGTCAGGCCGAGAAGACGAAGCGGCTGCCCCGCTTGGCCAGCTATCCAGGCAGCTGCAGCATCGTAGAAGCCGCTGGCGCCAACCCGCGCGGAGAAAATCATCAGGCCCCCGAGTAGGAGCAGGGTCGGAAAGTGAATAGCGCCCGTTATGCCATTGATTGGCACTGCGCCTGCGGCAACGAGCACGACCGCGACGATCATTGCGATTCCTGTGCGGTCAATCCTCAATCCGGGAAGGCGGCCCAGCGCCATTCCAAGATAAGCGACGCCGAAAAGGACAGTAATGAGATACGTCATCGGACGCAGGCTACAGCCATGCTAGGCGCGACTGAAGCAATCCTGAGATACTGTGCGCGCTCTTCACCCGTCACCGCGGTCAGTGCTTCGTCGCTGCGGCATACGCGACCATCAGTTGGGCCAACTCGACCTTTCGTTTCAGCCTGAAGGTCTTGATACTCTGTCGCCGTGGGTCGATTTGATCGCCGGCGCTTTCTTCGTGTTCAAGGGACCGTTGCCGACCTGACGAAAATGCCGCCGGGCGTGGGATGATCGCGCCCTACCCTGCGTAAGTCCGTCGGGGGAACGGCGATTGACGGAAACGCGGAGCAGACGATGGCGTGAAGCGGCGGCACTTGCAGTGGTGCTGCTGATCGCAGCCGTGCTGCGGCTGTGGCGGTTGGAGGAGAACGGCTTCGGCACCGCCTACTACGCCGCCGGCGTGCGCAGCATGCTGCAGGGTGCCCGACTCTTCTTCTACAATTCCTTCGACCCCGCCGGTTACATCTCGCTCGACAAGCCGCCTGTCGCCTTCTGGATCCAGACCGCCTTCGCGTCCGTGCTGGGCTATAGCGGCTGGACGATCCATCTGCCGCAGGCGTTGGCCGGCGTCGCTTCGGTGGCGCTGCTCTATCGGCTGGTCCGCCAGCCGTTCGGCATAGCGGCCGGGCTCTCAGCCGCCCTGGTGCTGGCCGTGATGCCCGTGGCCGTCGCGGTCGATCGCTCCAACAACACCGACTCCTGGCTGGTCTTCTTCCTGTTGCTGGCGGCGACGGCGGCGCTGCGCGGCCGCGGCCTTTCGCTGGTGGCGGCGATGGCGCTGCTGGGCGTTGCCTTCAATGTGAAGATGCTGGCCGCGCTCATCTGCGGTCCGGCCCTGCTGGCGGGCTGGTGGTTCGCCGGTCCGCTCGATTGGCGCCGGCGGCTTTCCTGGATGGCGGCAGCCGGCGTCACCCTCGGGGTCGTGTCGCTCGCCTGGGCTGTGGCCTTCGACCTCACGCCGCGAGACAGCCGGCCTTATGCCGGCAGCAGCCACGACAATTCCATGCTCGAGCTGATCGTGGTCCATAACGGTCTGGAACGCTTCGTTCGCGCGCCGCGGACGCCGCCCACGCAACTGCCCACGCAAGCGCCCACACAAGTGCAGGTGCCGCGTCTGGAAGCCTACGACGCCGTACCCGTGGGACCATTGCGGCTCGCCGCTCCGGCGCTTGCCGCGCAGTTCGCCTGGACCCTGCCGCTGGCTTTGCTGGGCGCGGTCTTCGGCTGGCGGCGGCGCCGCGCGCCGGTGGCGCTGTGGAGCATCTGGGCGCTCACCTACGGCATCGTCTTCAGCGCTGCCGGCGGCATCTTCCACGCCTATTATCTTGCCGCCGTGGCGCCTCCGCTCGCCGCCCTGGCCGGCATTGGCTGCGTCGAGCTGTGGCGTCGCGGGCCGGCGCATCTCGCGTTCGGGCTCACGGCCACCGCGCTATGGCAGGGCTATATCGCCGGCGCATCGCTGGGTTGGGACGCGACCTGGATGGGCTTCCCCGTGGTCGCTCTCCTTGCCAGCGTGGCGGCGGTGTGGCGGGCCAAGCGTCCGCCCGCCGTCATCGGCGGTGTCGCCCTGCTGGTCCTGCCGACCCTGTGGGCGCTGAGCGCGGTGTTCGCGCCGGGCAACCTCACGCTGCCGTCGTCGAGCCTGGCGCGCTGGCTCGGCCGAGACGACGGTCGCGGCCCGCTGCTGTCGCGCACCTACGGGGCGCTCACCGACGACGCCAAATTACGGGCCTTCCTGCAGGAACATCGCGGCGATGCAGCTTTCCTGCTGGCCGCCCCCAATGCGCTGCTGGCCGCCCCGGTCATCATCCAGAGTGGCCAGCCCGTGATGGCCTTCGGCGGCTTCTTCGGCACCGACCCGGTGCTGAGCGTCGACGCCTTCGCCAAGCGGGTCGAGCAGGGCGAGGTGCGCTTCGTCGTGCTGGGCAACACGCGCCGCCAAGGCGACTTCCAACGCTGGGTGCAGGCGCACGGCACGCCGGTCGATCCCGAGCTGTGGCGCTCGCGGCCAACCGAACCGCGCCGCTCGATCGCCCTCTACGACCTCGCCGCCACCAGATAGATCAGCCCGCGCCCAGCGCGCGCGCGATCTGGTTGGTGACCAATGCCGCGGCGTAGGCCAGGACCAGCATGTAGCCGAAAGTGACCCACATCCATTTCCAGCTGCCGGTCTCGCGGCGGATGACGGCGAGGGTCGAGGCGCATTGCGGCGCGAACACATACCAGGCGAGCAGCGCCAGCGCGGTGGCCAGGCTCCATTGGCCGGCGATCGCCTGGCCGATCTTGTCGGCGGCGCCCTCGCCGCCGTCGATGGCGTAGATCGTGCCGAGCGCACCGACCGCGACCTCGCGCGCCGCCATGCCGGGGATCAGCGCGACGTTGATCTGCCAGTTGAAGCCGAGCGGCGCGGTGAGAGGCTGCAACAGCGAGCCGATCATGGCGGCGAGGCTGTAGCTGATGGCGGGCTCGGTGGCGCCTTGCGGCGGTCGCGGGAAGGAGGCGAGAAACCAGATCAGCACCATCATGGAGGCGATGGTGGTACCGGCGCGCTTGAGGAAGATCGTGGCGCGCATCCACAGGCCGATCGCCAGGCTCTTGATGCGCGGCAGCTTGTAGTCGGGCAGCTCGAGCATGAAAGGCTCGCCCGGCACGCCGTGCCAGAACAGGCGCTTGATGACGAACGACACGGCCAGCGCGCCGGCGATGCCGCTGGCATAGAGGCCGAACATCACCAGCCCCTGCAGGCCTATGAAGCCCCAGACCTCGCGGTCGGGGATGAAGGCGCCGATGATCAGGGTGTAGACCGGGATGCGCGCCGAGCAGGTCATCAGGGGCGCCACCAGGATGGTGGTGAGCCGGTCGCGTTTGTCGTCGATCACGCGGGTCGACATGATTCCGGGGATGGCGCAGGCGAAGGACGACAGCAGCGGGATGAAGGCGCGCCCGTGCAGGCCGGCACCGCCCATGATGCGGTCCATCAAGAAGGCCGCGCGCGCCATGTAGCCCAGATCCTCCAGCACCAGGATGAAGAAGAAGAGGATGACGATCTGCGGCAGGAACACGATCACGCTGCCGACGCCGGAGATGAGGCCGTCCTTGAAGAAGCTTTTCAGCAGGTCGGGCAACGGCGAGGCCTCGACCAGGGTGCCGAGCCAGGCGAAGCCGTCCTGGATCGCGTCCATCAGGGGCCTCGCCCAGGCGAACACCGCCTGGAACATGACGAACAGCAGGGCGAGCAGGACGATGAGACCCGCCACCGGATGCAGCAGTATGGCGTCGACCGCCGCGGTGCCGCGGTCGCGCTCGCCCGAGCTCTTGACCGCCGCGCGCAGCATGCGGTCGGCCTCGCGCTGGGCGCCGCGCAGTTCGCCGGCATCGGGCGCGTGCCAGTCGGCGGCGTCTGCCGGCGGCAGGTCCTCGAGCAGCCGGTCGATCTCGCCCAGAAGCGCATCGGTCCCGCCGCGGCGCACCGCGACCGACTGGATGACCGGCAGGCCGAGCTCGCGCGACAGGCGCCCGAGGTCGATCTCGACGCCGCGCTTGCGCGCGATATCCATCATGTTGAGCGACAGCATGACCGGACGGCCGACCCTCTTGAGTTCGAGCGCCAGACGCAGCGCCAGCCTGAGGTTGGAGGCGTCGCCGACGCAGACGATGAGGTCGGGATTGACGTCGCTCTGCAGGCGGCCCAGCACGACGTCGCGCGTGATCTCCTCGTCGGGCGAGCGCGCCCGCAGCGAATAGGTGCCGGGCAGGTCGACGATCTGCAGGACACGCCCGGCCGGCGTGGTGAGCCGCCCGACCTTCTTCTCGACCGTGACGCCCGGATAGTTGGCGACCTTCTGCCGGCTGCCGGTCAGCGCGTTGAACAGCGCGGTCTTGCCGCAGTTGGGATTGCCGACCAGGGCAATGACCGGCGCGACGGCGGGTGCCGCTGCGGCGGCCAGGGCGCCCCCGGCGTTCATGCGGGCTGGGCCGGGGTCACCAGGATCGCCATGGCCTCGCGCCGGCGCAGCGCAATCGTCGTATGGGCGACGCGCACGGCGATGGGGTCGCCGCCGAACAGGCCCTGGTGCAACAGCTCGACGTCGGCGCCCTCGACGAAGCCCAGCTCGATCAGGCGGCGCTCAAGCTCGGGGCCCGGCAAGCCGATCCCGGCCTTGTCGACAACAAGTTCACGAATGCGACCGCGAAAGCCCACGAGAGCGTTGCCCAGTGCTATGGTTGGTTTGGAAGTCATTGCGAGTAATTCGTAATAGCACTGGCGGGCCCGCTCCGCCAGCACTGAGGGGGAGCGCATGGCAACGATCGTTCTGGCGCATGGGGCGTGGTCGGCCGCCTGGGCCTGGAAGAAGATGCGGCCGCTGTTTCGGACCGCCGGCCATGAGTTTTTTTCGCCCACCTATACCGGGCTGGGCGAGCGCGCCCACCTGTCCAACCCGGAAATCGACCTTACCACCCACATCAACGACGTGGCGGCGGTGCTGGAGATCGAGGACCTGAAGGACGTCACCCTGATCGGTCACTCCTATGGCGGCATGGTGGCGACCGGCGTCGCCGAAAAGGCGCGCCGCCGCATCGGGCGTCTGGTCTATCTCGACGCCTTCGTCCCCAAGGACGGCCAGAGCCTGCTCGACCTCGTCGGAGCGCAGGCGGCCGAGAACATGCGCGGCAAGGCGATGGGCGAAGGGGGTGGATGGCGCGTGCCCGCCATGCCGATGCCGCCCGACACCGCGCCCGAGGACGTGAGCTGGGCGACGCCGCGTCGCCGCTCGCAACCGCTCAAGAGTTTCGAACAGAAGATTCGCCTGCAATCGACCGAGCCGCCGCCGCGCCACTACATCTATGCCAAGAAGAGCGGACCGGGCGACGTGTTCCGCCAGTTCGCCGAACGCGCCAAGAGCGAGCCGGGCTGGAAGTACTACGAGATCGACGCCAGCCACAATCCGCACATAACCTGCCCGCAGGACCTGATGGCGCTGCTCACCAGGATCATGGCGGACAAATGAGCACGGAGCTCGCCCCGCAGACCATGTGGTGATCCGCGAGTGGAAATCAGAGGGCGCAGGGCGGCCGACGACGCGGCGATTCGTCGGCTGAACGACGATGCCTTCGGCGGCCATTACGAATCGCGCCTGGTCGAAGACCTGCGCGCCGCCGGCCTCGATGCCGTCGAGCTCGTGGCCATCGAGAACGACGACCTCGTCGGCCATATCCTGTTCAGCGTGCTGGCCACGACGATCGGCCGGCAGACCGTGCCGACGCTGGCACTGGCGCCGATGGCGGTGCGGCCCGATCGCCAGCGCCAGGGCATCGGCAGCGCCTTGGTCCGCGCCGGGCTCGATCGGGCGCGGGACCGCGATTGGCGGGCCGTCATCGTGCTGGGACACAAGAGCTACTATCCGCGCTTCGGCTTTTCCGCCGCCCTTGCGCGCCCGCTCAGGGCGCCGTTCTCGGGCGATGCCTTCATGGCCTTGGAGCTAGCGCCCGGCGCGTTGCAGGGCGAGGCAGGCCGCGTGACCTACCCGCCGGCCTTTGGCCTCACCAAGGCCTAGGCCGCGCGACGCAGCGTCGGCGTCTCGAGCGCGGTGATGAAGCGCCGGCAGAACACCTCGGCGGTGGTGCGGAACACCTTGGCCTTGAGCGCGGCCTGGCGTTCCTTGCGCTCGTCGAGCGACATGGTGAGCCCGACATGCATCGCCTCGGCGATGGCGTCGGGGTCGAACGGGTTCACGATCAACGCCTCGGTGAACTCGTGGGCCGCGCCCGCGAATTGCGACAGCACCAACACGCCCGGATCGTCGTCGGGCTGGGCGGCGACGAATTCCTTGGCCACCAGGTTCATGCCGTCGCGCAATGGCGTGACCACGCCGATGGTGCCGATGCGGTAGAGACCCGCCAGGGTCGCGCGCGGCGCCGGCCGCGTCGAGTAGCGCAGCGGCGTCCAGTCGAACTCCGAGAAGCGGCCGTTGATGCGGCCGGTCAGCCGGTCGAGCTCGGCGCGCAGCTTGCGGTATTCGTCGACCTCCTCGCGCGAGCGCGGGCAGATCTGCAGGAAGTGGATCTTGCGGCGGTGCTCGGGATGGCGCTCGAGCAGCCGCCCATACGCCTCGAAACGCTGCGGCAGGCCCTTGGAATAGTCCATGCGATCGACGCCGATGGCGAGCGCGCGGCCCGACAGGCTGCCGGCCACCCGCTGCACCAGCTTGTCGCTAGCGGCCCGCTCGGCCTCGTGGGCGAAGCCTTGCGCGTCGATGCCGATCGGGTCGGCGAAGACGCGCATGCGCCGCCCGTTCAGCCGCACCCATTCGCCGTCGATCGTCGCGCCCAGCATGCGCTGGGCGCAGTCGCGGAAGTCGCGGGCGTGCTCCTCGGTCTGGAAGCCCACGAGGTCGTAGGCGCAGAGGTCGGCCACCAGCTCGCGCGCGACAGGCATGGCCTCCAGCATCGACGGCGGTACGAACGGGACGTGGAGGAAGAAGCCGATCGGCCCCTGAAAGCCGTGCTGGCGCAACATGCGGCCGAACGGCAGCAGGTGGTAGTCGTGCGCCCACACGGTGTCGTCGGGCTGCACCACCTGGCTGAGCGCCGCGGCGAAGGTCTCGTTGACCGCGAGGTAGCCGAGATAATCCTCGCGGCGGAAATGCATCAGGCCGAGACGGAAATGCAGCAGCGGCCACAACGCGCCGTTGGCGAAGCCGACATAAAAGGCGCGGTGCGCCTCCGCGGTGAGGTCGACCGTGGCATAGGTGACGCCGCGCGCCTCGACCAGCGCCGGTTGCACCGCGGGCGTCGCCGAGAGGCGGCCGCTCCAGCCGAACCACATGGCGCCGGGCGTCAGGAGATCGCGCAGTGCCACGGCGAGGCCGCCCGCCGCAGTGATGCGGGCTTTGGGAATCGGCACTCGATTCGAGACGATTACGAGGCGTGCCATAGTCCCTCCTCCCAACTCCGCGACAGGCACAGGGCCGACAGGATCGGCCCGACCTGCGAGCAGGTCCGCGGAAATTGGTCGTTTGAGCTTAGCACGCCGATCTCGGAGTGCACGAGGGCCGAAGCGAGCCTGCCGACATCCGCCCGCTTGGCCATCCGGTCCAGCCGGTGCTGCGCCGTACCGTACATCGCTGCTGCAAAGGCATGCACTTCCTCGCGCTCCCGGTCCTCCCAAGGCCCGCGCTCGAAGTCAACGCCGCACGATGTGCCTCGTTCCCGACCACGCAGGGCCGGCGAGCGCTCACGCAATGCCCCTTATGACGGCACACCGAGCGGCGGCGCCGACGCGGCGCGGTTGCTCAAAAGTTCGACGCCGCGCGACAGCCAGGCGCGCACCTGAGCCGGATCGCCGCCGAACACCTCGGCCACGCGCAGGCCTTCGCCGCCAAATTGGCGGGCAGCCTCCATGCCCGCTTCATCCGTGAAGTCGTCACCGACGAAGATCGGACGACGCCCCCGGAACGGCGCCTGCGCCATCAGCCGCTCGACCGCATGACCTTTGGAAGCCGCGCGCGGTCCGATCTCGACGGCTTCGCGGGCCGGAATCAGATGAAACCGCGAGTGATCCTGCGGGACTAGGCCGCGCACGAGGCGCCATACCTCGGTGCTGCGATCAGGCGCCAGACGATAGTGAACCGCCACGCCGTGCGCCTTGGGCTCGACCAGCACCCCGGGCCAGCGCTCGGTGGCCCCCCGCAAGACCTCACGCCACTCGTCCGGGACGGCGAGCCCCTTGGGCATCTCCTCGACCCTGCCATCCTGGTAACGGAGCGCCACGCCGTGCTCGCCCGCCGCGCTGGCGGAGTATGGCGCGAGCAGGCTGTCGATGACGGCGATCGACCGGCCGCTCACGATGGCGACCGCGCCGCCCAGCAGGGCGTTAAGGCTGGCGAGCAATCCGGGCAGGTTGGGCGGCACCACGACCGATTCCGGCGTCGGCGCGATCTCGAGCAGCGTGCCGTCGAGATCTAGGAACAACGCGTTCGTCCGGTCGAGATCCGGCGGTGTCATCCTGCCCCCTCTGCGCCAACCAAAACTCTCGGGCGCGCAGGGGTTTCTCGACCACAACACGCCGCGTGTACGGGGCCGTCCCAAGCGAGCGACCGCACCTTGCGCGCGGACGGTTAACGCTCACTGGCGACGAGGGTTCCTAGCACGACACCGCGGGAGGGCGACAGGGCCGCGAGCGCGGACGGGCCTCCTAGCGCAGCGGTCCGAGGGGCTGCCAGAACGATCTGCCCGATTCGTAGGCCGCCGCCGCCGGCGAGATTCCGGCGTCGCGCAGGCTGCGCGCGTCCATCGCCGCGAGATGGCGCCGGGCCTGGGTCCGCTCGCGCCACAGCTCGAGGGTGGCGGCCAGTCGGCGGCCGAGCGACGGGCGCGGCAACACCGGGGTCACAAACGCGCCGGGCTGATCGGCGATGCGATGGCGGGATTCGTAACTCATCTGAACCCTCCTTGGGTGACGAGTCGAACGTGGGTCTTTTCCGCTCCTCTCTCAATTACATCGCAGGTAATTGGACGCACGAGACATGCTCATGCGAGCGTCGAAGAAACTTATTTCAGAGCCGCTCTAATCGCGTCGAGCCCATCGGTCAGCGCGGCCGGGCCGGGCTGGAGGATGAGCGGCGATTTGATTTCGACGATGCGGCCCTGCGCGACGGCCGGCAACGCGGCCCAACCCGGCCGCTCGGCGATCTGGCGCGGCACGACCTTGCGGCCGCACCACGAGGCCAGGATCACCTCGGGCCGCGCGGCGATCACGGCTTCAGACGAGACGATGCGCTCGCGTGCGCCGGCCGCGCCGCGCAAATGCGCGAACACGTCTTCGCCGCCCGCCACCTCGATCAGCTCCGACACCCAGCCGATGGCCGAGATCATCGGATCGTTCCATTCCTCGAAGTAGACCCGCGGCCGGCGCGTCGATCCCTTGCTGGCGCGCGCCACGTCCGCGACCCTGGCCTCGAGCGACCGCGCCAGCGCCTCGGCCTTGTCGCCGGCGCCGACCAGCGCGCCCAGCGTGCGGATCATGGCGAAGATGCCGCCAAGGTCGCGCTGGTTGAACAGGTGAACGGCGACGCCTGACTTGGCGAGGTCGCTCACGATGTCGGCCTGCAGGTCGGAGAAGGCCAGCACCAGGTCGGGCTCGAGGGCGAGGATCTTGTCGAGGCGCGCCGAGGTGAAGGCGCTCACCCGGGGCTTCAGCCGCACCTCGGGCGGGCGCACGGCGTAGCCCGAGACGCCGACGATGCGATCCTGCTCGCCCAGCAGATAAAGCGTCTCGACCGTCTCCTCGGTGAGGCAGATCAGGCGGCGGGGCGGGAAATAACGCATGGCTGCCAATCTATCCCACAGACGGTGGCCCTGAGAAATTGTCGGGCATGACGGCCGCGAGCCGCGCTAGTCTCCCCTCCTGCTCACGACGGGGACTTGCATGCTTCCTTCTCAACGCGCGCTGTTCGACATCCCGCGCGACGTCTGTTTCCTGAACGCCGCTTCCTGGAGCCCGCTGCCGCTCGCCGTGCAGGAGGCCGGCCGCGCCGCCGTCGGGCGCAAGGGCCAGCCGTGGAAGCTGGAAAGCAACTTCCAGTCCCAGCAATACGAGCGGGCGCGCAAGGCCGCCGCCGCCCTGATCGGCGCCGATCCTGCCGACGTCGCCCTGATCCCGTCCGTGGGCTACGGCGTGGCGACCGCCGGCAAGGTCATGGCGATCCCGCGCGGCAGCCGCGTCCTGGTGCTGCAGGACGACCACACCTCGCCGGTGCTCGAATGGATGAGCCGCGCCGAGACCGGCGGCTACACGGTCGAGACGGTGAAGCAGCCGGCCGACGGCGACTGGACCTCCGCGGTCCTCGAGGCGATCGAGCGGCCGGGCGCGGCGCCGCTGGCGCTGGTGTCGATCTCCTCGGTGCACTGGTCGGACGGCGGCGCGCTCGACATGCCGCGCATCGCCACGGCTGCGAAAGCGAAAGGCGCCGCGCTGCTGGTCGATGCCACGCACGATGCGGGCGTGCGCCGTATCGACGTGAAAAGTCTCGATCCCGATTTCCTGATCTTCCCGACTTACAAGTGGGTGCTGGGGCCCTATGGCCGCGCCTTCATGTATGTCGCCAAGCGGCGGCAGACCGGCGTGCCGCTCGAGCAGATCTCGGCCTCGCGCAAGGCGGTGTCGGCCGAGGACACGGTCTACTTCCGCGACACGTCCTACGTCGAAGGCGCGCGGCGTTACGACATGGGCGAGCGCGACCATTTCATCTCGCTCGAGATGGCGGCGGTCGGCATGGAGATGATGGCGGGCTGGGGCAACGACCCGATCGTGGCGCGGCTGTCGATGCTGACCGACCGTCTGGCCGACGGGCTCGCCAATTCGGGCGTGCGCGTGATCGACAAGAAGCTGCGCGCGCCGCACGTGCTCAGTCTGCAATTTCCGCAGGGCATGGCGCAGGATCTGCCGAAAAGGCTGGCGGCGGAGAATGTCTATGCCGCGCCGCGCCTCGGCCGGCTGCGCATCAGCCCGCACGTCTACAACGACGAGGAAGACGTCGATCGTTTCGTCGAGACCTTCAAGCGCGTTGCCCGCTGAGCGCATACTGTTAGCCGACGAGTGATGTCTGCCCGTCTGGCCGTCGATATCGGCGGCACCTTCACCGACGTCGTGCTGGAAACCGCCGACGGCGGCGCCCACGCGCTGAAAGTCCTCACGACCATCGACGCACCCGAACGCGGCGTGCTGGAGGGCGTGCGCACCATCCTGGCCGAAGCCAAGTGCCCGGCGGCCGACGTGAGCCTGGTCGTGCACGGCACGACGCTCGCCACCAACGCACTGATCGAGCGCAAGGGCGCGCATACCGCGCTGGTCACGACGGAGGGCTTCCGCGATTCTCTCGAGATCGCCTGGGAGCACCGCTTCGAGCAGTACGACATCTACATGGAGCGGCCCGAGCCCTTGGTGCCGCGCGACCTGCGCTTCGGCGTGCCCGAGCGGGTGGCGGCCGACGGCGCCGTGCTCCTGGCGCTCGATGAGCCGGCGGTGCGCGCCGTCGCGGCCGAGCTGCGCACCCGCAGGATCGAGGCGGTGGCCGTCTGCTTCCTGCACAGCTTCACCAACGAGGCGCACGAACGGCGAGCCGGCGCCATCCTGACCGAGGAGCTGCCGGGCGTAGCGATCTCGCTCAGCTGCGACGTCTGCCCCGAGATCCGCGAGTACGAGCGCACCTCGACCACCATCGCCAACGCCTATGTCCTGCCGCGCATGGCGGGCTATCTCGGCGCGCTCGAGAGCAAGCTCAAGAAGCAAGGCATCGCCGGCCCCCTGCTGCTGATGATGTCGTCGGGCGGCATCACGACAGTGGAGACAGCACGGCGCTATCCCGTGCGCCTGATCGAATCGGGCCCGGCGGGCGGCGCCATCCTGGCCTTGACCGTCGCGGCGGAGAACGGGCTCGCCAAGGCCGTCGCCTTCGACATGGGCGGCACCACGGCCAAGCTCACTTTGCTCGACGACTTGAGCCTGCAGCGCTCGCGCCAGTTCGAGGTGGCGCGCGCCTACCGCTTCGTGCAGGGCAGCGGCCTGCCGGTGCGCATCCCGGTGATCGAGCTGGTCGAGATCGGCGCCGGCGGCGGCTCGATCGCCCGCCTCGATGCGCTGGGCCGCCTGCAGGTCGGCCCCGATTCGGCGGGCAGCGCGCCCGGCCCCGCCTGCTACGGCAATGGCGGCACCGAGCCCACCGTCACCGACGCCGACACCGCGCTGGGCCGCCTCGATCCAAAGCGCTTCGCCGGTGGCGCCATTCCGCTCCATCGCGACAAGGCCGAGGCGGCGCTGCAGTCGCTCGCGGCACCGCTCAAGACCGATGCGCAAGGCGCCGCGGCCGGCGTGGCCGAAATCGTCGACGAGACCATGGCGAGCGCCGCCCGCGTGCATGCCGTGGAGAACGGCAAGGACACCGCCGAGCGCACCCTGATCGCCTTCGGCGGTGCCGCCCCTCTCCACGCCGCGCGGCTCGCCCGCAAGCTCGGCATGAAGCAGGTCGTGGTGCCGGTCGGCGCCGGCGTCGGTTCGGCCTTCGGCTTCCTGCGCGCGCCGATCGCCTACGAAGTCGTGCGCACGCGCCATGTCCGGCTCGACATGTTCGACGCCAAGATGCTGAACGAGCTGTTCGCCGCCATGCGCGGCGAGGCCGAGGCCGTCGTGCGGCCGGCCGCGCCCGGCGAGACGCTGGTCGAGACGCGGCTCGCCTTCATGCGCTATCGCGGCCAGGGCCACGAGATCGCCGTCCCGTTGCCCAACCAGCCGTTCGCCGCCGACGCCGCGCCCGACCTGCGCCGGCGCTTCGAGGCGACCTACGAAACGGTGTTCGGCCGCGCCATTCCCAAGCTCGAGGTCGAGGCGCTGACCTGGACCCTGTCGATCGCCACCGACCGGCCGCTGCCCAAGCCGACCGGTGCGCCCGCGAAGGCAGCGGCACCTCCACCGAGCGGCCGTCGCGAGGTGCTCGATCCCGCATCGGGCCTACACGACAAAGCCGCTTTGCATGAACGCGCGGCCCTCCGCCCCGGCATGTCGCTCGACGGGCCGGCGCTGATCGTCGAGGATGGCACCACCACCGTCGTGCCGCAGGGGTTCAGCGCCCGCATCAACGCCCTGGGCCAGATCGTGCTGGAGGATGTGACATGAGTACGCCCGCGGACATTCGCTTGCAGGTGATGTGGAACCGCCTGCTCTCCGTTGTCGAGGAGCAGGCCCGTGCGCTGGTGCGCACCGCCTTCTCGACCAGCGCGCGCGAGGCGGGCGACATCTCGGCCGGCGTGTTCGACCTCGAAGGCCGCATGCTGGCCCAGGCCGTCACCGGCACGCCGGGCCACGTGAACTCGATGGCCAGGAGCGTCATCCATTTCATCCGCGAGTTCCCGGTCGAGACCATGAAGCCGGGCGATGCCTATGTGACCAACGACCCGTGGAAGGGCACCGGCCATCTCTACGACATCGTCGTCACCTCGCCCGCCTTCCATCACGGCAAGCTGGTGGCGCTGTTCTCCTGCACCACGCACGTGGTCGATATCGGCGGCCTCGGCCAGTCGCCCGACGGGCGGCAGGTCTTCCACGAGGGCCTGTTCCTGCCGCTGCTGCCCTTGATGCGCGAAGGCAGGATCGATGAAAGCGTGATGCGCATCGTGCGCGCCAATGTGCGCGAGCCGGTGCAGGTCGAGGGCGACATCCATGCCCTGATCGGCTGCAACGGCATCGGCGAGAAGCGGCTTTCGGACATGATGGCCGAGCACGGCATCGACAGTCTCGACGAACTGGGCAGCCACATCATCGAGAAGAGCCGCGCCGGCATGGTGGCCGCCATCGGCAAGCTGCCGCGCGGCACCTGGAAGGGCCACATGCGCATCGACGGCTACGATGCGCCGATCGACCTGCACGCCGCCGTCACCATCCACGCCGACCACATCGCGGTCGACTATGCCGGCACCTCGGGCTCGTCGATCTACGGCATCAATTCGCCGATGTGCTACACCGAGGCCTACACTGCCTTCGGCATCAAGTGCGTGGTGGCGCCCAGCATTCCCAACAATGCCGGCACGCTCGATTCGATCCTGGTGACGGCGCCCGACAACACCATCGTGAACGCGCTGTGGCCGGCCGCGGTCAACGCGCGCAGCACCATCGGCCACATGCTGCCCGACGTCTGCTTCGATGCGCTGCACCAGGTGATCCCGGGCCGGGTGCCGGCCGAGGGCACCAGCAATCTGTGGAACCTCAAGCTCGGCGCCGGCCACGGCATGACCGGCACGATCGGCAACAGCCGGCCCTTCATGGTGACGACCTTCCATTCCGGCGGCGCCGGGGCGCGGCCGACGCTCGATGGCCTGTCGGCCACGCCCTTCCCGTCGGGCGTGCGCAACGTGCCGGTCGAGATCACCGAGACCATTGCGCCCGTCGTGGTGTGGAAGAAGGAATACCGCCAGGATTCAGGCGGCGCCGGCCAGTATCGCGGGGGGCTCGGCCAGGTCATGGAAGTCGAGCACCGCGAGGGCGCACCGTTCGGCATCTTCGCCACCTTCGAGCGAGTGAAATATCCTGCGCGCGGCCGCGACGGCGGTGAACCCGGCGGCAACGGAAAGCTGTCGCTGGCATCGGGCCAGGCGCTCAAGGCCAAGGGCTTCCAGACCATCCCGGCCGGCGAACGCCTGGTCGTCGACATGCCGGGCGGCGGCGGCTTCGGCGATCCGACGAAGCGCGACCGGTCGCAGGTTGCGCGCGACGTGCGGCTCGGGCTGGTCAGCAAGGAGCAGGCGAAGGCAACGTATGGCGTTGAGGGAGACGATTAGAGGCTTTGAGCCAAAGAATACCTCATCCTGAGGAGCGGCCGCAGGCCGCGTCTCGATCGCGCGGGGTCACCCCCGCGCTGTGATGGGCGACATCAAGACTGATCCCACCCTTCGAGACGGCCGCTGCGCGGCCTCCTCAGGGTGAGGTCGGACTTGATGTCTCGCTTGGCGATGCAACAAGGAGTCGCGAAGGGGCTGGCCGAGCCTGTAGTCTCTGCCCGCTCAAGAACGGAAACGAGGAAACCAAGATGTGGCAACCCAACGAGCGCTATCCCGACGCCAACGTGCGCGTGCTCGATCCGTCGTTCAACAAGTACCGCCTGCCGCTCGCCTCAGTGGAGCGGCTCTACACCGGCTGCCGCTGGGCCGAGGGGCCGGTCTATTTCGGCGATGGCCGCTATCTCTTGTGGAGCGACATCCCCAACAACCGCGTGCTGCGCTGGGACGAGGAATCGGGCAACGTCACGGTTTTCCGCAAGCCCTCCAACAACGCCAACGGCCACACCCGCGACCGGCGCGGCCGGCTGATCGCCTGCGAGCACGACGCGCGGCGGGTCGTGCGCTTCGAGTATGACGGCGCCATCACCGTGCTGGCCGATTCCTTCAACGGCAAGCCCTTGAACTCGCCCAACGATGTGGTCGTGAAGTCGGACGGCACGGTGTGGTTCACCGATCCGACCTTCGGCATCCTGGGCTACTACGAGGGCCACAAGGCGGAGAGCGAGAACAAGCCCGCCGTCTATCGCCTCGACGCCACGACCGGCAAGCTCACGATGATGGTCGACGAGGTCGCCGGCCCTAACGGGCTCGCCTTCTCGCCCGACGAGAAGAAGCTCTACGTCGTGGCCTCGCGCGCCGAGCCGCACCGCACCATCGTCTCCTACGACGTCTCGGCCGACGGCACCAAGCTCGGCGGTGGCGCGGTGCTGATCGATGCCGGGCCGGGCGGCTCGCCCGACGGCTTCCGGGTCGATGTCGACGGCAATTTGTGGTGCGGCTGGGGCATGGGCTCGCCCGAGCTCGACGGCGTGCGCATCTTCAATTCATCGGGCAAGCCGATCGGCCACATCGACCTGCCCGAGCGCGCCGCCAACCTCTGCTTCGGCGGCCGCTACCGCAACCGGCTGTTCATGGCGGCGAGCCATTCGCTCTACGCCCTCTACGTCAACACCCAGGGCGTGGCCGGCGGCTGATCGAAAAGATGTCGGGTATCGATTCGGCGTACGCCTGGCGGCGACTGGCCGCCAGCGTGGCCTTGAGCACGGTCGGCGGCATCGGCATGTGGTGCCTGGCGGTGGCGTTGCCGACCGTGCAGGCCGATCTCGGCGTCAGCCGGGCCGACATCTCCTTCGCCTACACCATGAACATGCTGGGCTTCTTCGCCGGCGGCGTCGCGGCTGGCCGGCTGGTCGATCGCCGCGGCATCGTCTTCACCTCGATCCTGAGCGCTCTCGGCCTTTCGCTGGGCTTTACGCTCGCGACCACGACGTCCTCGCTGGTGCTGTTCGCGACCGCCCAGATCCTGATCGGCTTCAGCGCGGCCGCCACCTTCGCGCCCCTGGTCGCCGACATCTCGCACTGGTTCGTGAAGCGACGGGGCGTCGCCGTCGCCATCGCCGCCTCGGGCAACTACATCGCCGGCGCGATCTGGCCGCCCATCGTCGGCCTGATCATCCGCGACCATGGCTGGCGTTTCGCCTATGGCGCAGCCGCAGCGTGCTGCCTGCTCACGATGATACCGCTAGCGCTCGCTCTCAAGCGCCGGCCGCCGGACCACGAGGAAAGCCAGATCGCCAGCGTCGCGCGGCGCTCGCAGGCGGCCCTTGGCCTGTCGCCCAACGCCCTGCAGGCGCTGCTCGCCGTGGCGGGCGTGGCCTGCTGCGTCGCCATGTCGATGCCGCAGGTCCATATCGTCGCCTACTGCGCCGACCTGGGCTACGGCGTGGCGCGCGGCGCGGAGATGCTGTCGCTGATGCTGGGCTTTGGCATCGTCAGCAGGGTCGGCTCGGGCTGGATCGCCGACCGGGTGGGCGGCGTCACCACGCTGCTGCTGGGCTCGACCCTGCAGTGCGTGGCGCTGGTCGTCTACCTGATGGCCGACGGCCTCACCTCGCTCTATCTCGCCTCGGCGCTGTTCGGCCTGTTCCAGGGCGGCATCGTGCCATCCTACGCCATCATCGTGCGCGAATATTTCCCGCCGCGCGAGGCGGCCACCCGGGTCGGCCTTGCCGTCTCCTCGACCATCGTCGGCATGGCGCTGGGCGGCTGGATGGGCGGCGTGCTGTTCGACATGACGGGCTCGTACCGCGCCGCCTTCATCAATGGTATTGCCTGGAACGTGCTGAACGCCGCCATCGCCTGGTGGCTCTTGACGCGGCAGAACCGCCTCGCTGCGACCACCTGAGGGAGTTGCCATGCGCATCACAGCCATCCGCGACATCGTCTCGCCGATCCGCTCCAACATCGCCAACGCCTATATCGACTTCAGCCAGATGACGGCGAGCGTCGTGGCGATCGAGACCGACCTCAAGGTCGAGGGCAAGCCGGTGATCGGCTACGGCTTCAACTCCAACGGCCGCTACGCCCAGCACGGGCTCCTGAACGAACGATTCATCCCGCGCCTGAAGCAGGCCAAGCCCGACTCGTTGAAGGACGCCGAAGGCCTGCTCGATCCCGCCAAATGCTGGTCGGCGATGATGGCCAACGAAAAGCCGGGCGGCCATGGCGAGCGCTCGGTGTCGGTGGGCGTGCTCGACATGGCGCTATGGGATGCCCTGGCCAAGGCCAAGCGGGTGCCGCTGTGGAAGCTGCTGGCCGATCGCTACAACGGCGGAAAGTACGACGACAAGGCGTGGGTCTACGCGGCCGGCGGCTACTACTATCCCGGCAAGGATCTCGACGGGTTGCAGGACGAGATGAAGCACTATCTCGATCTGGGCTATTCCTGCGTGAAGATGAAGGTGGGCGGCGTGCCGCTTGCCGAGGACATCAAGCGCATCGAGGCGGTGCTCAAGATCGTGGGCTCAGGCGATCGGCTGGCGGTCGACGTCAACGGCAAGTTCGACCTGCCGACCGCCATCGCCTTCGGCAAGGCGATCGAAGCCTATGGCCTGCGCTGGTACGAGGAGCCGCTCGATCCGCTCGACTATCTGGCGCACGCGGCACTCGCCACCCAGTACGCCCCGCCGCTCGCCACCGGCGAGAATCTTTTTTCGATGCAGGACGCGCGCAACCTCGTCCGCCATGGCGGGCTGCGGCCGGACCGCGACATCCTGCAGTACGATCCCGCTCTGTCCTACGGCCTGGTCGAGTACCTGCGCACGATCGACATGCTGAAGGCGAACGGCTGGTCGCCGCGACGCTGCGTGCCGCACGGCGGCCACCAGTTCGCGCTCAACATCGCCGTCGGCCTGCAATGCGGCGGCAACGAATCCTATCCGCAGGTCTTCGCGCCGTTCGGCGGCTTCGCCGACGACTGCGCGGTGGTCGACGGCAAGGTGGCGCTGCCCGACGCGCCGGGCATCGGCTTCGAGCGCAAGGCCGACCTGTGGGCCGTCATGAAGGCCGTGTAGCGGACGGCACGAGCACCTCGGCGCGGGTGTTGCTGCGGCCGCCGTCGTGGATCTGATATCGATCGTCGTTGGGTATGCCAGGGCATCCCGCAACGAGCAGAGCTATGGCCGTCGCAACGAGGCCTGCAAGCAGGTTTGGACGAAAAGCTTTCACGCGCGGAAATTGCTGCGGCCGCCGTCGTGATCCTGGTAGCGGCCGTCATTGGGGATGCCGGGACAGCCGGCGAGCAGCGCCATCATGATCAGCACGACACCTCCCGCCAGCGTCTTGAGAAAAATCGCTTTCATGCGACCGACGCTTGCCTCGGTTCCGCTGCGGGCGTCTCGGCGCGAAAATTGTCCCAGCCGCCGCGCGGGTTGGTCTGGTACCGGCCGTCGCTGGCCGTCGAGACACATCCCGCGACGAGCGCTGTCGCAACGACCGCAGCAAGGGCGACCAGCGGCCTGGGGCTGAATGTCTTCATGCCCTCGACATGGCGCCCGCCTAGCCGGGCTTCAACAGGCCCGACTTCACAAGTTCGCTAACGTCAGACGAATCCGCTTCATCCCAACCTCGCAGCCCGCGCACGCGGTCGACGTCGAAGCGATCATTTCGGCTGACAATACTTGAACGGACATTTATACGCTGCCCACATCCCGCCCCAATTTCAGCCCACGTGGCAACCTGCCGGCCGGCGCGAGATGGTGAGTTGCCGGCATAGCGTTGGAGAGTGTAGCCATGTTCACGCGTCGCACTGTTCTGATGGTGATGGCAGCCGCCGCTGTTGTGGGCGGTGCAGCCGGATCGATGGGCGCGCTCGCCGAGGTTCGCGCCATTGCGCAGGCAACTCCGCCGGCGACCGTGCGCCTTGGTCTGAAGGGCTATGATCCCGTCGCCTATTTCACGCTCGCCACGCCAACGCCCGGCCTTGCCGACTACGAGTACGTCTATGACGGCGTGCGCTACCGCTTCGCCAACGCGCGGCACCGCGATCTGTTCAAGGCCAATCCGGAGAAGTACGCGCCGCAGTTCGGCGGCTCCTGCGCCATGAACATGTCGAACGGCGTACGCCGCGAGGCCGACCCTACCATCTGGATGATCTCCGACGGCAATCTCTACGTCTTCGCCGGGGCCGGCGGCGCCGAGCGCTTCCGCCAGGACCCGCAGGTGGCGGCAAGCAAAGCTGCGAACAACTGGAAAAACCTCAAGAACACGCCCAGCCAGTAAGCGCTGGGGCGCGCGACTCCAGTCGCGCGATCTTCCTGAGATACTGACCAAGACGCGCCACTGGAGTGGCGCGCCCCCAGCAAACTCAGTTCAGACCTGCCTTGCGCAGGCTTTCCTCGACCCGGCGCTGCAACGCCGGGTCCTGGAAGCGCGAGCCGAAGCTCGCCAGATCGAAATGCGGATTCTTGCGCTTGCCCTGCCGGACGGCATCCAGCGCGTCGTCCGTTCGGCCGAGCTCGGCGTAGGCGGCGGCCAGCGGGAAGTCGAGCAGCGGATGCGTCGGATACCGTGCGCGCGCCGCTTCGAGCAGCCGCACGGCGTCGGCGTCGCGGTGGCTCAGCAGGTAGGCGAGGCCGAGATTGAGCGAGGCCTCCGAGCCGATATTGACGTTGAGGCGCATGGCCGCTTCGGCGGCCGCGATCGATTCGTCGATGCGCCCGGTCCATAGCAGCACGGCCGCCCGCGTGAGCAGGGCCTCGGAGTCGCTCGGATTGATCTGCAGCGCCCGCTCCGATTCGGCGAGGCCGATATCGTACTTGAGGATCGACGTATAGGCGCGGGCAAGGACACCGTGGGCCAGCACACATTCCTCGTCGAGCTCGATCGCCTTCTGGGCGAGCCGGATTGCCGTCTCGATATCGCTCTGGGCGAATTCCGACCAGCCGAAGGCGGCCCGCTGGAAATAGGCGTCGGCAAGCTGGGCATAGGCGTCGGCGTAGCCCGGCGCGAGCTGGATCACCCGCTCGAGCAGTTCGCGCGCCGAACGATTGGCGAGCCGCGTTGGATCGGCGGCGAGCGCGCGAGCACGCAGCACCAGGTCGTAGGCGTCGAGGTTGTCGGTCGGCTTGCGCAGGCTCTTCTGCAGGGCGATCTGCTGCAGGTTGGAGGCCAGCGTGCCGGCGACGCGGCGGGCGATGCGCTCCTGGACGGCGAAGATGTCGCTCAGCTCGTCGTCATATTGCTCGGACCACAGCTGAGTGCCATTGGCCGCGTCGCCCAGCTGCACGGTCACCCTGACACGGTTGCCCATGCGGCGCACGCTGCCGCTCACGAGGTAACGGGCGTTCAACGCACGGCCGATTTCCGCCGGCGGCAGCTCCTTGTTGCGGAAGGGCAGCACCGCGCCGTAGGCGATCACCGTGAGTTCCTTGAAGCGCCCGAGGGCGCGCGTGATGTCCTCGGTGAGGCCGTCGGAGAAGTAGTCCTGGGCCGCATCGCCGCTCTGGTTGGCGAACACCAGGACGGCGACCGACAGGCCGCTGTCGGTCGACTGTCGAACGCTTGCCGCGGCCGCCTCCTCCGTCGACGACAGGAGCCCGGTGAAGTAGGCGGCGGCGCCGCCCGCGGCCAGTGCGGTCGCCACGGCAACCGCGGCCAAGGTCATCATACGACGCCGCGACGGCGCCGGCTTGGCCGCCGTGGCGGCGGTCTCGGACAGGGAAGCTGCATCCAGGGCGTAGGTCCGGATCGGCCGGTCGATGTTCTTGAGCGTGCGCGAGCCTTGGGAGCGGAACGGCAAAGCGAGCTTGTCGCGGACCTGCTCGTAGACGCTGGCCGACAGCACGATCGAGCCGGCCTCCGCCAATCCCTGCAGCCGCGCCGCGAGGTTGACCGTGTCGCCGAACACGTCGTCGTCTGACACGATGATGTCACCCAGGTGCAGGCCGATGCGGAATGCCTGGCGACGCTCGACCGGCGTGCCGACGTTGCGCTCGACCATGCCGCGCTGCAGCTCGACCGCCGAGCGTACCGCCTCGACGGCGCTGGCGAATTCCACCAGCACGCCGTCGCCCACCGTCTTGACGATGCGGCCATGGAAGCGCTCGACCACCGGACCGACGAGCTCGGTGAGATGCGCATGCAGATCGTCGAGGGTCCGTTCCTCGTCGGCGCGCATCAGGCGGCTGTAGCCGTCGATGTCGGCGAACAGGATGGTCGCCAGCCGCCGGTTGGTGCCCGAGCTCGGCATCGGGCGCCTGTCAGCCCCCCGCGGTGCGCTGCGCGGCGGGTCGGGCGGAAAGGCGCGCGACATAATCGTCGAACACCTTCTCGCCCTTGAGGCCGGGAGCACCGAACATCATCGCGAAGCGGATCTCCGAGCCGACATAGACGTCGGCGGCGCTGAACGTCTCGCCGAGCAGGTAGGGGCCGTCGGCCAGCGCCTTCTTGAGCGTCGCCAGGACGTCGTCGTAGCTTCCCCAGCCGACGGCGGCCTTCCGCTCGACCTCCGGCCGCTTCATCATCTTGTCGATCAGCGCGGGCTCGAAGCAGCCAGCGCCGAAGAACAGCCAGCGATAGTAGGCGCCGCGGCCGGCGTCCGTGGGCTCGGGCGCGAGGCCGGCCTCAGGGAAATTGTCGGCGATGTAGGCAATGATCGCCGCCGTTTCGGTCACCACCACGCCGCGATGGACGATGGTGGGCAGCTTGCCCATGGGATTGATCGCCAGGAAGGCGGGCGCCTTGTGCTCGCCCTTCTCGAAGTCGATCGGCACAATGCGGTACGGCGCACCGGCCTCCTCGAGCATCCAGTGCACCATCTGCGATCGCGAGCGCGGGTTGTGATAGAAGACGATCTCTTCCGTCATGACAATGATCCCCCCGATGTCAGAAACGGCGTCTGCTTACACCCCGATGTCGGGGCTGTCAGGTCATGTGCTGCGGACAAGCGTCGCTCGGTCGCGGCCCCTTCCATGATTCCCGTCATTTTGGGAATCAGTGTGGCACCGCCGGCCGCGCGCCAATCTGCCTTCATTGCCGATGCCAAATGGGCGACGCTAGATATAGACGGCCTTCATCGCCGCTTCGGGGTAGCGCGTGCCCGCCGCCGCGCCCGGCGGCAGCGCCGCCGAGATCCGCGCGACGTCGGCGGCCGACAGCACGACATCGAGCGCCGCCAGGTTCTCGTCGATGCGCTCGGCGCGCTTGGTGCCGGGGATCGGCACGACGTCCGGGCCTTGCGCCAGCAGCCAGGCGAGCGCCACCTGACCCGGCTTGACGCCTTTTTCGCGCGCGACGGCCTCGATGGCAGCGACCTGCACCAGGTTGCGCGCCAGGTTATCGGCGGCGAAGCGCGGATGGCGGCCGCGGCCGTCCCCTTCCGGGATGTCGGAGACCTGCCGCACGGCGCCGGTCAGGAGGCTGCGGCCGAGCGGCGAATAGGCGACGAAGGAGATGCCGAGCGCGCGCGTCGTCTCGAGCGTCTCCTCGGCATCGACGCGATAGAGCAGCGAGTACTCGCTCTGCACGGCGGCGAGTGGATGCACCTTGTGTGCGCGGCGGATGGTTTCCGGCTTGGCCTCGCTGAGGCCGAGCGCCCGCACCTTGCCCGCCTTCACCAGCTCGCCCATCGCGCCCACCGTGTCCTCGATCGGCACCGAGGGATCGACACGGTGCTGGTAGTAGAGATCGATCACGTCGATGCCCAGCCTCTTGAGGCTCGCCTCGCAGGCGGCCTTCACGTAAGCCGGGCTGCCGTCGACGCCGTTGGCGCCGCCTGGCCGCTGGGTCTGCCCGAACTTGGTGGTCAGCACGACCTTGCCACGCCGGCCGCCCGACAGCGCCTTGCCGAGCAGGGTCTCGTTGTGGCCCCAGCCATACATGTCGGAGCTGTCAAGAAAGTTGACGCCGCGATCCAGCGCGTGATGGACGACGCGGATCGCCTCGGCGTCATCGCTCTTGCCGTAGGCGCCGGAGAACGACATGCAGCCCAGCCCGATGGGAAAGACGGAGAGCTGGCTGTTTCCGAGGGTGCGGAGCCTGGCGTGCGTGATGGCGGTCATGGGTACCTCTTTGCTGCGAGTATAGAAGATCACCACGGGCGTTTCCGGGCAAATGCATGTTGCCGGCCAGCAGACAATTTGCTCATTCGTCGTTGATGCTCCCCGCTATTGTCAAATTGCTGCTGTAGGCAAATGAAATTCCCACGCGCCCTCATCCTCGCCCTGCTTCTGGCCACCACCCCCGGTTCGCTCGCCCAGGCTCAGGAGAAACCTCCGTCCTCTTTCTCCGGCAAGGCACCCGATTGCGTCGCGACCATGGGCGCGCTGCCAAAGCCCTTCGACGGCGCGGCCTTCGCCGTCACCGGCGACACGCTGGCCGTCGTCGGCCTGAAGCCTCGCGTCCGGATCTGGGGCATCCAGGCGCCCGAGTTGCGCGACCGGGACGGGCAGGAGACCGTGCCCGGCATGCGCGCCCGCGCCGCGCTCGACGACCTGCTGACGCCGGCGGACCATCTGATCCATTGCAATCCCGGCAAATGGGACCACGACTGCCGGATCGTGGCGTTATGCGTGGCCAGGACCACCGAGATCGGCGGCCGCATGATCGACAACGGCATGGCCTACGGTTTCGATCTCCATGATGTGGGCAAAGCCGACGTCCCGCTGAGCCTGAGTTACGCCGAGTCGGAGGCCGCTGCCCGCAGGGCGTTGCGAGGGCTGTGGCCGGATTGGCTGGGCAGGAAATGAGGCAGCGCGAAGCAGGTCCAGCCAGGTGGAATTCACCGGCGCGCAGGCGTTGGCAACTCCCCCATGGGCTGAGCCGCCACGAGCCGCTGGCCGCTTCAGCAGCAGGGGTCTAGGCTTCGGGGGCGAACGCATAGGCATGCGCTCGGCCTGACCAACAGGAGTTCTCGCATGAGAGATCTTTCGGTCGTGGCGATTCTCCTCGGCATTTCCGCTGCATGCTCCAACCAGCCGACGGCGATCGCACCTCCTCCTACTGGGACAGAGTCCAAGCCGGCCACCGGCGTCCCCGCGAGCCCCGCTTCCACCGCGCCGCGCCCGTACGTGCAGTCGCCGTGGTCGCCCGCGGCGCAGACTCCGGTGATGTGGTGATCAAGGTCCGCCTACGGGAATAACCAGGCGGCTGGCCGGCTTTGACGACATGGTCTTCGAACGGCGTGTGCCGATGTCACACGAACATGGAGGATCGTGGCGGACTAAACCGCGCCGGTGGTCGTCGGCTTGAACAGCAGGACAAAAACGATGATCCAGATGACCGCCCAGAAGATCCAGGTGATGGTCGGATGCGCCGCCTGCCATTCGAGAATTTGCTTGTGAATCGCCATCGTCGATATGCCTTTCGTTGGTTGCCTGCCTGATCCCACGGATGGTGCGGTGCTAGCGCAGGCTCAAGATGTAGGCGATCAGCGCGTCGCGTTCATAACGGCTGAGCGAAAAGTCCGGCATGTTCGTGTGCGCCGACGACAGGTACCAGGCGAGCGAGTCCACCGTTGTGCCCGGTTTGGCGGCGATCGCGGTGAAGCTCGGCGCGCCGCCCGCGACCGCCGAGGGCGGCTCGGGTTCGATGACATGGCAACCCATGCACCAGTGTTCGGCGAGCGTCCCTCCGACCCCGGGACCTTGTGCTGCTGCCGGGAGCGGCAGCAGCGCCAACGCCATCGCCATCGTTCTTCGCATCCATTTCACCATGAACGGACGATCGCGCGGGAAGCGCGATGGCGGACGCAACGTCCAGCAGGAGCCGTTTAGCCGCAAAGCGCCGTCTCAGCTTTGATTTCAGTCAAAGTGGCCGGATAAGCTCCTCTGCGACCAGCGCGCGGGCGGATCGACCGGTCAACGCGCACGAAGAACGCGCTGCCGCAACGATAAATCGGAGAGGGCCGGCACTGCAGCCGACCGCACGCCATTGGGGGTTGTCAGTTGCGCGGCGGCAGCGTGACCTTGGCGTCCGTCAGGGCCTTTTCCAGCACCGGAATACCGGCGGCCGTATTGCCCTTGTTGCACTGGTTGATCGCCTCCGGCACGTTGGCATCCGTGTTTTGCCGGTTGGTCGTTCGATAAAGGTCGGCGAGCGATTGGCAATACTTTGCGTCGGCCGATTGACCGAACGAAGTGAACGGAGCAAGTGCCATACCCGCGATCAGGCAAGTTCCAAGAATCCTTCTCATGGCTTGTTTCCTTCCGTGAGTGTTTCAGAGCACTGCGCCAGTGCGGGCTCCCTTGGTTTTTTGCAGGTCGTTGTAGCCCGCCGGCTTCTTCGACAACAGATCGCGGGAAGTGCCTGCTTCCGCCCGGTGTTAGGGACTAAAGGCGGTCACCGCGCTCGGTTGGAGCGCGCCGTGCTCACATCCGTTGTCCCCGTCGCGGCCTCTCAAATGACCTAAGGTGGGCTACGTTGGCGGGCGGAATTCGCCCTCTATGCGCGAAACTACGCAATATCTGTACTTTCCGAGGGAAATGGCGGAGAGGGTGGGATTCGAACCCACGGTACGCTTGCACGCACAACGGTTTTCGAGACCGTCCCGATCGACCACTCTGGCACCTCTCCGGGGCACCGCTTATAGGGGGGCGATTTTGTCGGGGCAACTCGCCGCTTGGGCCGGCGGATCTTACCCTTTTGAGCCCAAAATCAGAGGTTTCCGGCGTTGACTTGGGGGGCTTCCTGCGTATATTCCGCCCTCCTTCGGCGGGTCATTCAGGCCCGCCGCGCTCTTTCGTGCTTTCCGGCATTTTGGGCATGGATCCAGCCAAACCCTCTAGGGGTGGTGGGACACGTTCAGCTCGGAAGGTCTGAAGGTCTTTAGTCAGGTGTCATCATGATCGCCGTTATCCGCACGGGTGGAAAACAATACACCGTCGCCCCCGACGACACGCTCACCATCGAGCGCATCGCAGGTGAGGCCGGCGCCCAGGTCGAATTCACCGACGTGCTGATGGTCGGCGACAAGGTAGGCGCGCCGACGGTTGCCGGCGCCAAGGTTTTGGGCTCGATCGTCAAGCAGGCGCGCGGGCCGCACCTGATCGTCTTCAAGAAGCGCCGCCGCCAGAACTCGCGGCGCAAGAACGGTCACCGTCAGGACCTGACGGTGGTCAAGATCGAACAGATCGTCGCCTAGCAGAGCGACCGGAGCAGTACGATGGCACACAAGAAGGCAGGCGGCTCCTCGCGCAACGGCCGCGATTCCGCGGGCAAGCGGCTGGGCGTCAAGCGCTTCGGCGGCCAGAAGGTCCTGTCGGGCAACATCCTGGTCCGCCAACGCGGCACCAAGATGGATGCCGGCGAGAATGTCGGCGTCGGCCGCGACCACACGCTCTTCGCCACCATCGACGGCGTCGTCTCGTTCCGCAAGCGAGCCGGCGGCAAGGTCGAGGTGAACGTGCTCCCGGCGCCGGCAGTTCCGGCCAAGATGGCCGCCGAATAGCCGTTCCCGTCCGATCGGAGTTTTAGAGGGGGAGCGGTCTGCCGTTCCCCCTTTTCATTTTGGATCCACCGCCATGAAGTTCCTCGACCAGGCCAAGATCTACGTCCGCTCCGGCAACGGCGGCGCGGGATCGGCGGGCTTTCGCCGCGAGAAGTTCATCGAGTTCGGCGGACCCGACGGCGGCGACGGCGGCAAGGGCGGCGACGTGATTCTCGAATGCGTCGATGGCCTCAACACGCTGATCGACTACCGCTATTCCCAGCACTTCAAGGCCGAAACCGGCCATCACGGCATGGGCAGCCAACGCACCGGCGGCGCCGGCAAGGACGTCGTGCTGCGCCTGCCGCGCGGCACCCAGGTCTTCGCCGAGGACAACGAGACCCTGCTGGTCGACCTCACCGAGATTGGTCAGAGGATCGTGCTGGCCAAGGGCGGCGACGGCGGTTACGGCAACCTGCATTACAAGAGCTCGACCAACCGTGCGCCGCGCCGCGCCGACAAGGGCTGGCCGGGCGAGGAACGCTGGGTGTGGCTCAGGCTGAAACTGATCGCCGACATCGGGTTGGTCGGTCTGCCCAACGCCGGCAAGTCAACGTTTCTTTCCGCGACATCGAACGCCCGTCCCAAGATCGCCGACTATCCCTTCACCACCCTGCATCCCGGACTGGGCGTCGTGAAAGCCGGCGACCGTGAGTTCGTGATGGCGGACATCCCAGGCTTGATCGAAGGCGCCCACGAGGGCGCGGGCCTTGGCACGCGCTTCCTGGGCCATGTCGAGCGCTGCCGCGCGCTCCTGCATCTGGTCGACGGGACGCAGGACGACGTTGTCGGCGCCTATCGCACGGTGCGCGGCGAGCTCAAGGCCTATGGCGGCAATCTCGCGCGCAAGAAGGAGCTTTTGGCCCTGAACAAGATCGACGCCATGACGGCCGAAGAGATCGAGGCCAAGCGTGCGCTGCTCGCCAAGGCCAGCCGCAAGTCGGTGTACGTGATTTCCGGCGTCTCCGGCCAAGGCGTGCAACCCTTGCTTCACGAATTGCTGAAGTTGGTCGAGAAGCAGCGCGATTCCACCCGCGAAGCCGCATGACACCGCTCGAGAGTGCGCGCCGGCTGGTCGTCAAGATCGGCTCCTCCATCCTGGTCGACGAGACCAGGGGCGAGATCAGGCGCGACTGGCTCGAGACCCTGAGCGACGACGTGGCGCGCCTGCACAAAGGCGGCTGCGAAGTGGTGCTGGTTTCGTCGGGCGCCATCCGGCTCGGCCGCACGCACTTCAAGCTGGCGCCCGGCCCGCTCAAGCTCGAGGAAAGCCAGGCCGCCGCCGCCACCGGCCAGATCCAGCTCGCCCATGCCTACCAGGAAGCGCTGGCGCGGCACGGCATCACCGTGGCGCAGGTCCTGCTGACGCTCGACGATTCGGAGGAGCGCCGCCGCTACCTCAATGCCCGCCAGACCATGGCCACCCTGCTGGCGATGAAGGCCGTGCCCGTGATCAACGAGAACGACACGGTGGCGACCGACGAGATCCGCTTCGGCGACAACGACCGGCTGTCGGCGCGCGTCGCCGAGATGATCTCCGCCGACACGCTGGTGCTGCTCTCCGACATCGACGGGCTCTATACCGGCGATCCGCGCATCGACGGCTCGGCCAGGTTCATTCCCGAGATCCGCGAGATCACGCCGGCCATCGAGGCGATGGGCGGCAGCGCCGCTTCCGAGCTGTCCAACGGCGGTATGGCGACCAAGCTGATTGCCGGCCGCATCGCCATGGCCGCCGGCTGCCGCATGGCGATCGCCGACGGCCGCGCCGTGGGCGCGCTGGCCGCCCTCATAGACGGCAAGGCGCGCTGCAGCTGGTTCCTGCCCGAGGCCTCGCCGCTGTCGGCCCGCAAGAAATGGATCAAGGGTTCGCTCAAGACGGCGGGCGCTCTGTTGGTCGACGACGGCGCGGTGCGCGCGCTGTCGGCCGGCAAGAGCCTGCTGCCCGCCGGCGTCACCGCCATCGAGGGCGAGTTCAAGCGCGGCGACGTGGTCGACGTGAAGGACCGCGCCGGACGCGTGCTGGCGCGTGGCCTGGTAGCCTACGCCGCCGACGACGCCCGCCGCATCGCCGGGCGCAAGAGCGCGGAGATCGAGCATCTGCTGGGTTTCCGCGGTCGAGACGAGATGGTCCACCGCGACGACCTCGTGGTCGAGTGAGCGCGGGCAGGGCTATACTGGAGCGGCCGATGAACGTTCAGACCAAGCCTGCCGAAGATGCCGCCGCCCTCGTGGCGGAGCTGGGTCGGCGCGCGCGGGAAGCCGCCGTCGTCCTGCGCAACGCCTCGACCGCCGCCAAGAACCGCGCACTGGGCGAGGCGGCCCGCCTGATCCGCAGCGAGAGGGCCGCGATCCTGGCTGCCAATGCCAAGGACATCGACGCCGCCAAGCTTGCCGGCATGAGCGCCGCGCTGCAGGACCGCCTGCTGCTGAACGAAGCGCGGGTCGAGGCGATGGCCAGGGGGCTCGACGATATCGTCACCCTGCCCGACCCTGTGGGCGCCCTGATCGAGCAATGGACGCGACCCAACGGTCTGGTGATCAGCCGCGTGCGGGTGCCGATTGGCATCATCGGCGTGATCTACGAAGCCCGGCCCAACGTCACCGCCGACGCCGGCGCGCTTTGCATCAAGTCGGGCAATACGGTGGTGCTGCGCGGCGGCTCCGACAGCTTCCATTCCTCGCGCGCCATCGTCGAGCTGCTGTGCCAAGCGCTCAAGGCCGCCGGCCTGCCCGAGGATTGCGTGCAGCTCGTGCCGACCACCGACCGCGCGGCCGTGGGCGAGCTTCTACGCGCAACAGGTTGGCTCGACCTCATCGTGCCGCGCGGCGGGCGCTCGCTGATCGACCGGGTGACCGACGAAAGCCGCGTGCCGGTGCTGCGCCACTATGACGGCATCTGCCACGTCTATATCGACCGCGACGCCGACATCGCCATGGCGCGCGACGTCGTGGCCAACGCCAAGATGCGCCGCGTCAGCGTCTGCGGCGCCGCCGAGACCCTGCTGGTCGATCGCGCTGCGCTCGACACGCATCTGATGCCGGTGCTGGCCAGGCTGCACGAGCTCGGCTGCGAGGTGCGCGGCGACGAAGAGGTGCAGAAACGCGATCCCCAGGCGCTGCCCGCCACCGACAAGGACTGGCGCACCGAGTACCTGGCGCCGGTCATCTCGGTCGCCGCGGTCGACGGCGTCGGCGGCGCGATCCGCCACATCGCGCGCTGGGGCAGCCAGCACACCGAGTCTATCGTGACCGACAACGCCGCCACCGCGCAGCGCTTCCTCGCCGAAGTCGACAGCGCCATCGTCATGCACAATGCCAGCACGCAGTTCGCCGACGGTGGCGAGTTCGGCCTGGGCGCGGAGATCGGCATCTCGACCAACCGCATGCATGCGCGCGGCCCGGTCGGCCTGGTCGAGCTCACGACCTACAAGAACATCGTGCGCGGCAAGGGCACCTTGCGTCCATGAGCAGTGCGGCGTGATATCCGCGCATCATCCGATGCCGGGCGTGCCGCGCGACACGACGCGCCGCATCGGCCTGCTCGGCGGCTCGTTCAACCCCGCCCATGACGGCCACCGCCATGTCAGCCTCGAGGCGCTGAAGCGGCTCGGCCTCGACGAGGTATGGTGGCTGGTCTCGCCGCAGAACCCGCTCAAGGCCGGCGACGGCATGGAGCCGCTGGCCACGCGCGTGGCGCGTGCCAAGCAGATCGCCCACCATCCGCGCATCCGGGTCGAGGCGCCCGAACTGCTGCTCGGCACGCGCTACACGCTCGACACGGTGCGCGCCCTCAATCGGCTCTATCCCAAGGCGCGGTTCGTGTGGCTGATGGGCTCCGACATCCTGCCCCAGCTCGTCGACTGGCAAGGCTGGCGCGAGCTGTTCGCCGCCGTCCCGATCGCCGCTTTCGCCCGTCCGGGCTGGAGCTACGCTGCCCTGGTCTCGGCAGCCCCGCGCGCCTTCGCGCGTTACCGGATAGACGCCGCCCACGCGCGCGCGCTTGCCTCCTGCCTGCCGCCGGCCTGGTGCTTCATTCCGAGCCGGCTCGACAGCCACTCCGCCACCGCCATCCGCGCCGTGCGACGGCGGCGGACCAAGCCGAAAGGAACCACCATCTCAGATCAGGCTTCATCCGATCGGGGCCGCCAGCTTCCCGACCGCAGCAAGGACACCGACGCGCTGCTCGCGCTGGTGCGCCGTTCACTGGACGACGACAAGGCCGAGGACGTCGTCGTCATCGACCTCAAGGGCAAGTCGTCCTTCGCCGATTACATGGTGATCGCCTCCGGCCGGTCGAACCGCCAGGTGGTGGCGATCGCCGAGCATCTCGCCGACAGGTTGAAGCAGGCGGGGCGCGGCCATGTCCCGGTCGAGGGCAAGCAGACCGGCGACTGGGTGCTGGCCGATGCCGGCGATGTGATCGTCCACATCTTCCGTCCCGAACCGCGCGCCTTCTACGGGCTGGAAAAGATGTGGGCGCTCGAGACCGAGGCGGCAGTGGTCAAACCCAAGCAGGCCAAGACGGCCCGCCCCCGCCGCGCCAAGAAGCCGGCGTGAAACTGCTGATCGCCTGTATCGGCCGCGCCGGGCGCGGACCTGAACGCGATCTCTACGAACATTATGCCCAGCGCATCCGCTGGCCGCTGGTGCTGCGTGAGCTGGAGGAAAAGCGCAAGCTCCCGCCCGCGCAGATGATCCTGCGCGAGGGCGAGTTGCTGCTGGACGCCGTGCCGGCCAAGTCGGTGGTGGTGGCGCTCGACCGTCGCGGCAGGGTTCTGGACAGCGCGGGCTTTGCCGGCCGGCTGGCGCGCTGGCGTGACGATTCGGTGTCAGACGTGGCCTTCGTGATCGGCGGCGCCGACGGGCATGGCGCGCCCCTGTTGAAAAAAGCGGCACTGGTGCTGTCGTTCGGGCCCATGACCTGGCCCCATTTGCTGGCCCGCGCGATGCTGGCGGAGCAGATCTACCGCGCACAGCAGCTTCTTGCGGGACACCCCTACCACCGGGCGTGAAATAGGCGTCTATTTTGCCTCTGTTCTGACGAAAAACCGGGGCTACATTGCAGCCATGCGCGTTCCCTCCCGGCGGCTCCTGGCCGCCTTCACCGCCTTTGCCCTGACGGCCGTCTCCGCCGCGGTCTTCGCCCAGACCACGCCGGCCGACAAGCCTGCGGTCAAACCCGTGCGCAGCATTCCCTACGTGTCGATCACCGGCGACGACGGTCGCCAGCGGCACTACGAGACCAACGCCATCCCGCTGCTGTTCAACCGCGCCTGCTTCGGCTGGCGCATGTATCTCGGCGGGCCGAACCGCGTCGTGTCGCTCAAGGAGGTGCTGACGACCTCGCAGCCGGCCGAGCAGGTGATCGCCGGCCCCGAGACCGAGGTCAGCACCGACAAGACCCGCGCCACCACGCGCATGTTCGAGACCGTGCAAGACGGCGTGCTGCAGCGCTCATGGTGCATTATCCCGGGCGATCCGCCCGGCACCTACACCTACGACATCTCGATCGATGGCGAACCGCGCGGCGAGTTCGTGTTCTGCGCCATCGAGGTGCCCAACCAGGATCCCAACACCGATCCGCGCGACCTCTCGTGCCCCAACAAGTTCAACTCGGTGCAGCGCGCGCCCGGGCGGCCGGGCTCGGCGTCCTGATGGCCTCTCGTCCGCGTCCCGCAGTCCTCTGCATTCTCGACGGCTGGGGCCACCGCCCCGACCCCAAGTACAACGCCATCCTCGGGGCGAGCACGCCAAACTACGATCGGCTGATCGCGACCTGCCCGCAGGGCCTGATCGACGCCTCGGAGACCTTCGTCGGCCTGCCCAAAGGCCAGATGGGCAACTCCGAGGTCGGCCACATGAATCTCGGCGCCGGCCGCGTGGCGGTGCCCGAGTTGCCGCGCATCGACAAGGCCATCGAGGACGGCTCGCTGGCCAAGAGCCCGATCCTGGCCGAGCTGACCGCCACCCTGAAAAAGAGCGGCAAAGCCTGCCATCTTCTCGGGCTCGCCTCGCCGGGCGGCGTGCATTCCCACCAGGACCATCTCGTCTTCCTGGCCAACCTGATCGCAAGCGGCGGCGTGCCGGTCTGGATTCACGCCATTCTCGACGGCCGCGACATGCCACCCCGCAGCGCGCATGAGTGCCTGCAGCATATCCAGGCTGGCCTGAAGAAAGACCTGCCGATCCGTTTCGCGACGGTCTCGGGCCGCTACTATCCCATGGACCGCGACAAGCGCTGGGACCGTGTGGCGCTGGCCTACAACGCCATCGTCGATGGCAAGGGCTGCTCCGCGAAGACACCGGATGAGGCGGTCGACAAGGGTTATGCCGCCAAGCTCGACGACGAGTTCGTGAAGCCAACGGCAATCGAGGGCTACACCGGCATGCAGGACGGCGACGGCCTGCTGATCTTCAACTTCCGCGCCGACCGCGCGCGGCAGATCCTGACCGCGCTGCTCGATCCGCGCTTCGACGGCTTCAATCGTCCTCGCGTCGTGAAGTTTGCGGCGCCGGTCGGCATGGTCGACTACTCGGCCGCCCTCAATCCGTTCCTCAAGACGCTGTTCCCGCCCGAGGCCATCAGGATGGGGCTGGGCGAGACAATCGCGAAGTCCGGCCTCAAGCAGTTGCGCATCGCCGAGACGGAGAAATACGCGCACGTCACGTTCTTCTTCAACGGCGGCGAGGAGCGTGTGTTCGACGGCGAGGAGCGCATTCTCGTGCCCTCGCCCAAGGTCCAGACCTACGACCTCAAGCCCGAGATGAGCGCGCCGGAAGTGACCGACAAGCTGGTCGAGGCGATCGGCTCGGGCAAGTTCGACCTCGTCGTCGTGAACTACGCCAACAGCGACATGGTGGGCCACACCGGCGATCTTGCAGCCGCCGTGAAGGCCATCGAGGCGGTCGATGCCTGCCTCGGCCGGTTGATGGAGGCCGTCAAGAAGGCAGGCGGGGTCCTGCTGGTGACGGCCGACCACGGCAATGCCGAGCAGATGTACGACGAAACAACCCACCAGAAGCACACCCAGCACACGCTCAATCGCGTGCCGGCGCTGCTGTTCAACGCCCCGGCCGATATCCATTCACTGGCCGATGGCAAGCTGGCCGATGTCGCCCCGACTGTGCTCGCCCTGATGCACGTCGCGCAGCCCCGGGAAATGACCGGCCATTCGCTGCTTTCCGCGGCCCAGCGGCCCCACGTCCTCGCCGCGCCGCGCGCAGTCGCCGCGGCTTCCGCTTGACTTGTGAAGGGCCGTGAGCCCACGTCGCCTTGATCCTGCCAAAGAGCTCCCTGTAAAAGAGCCCCTGTATTTCCGCCTCGACCGCTCGAAACCCCGACTAGCCGGCCCGTCCGGCGACCTCCTGTGAAGGCACCACAATGACCCGTTTGCGCATCGCTTCCGCCGTCGCGATCATGGCGTTCCTGGCCGTTCCCGTCGGCATGACCGCCTGGTCGCAGGACAAGGCCGATCCCAAGGCCCCCGGCGGCGACAAGAGCGAACTCTACCAGCAGCTCAACCTGTTCGGCGACGTGCTGGAGCGCGTGCGCCGCGACTATGTCGAGCCGGTCGACGAGAAGACCCTGATCGAGAACGCCATCAACGGCATGCTGGCCGCGCTCGACCCGCATTCGAGCTACATGAATCCCAAGACCTACAAGGACATGCAGATCCAGACCAAGGGCGAGTTCGGCGGACTCGGCATCGAGGTCACGATGGACAACGGCGTCATCAAGGTGGTGTCGCCGATCGACGACACGCCGGCATCCAAGGCCGGCCTGCAGCCCGGCGACCTGATCTTCGCCCTCGACGGCGAGCCGGTGCAGGGCATGACCCTGCAGGACGCAGTCGAGAAGATGCGCGGCAAGGTCGGCACGCCGATCAAGATCTCGGTGCGCCGCGGTACCAAGGATCCGTTCGATGTCACGCTGACCCGCGAGACCATCAAGGTGAAGGCCGTGCGCTACCACCTCGAGGGCGGCGACATCGGCTACATCCGCGTCACCTCCTTCACCGAGCAGAGCACCTCGGGCGTGCTCGACGCCGTCGAGAAGCTCAAGAAGGAAGCCGGCAACAAGCTCAAGGGCTACATCCTCGACCTGCGCAACAACCCGGGCGGCCTCCTGGACCAGGCGATCGCCATGTCCGACGCCTTCCTCGACAAGGGCGAGATCGTCTCGGTCAAGGCGCGCAAGAGCGAGGACGTGCAGCGCTGGAACGCCAAGCCGGGCGACGTCGCCAACGGCCTGCCGATCGTCGTGCTGATGAATGGCGGCTCGGCCTCGGCCTCGGAGATCGTGGCCGGCGCGTTGCAGGACCATAAGCGCGCGATCATTCTCGGCACGCGCTCGTTCGGCAAGGGCTCGGTGCAGACCATCATGCAGGTGACGGGCGGCGGCGCCATCCGTCTCACCACGGCGCTCTACTTCACGCCGTCGGGCCGCTCGATCCAGAAGGAAGGCATCAAGCCCGACATCGAGGTCGAGCCCGCCAAGATCGAGAACCTGCAGGCGCGCGCCGGCTTCCGCGAGGAGAACCTGCGCCGTTCGATCACCAATCCTAACGAGAAGCCTGGCGATACCCCGCCGCCCTACAAGCCTGCCGACACCAAGCCGGAAGCGGCCAAGCCGGGCGATGCCGCCAAGCCGGCCGACGCCGCCAAGCCCGCGGACAAGGACAAGAAGGACGACAAGGCGGCGGCGAGCCAGCCGTCGGGCGATCCCGACGAGCCGCCGAAGGACGCCGTGGCCGACTACCAGCTGCTGCGCGCGGCCGACCTGATCCGCGGCATCTCGCTCTACAGCAGCCGCGGCAACTGAGCGGCCTCAGTGGAATGACGTCGTGGCCGGAATGGGACAGCGGCGCGGCGGCCTGATCGCCGCCTACCTGCTCGTTCTTGGCCTGATCGCAGCCAGCGCGGCGTTCGTATTCGGTGTCGAAGGCGAGACGCCCCGCGTCGCCGGCCGGGCGACGGCGGTGCCCGCCGCGCCCGTCACGGTCGGTTCGCTGGCGGTGCCGCCCAAGGTGGTGCCGTCCGAGCCCGCGCCATCCGAGCCCCCGACGCTCAAACCGGCCCTTTTCCGCGGTTTTGCGCCGGCCGAGCTCAGCGCAATGGTCGAGGTCACCGAGGGTGGCCTGCGGCTGCCCCGCGTCTCGCCGTCGGGCTGGATGCCGTGGATCGCCTATGCCAGGCGCTTCGATCCCGCCGGTCCGCCCGCCCGTGTCGGCGTGCTGTTGATCAATCTCGGCGCCAGCGAGAAGCTGATGAGGCGCGCCATCGACGAATTGCCGGGCGAGGTGAGCCTGGCCTTCCTGGCAGCCACGCCCGACCTGCCGCGCTGGCTGAGCGAGGCGCGCGAGCACGGCCACGAGGCCTATCTCATGCTGCCCGTCGAGGATCCGAACGGCCCGGCGGAGCGCGGCCTGCGGCCAATCCAGGCATCGGCCGAGCCGGTGCAGAACGTGCGGCGGCTGCGCGCCGCGATGGCCCGCGGCGAGAGTTATGTCGGCTTCGTCATCGCCTCGGCCGGCCCGGTCTCGCAGTCCGAATCAGCCGTGCGGCCGGTCCTCAAGGAGATCGCCGACCGCGGCCTCGCCCTGATCGAGATCAACCCGACGCCGGCCACCGCCGCCGTCCATCGGCTGACCGTGGAACTGGGCACGGGCTACGCGCGCACCGCTGACGTGCTCGACTACAAGCTGGCCGACGGTGGCATCGCGGGAAATCTCGACCGCCTGGTCGCCTGGGCCGGTGAGACCGCGCCCGAGCAGCCGCCGCGCCACGGCTTTGGCGTGATGCAGCCCGACGACGAGGCGATCGACGCCCTCCTGGCGTGGTTCAGGCGGCGTCCCGAACGGCCCGCCGCCTCGTTCGTGCCGATCATCGGCCACTTCGAATGCCGCGACGCCTGCATGGCGAGGATGCGCGCCCAGCCGGCGCAGCTCCGCCCATGATTCGCGGCCGCCCCGAATTCTACCGCCGCAATGTCGGCCTGATGCTGATCGCCGCCGACCGGCGGATCTTCGTCGGACGCCGCGCCAAGCAGCCCGACGCCTGGCAGATGCCGCAAGGCGGCATCGACGATGGCGAGACCGCCGTCGAAGCCGCCTGCCGCGAATTGTGGGAGGAGGTCGGCACGACCAGGGCGCTGCTGTTGCGCGAAAGCGCCCGGTGGATCACCTACGACGTGCCGCAGGCACTGCGCCCCGCCCACTGGAAGGGCCGCTGGCGCGGCCAGGCGCAGAAATGGTTTGCGCTGGCCTTCACCGGCCGCGACGCCGACATCGACATCGCAGCCCACGACCGCGAGTTCGACGCCTGGCAGTGGCAGGCCGCGCGCGACATGCTCGACCACGTCGTGCCGTTCAAGCGCGCGGTCTACCAAGCCGTGCTGAAGGAATTCGGAGATCTGGTTTCATAACTGGGGGCGTTACGCCCCCTGGTCGGCGAGCCTGGCGGCGTTGCGGCTCAGGAACCACAGGCCGATGCGGGTCAGCAGGCGGTTCAGCCAGCCTTGCGGCTGCAGGCCGATCGCCTTCAGCACCATGGCCATGGCGCGCTGCACATGGGTTTGCCGATAGAGCGGATAGGCGCGTCGCGCGTAGGCCTGCATGCTGCGCTTGCGGTCGTAGACCGCGTCGGCGGGTTCATTGGCGGCGAAGTAGGCGTAGGCCAACTCGTCGTCCTCGCTCTCGGCGAGGCGACCCCAGCCGATGCGCAGCCGGCTCCAGCGGCTGAGGCGATCGCGCTTCAGGCAGCGCCGCAGGTGGGCGTAGAAGAGCTTGTAGTGGCGGAACTCGTCGGCGGCGATCTTGGTGCAGACCTGCTTCAGAACAGGCTCCGCCGCCGCGTCCTTGAGCGCGCTGTAGTAGGAGCTGGTGCCGGTCTCGACGATGCAGCGCGCCATCATCTCGCCGGCCTGGCTGCCGCGCACCGAACCGTTGGCCTCGAGCGGCACCTTGTACCCGGCGCGGAAGCGGGCGAATGCGGCGTCGAAATCCCAGCCCGGGTCGGCCAGTTGCACCCAGCGACCCAACGCCATGCCGTGCTGGATCTCTTCCACGACCCAGCCGTTCACCGATTCCATGAAAGCGGCATCGTCGGCGAAGACGCGGCCGAGATAGATGCCGTAATCGTCGGCGTTCCGCTCCACCAGGGCCGCGGCCTTGATGTTGCGCAGGATCTCCGGATCGACTTTCGACGCGTCGAACCGATCCCACGAGATCGTTTCGAGTGTCCAGTTACCCATGGTCGAGAACCCTCGGCGCCTTGTCGCTTAAGGATAATAAAGCGGGCCTTGGGCCGGCTTTCAATGGCCAGCCCGTGCACATCTCGAAAGAAAGTTTCGCGTAGGGACTGAAATCAGCGGCTGGCGTAATAGGCTTGGGCCCGCCGGAGGTCCTTGGCCACTGCCAGATCCTTCTGGGCGGCGGCCTTTTCGGCGTCGGTGGCGGCGTCGACCAACTCGCGCTCGGCCGCCTGCTCGCGCTCGGCGAGCTGCTCGGGCGTCACCTCCGCGAACGGCATCACCTCGTCGGCCAGCACGGTGCAGCGCTCGGGCGTCACCTCGGCGAAGCCGCCGACCACCAGGAAGCGCTGCTCGACCTTGTTGCCCTGCAGCACTTCCAGCACGCCCGGCCGGACGGTCGAGATCAGCGGCGCATGGCCATGCAGGACGCCGAAGTCGCCTTCGCTGCCCGGCACCACGACCATGTCGGCCTCGATCGCGAGCACTTCGCGCTCGGGCATGACCAGCTGGAAGGAGACCTTGGCCATCGGCTTAGGCCTCGGCGGCGAGCTTCTTGGCCTTGGCGACTGCTTCGTCGATGGTGCCGACCATGTAGAAGGCGACTTCCGGCAGGTCGTCGTAGTCGCCCGCGACGATGCCTTTGAAGGCTTTGATCGTGTCCTCGAGCTTCACGAACACGCCCGGCGTGCCGGTGAAGACCTCGGCGACGTGGAACGGTTGGCTGAGGAAGCGCTGGATCTTGCGGGCGCGCGACACCACCAGCTTGTCCTCTTCCGAGAGCTCGTCCATGCCGAGAATGGCGATGATGTCCTGCAGCGACTTGTATTGCTGCAGCACGCGCTGCACGGACAGCGCCACCTGATAGTGCTCCTCGCCGACGATCCGCGGATCGAGCATGCGCGAGGTCGAATCGAGCGGATCGACGGCCGGGAAGATGGCCATCTCGGCGATCGATCGGCTGAGCACCGTGGTCGCGTCCAGATGGGCGAACGAGGTGGCGGGTGCGGGGTCGGTCAGGTCGTCGGCTGGTACGTAGATCGCCTGCACCGAGGTGATCGAACCCTTCTTGGTTGAAGTGATGCGCTCCTGCAGCGCGCCCATGTCGGTCGACAGCGTCGGCTGATAGCCCACCGCCGAGGGGATACGGCCGAGCAACGCCGAGACTTCCGAGCCGGCCTGGGTGAACCGGAAGATGTTGTCGACGAAGAACAGCACATCCTGGCCCTCGGCGTCGCGGAAGTATTCGGCGACGGTGAGGCCCGACAGGCCGACACGGGCGCGCGCGCCCGGCGGCTCGTTCATCTGGCCATAGACCAGCGCCACCTTGGAACCCGGACCATCGAGCTTGATGACGCCCGATTCGATCATCTCGTGATAGAGGTCGTTGCCTTCGCGGGTGCGCTCGCCGACGCCGGCGAACACCGACACGCCGCCGTGCGCCTTGGCGACGTTGTTGATCAACTCCATGATCATCACGGTCTTGCCGACGCCGGCGCCGCCGAACAGGCCGATCTTGCCGCCCTTGGCGTAGGGCGCCAGCAGGTCGACGACCTTGATGCCGGTGGCCAGGATCTGGGCTTCCGTCGACTGATCGACGAACGCCGGCGCATTGCGATGGATCGGCAGGGTCAGCTTGTGGCCGACCGGTCCGCGTTCGTCGACCGGATCGCCGATGACGTTCAGGATGCGACCGAGCGTCTCGGGACCGACCGGCATGGCGATCGGGCTGCCGGTGTCGACTGCCTTCTCGCCGCGCACCAGGCCGTCGGTGGTGTCCATGGCGATGGTGCGGACCTCCGACTCGCCCAGGTGCTGGGCGACCTCGAGGACGATCAGGCGGTTGTCGGCGTTCACATGGAGCGCGTTCAGGATGTTCGGCAGGTCGGCGTCGAAGCGCACGTCGACGACCGCGCCCGTGATCTGGGTGATCGTGCCGATGTTGTTGGTGGCCATGAGACGGATCCCTTTCCTTCGATTGCGCGGCAGCCGGCCTAGATGGCCTCGGCGCCCGAGATGATCTCGATGAGTTCCTTGGTGATGGAGGCCTGACGCGAGCGGTTCATCTGCAAGGTCAGTTTCTTGATCACGTCGCCCGCGTTGCGCGACGCGTTGTCCATTGCCGTCATCTGCGAGCCGAAGAAGCTCGCTGCGTTCTCCAGCAGCACGCGGAAGATCTGGACGGTGAGGTTGCGCGGTAGCAGGTCGGCGAGGATGTCCGCCTCGTCCGGCTCGAACTCGTAGACCGCGCCGCTCGCAGTTGCGGGCGCCGTGGTGGCGGCCTCGGGCGCCGGCGGGGGAATGAGCTGCTGGTGCGTGACGATCTGGGTCATCGCCGACTTGAAGCGATTGAAGATCACCGAGGCGACATCGAACTCGCCGGCCGCGAACATCTCCATGACCCGGGCCGTCACCTTCTGCGCGTCGGCGAACGACAGGCGCGGCCGGCCAAGGTCGGTGATCGTCTCGATTATGTGGCTGCCAAAGTCGCGCCGCAGCTGGTCTCGGCCCTTGCGCCCGACCGCCAGCACCTTGACCGTCTTGCCTTCGGCCACCAGCGTACGGATGGTCCGCCGCGCCTCGCGCACGATCGAGCTGTTGAAGGCGCCGCACAGGCCGCGATCGGAGGTGGCGACGATCAGCAGATGGACCTGGTCGGAGCCGGTGCCGGCCAGCAGGCGCGGACCGGTGCCTTTGAAGCTCTGACCCAGCGACGCCAGGATCTTGTCCATGGCTTCGGCATAGGGACGGGCAGCCATCGCCTGCTCATGGGCGCGCCGGAGCTTGGCCGCGGCCACCATCTTCATGGCCTTGGTGATCTTCTGCGTCGACTGGACGCTGCGGATCCTGAGGCGGAAGGTTTTTAGGCTGGGCATCGGAGCCTGATGGGCCTTAGGCGAACTTCTTGACGAAATCGCCGAAGAACGCCTTCAGCTTGTCGTCGGTCTCCTTGACGATCTCGCGCTTGTCGCGGATCGAGGCGAGGATCGAGCCCTCGGCGCGCAGTGCGTCGAGCAAATGGCGCTCGAAGTCGCCGATGCGCGCGACCGGCAGGCCGTCGAGGAAGCCGCGCGTGCCGGCATAGATCGAGACGACCTGCTCCTCGACCGGCATGGGCGCGTACTGGCCCTGCTTCAGGAGCTCGGTCAGGCGCTGGCCGCGCGCCAGCAGGCGCTGGGTCGAGGCGTCGAGATCCGAGGCGAACTGGGCGAAGGCCGCCATCTCGCGGTACTGCGCCAGCTCGAGCTTCATGGTGCCGGCGACCTGCTTCATCGCCTTGATCTGGGCTGCCGAGCCGACGCGGCTCACCGACAGGCCGACGTTGATCGCAGGCTTGACGCCGGCGTAGAACAGCTCGGCCTCGAGGTAGATCTGGCCGTCGGTGATCGAGATCACGTTGGTCGGAATGTAGGCCGACACGTCGCCGGCCTGCGTCTCGATGACCGGCAGCGCCGTCAGCGAGCCCGAGCCGTTCTTCTCGTTCAGCTTGGCGGCGCGCTCGAGCAGGCGCGAATGGAGATAGAAAACGTCGCCCGGATAGGCTTCGCGGCCCGGCGGGCGGCGCAGCAACAGCGACATCTGGCGGTAGGAGACGGCCTGCTTGGAAAGGTCGTCGTACACGATCACCGCGTGCATGCCGTTGTCGCGGAAATACTCGCCCATGGCGCAGCCCGTGTAGGGCGCCAGGAACTGCATCGGCGCCGGGTCCGAGGCGGTGGCGGCGACGACGATGCAGTATTCCATCGCGCCGTTGTCCTCCAGCGTCTTGGCGATCTGGGCGACGGTCGAGCGCTTCTGGCCGATGGCGACATAGATGCAGTAGAGCTTGCGGCTCTCGTCGGTGCCCTGGTTGATCGTCTTCTGGTTGAGGAAGGTGTCGACGGCCACGGCCGTCTTGCCGGTCTGGCGGTCGCCGATGATCAGCTCGCGCTGGCCGCGTCCGACCGGCACCAGCGAATCGAGGGCCTTGAGGCCGGTCTGCATCGGCTCGCTCACCGACTTGCGCGGAATGATGCCGGGCGCCTTCACTTCGACGAGGCGACGCTCGGTCGTGGCGATCGGACCCTTGCCGTCGATCGGGTTGCCGAGACCGTCGACCACGCGGCCGAGCAGCCCTTTGCCGACCGGCACGTCGACGATGGCGCCGGTGCGCTTGACCGTGTCGCCTTCGCGGATGGTGCGGTCCTCGCCGAAGATCACGACGCCGACATTGTCGCTCTCGAGATTGAGCGCCATGCCCTTGATGCCGCCCGGGAACTCGACCATTTCGCCGGCCTTGACGCTGTCGAGGCCGTAGACGCGGGCGATGCCGTCACCGACCGAGAGGACCTGGCCGACCTCGGCGACTTCGGCTTCGGTGCCGAAATTGGCGATCTGCTGCTTGAGAATGGCCGAGATTTCGGCGGCACGGATATCCATTTAGGCAACCCCCTTCATGGCAAGCTGCAGACGCTGCAGCTTGCTGCGGATGGACGAATCGAACAGGCGCGAGCCGACCCTGACGACAAGGCCGCCCAGGATCTCGGGCTCCACGCGCGCGTCGATGGAAATCTTGTTGCCGCCCAGCACGGATCGCAGCGCGTCGTTGAGCTGCTGGAGCTGGGCGGGCGCCAGAGGCACGGCCGAGGTGACGGCGACCGTGGTCTCGCCGCGCCGGCTCGCCAGCTCGGCCAGGAAAGCCGTAGCCATGGCGACCAACTCGCGGGCGCGGCCGTTGGCCGCCACCGCGCCGATGAAGTTGCGCGTCAGGCCCTTGATGCCGGCGGCGTCGAGCACGGCCAGCAGCGCCCTGCCCTGAAGTTCACGGCCGATCACCGGGCTGGCGAGCAGGCGCGCCAGATCGGGACTTGAAGCGACCATCGTGCGGAATGTGGTCAGATCCTGTGCAACCTGATCGAGCGCCTTGGCCTCGTCCGCCAGCTCGAACAGGGCGCTGGCATAGCGTCCGGCAACGCCGGTCGTGGCAGAGGTAGCGGAAGACACGGTTAAAGCCTCTCCATTGCCGTTGGGTCCAGCCGGTAGCTCTTTGATCCGACGGGACTTTTTCCCAGGAGAACGCGCCGCGCTGCCCTCGCCCCACCCCGGAAAAGCGCGCGTTGCTACCATGCGGTTTTCCCAGGCGCAAGATTGCTAAAGCCCCGTATTACCGCGCTTTTTCAGCGCGCAATGTCACAGGAAGGAATACGGATCGACGTCGATCTGCAGGCGGACTGAACCGGGCAGGCCGATCCTCTCCAGCCAGATCCGCAACACCGGTTGCACCGCAATATCGCGGGTGGTCCTGAGCAGAAACCGCCGGCGATGGCGGCCGCGCAGCAAGGCGAGCGGCGCGGTCGAGGGACCGAGCACGATGATGCCGTCGCGATGCGGCGCGCGGCGCGTCAGCGCGCCGCAGACATTGTCGACGGCGGCGGGATCGGGACCGGAGATGATCAGCGACGCCAGGCGGCCGTAAGGCGGCATGCCGGCGGCCTGGCGATCGGCGAGTTCCGCGGCGACGAAGCGATCGCGATCGCCCGACACCAGCGCCTGCATCACCGGATGCTCGGGTACGTGAGTCTGCACCAACGCCTGGCCCGGCCGGTCCTGGCGGCCGGCGCGGCCGGCGACCTGATAGAGAAGCTGGAAGGTGCGCTCGGCCGCGCGCAGGTCACCGCCATTCAAGCCGAGGTCGGCATCGACCACCGCGACCAGCGTCAGATTCGGGAAGTGATGGCCCTTCGCCGCCATCTGCGTGCCGATCAGGATGTCGATCTCGCCCGCGACCATGCGATCGATGGCGGCGGACGCCTCGTCACGATTCATCAGGCTGTCGGAGGTGAAGAGTTCCAGCCGCGCCGCGGGAAACAGTTCCAGCGCCTCCTCTGCGAGGCGTTCCACGCCGGGCCCGCAGGCCACGAACTGGTCGACGGCGTCGCAATACTTGCAGGCATGGGCCGGCGGCTCGCTGTAGCCGCAGTGATGGCAGATCAGCGTGCGGCGGAAGCGGTGCTCGACCAGCCAGGCCGAGCATTGCGGGCATTCGATGCCGTGCCCGCAGGCGCGGCAGAGCGTGAGCGGCGCATAGCCGCGGCGATTGAGGAACAGCAGCGTCTGCTCGCCGGCGGCCAGCGTCTTCGTCATCGCCTCGACGACCGGCGGCGACAGCCAGCGGCCGCGGGCCGGCGGCTGGCGCCGGAGATCGACGGCCGACAGCTTGGCCAGTTCCTGGCTGCCGTGACGGGCCGGCAGATGCAGCGCGCCATAGCGGCCCGTGCTGACGTTGACGACGCTCTCCAGTGAGGGCGTCGCCGAGGCCAGCACGATCGGCGCAGAGACCAGACGCGCCCGTACGACGGCCATGTCGCGCGCGTTGTAGGTGACGCCCTCGTCCTGCTTGAAGGAACTGTCGTGCTCCTCGTCGACCACGATCAGGCCCAGGGTGCTGAACGGCAGGAACAGCGCCGAGCGCGCGCCGACCACGACACCCACCCGGCCCTCGGCGATGGCGCGCCAGGTCTCGCGGCGTTCCAGGCTGGTGAGACCGGAATGCCAGGCCGCGGGCGGCGCGCCGAACCGGTCCTCGAAGCGTTTCAGCCATTGCGCGGTGAGCGCGATCTCGGGCAGTAGCACCAGCACCTGCCGGCCGGAAGCCAGCGCCGCGGCAATCGCCTCGAAGTACACCTCGGTCTTGCCGGCGCCGGGCACGCCGTCGAGCAAGGTTGCGGAGAAGGCGTGCGTCAGCACCTTGTCGACCAGGCCTTGCGCCGCCACCGCCTGCTCGGGCGACAGCGCGGGCCCCTGCTGCTTGCCGTCGGGCTGCGCGAAGGAACGGCGCATCGTGCGCTCGACGGCTTCCAGCAGACCGATCGAGGCCATGGTCTTGATCACCGACGTGCCGACGCCTGCGATATGCGCCAGCTCCGCGGCCGGCATGGCCGGACCGTCCTTCAATTGCTCGAGTACGCGCCGGCGCGCGGCGGTGAGTTTCAACGCGGCATCGTCGGGCTGGTTGGCGGCGCGATAGACGATCTCGGTCCTGGGTGGCTCGAGAGCCGACGGCACGCTCATCGCCATGCGCAGCACCGCGCCGGGCGGCGCCAGCGTGTAGGCGGAGACCCAGTCGACGAAACGGCGCAGGGGATCGGCCATGGGCAGCGCCGGCAGCACGTGGGCGATATCGCGCAGCTTCTCAGTTGGTACCTCGCCCGAACCCTCGCCCCACACCACGCCCACGGTCTCGCGCTTGCCGAGCGGCACGATCACGAAATGGCCGGCTACGACCTCCAGTTCGTCGGGAACGCTGTAGTCGTAGGCGTCCGCCAGAGGCAGCGGCAGGAGCACGCGAACCGTCCGCCGGCACAGGTTTTCCACCGGCCCGGACCGCGTCGAAGTGCTCCCCTCGGCTTGTGGCTCCGAGGGGGAATCGCTAGAAATTGTGGTAGCAGGCGAGTCCAAACCACTGGCCATTGGGGTAGTTTATATGAAGTTGTCCTTCGATACCGCCGATGCCGCCGAAATCAAGGATTTGGCCGCAGGCCGGCTCGACGACCCTTCGATCCTCTGACCGGGGCGGGCACATGGGTAGCGACGGCACGATCCCGGCGCCCGATGGTTCGGGACGGCAGGTCAAGGTCATCACGGTCGACGACGTCGTGGCCTACCTGAAGGCTCATCCGAATTTCTTCGAAAACCATGCCGAGCTCGCCGAGGCGATGTCGCTGGTGCCGCGCGTCCAGGGACCGGGCGTCATCGACATGCAGCAGGCGATCCTGAAGCGCCTGCGCTCCGAGATCGACCGTCTGAAGAGCGAGCGCACCGAGATCATCGCCAACTCCAAGCAGAACCAGATCGTCCAGAACCGCATCCAGGCGGCGGTCATCAGCATCATACAGGCGACGACCTTCGAGAAGATGATCCATGTCGTCACCCACGAGCTGCCCGAGCTTTTGGACGTCGATTTCATCACGCTCGCCATCGAGGCCAATGCCGACGCCCCCAAGCGGGTGCCGGTGCGCGGCGTCTACGTGCTGGCGCCGGGCGCCATCGATGCCGCCATCGGTCCCGACAAGCACGCCCGGCTGCGCTCCAGCATCGCGGGCGAAGAGGCTTTCTTCGGCGACGTCGCCCGCTTCGTTAAGTCCGACGTGCTGATGCGGCTTCGCGTGTCGACGGGCTCACCCGACGGCGTGATGTGCTTCGGCTCGCGCGACCCCGAGTCGTTCGGGCCCGAGCAGGCGACCGAGCTGCTCTTCTTCCTGGCCAAGGTGCTGGAGAACACCATCCGCGCCTGGCTCGACCTGCCTGAATAGGCAGACCGTGCGCCTCGAGGCAGCGCGCGAGGCGTGGCGGGACTGGCTGAAAAGCGAACGCAGGCTCGCCGGCCACACGCTGGTCGCCTACGAGCACGACGTGGCGGTCTTTCTCGGCTTCATGACCACCTATCTCGGCGGCCCGCCGACCTTGGAGGCGCTCGGCAAGCTGAAGCCCGCCGAGTTCCGCGCCTGGCTGGCCGAACGGGCGCGCCAGGGGCTCGCCCGCACCTCGACGGCGCGCGCCTTCTCCTCGGTACGGTCCTTCTTCAATTTCCTCGACAAGCGCGGCCTCGCACACAACGCCAGCATCGGTGCCATCCAGACGCCCAAGCTGCCGCGCTCGATCCCCAAGGCGCTCTCCGAGCGCGACATGGAAGACCTGCTCGACGCGCCGTCCGAGCAGGAGCGCGCGGACTGGCTCGACCTCCGCGATACGGCGATCCTGCTGCTGCTCTACGCGGCAGGCTTGCGCATCGGCGAGGCGCTGGGCCTCACCAAGGCGACGGTCGAAGGGCTGCTGAAGGCGGGCAACGATACGCTGAGCGTCACCGGCAAGGGCAACAAGACACGGCTTATCCTGCTCCTGCCGCAGGCGCTGGAGGCGCTGAAAGCCTATCGCGACGCCTGCCCGTACATGGCGGCGCTGGGCGCCGGCGAAGCGTTCTTCGTCGGCGCGCGCGGCGGCCCGCTCGATCCCGCCATCGTGCAAAAACGCATCCGCGAGATCCGCCGCAGGCTGGGCCTCGCCGACAGCGTGACGCCGCACGCCCTGCGCCACTCCTTCGCCACGCACCTGCTGGGCGCCGGTGGCGACCTCAGGGCGATCCAGCAGCTTTTGGGGCATGCTTCGCTGTCGACGACCCAGCGCTATACCGACGTCGACGCCGCGCGCCTGACCGAAGTCTACCGGGCCGCGCATCCGCGGGCGAAAGGCTAGTTTCGACCGCCCTTGCCCCAGAAGATGTCGTAAGCCCGATCGAAGGTCACGAACATCAGGCACGCGGTATCCTGGCAGGTGAACTGGTGCGCCATGCCACCCGCCATCATGGCGAACCCGCCCGGGCCGAGCGTCGTGGCCGGAAGACCGGTCATCTCGGCCAGGATCGTGCCGCTGATCATCAGGACCTGCTCCTGCGCGGTGTGGGAATGCCAAGGGACCACGCATCCCGAAGGCGCCTTCAGGATCAAGGTCGACGGACCGGTCGCCGGATTGCCGGTCTCGATGGCCGAGGACAGGCATTTGACATCGCTATCCGGCAGGAACTGCACCGACGAGAGCGGCGCGAGCTTGCCCATCGCCGGGTCCTGCGCATGGGCAATCCCCGCGGCCAAAAGCGCGCCGCAGCCGATCAGGGTCCAGCCAGGCCGGGACTTCACGGCGGTGACCGGACGGGAAGTCGATCAGGAGTTGGGCTTGGGCAAGGTCGTGGGCGAGATCCGGAGGATCTTGTACCCTGCCTGCTCGAGCTTGACCGCCTCGGCCTCTGCTTCCGTCAGACTGGAATAGCCGATGCCGATCTGGGCCTTCGTGGTCGGGTGTTCTGTCCAGACCATGTGCTTGCCGAAAACGTCTTTTGTCATGCGCGCACTATATCGACGTTGACCAGCCGGCGCGACCGCAATCGGGACACCGCGAAATCGTTCACGGACCGAGCGTCTTCGCCAAGAACGCCTTCACGTCGGCGACAAACGCCTTCCAGGCCGCCTCGCTGGCGCCGTAATGCGCGCCGCAGCAGCCGCCCGGCTTGCTGCGGTTGCCGACACCCTCGAGATAACGCACCGGCAGGCCGAGCGCGTCGAAGCTGTGATACGCGCCCTCGTAGATGTGCGTCTCGACCAGGTCGCGGCCCTGCACGATCCTGTCCAGCACCGCCTTGCATTGCGACACCGGCGTCCAATCGTCGAGCGCTGCCATGGCGATCAGTGTCGGCTGGTGGATGGCGAGCTTGGCGCCCAACGCATCGGCCAGCGCGCAATCGGGATAGACCAGGATCGCCGCGCGCGCCGGTGTCGGCGCTTTGGTGTCGGAAGCGGGCGACAGCGCGCGCAGCATCGCCACGCCACCGCCATAGGAATAGCCCATGAAAGCCAGGCGCTTGGCATCGACGAAGTTTTGCTTGCCGAGCCAGGCCAGCGCCGCGTCGATGTCGTGCGCGCGCTCCTGGGCGGCGGCCGGGGTCGGCCAGTTGCGGCCGCAGACGTCCTTGAGTCCGCGGGCGGAGAAACTGTCGACCACCAGCGCGACATAGCCCCAGCCCTTCAGAAGCTCGGCCATGCGCGTATTGTTGACGCCGACGCCGCCGCAGCCGTGAAAGATCGCCACCGCCGGCAGAGGTTGCGGCGATGCCGGACGATAGAGCTGGGCGGTGAGCTGGATGGTGCGGCCATTCTGCTCGACCGGCACGCGCGTGGCCTGCTGGGCCAGAACCGGGCTGGCGCAGAAAAGGCATAAAAGAAAACTCAGCAAGCCACGCACGCCGTCAGCCTAAAGTCTTTCCGGCAAGCGCGGAATTGTTCAATTCGAAGCAACAGGCAACGACCTCATCCTGAGGAGCATCGCGGAGCGATGCGTCTCGAAGGATGGGCTACATCAAGACTGGTTCCCGCCCTTCGAGACGGCCGCTTCGCGGCCTCCTCAGGGTGAGGTGTTACTGGCCTCACTCGGTGGCGATCGGCGGGCCTGTCGGAACGAGATGCTTGCCGTCGAAGGTCAGCATCTGGAGCTTGTTGAACGGGTTGTAGTTCTCGGGTGTCGTGCCGACAGCGATGCCGGGGCGCAGCATCGCCACCCGCACATCCTTGAGGCTCGCTGCCTCGGCCATCACGGATTTACGCGTCACGGCGGCGCCACAACGTGACGCCGGGATCGTATTTCGCCTGACTGTTGGCGGCCGGGGCCATCGCCAGCACGAGGAACGCCATGCCGAACACGCGGGCGAGCCTGCTCATGGTTGCTGTTTCCTCCGGCTGTCTTTTTGCGTCGGCGGATCGACCAGGGCAGCCTCGAGGTCGGTCAGCAGTGCCAGCAGTTCGTCGATACGCTCGCGGCCGAACCGGCGGGCTATTTCGCGATGGATGCCGTCGAGAAAGGGCGCCGCCCGCGTCACCGTCGCCGATCCCTTGGGCGACAGCGAGAGCAGGCTTTGGCGGGAGTCGTCCTTGCCGGGGCGACGCCTGACATAACCGCCCGCCTCGAGGTCCTTCAGGATGCGCGAAAGGCTGGGCGCCAGCAGATAGCTGCGGCGCGCCAGGTTGGTGGCGTCGGTCTCGCCGTCGAGATAGAGGACGCGGATGACCCGCCATTGCTGTTCGGTGATGCCGCCCTTGCGATGGTGCGGCCGGAAATACGACATCACCGCCTCGCGGGCGCGCAAGAGCGCGATCGGCAGCGACTGCCGGTCGTCCATGATCTCGGCGCGCGGGAAGCGCGCGACAGGCTTGCGATTGCTCATGTCTGCAGCTCAGGCATCGACGACGAAATTGCCCGCCTCGAAGACCACCGGCGGCGCCGCGGCGTCGAAGCTCACACCCATCGGATCCTTGCCGCGCGCCGCAACGTCAACCTGGCGGTGCAGCAGGCGCCGCAGCATGACCACGCCCTGGTCGCTGGTCGCGAGGTGTTCGTCTGAGTGAAAGGCGATCGTTCCCTGGCCGATCTGCGCTTCCCAGTCGCCGGGCGCCGCGCGCCGCTCCTCCGGCGTCATGTCGCGCCATCTGCGGCCGGTTGCGGCGCCCGCGCCCCTGGGCAGGAAGACGCCCTTCTCGCGCACGCGACCGGCCGTGTAGATCCGGTAGTGGCCGTCGTCGATCGGCAAAGTCCAGCCGATGCTCTCCACCCGACCATAGCCGCCGACGAACGGGTTGGGCACGACGCGGAGCGTGGGCAGCGCGACCTCGGTCGTGCGCTGCATGAGCTTTCCGCCCTCCAGGGTGCGCGTCGAGAAGGCCTTTACGCCGCGCTCGGTATAGTCCCAGGCCACCTTCGGCATCTGGTTCATCACCTCGGTGAACTGCGTACCGCTGAAGTTCCCATGCAGGATGGGGACGTGATAGGTGTCCAGCACGTTCTCGAAATGCTGTAGCCAGTTGCAAGGCGCGATGGCGTCGCCGCCGCTGCCGATGCTGGTGTCGTCGGCGTCGATGAACTCGCCGGCATCGAGCACTTCCAAGCATTCGTAGCGCGGCAGCACGGGTTTCTTCTCGGGCGGACCCATGTAGGCGAAGATCAGGCCGTATTGCTCACGCAGCGGATACCAGGGCTGACGCACGCGGTCGCGGAACCGGCCACCCTCCGGCTCGCAGGGCTGCTCCAGGCAGCGACCTTCGATGTCGAACAGCCAGCCGTGATAGCAGCAGCGGATGCCGCGCTCTTCGACCTTGCCGTAATAGAGCGTGGTGCCGCGATGCGCGCAGCGCGCGTGCACCAGTCCCGGCCGGCCGGTCTTGTCGCGGAACAGGATCAGATCCTCGCCCAGAACCCGGACCTCGCGCGGCGTCTCGGTGGCATACGAGCCCAGTCCGACCGGATGCCAGTAGCGACGCAGCAGGTTGCCCATCGGTGTGCTTGGACCGACCTCGGCGAGCGCCGCCAGGTAAGTCGGAGCCTTGCGGCCGAAGCCCGTGCCAACGTCGCGTTGGCCGGCGGAGGCATGATCATTCATGGCGTTCCTCGCTATTCTGCGGCGTCCTGAAGCTCGCGGCTGGCGGCGAAAGTCACGGGCGGTGTTTCTGCGTCGAATGCCACGCCCGCGGGGTCGCGTCCCTGGGCGACCAGTTCCATCTGCTGGCGCAGGAACTGGCGCAGCAGGGCGATGCCTCGGTCGCTTTCCACGAGATGCTCCTCGGAATGGAGCGTGATCGCGCCCTGACCGGTCTGGGCCTCGAAGTCGCCGGGAAACCGCTGGTGTTCTTCCGGCGAGAGCTCCTCCCACAGCTTGCCGCCCTGGCGCGAGCGCATGCGGCGCAACTGGCCCTTCTCGCGGACGCGGCCCGCGACATAGATGCGAAAATGCGTGTCGTCGATCGGCAATGTCCAGCCGATCGATTCGACGCGGCCGACCAGGCTCGCGCCGGCGACGCCGGCGCGCGGGTTGGGCACGACGCGCAACGTCGGCAGCGCCACTTCGGCCGAGCCGCGCATCACGCTGCCGTCGGCAAGGCGACGCGTCGACGATGCCCGGACGCCGAGCGGCGTGCGTTCGAAATGCACCTCGTCCGGCATGCGCGCCATCATCTCCGAGAATTGCGGCCCGCTATGCGTGCCGTGCAGGACGACGACATGATAGGGATCGACGACATTCTCGAAATGCTGCAGCCAGTTGCAGGGAACGATCTGCGGGCCGCCGCTGCCGATGCTGGTGTCGTCAGCATCGATGAACTCGCCCTCGCCAAGCACTTCCAGGCACTCGTAGCGCGGCAGCACCGGCTTCTTCTCGGGCGGACCCATGTAGGCGAAGATCAGGCCGTATTGTTCACGCAGCGGATACCAGGGCTGACGCACGCGGTCGCGGAACCGGCCGCCCTCCGGCTCGCAGGGCTGCTCCAGGCAGCGGCCTTCGACGTCGAACAGCCAGCCGTGATAGCAGCAGCGAATGCCGCGCTCTTCGACCTTGCCGAAATAGAGGGTGGTCCCGCGATGCGCGCAGCGCGCGTGCATCAGTCCCGGCCGGCCGCTCCTGTCGCGGAATAGAATCAGGTCTTCCCCCAGCACCCGGACCTCGCGCGGCGTCTCGGTGGCATACGAGCCCAGTCCGACCGGATGCCAGTAGCGACGCAGCAGGTTGCCCATCTGCGTGGCCGGGCCGACCTCGGTCAGCGACTTGATGTAGGTGCCAGGCGCCCGGCCAACGCCGGTGCCAACGTCACCGACACTCGACGTCGTTTCCATCCCGTTACTCTCTTGATCCGCGGAGCTTATTATTAACACGTTAAGCGTCCACCCTATCGCGGTCAATGCCAGGCCTCGGTTGGCGACGGCGGGTGAAGAGGAGTCGAAAAAAGAAAATCGCGCGCCGCGGAATAAGTCCCCGCCGCCGGCGTCTCCTTCCTGCAGCCCAACGTCTGCAGAGGAGATATCATGCTGAAGTCGCTCGCTTTTTCCGCCTTCGTCGCCGTGGCGCTTGCCGCGGGCGGCGCCCTTGCTGTCGAACCGGCCACCATGACACCCCCGATGGCCAAGAGCGGTATGTTCGTCAACGCCAAGGGAATGACGCTCTACACCTTCGACAAGGACACACCCGGCAAGTCGGCCTGCAACGGCCAATGTGCCCTCAACTGGCCGCCGGCGCTCGTCGCCGACAACGCCAAGGGTGCTGGCGACTGGACGATCGTCGTGCGCGACGACGGGCTGAAGCAGTGGGCCTACAAGGGCAAGCCGGTCTACACCTGGGTCAAGGACGCCAAGGCCGGCGATACGACCGGCGACGGCTTCATGAATGGCGCCTGGCACATCGCCAAGCCCTGACCGGTCAGGCTTGCGGACGGGGCGTCGGCGGCGTGCTTGCCGGCGCCCCTTTCCCTAGACTGCGCGCCATGGTCGATCCCGGCGCCCTGCTCGAACCCCTGATTCCGGCGCTGCGACGCTACGCCTACGCGCTGCTGCACGACCATGCGGCGGCCGACGATCTGGTGCAGGACACGCTCGAACGGGCGCTGTCGCGCTGGACTTCGCGGCGACCCGATGGCGAGCTGCGCGCCTGGCTGTTCGCCATCCTGCGCAACCTGAACATCGACGCCTACCGGCAAGCCCGGCGGCGGGGCGCGCAAGTGGAGGTCGACGAGGTCGACCATAGCGAGACGGCGACGCGTCAGGAGACGGCGCTCGAGGCGCGCGACGTGCTGGCGGCGCTCGATCAGCTGCCGGAGGAGCAGAAGTCGCTGCTGTTGCTGATCGGCGTCGAGGATTTCTCCTACAAGGAAGCGGCGCGCGTGCTGGACGTGCCGATCGGCACGGTGATGTCGAGACTGTCCCGGGCAAGACAAAGGCTGCGCTCGGTCGTCGAGAACGGCCCCGTCGCCCTGCTGCGGAGAGTAAAATGACGGGCGAAGACGTTCCCATTGACGAAGACGAGTTGCAGGCGTTCGTCGACGAACGCCTGGACGGGCCGCGCCGTGACGCCGTCGAGGCGCATCTGGCGCGCCATCACGAGCTCAGGGAAAGGATCGCGGCGGAGCGTCGCCAGCGCGCCAGCCTGCGTGCCCAGCTGCAGGGCAAGGCAGCCGAGCCCATCCCGGCGCGCCTGCGCATCGCCACCATCCAGGCCGCGCGACGCGCCCGCCTGGCCCGGCGCGTGAGCCTGATCGCCGCCGCGGCCGCGATCTTCGTGGTCGGCGCGAGCGCCGGCTGGTTCGCCAACAGCTTGCGGTCCGCCCAGCCCGTCCTGACAGCGCAAGTGCCGACCACGGCGATCGCCCAGGGCGCTGCAGCCGCCTACCGCACGTTCGTTGTCGAGGTGGCCCATCCGGTGGAAGTCGGTGTCGCCCAGGAAACGCACCTGCTGCAATGGCTGTCCAAGCGCCTCGGCCACAAGCTCGAAGCGCCCGATCTCGCACCGTTCGGCTATCGCCTGATGGGCGGACGCCTGTTGCCGGGCGGCAGCGGCGCCGCCGCGCAACTCATGTACGAGGACAGCGCCGGCAAGCGCCTTACCCTCTATGTCCGCGCGGCTGACGGCACGGAGACGGCCTTCCGTTTTCAGCAGGACGGCGATGCCGCCACCTTCGCCTGGATCGACCAGGGCTTCGGCTTTGCGGTGACCGCCACTGCGAGCCGCGAGGAATTGCTGCCGATCGCCGAGGCGGTCTACAAAGGCCTGACGTCCAAAGGTTGACGCGACTACTTTGCCAGCGCCGCTTCCTTGTTGAAGGTCGGGATGCCCTGCGTGCGATCGTCGAGCGCCTCGGCACCTTCCGTCGGCAGGATCTTCACATAGTTCAGCGCGCCATTGATATCGCCCTGCCAGACATCCTTGGGCAGGTCGTACACGAACTCGACGCCATAACCGTTGGGATCGTGGATGTAGAGACTGTGCGTCATGCCGTGCTCGACCCGGCGGTCGAATTTCACGCCCTTCTCCTGCAGGTACGCGAGGTGAGCCAGCCAGGCCTCACGCGTCGGCATCGTGATGGCGATATGGTTCACGGCACACGGCATGCCGAACATCGACCAGTTCTCGGGCGGCTTGGGCAGGTCGCGGTTCTCGACCAGGGCCACGTCGTGATGATGGCTGGTGCCGTCCTCCCGGATGCCCGAGTAGAAGCGCATCTTGGGTGGGTTCGGCCGTTCCTTGGTCGGAGTAAGCTGGCCGACCTGGCGGAAACCGACGACCTCGGTCCAGAAGCGGTGTGATTCCTCGATGTCGCGGACATTGAGCACCAAGTGGTTTATGCCACGCGGTGTTACCGGCTTATCCATGCGTTTTCCTCCACAGGGGTTAACGATCATACCGCCAAATCGCCCGGCTGTCGCAAGGGTCATTTCGCCGGATTTGTCAGGTCGTCAAACTCCCCCAGGGCACGCGGCGCCCAGCGGCTGCCATGGGCTCGCTCGATCAGCCGTGACAGAAACGGCCAGCGCCGGCGCCCGTCCTTGACCAGGGCGCGGCCGGTCTCGAATTCCATGGCCATCAGATAGAAGGCGAACAGGAAAAACGCCTCATGGAGGAACGGCACCAGCAGGGTGAGCGTCCCCAGCGCGAGCAGCAGCACGATGGCGAGGATCACGAGAGGCTTGCGCAGCATCGTCACTTCGAAGGATCCGTCAGATCCTCGAATTCCTTGAGATGGCTCGGCGCCCACCTGTGGTCACGGGCCCGTACGATCCAGCGGTCGAGGAACGGCCAGCGGCGTCGCGCCCGCTTCACCCATAGGCGGCCGGTCTCGAACTCGGTGGTAAGCAGATAGAGCGCGATCACGAAGAAGATCCAACCCTGCAGGACCGGCAACAGGCCGCCCACGACGGACATGATCAGGCAGCCCACGATCGCCAGCGCCATCAGTGGCTTGCGCACGGCACGACCTACAGATGGATCGGCTTGTCCCACGCGGCCAGCGCCGCTTCCTTCGTCGCCTCGTTGACCGTGGGATGGGCGTGGCAGACGCGGCCGATATCCTCGGCCGAGGCGGAGAACTCCATGGCCATGACCGCCTCGGCGATCATGGTGCCGGCTTCGGCGCCGATGATGTGCACGCCCAAGACCTCATCGGTCGCCTTGTCGGCCAGCACCTTCACGAAACCCTCCGTGGCGCCATTGGCGCGGCTGCGCGGATCGGCGGTGAACGGATACTTGCCGGCCTTGTAGGCAACGCCCGCGGCCTTCAACTGTTCCTCGGTCTTGCCGACCCATGCCACCTCGGGCTGGGTGTAGATGACCGAGGGCACGAGGTTCCAGTCGACGTGGCCCTTCTGGCCGGCGATGGTCTCGACGCAGGCGACGCCGTCCTCGCTCGCTTTGTGGGCCAGCATCGGTCCGTCGATCACGTCGCCGATGGCGTAGATGCCGGGCACCGAGGTCTGGAACTGCCCGTCGACGGCGATACGGCCGTGCGCCGTCAGCTTCACCCCCACCTTGTCGAGGCCCAGCCCTTCGACGAGCGGCCGCCGGCCGATGCTAACCAGCACGATATCGGCTTGCAGGGTCTCTGCCGTGCCGCCTTTCGCAGGCTCTACGGTCAGGGTCACGCCGGAGTCGGTCGTCTCCGCCTTGGTGACCTTGGAGCTCAACTTGAACTTCACCCCCTGCTTGGTAAGCGAACGCTGGAACTGCCGAGTGATCTCGTCGTCGACACCGGGCGTGATGCGATCGAGGAACTCGACCACCGTCACCTCCGACCCCAGGCGCCGCCATACCGAGCCCAGCTCGAGCCCGATGATGCCGGCACCGACCACCACGAGGTGCTTGGGCACCTCGGCAAGCTCGAGCGCGCCGGTCGACGACACGATCTTCTTCTCGTCGACGGCAACGCCGGGCAGCGGCACGACCTCCGAGCCCGAGGCGATCAGGATATTCCTGGCCGCCAGCGTGTCCTTGACCGCACCGTCGTCGCCCAGCACCACGACCGAGCCCGCTTTCTCGATGCGGCCAGTGCCCTGGAACGAGGTGATCTTGTTCTTCCTGAACAGGAAGGCAACGCCCTTGGTGGTGGCTTCCACCACCTCGCTCTTGCGCTTCATCAGCTGGGCGAAGTCGAGCTTGGGCGGGCCGAGCACGATGCCGTGGACGCCAAGGTCGTGACCCGCCTGTTCGAACAGGTGCGTGGATTGCAGCAGCGCCTTGGACGGAATGCAGCCGACATTGAGGCAGGTGCCGCCGAAGGTGGCGCGCTTTTCGACCACCGCCACCTTCATGCCGAGCTGGGCGGCGCGAATCGCCGCCACGTAGCCGCCCGGACCGGTGCCGATCACCACCAAGTCAAATGTCTCGTTGGCCATGAAAAAGCCCTCACACGCCGAGCAACAGCCGCTCGGGATCCTCGATGCATTCCTTGACCCGCACCAGGAACAGCACGGCCTCGCGGCCGTCGATGATGCGGTGATCGTAGGAGACGGCGAGATACATCATCGGCCGCAACTTGATCTCGCCGCCCACCGCCATGGGGCGCTGCTGGATCTTGTGCATGCCGAGGATGGCCGACTGCGGTGGATTGAGGATCGGAGTCGACATCAGCGAGCCGTAGACGCCGCCGTTGGAGATGGTGAAGGTACCGCCGGTCAGGTCGGCAATGGTGAGCTTGCCGTCGCGCGCCTTGTGGCCGAGCTCGGCGATGCCTTTTTCGACGCCGGCGAAGGACAGTATGTCGGCGTCGCGCAGCACCGGCACGACCAGGCCCTGCGGCGTGCCGACGGCAACGCCGATGTCGTAGTAATTCTTGTAGACGAGGTCGTCGCCCTCGATCTCGGCATTGACCGACGGCAGCTCCTTGAGGGCTGCGATGCAGGCCTTGACGAAGAACGACATGAAGCCCAGCCGCGCGCCGTGCTTCTTCTCGAAATCCTCCTTGAGCCGCTCGCGCAGGGTCATGACCGCCGTCATGTCCACCTCGTTGAAGGTGGTGAGCATGGCCGCGGTGTTCTGGGCCTCCTTGAGACGATTGGCGATGGTGCGGCGCAGCCGGGTCATGCGCACCCGCTCCTCGCGGTCGGCGCGCAACCGCGGGCCGGCGGGAACCGCGGGCTTCGCGGCGGGGGCCAACGGCGCGGGAATGGAGGAAAGCGCCGCCAGCACGTCGGCCTTGGTGGCGCGGCCGTCCTTGCCGGTGGGCTGGATCGCCGAGGCCGCCACGCCCGTCTCCTCGACGAGCTTGCGCGCGGCCGGACCGGACGCCGCGATGTTGGCGCCGGCGGCAACGGGCGTGGCAGCCGCGACCGGCGGCGGCGCGGCGGCCGGCGCGGGCGCGGGCGCGGGTGCCGGGGCGGGCTTCGGCGGGGCTGGTGCGGCAGCCGGCGGCGCGGCGGCGACGGCAGGCTTGGCGGCGGCGCCCGCGGCGCCGCCCTCGATGTGGCAGAGCACGCCGCCCACCTGAACGGTGGTGCCTTCGGCCACCGCGAGGTCGACGATGGTGCCGGCCACCGAGGCGTTCACCTCGACGGTCACCTTGTCGGTCTCGAGCTCGCACAACGGCTGGTCGATCGTCACCGCGTCGCCCGCCTTCACCAGCCACTTGGCGACGGTCGCCTCGGTGACCGATTCACCCAATGCGGGGACCTTGATCTCGACGGCCATGACTAACTCCTCCTTGGTGCCGCCCGCCCGACCTCAGCCCAGCGTCAGCGCGCGGTCGACCAGGTCGGCCTGTTCCTTGACATGGGTGCGCGCCGAGCCGGTCGCCGGCGACGCCGATTCCGGCCGGCCGATATAGATCGGCCGCGCGTTGGTGCCCGACAGCGCCCGCTCGATGCGGCGGTCGACGAAGGCCCAGGCGCCCATGTTCTCGGGCTCCTCCTGGCACCACACCACTTCGGCGTTGGGGTATTGCGACAGCCGCACGCCCAGTCGGCTGAACGGGAAGGGATAGAGCTGCTCGATGCGCAGGATGGCGATGTCGTCGATCTTGCGCTTGCGGCGCTCGGCCACGAGGTCGAAATAGACCTTGCCCGAGCACAGGATGACCCGCCGCACCTTGATGTCATCGGTGAGCGGGTCGGTCTCGGCCAGGATGCGCTTGAACGAGGTGCCCGGCCCGAAATCGGCCAGCGTCGAGACGCAGTCCTTGTGGCGCAGCAGCGACTTGGGCGTCATCACCACCAAGGGCTTGCGGAAAGAGCGGCGCACCTGGCGGCGCAGCGCGTGGAAATAGTTGGCGGGCGTCGTCGGCACGACCACCTGCCAGTTGTCCTCGGCCGAGAGCTGCAGGTAGCGCTCGAGCCGGGCCGAGCTGTGCTCAGGTCCCTGCCCTTCGTAGCCGTGCGGCAGCAGCATCACCAGGCCGTCCATGCGCAGCCACTTGCTCTCGCCCGAGCAGATGAACTGGTCGATGATGACCTGCGCGCCGTTGGCGAAGTCGCCGAATTGCGCCTCCCACAGCACCAGCGCGTTGGGCTCGGCCGACGAATAGCCGTACTCGAAGCCCAGCACGCCCGCCTCGTTCAGCGGGCTGTCGATGACCTCGAAACGCGCCTGCTCGGCCGCCACGTGGTTCAGCGGGATGTACTTGGTCTCGGTGGTCTGGTCGACCAGCACCGAATGACGCTGCGAGAAGGTGCCGCGGCCGGAATCCTGGCCGCTCAGCCGCACCGGCGTGCCCTCGGCGAGCAACGTGCCCCAGGCCAGCGCCTCGCCGGTCGCCCAGTCGATGTCGCGACCGGTGTCGATGGTCTTGCGCTTCTCCTGGAGCTGGCGCGCGATCTTGCGATTGAGGTCGAAGTTCTTGGGCACTTCCGAGATGGCGTGCCCGACCGCCAGGAGCTGCTCGGTGTCGACGGCCGTGGCGCCCTTGCGATCCTCCTCGCCCGGCGCAACGGTCATCCCGGCCCAGCGGCCCTCCAGCCAGTCGGCCTTGTTGGGTTTGTACTGGTTCGCCGCCTCGAGCGCCTTGTCGAGCTTCTCGCGCAGTGCCGCGTCGAGGGCTGCCACTTCGGCCGCGGTGACGAAGCCTTCGGCCTCGAGACGCGCGGCATAGACCTCCTTCACCGTCTTGTGGCCGGCGATCTCCTTGTACATCAGCGGCTGGGTGAACATGGGCTCGTCCGACTCGTTGTGGCCGTGCCGGCGGTAGCAGAACATGTCGATGACGATGTCGCGCTTGAAGTGCTGACGGTACTCGGTGGCGATGCGCGAGACATGAACCACGGCCTCGGGATCGTCGCCGTTCACGTGCAGGATCGGCGCCTGCACGATCTTGGCGATCTCCGTGCAGTACGGGCCGGAGCGCGAGTAGGTCGGCAGGGTCGTGAAGCCGATCTGGTTGTTGACCACGAAATGAATGGTGCCGCCGATGCGGTAGCCGCCGAGATCGCTGAGATCGAGGCTCTCGGCGACCAGTCCCTGGCCGGCGAAGGCCGCGTCGCCATGCATCAGGATCGCCATCACCTGGCTGCGCTCGGTGTCGCCGCGCTGGTCCTGCTTGGCGCGCGCCTTGCCCAGCACCACGGGATTGACCGCCTCGAGATGCGAGGGGTTGGGCGCCAGCGAGACGTGGATGGTCGTGCCGTCGAACTCGCGGTCGGCCGAGGCGCCAAGATGGTATTTCACGTCGCCCGAGCCGCGCATCTCCTCGGGCTGCGAGGAGCGGCCCTGGAATTCGGAGAACAGCGCCATGTAACTCTTGTGCAGGACATGCACGAGGGTGTTCAGGCGGCCGCGATGGGGCATGCCGATCACCACGTCGCGGATGCCGAGCTGGCCGCCGCGCTTCAGGATCTGCTCGATGCCGGGGATCATCGATTCGCCGCCATCCAGGCCGAACCGCTTGGTACCGACGAACTTGACGCCGAGATAGCGCTCCAGCCCTTCCGCCTCGACGACCCTCTCCAGGATCATGCGGCGACCTTCGGGGGTGAACTCGGTGCGGTTCTCGACGTGCTCGATGCGCTCCTGGATCCACGCCTTCTGGTCGGGATCGGAGATGTGCATGTACTCCACGCCGATCTTGCCGCAATAGGTCTTGCGCAAGCGGTCCCAGATCTGGCGCAGGGTCGCCGATTCGCCCAGGCCCAGCGAGCCGAAGATCAGGATCGGACGGTCCCAGTCGCCGTCACCGAAGCCGTAGGTCGCAGGATCGAGCTCGCGATGCCGCGCCTGGCGGACCAGACCCAGGGGATCGAGGTCGGCTTCGAGATGGCCGCGGATACGATAGGAGCGGATCAACAGGAATGCCCGCGACGTGTCGAGGGCGGCGGCGCGGATCTCGTCCTCGGTCTTGTTGGCGATAGCGGCAGGAAGAGCGGCGCCGTTGCCCTTCACGTTGCGGTTGGCGGGCGACGGCAGGCTGTCGACATCGAGGGCGCCGATGACATGCGCACCGTTGGGCGCCCACGAAGCGCCCCGCATCTCAGCCAGCACGTCGCTCTTATGCTCGCCGAGCGCCTCGAAGAACGTGCGCCATTCGGCGTCGACGGCGTTGGGATCGCCGAGATAACGCTCGTAGAGCTCTTCGATGAACGGCGCATTGGCACCGAACAGGAACGATGTCTGCTCCGCTCTCATTTGCCTGTCTCCTCTTGCTCCTCTCCCCGCTAGGGGGAGAGGGCGGGTGAGGGGGTTGCGCACGGCTTTCGAGGCCCCCTCACCGGGTCTCCCCCCTAGCGGGAGAGAGGAACGTGATATGGGTCAGCCCTTCATCGCCTTAAGCATTTCCTCGCCCAGTGCGGCGGGAGAATCCGCGACCCTGATGCCCGCCGATCGCATGGCATGGACCTTGAACTCGGCAGTGTCCTGGCCACCCGAGATCACGGCCCCGGCATGGCCCATGCGACGACCCGGCGGGGCGGTGCGGCCAGCGATGAAACCGACCACCGGCTTCCTGGTCTTCGATGCCTTGAGGAACTCCGCGCCCTTGACCTCGGCGTCGCCGCCGATCTCGCCGATCATGACGATGCCCTGGGTCTCGGGGTCGGCCACGAACATCTCCAGGCATTCGACGAAGTTGGTGCCGTTCACCGGATCGCCGCCGATGCCGATGCAGGTGGTTTGCCCGAGGCCGACCGCCGTGGTCTGCGCCACCGCCTCGTAGGTGAGCGTGCCGGAGCGCGAGATGATGCCGATCTTGCCGCGCTTGTGGATATGGCCCGGCATGATGCCGATCTTGCACTCGTCGGGCGTGATGACGCCGGGACAGTTGGGTCCGATCAGGCGCGACTTGGAGCCGCTGAGCGCCCGCTTCACCCGCACCATGTCGAACACCGGGATGCCCTCGGTGATGCAGACGACCAGCGGGATTTCGGCGTCGATCGCTTCCAGGATCGAATCGGCGGCGTAGGGCGCCGGCACGTAGAGCACGGTCGCGGTCGCCTCAGTCTTGGCGACGGCCTCGGCCACGGTGTCGAACACCGGCAGGTCGAGATGCGTGGTGCCGCCCTTCCCCGGCGTCACGCCGCCCACCATCTTGGTGCCGTAGGCGATCGCCTGCTCGGAATGGAAGGTGCCCTGCGAGCCGGTGAAGCCCTGGCAGATGACCTTGGTGTTCTTGTCGACCAGCACGGCCATCAGTTTGCCTCCTTGACGGCCTTGACGATCTTTTCGGCGGCGTCGGCGAGGTTCTCCGCCGAGGTGATCTTGAGACCCGACTCCTTCAGGATCTTCTTGCCGAGCTCGACGTTGGTGCCTTCCAGCCGCACGACCAGCGGCACGTGCAGGTTGACCTCGCGGGCGGCCGCGACCACGCCCTCGGCGATCACGTCGCAGCGCATGATGCCGCCGAAGATGTTGACCAGGATGCCCTCGACGTTGGGGTCCTTGAGGATGATCTTGAACGCCGCCGTCACGCGCTCCTTGGTGGCGCCGCCGCCGACATCGAGGAAGTTGGCGGGCGCCGCGCCGTAGAGCTTGATGATGTCCATGGTGGCCATGGCGAGGCCCGCGCCGTTCACCATGCAGCCGATCTGGCCGTCGAGCTTGACGTAGTTCAGCGCGTATTTGGCGGCCTCGGTCTCGGCCGGATCCTCCTCGTCGACGTCGCGCAGCGCCTCGAGGTCCTTGTGGCGGTAGAGGCCGTTGTCGTCGAAGTTCATCTTGGCGTCGAGGGCGATCACGTCGCCCGCGGTGGTGACGACCAGCGGATTGATCTCGATCAGCGAGCAGTCAAGCTCGGTGAAGGCCTTGTAGAGGCCGCCCGCCAGGTTGACGAAGGCCGCCACCTGCTTGCCCGAGAGGCCGAGCGCGAAGGCGATCTTGCGGCCCTCGTAGGCCTGGAAGCCCACGACCGGGTCGATTGCCTGCTCGACGATCTTGTCGGGATGATCGTGCGCCACCGTCTCGATATCCATGCCGCCCTCGGTCGAGGCGACGATGGCGATGCGGCCGACCGCGCGGTCGACCAGCATGGACAGGTAGAGTTCGCGTTTGATGTCGCAGCCGTCCTCGATGTAGAGGCGCTTGACCGCCTTGCCCGCCGGGCCGGTCTGCTTGGTGACCAGCTCATGGCCCAGCATGGCGGCGGCGTACTGGCCGACCTCCTCGATCGACTTGGCGATGCGCACGCCGCCCTTGCCGTTGGGATCGTCCTTGAAATGGCCCTTGCCGCGCCCGCCGGCGTGGATCTGCGCTTTCACGACGGTGACCGGGCTGCCCAGCTTGCGGGCCACGTCCATCGCCTCGTCCTTGGTGTAGGCGACGCCGCCCTTGAGCAGCGGGACGGCGAATTTGGCCAGCAAAGCCTTGGCCTGGTACTCGTGGATGTTCATGGAGTCCTACTGCTCGGGACCGCGTGCAAAGCCCGCGCCAGCTCTCAGTTTCAAAGAGCAACTAATGCGAGGTAGCGGCACTTTATGAGTGCCGTTCCGCCTTGGCAACGACCGACTGATGATGGTTTTGAGTCTTCGACGAAAGTCGCAGGCGGCGTGCTTGTCAGCGGCCGACGATCTTGTTGGTGGCGTCGATCAGCGACTTCACGGCGGCCACCGACTTGTCGAACATCGCCTTTTCCTCGGCATTGAATTCGACTTCGACGATGCGCTCGACGCCGGCCGCACCGATCACGACCGGCACGCCGATATAGAGGCCCTTGATGCCGTATTCGCCGTTCAGCATGGCGGCGCAGGGGATCATCCGCTTCTTGTCCTTGAGAAAGGACTCGGCCATGGCGATCGCCGATGCGGCCGGCGCATAGAAGGCCGAGCCGGTCTTGAGGAGGCCGACGATCTCGGCGCCGCCGTCGCGGGTGCGCTGGACGATCTGCTCGAGCCTCTCCTTGGTGGTCCAACCCATGTCGACCAGGTCGTGCAGGGAGATGCCGCCCACCGTCGAGTAGCGCAGCAGCGGCACCATGGTGTCGCCATGGCCGCCCAGCACGAAGGCCGTGACGTCGTCGACCGAGACATTGAATTCCTCGGCGAGGAACAGGCGGAAGCGCGCGCTGTCCAGAACGCCCGCCATGCCGACGACGCGGGCCGGCGGGAAGCCGGTGACTTCCTGCATCAGCCCGACCATGGCGTCGAGCGGGTTGGTGATGACGATGACGAAGGCATTGGGCGCGTGCTGCTTGATGCCCTTGCCGACCGAGTCGATGACCTTGGCGTTGATGCCCACCAGGTCGTCGCGGCTCATGCCGGGCTTGCGCGGGACGCCCGCCGTGACGATGACGACGTCGGCGCCTTCGATGTCCTTGTAGTCGGACGTGCCGCTGTACTTTGCGTCGAAGCCCTCGACCGGGCTGAGCTGGGCGATGTCGAGCGCCTTGCCCTTGGCGATGCCTTCGGCGGCAGGAATGTCGAACAGGACGATGTCGCCCAGTTCCTTCTGGCCGGCGAGCAGCGCCAGGGTGCCGCCAATCTGTCCGGCGCCGATCAGCGCGATCTTCTTGCGAGCCATGCGAAAAACTCCCGATTCTTAAAGGCGGCGCGTGGTAGCGCGATTCGGCGGGAGCGGCAAGACGGCTGGGATTTTCAGACCGGATGCTTCTTCAGATGGGCCAGCATCAGATCCGTCGCCTTGGCGGGCGCCTGGTCCATCACGAAATGGCCGACGCTCGGCAGCACTTCCATGGCGTAAGCAGCGCTGATGAATTCGCCGGTGCCGTAGGCGGCGTCGGGTCCGACCGTGGCGTCGGCATCGCCCCAGATATAGAGCGTCGGCACCTTGATGGTGCCGATGTCGGCCGCCAGCCCCTTGTTGGAACGATACCAGGCGAGTGCGGCTTCGAGGGCCGCGGGATTGCCGAGCACGGAAAGGTGTTCCTCGAGCGCTGCCGTGGGCACGCCTTGGCCAAACAGGCCGTCGCGCAGGCGGCGCGCATTGTCCGCCAGCAGCATCTTGCCGGTCTCGGGCTCGAGGAAGGCGCGGTGATGCCGTGAGCGGTGCTTCTGATCGCCGTCTTCCTTCAGAAGCGCGCGGCGAAACGAACTGGGATGCGGCCGCGACAGGATGGTGAGCGAGGCGAGCCGCTCCGGATGCTTGCCCGCCACGCCCCACGACACCTGACCGCCCCAATCGTGGCCGACCAGATGGAAGCGCTTGCCGTCGTAGCCCGCGGCCGCGGCAATCTCGAGAACGTCGTCAATCAACCTGTCGAAGGCGTAGTTGGAGAGCTCCGCCGGATCGGGCCGCGCGCCCGGCGAATAGCCACGCTGGTCCGGCGCCACGGCGCGATAGCCCGCCGCGGCGAGCGCCGGCAACGCCGCGCGCCAACTGTGTCTCGATTCGGGAAAGCCGTGCAGCAGCAGCACCAGCGGGCCGCCGGCCGAGCCTGCGACATCCGCGGTGAATGTGAGGCCCGAGCGGGTCTTTATGCCCTTGCTTTCCACGATCGGCCGATCAGCTGACGCCGTTGGCCTTGAACCAGGCGAGCGCCTTCTTCCAGCCGTCCTCCGCCGCTTCCTTACGGTAGCTCGGGCGGTAGTCGGCGTTGAAGGCATGCGGCGTATCCGGATAGACGTCGATCTGCGACTTCATCGCCGCTTCATTGCCCGAGGCCTTGAGCGCCGCGCGCATCTTCTCGACCGACTCCTGGGAGATGCCGGCGTCGGCGCCGCCGTAAAGGCCCAGCACCGGACCGTGCAGATCCTTCACGAAGTCGATCGGATTCTTGGGCTGCAGCTCCGTGCCGGGCCGCACCAGCGGTCCGTACCAGGCCACGCCCGCCTTCACCGCGGGATTGTGCGCGTCGTACATCCACACGATGCGGCCGCCCCAGCAGAAGCCCGTGATGCCGAGCTTCGCCGCATCGGCCTTGCCCTCGCCCTTGGCGAAAGCGACCGCTGAGTCGAGATCGCCCATGACCTGCTCGTCCGGCACCTTGCTCACGATCTCGCTGATCAGCTTGGGAATATCGGTGTAGGTCTTGGGATCGCCCTGGCGGAAATAGAGTTCCGGGGCAATGGCGTAGTAGCCCACCTTGGCGAAGCGCCGGCACATGTCGGCGATGTGCGCGTGGACGCCGAAGACCTCCTGCACCACCAGGATGGTGCCGAAGCCCTGGCCCGCAGCCGGCATGGCGCGATAGGCATCCATCTCCTTGCCGTCCTTGGTCTTGACCTTCACGGCGCCGGCGGTGAGCCCGTCGGTCGGCGTGACGATCATGGTCTGCGCCTGCACCGGCTGGACGGCCAGCGCGAAGGTACTGCCGATCACCGCGGGCACCGCCAAGGCCGCGCGCCGCGACAGGCCGTTCTCCGCTCCATAAATCACGCGATCGCCATCCATGCTGGTGCTCCCTGTGGTTCACCCCGCGCGGAGCCTAGGCTGGGCCGCCGAGGCGCCACAATCACAATTAGGCGATGTGATCGAGCGCGAGATATTCCGGACTCTGCATCTCCATCAGGCGCGAGACCGTGCGCTGGAACTCGAAGGCGCCGTCGCCTTCGACATAGAGTCCGCTGGGCGCCGTGGCGGCGGAGCAGATGAACTTCACTTTCTTCTCGTAGAATGTGTCGATCATGGTGACGAAGCGGGCCGCCTTGTCCTGGCTGTCCGGCCCCATCCGGGGAATGTCGGCCATGATCACGGTGTGGAAGTGGTCGGCGATGCACAGGAAGTCGGCGGCGCCCATCGGCTTGGCGCACCAGTCGAGATAGTGCGCCATGGCGACGCCGGGCGCGGCGCGCGGGATGTCGACGTCGCGGCCCTGCGTGCGCAGCACACGCGGCTCGCCGTCGGCGCCGTCGCTCAGCGCGCGAAAGGCTTCGTCGAGCTTGGCGTTCGCCCAAGCACCGGAGGGCGTCAGGTAGACGTCGAAGTTGCGCAGCCGATCCAGGCGGTAGTCGTGGTTGCCGCCCAGCTCGAGGATCTCCAGGCGTTGCTTGATCAGGTCGATGAAAGGCAGGAAGCGGTCGCGCTGCAAGCCATCCTTGTAGAGATCGTCGGGCTTGCGGTTGGAGGTGGCGATCACCGTGATGCCCTCGCCGAACAGGGTCTCGAACAGGCGGGCCAGGATCATCGCATCGGCGATGTTGGTCACCTGGAACTCGTCGAAGCAGAGCAGCCGCGTCTCCTCAGCGATCTCGCGCGCGATCGGCACGATGGTATCGGCTTCCGGCGGCGCGCCCTCGGCCGCGAGCTTTTCGCGACGATTGTGCAGCCGCGCCTGGACCTCGAGCATGAACTCGTGGAAGTGCACGCGTCGTTTCTTGGCCACCGGCGCGTCGGCGAAGAACAGGTCCATCAGCATCGACTTGCCGCGCCCGACCGGTCCCCAGATGTAGAGCCCGTGCGGTCCGTCGGGCGGCTTGGGCGCGCGCACCAGGCCGAGGCGCGCCAGCAGGCCACGCCTTGGCGGATGCGGCGCCGCCGCAGCCGCCAACCGGTCGTATATCGCCTGCAGGCGCAGGACGACCCGTTCCTGCACCGGATCGGCATGGACCTCGCCCGCGGCGCGCCGGGCGGCCAGATTGGCGGCGGGTCCCTTGCCGAGAATCGAGGGGCCGGTGGTCGAGGGGGTACTTGCGTCCATTGCCGGCGCATACCTAGCTCACCGGCGCTTGGCTGCCTATAAGGTCCGCGATGAAGCTCGCGTTTCTCGGTACTTCCGAATTTGCCGTGCCGGCGCTCGGCGCGCTGGTCGATGCCGGCCATGACGTGATCGCCGTCTATGCCCGTGCACCCAAGCCGGCCGGCCGCGGCCAGCAGGAACGGCGCACGCCGGTGCACGAATTGGCGCTGCGGCTCGGCCTGCCGGTGCGCACGCCGAAGAGCCTCAGGAACGAAGAGGAAGCGCAGGCCTTCGAGGCGCTCGATCTCGACGCAGCCGTGGTCGTCTCCTACGGCCATATCCTGCCCAAGCGTTTCCTCGATGCGCCCGTCCTGGGTTGCATCAATATCCACGGCTCGCTGCTGCCGCGCTGGCGCGGTGCGGCGCCCATCCATCGCGCGATCCTGGCCGGCGACGCCGAGACCGGCGTCACCACCATGCGCATGGACGAAGGACTCGACACGGGCGCCATGCTGCTGGCCGAGCGCACGCCGATCTCGGCCGCCGACACTGCCGAGACGGTGCATGACCGGCTGGCCGAACTGGGCGCGCGGCTCATCGTGTCGACGCTCGACGGGCTGCTCGCCAAGACCCTCGAAGCGGTGCCGCAGTCCGAGGCGGGCGTCACCTACGCCCACAAGCTTGGCAAGGAGGAGGGCGCACTCGACTGGCGCCGGCCCGCGGCCGAGCTCGAGCGCAAGGTGCGGGCCTTCGATCCCTGGCCCGGCACGTGGTTCGACGTCGCCACGGAAAGCGGCAGCGAGCGCATCAAAGTGCTGGCCGCGGGCCTGGCGCTGGCCGGCGGCATGCCGGGCACGGTGAGCGTGGGGCGCGACGGCTTTCCGGTCGTGGCCTGCGGCATCGGCGGCTTGAAGCTCCTGAGGCTGCAGCGCGCCGGCAAATCGGCGCAGTCGGCCGATGCCTTCCTGCGCGGCTTTGCCTTGGCGGCCGGCACCGTGCTGGCGCCCCCCGCCGTCGTTCCGCTGCCGACCTGAGACCGTGACGCGCTACAAGCTCACGATCGAATATGACGGCGCGCCGTTCGTCGGCTGGCAGCGCCAGGACAACGGCCCCTCGGTCCAGGGCGCCATCGAACAGGCGGTGCTGGCGCTGAGCGGGGAACGCGTGTCGGTGCAGGGCGCGGGCCGCACCGATGCCGGCGTCCATGCGTTGGGCCAGGTCGCCCATTTCGACCTGGCCGGCGAGAAGCCCGCCGAGACCGTGCGGTCGGCGCTCAATTTCCATCTCAAGCCCGATCCGATCGCGATCGTCGAGGCGGAGATCGTGCCGGCCACTTTCAATGCGCGGTTCTCGGCGACGGGCCGGCGCTATCGCTACCGCATCCTGAACCGCCGCGCGCCGCCCGCCTTTGACCGCGGCCGCGTCTGGCACGTGCCGGTGCCGCTCGATTCCGACGCCATGGCCGATGCCGCGTCGGTGCTGCAGGGCCATCACGACTTCAACAGCTTCCGGTCGACCGCCTGCCAGGCGCCGTCGTCGATCAAGACGCTCGACCTGCTGCAGGTGACGCGCAACGGCGAGGAGATCGACATCGAAGTCGCCAGCCGTTCGTTCCTGCACAACCAGGTGCGTATCCTGGTCGGCACCCTGGCGCTTGTCGGCCGCGGCCAATGGACCCGGCGCGACGTCGAGGACGCGCTGGCCGCGCGCGACCGCACGCGCGCCGGCCCGACTGCGCCGCCGCACGGCCTCTGCCTGATGGAAGTGCGCTACGACCTAGGTGCCGGGGATCGGGACGACACCGAGATAGCGATCGACGAGGAATGACAGGAAGAGCGACGGCACCCAATTGACGACCAGCAGCACGACGGAGATCGGCCAGCTCACGCCGAGCGTCATCCGCGTCGCCATCAGGAACCAGTAGAAGAGCAGCGCCCGCAGGCCAAGATCGATGATGAGCGCGACCGCCGCCGGCGCCACCGATGAAACAGCCTGCCCGACGATGACGATGACCATGGCCGGCAGGTTGATCCAGTTCAGCGCACCGATGTAGCGCGGATAGCGATCGAGCCAGCCGCGGCGACGGGCGGCCTCGTAGAAGATCACCGGAAACAGCAGCCAGTCGACGACGTAGCGCATGGCTTCGACGACGACGACCTCCATCTCGTCGGCGGTGACGGTAACCTCGGCGTAATAGATCAGCAGGTAGATCGCATAGAGCGGGGCCACCACGGCCATCACCCGGAACGAGCGCAGGCAGGCTTCCATGGTGTTGTCGAAATGCTGCGGCGCCTTGGCATCGCGCTGCAGGAACCCCAGTGCGCCCTGGACGCCGCGGGCAATTTCGGCGGCGCTCAGCACGGCACGCCCTAGGCCGCGAAGTAGCGGTCGAGCACCGTCTCGTAGACGCGCGTCAGCGTCCTGAGGTCGGCGACCGCGCTCTTCTCGTCGACCTTGTGCATGGTCTCGCCGACCAAGCCGAACTCCAGCACCGGGCAATAGCCGCGGATGAAGCGCGCATCGGAGGTGCCGCCGGTGGTCGACAGCTCGGCCTCGACGCCGGCCACGTCGCGGATGGCGCCGGCCACCAGCTCGCTGAGCGGCCCGGGCGGCGTGTAGAACGACTCGCCCGACACCTGGGTCGAGAGCTCGATCGTGCCGTTGCCGCCCATCGCCGCCTGGGCGCGGTCGAGCCGCTCCTCGAGGTGCGCCAGCAGCGTCTTGGAGGTCCAGAGGTCGTTGAAGCGGACGTTGAAGCGCGCCTTGGCCACGCCCGGCGCGATATTGGTCGCCTTGTTGCCGACGTCGACGGTGGTGAACTGCAGCGAGGTCGGCTGGAAATGCGTGCTGCCGTTATCGATCGGCTCGCGCACCAGCGCCTCGATCAGGCCCGACAGGCGATGGATGGCGTTGTCGATCCGCTCCGGATAGGCGACGTGGCCCTGCACGCCGTGCACCACCATGTCGACCGTCATGCTGCCGCGCCGGCCGATCTTCATCATGTCGCCGAAGCGCCTGGAGCTGGTCGGCTCGCCGACCACGCAGGCGTCGATCGTCTCGCCGCGCTCGGCCAGGCGCTGCAGCATCTTGACCGTGCCGTTGACGGCGGGCCCCTCCTCGTCGCCGGTGATCAGCAGGCTGATCGAGCCGCCGAAGTCGCGGCCACGCTTGCCGAGGAAGCGGGTTGCAGCGTCGGTGAAAGCCGCGATCGCGCCCTTCATGTCGGCGGCGCCGCGGCCGAACAGGTAGCCGTCGGCGAGCTCGGCCGAGAACGGGCCGATGGTCCACGACGAGAGATCGCCCACCGGCACGACATCGGAATGGCCGGCGAAGCAGAAATGCCGGCCGGAGGTGCCGATGCGGGCATAGAGGTTGGCGACGTCGTCGGTGCCGGCCTGGCTGAAATCCATGCGCTCGCAGCGAAAACCGAGCGACGCCAGGGTCTGCTCGAGGTGCTGCAGGGCGCCGGCTTCGCGCGGCGTCACGCTTTCGCAGCGCACCAGCGCGCGCGTCAGTTCAACCACATCCGTGACGTTGGGAGCCAGGGTATCGGGCATGACGCGACACTACATCCCCGTCCGCGCAAAGAGAAGGGCGCCGGTCAGGCCGGACCGGCGCCCCAGTTTATGTGAGAGGAAGATAGTCTTGTTGCTTGTTCGAGACTCTTGCCTAGGCCACCAACCGGTCGGCTTCCATCAGATTGACTGAAACGAGCTGGGAGACGCCCTGCTCGGCCATGGTCACGCCGTAGAGGCGGTCCATGCGCGCCATGGTGACGCGATGGTGGGTGATCACCATGAAGCGCGTGTCGGTACGGCCGGCGATGTCCTTCACCAGCGCGCAGAAGCGCTCGACGTTGAGATCGTCGAGCGGCGCATCGACCTCGTCCAGCACGCAGATCGGCGCCGGGTTGGTCATGAACACCGCGAACAGGAGCGACAACGCCGTCAGCGCCTGCTCGCCGCCCGACAGCAGCGACATCACCTGCAGTTTCTTGCCGGGCGGGCTGGCGTGGATTTCGAGGCCCGCCTCGAGCGGATCTTCCGACTCGGTCAGCCGCAACTCGGCCTTGCCGCCGCCGAACAGCTTGGTGAAGAGAAGCTGGAAGTGGCCGCTCACCTGCTCGAAGGCGACGATGAAGCGCTCGCGGCCCTCGCGGTTCAGGCTCTGGATGCCCTGGCGCAGGCGGGCGATGGCGGCGACCAGGTCGTCGCGCTCGGCCGTCATGCCGCCGATCTGCTGCTCGAGTTCGCTGGCCTCCTCCTCGGCGCGCAAATTCACCGCGCCCATGGTCTCGCGCTCGTGCACCAGCCGCTCGAGGCGATGCTCGGCCTTCTCCATCTCGGGCAGCTCTTCCAGCGACTGCACCTCGGCCAGCGCCAGCACGCCATCGGACTCGCAACGCAGGCGCTCGACGATGCGCTCGACCACCGACTCGCGATCGCGGCTCGCCTGCTCGACCAGGCCTTCGCGGCGCACGCGGCTTTCGCGCGCACTCGCCAGCTCCGCTTCGGCCTGCCGCAGCGCCTTGTCGGCTTCGGCGAGCCGCGTCTCGCCGATCGCCAGTCGATCGGCCGCCCCCTGCCGATGATGCTCGGCCTTGTCGATCTCGCCCCCCAGCGCCATCCGCTTGGCCTCGATCTCGGCGGGCTTGGCGGCGAGCTCGGCGATCGCCGTCGCGATCTGTTCGCGCCTGGCATCGAGCTCGACGATCTGGCCTTCCGCATCGGCCAGCCGGTTGCTCCAGCCGGCATGGTCCTGGGCGATCTGGCCCAGGCGCTCGACCCGCATCGCGGCCTCGCGGGCCAGGCGATCGCAGGCGCCCTCGGCCTCGACCAACGCCGCCCGTAATTCGGCGATGCGCGCGCGCAGCGCGCCCGCGGCCACGCGGTCGGCCTGGGTATCGGAGATCGACGACAGGCGCGCCTGGCGGAAGGTGCGGCGCATCTCGGTATCGGCGATGTCGCCCACGACCTCGGCCACCGCCTGCTCGATGCCGGCCAGTCGCGTGCGCAGCTGGTCGGTGCGGCGCGCCACGTCGGTGTGCCGGTCGCGCGCCTCGGCGGCAGCGCGCTCGGCGGTCGCGATGGCCTCCTGCGCCGAGCGTTCGGCGGCGCGGGTCGCCTCGCCCGCATCCTCCGACTTGCGCCGCGCCGCGTCGGCCACCGTGCGCTCGTACGCCCGGGCCTGCTCGACCGACGTCTTCTCGGCGTCGCGGGCCTGGGCGAGCGACGCCGCTTCGGCCTCGACCTCGGCCTGCGCGGTCGCGTGTTCGGCGGCGAGGCCCTCGATCTGCTGGCGCAGCTCGGCCAGCCGGTTGCGCTGGCTCAGCCGCACGGCGGCCGTCGACGGCGCGCCGGCCCGCATGGTGTAGCCGTCCCAGCGCCACACCGCGCCATCGCGCGTAACCAGCTGCTGCCCGGCCTTGAGGCTCTCCTGCAGCGCCGCGCCCGTGGCGTCGTCGGCGACGACGCCGATGAAGGCGAGGCGGCGCGCCAGCTCGGGCAAGGTCTTGACGTGATCGCCAAGCGGCGTGGCGCCGGCCGGCAAGGAAGGCGCGTCGGCGAGCGGGCCGAGCGGCAGCCAGTGGACCGGTGCGCCGCGATCAGACGAGGCTTCGAGCTCGTCGCCGAACGCAGCGCCCAGCGCTGCCTCGAAGCCCGGCTCGACGGTGAGCGCATCCAAAAGCGGCGGCCACAGCGAATCGGCCGCCGACTTCAGCGCGGCGGCAACGCCTGCTTCCTCGGCGCGGAGCTTGGTGAGCCGGGCATTGACCTTCTGCAGGCTCTCGGCCGCGGCCGTATGGCGCGCCTCGGCGGCCTCGCGCTCGGCCGCGCGGGCGCGCTCCGCCTCGATGCGCTGGGCGTGGGCCTGGGCCACCGCCTGGCGCGCTGATTCGGATTCGTAGCGCTCGGCCTCGCGGGCGGCGTCGATCGTCTGCTGGCCCTGCTGGCGCGCCTCCTCGAAGGCGGCGCGGGCGGCGTCGCGCGCGGTCTCGACCTCGGCGAGCGCCGGCAGGCCGGCAAGCTCGCTCTCGATCTGGCGCTGCTGGACGGCGATTTCCTCGCGGCGCGCGGCCAGCCGGCGCAGGCGTTCCTGCAGCTCGGCGATCTCGCGGCCGACGCTGTCGCGCAGTGCCTCATCGTCGGCGATCTGGCGGGTCAGCCGGTCGTGTTCGCTCTCGGCCGCATGGGTCCGGGCTTGCGCTGTATCGCGCGCCGCCGAAGCGTCGGCGGCGCGATCCTCCTCGCCTACTCGCTCCTGCTCGAGCCGGGCGCGCTGGCCGTCGAGCTCGGCGATCGCGGCTTCGGCATCGCTCTTGCGGCCGCGTTCGCGCGCAAGATCCTGCTCGGTCTGCTGCAGGCGCGTCTCGGCCTCCCGCTGGGCCTGGGCGACGCGCTCGGCTTCGGCGGTGAGCGCATCGTGCGCCACGCGCAGCCGCTGCAAGGCGGCGGCGGCGGCAGCCTCGTCGTTGCGCAGCGGCGGCAGCGCCGTCGCAGCCTCCGCTTGCGCCGTGGTGGCGAGGCCGACCAGGCGCGTGAGGTCGGCGACGCCGGCCTCGGCCTCCTTCAGCCGCTCGCTGGCCTCGGCCAGTTCGCGCTCGGCGGCGGCGAGCTTCAGCGCCAGCACCGCGGCTTCGGCGCGGCGGATATGATCGGAGAGGTTGCGGTATCGGCTGGCCTGGCGCGCCTGGCGCTTCAGCCCCTTGTGCTGCTCCTCGAGCGCCACCAGCACGTCCTGCACGCGGGCCAGGTTCTGCTCGGCGGCGCGCAGCCTGAGCTCGGCCTCGTGGCGGCGGGCATAGAGGCCGGTGATGCCGGCGGCTTCATCGATGATGGAGCGCCGGTCGAGCGGCTTGGCGTTGATCAGCGCGCCGATGCGGCCCTGGCTCACCAGCGCGGTCGAGCGCGAGCCCGTCGCCGCATCGGCAAACAGCGTCTGCACGTCGCGCGCGCGGATCTCGCGACCGTTCACCGAATAGGCCGAGCCGTGGCCGCGCTCGATGCGGCGCACGATGTCGAGCTGATCGGCGTCGTTCACCATGGCCGGCGCCGTGCGCGTCTTGTTGTCGAGGGTCAGCATGACCTCGGCGATGTTGCGCGCCGGCCGCGTGCCGGCGCCGGAGAAGATCACATCCTCCATCTCGCTGCCGCGCATCTGCTTGGCCGAGGTCTCGCCCATCACCCACTTCATCGCCTCGACGAGGTTCGACTTGCCGCAGCCGTTGGGGCCGACGATGCCGGTCATGCCCGGCTCGATGGCGAGCTCCGTCGGATCGACGAAGGACTTGAAGCCGGAGAGCCGGAGTTTGTCGAACTGCACCATTACACCACGCTGGCTGTTGCCTACTTGACGAGCTTGCCGAACAGGCCGTCGAGTTCCTCGACCGACCGTGCACCGGGATAGAGTTGACCGTTGATGATGAGCGTCGGCGTCGAGTTGACGCCCAGCGCCTCGCCGCTCTTGTAGTCGGAGATCACCGCGTTGCTCATCGCCTCGTTGGCGAGGCAGGCCTTGATCTCGGCCTCGCCGAGGCCCGCGATGCGCAGCGGCTTGGCGAGCTCGGCGATCGGGTCGGCGGCGGCGGCCCAGGTCCGCTGGCCGGCGAAGATGAGGTCGATCACGCCGAAATAGCGGTCCTTAGCGGCGCACTCGGCGATCTGGGCCGCCTTGGCGGCGACCTGGTCGAGCGGGAAATCGCGGTAGACCAGCTTCACCTTGCCGGTGTCGATCCACTTCTTCTTGAGCTCGGGCAGGATCTCGGTGTCGAAGTGGGCGCAGTGCGGGCAGGTGAGCGAGGCGTATTCGATCAGCGTGATCGGCGCATTGGGGTCGCCCAGCACATGGTCATTGGGCTGGACGGCCAGGAGGGCGGATTTGTCGGGCGTGGCCGTGGCAGCCACGGCCGTCGGCGCCGGGCCGGCCGCAGGCGGACGGGTGCCGAAATAGACGCCAGCCGCGATCGCGGCCACCGCCACGACGCCGCCGGCGACAATCAAGATATTCCGCATTCCGTCTTCCTCTCCACTACATCTTGGGAATTACACCTGTGGGGAGTCAAACGTTTACCGCCCCACCTGGCGTAATATTGCTGAGATCGCGTCGGCCGTGCCGGGATTGGCGTAGTTCTCCTCGTTGATGAACAGGGTGGGCGTGAAGCGCACCCCCAGCGTCTGGCCGGACTGCACGTCGGCGAGGACTTTGTCCAAAAGCCGGTCGTTGGCGAAACAGGCCTGGGCGCCTTCGGGCGTCACCCCCTGGTCCGCCAGCACCTTGACCATTTCGACCTCGGGGTCGCCCACCGACAGCCAGTCCACCTGCTTGCGGAACAGCCGGTCGACCATGGCGAAGAACCTGTCGGCAGGGGCGCATTCGGTGAGCTGGCTCGCCCGGGTCGCGACCATATCGGAGGGGAAATGGCGATGGATCAGCCGGAGCTTGCCGGTGTCGATCCACTCCTTGCGCAGGGTCGGCATCACCGCGATGTAGAAGTTCGCGCAGTGCGGGCAGGTGAACGAGGCGTAATCGATCAGGGTGTTGGGGGCGTCGACCTTGCCCAGGATATGGTCGCCGGGCAGCGCTTCCAAAAGCTTGTCGCGCGGCAGGTCCTGGGCGCGGAGATCGCGGGCAACGAAGGCAGCCGCCAATGCGCCCAGGGGGGCGCCCAGCATGACGTGCCGCCGGCTGGCGACGCGCGCGCCAAGACGGGTGAGCGCAGCCCGGAGCTCGGGGTCCTTGACCGACGCGGCGCGCTCGGCCACCCGCGTCACGACGGCGGGATCGGGCATGGGAATGGGCTTGAGCGCGGGTCGCACGGCGATCGCGCCCTGCACCAGCCGGATGTCGTCGATCATCTTGTGCCCGAAATAGGCGTTCACGCGCTCGACGAGCTGGCCGCTCATATGCTGCACCTCCAGCGCCGCCGCTCCCGCAACCCGCAACCGGAGCGCCTTGCCGGCGCGCGCTCCGCGGCCCGACAGCAGCGCCTCGGGCCGGGTGATACGCGCGAGATCGGGACCGACGATGGCCGTCCACTCGGCGCGCAACCGCGCGATCGAGGCTCCGCGGCCCTTGGCGATACCGGATGTAAGCCGCTGGGCCAGACCGCCGATGGCGCGGAAGCCGTTTTCCCGCATGGACCCTTTCAAACTCCGTTCCTTATGGTAGGGCACGGCCCCTTACATGACCATTACCCACGCCTCACGATTGCTTGCCTGGTACGACCGACATCGTCGCACCCTGCCGTGGCGCGCGCCGGCCGGCGAGCGGACCGAGCCATATCTGGTGTGGCTGTCGGAGATCATGCTGCAGCAGACCACCGTGGCCACAGTCGGCGACTATTTCCGCCGCTTCGTCGAGCGCTGGCCCACGGTCGAGGCGCTGGCCGAGGCGCCGCTCGACCATGTGCTCTCGGCCTGGGCGGGCCTCGGCTACTATGCCCGCGCCCGCAATCTCCATGCCTGCGCCCAGGTCGTGGCCGAACGCCACGGCGGGCGCTTCCCCGAAGACGAGGCGGCCCTGCTGGCCCTGCCCGGCATCGGCCGCTACACGGCCGGCGCCATCCGCGCCATCGCCTTTGACCAGCCGGCCTCGGCGGTCGACGGCAATGTCGAGCGGGTGATCGCCCGCCTGTTCGCCATCGAGACGCCGCTGCCCGACGCCAAGCCGGAGATCCAGCTCCGCGCCGCCAGGCTGGTGCCCGAGCAGCGCGCCGGCGACTACGCCCAGGCGATGATGGATCTCGGCGCCACGGTGTGCACGCCGCGCAACCCGCGCTGTGTGATCTGTCCCTTCATGTCGAGCTGTCGCGCGCGAAAACTCGGCCTCGCCGAGGAACTGCCGTGGCGCGCGGCCAAGGCCGAAAAGCCGACGCGCCGCGGCCTCGCTTTCGTGCTGGCGCGCAAGGACGGCGCCATCCTGCTGCGCAAGCGGCCGGCCAAGGGGCTGCTGGGCGGCATGGACGAGGTGCCGTCGAGCCCGTGGCGCGAGGGCAAGTTCACGGCAGAACAGGCGCTCGCCGAGGCGCCGGTGCCGGCGCGCTGGCAGATCCTCGACGGGCTGGTGCGCCACACGTTCACGCATTTCCACCTCGAGCTCACCGTGGCGCGCGCCACCGCCACGACCGACCGGTTGGCCAGGCTGGCGCCCGGCACGAGCTGGTGCACGATCGACCGCATGACCGAACGGGCGCTGCCCACGGTGATGCGCAAGGTGATCGCGCATGCGGTGAAGGCGTAGAGCGGAGGCCGCGACATAAAATTTGTTTTCCGCAATTCCCGCTACCCCGCTAGTGCCCCGCCAGGACAGCGCACGCCAGTTTCCGCCGGTTTCCGCCAGTTTCCGCCGCTTCGCGCCGTCGTCGAAAAGGGCCCTGTTTCCTAAGGATTCGAGGTTTCCGCCCTTTGCGCCCTTTCCGCCGCTCATTTCGCGGTTCTGGACGAGCCGACCGCAGTTCGGACGCGTCGTGCAGGCTTCCGAAGCGTCGATGGTGATGAACATCATGCCGATCCTTTCTCGACCAAGGTCGGCAGGCATACGCCACAACATTGCTCAGTTCTGTCAAGCGCGAATCGTCGGATAAAGGCATCACCGCATCAGGCTCCTGTCCCCCGCTCGGGGGAGAGGAATTTGAGCGTCAACGTTATATGCATTTGGATATTACGATGATGAGCGGGGCGCCGCACCGACCCTCAACTGTGCGTGATCCTGACGCGGCATGAATTGAAATATGACAGGCCAGCCGTTACCTCGAGGTGAACGAGCGAGGAGCCAGCGATGCTCAAACGACGTCACATCCTGACCGCCGGCGTGGCCGGCGCGGCGATGCTCGCGGCCTATCGCTACTCCCTACCCGGCGCTGCCGCCGCCGACGAGCGCTTCACGGTCACGCACACCGACGGCGAATGGCGCACCCTGCTGACGCCCGCCCAATACGCGGTCCTGCGGCGGCAAGGCACCGAACGCCCCTATTCGAGCCCGCTCGACAAGGAGCACCGCGCCGGCATCTTCGCCTGCGCCGGTTGCCAGCTCGCGCTGTTCTCCTCCGAGACCAAGTTCGACAGCCACACCGGCTGGCCGAGCTTCTGGGCGCCTCTGGAGAGCGCGGTCGCCACCTCGAACGACCGCTCGTTCGATATGATGGGCAAGGAAGTCCATTGTCGGCAATGCGGCGGCCATCTCGGCCATGTCTTCAATGACGGTCCGCCGCCCACGCGCCTGCGCTATTGCATGAACGGCGTCGCGATGACCTTCACGCCGCGCGCCGCCTGAAACACCATGATCCTGTTCGTCCTGTCGTATGTCGGCGGCGTGCTGACGATCATCAGCCCGTGCATCCTGCCGGTGCTGCCCTTCGTCTTCGCCCGGGCCGACCAGCCCTTCGTCAGGAGCGGCCTGCCGATGCTGCTGGGCATGGCGGCGACTTTCGCTCTGGTGGCGACGCTCGCGGCCGTGGGCGGCGGATGGGCGGTGCAGGCCAACGAATATGGCCGGACGATCGCCATCGTCGTCCTGGCCGTGCTCGGCGTGACGCTCCTGTTTCCCGCGCTGGCCGACCGGCTGACCCGGCCGCTGGTCGCCATGGGCGCCCGTCTCTCGCAGTCGGCCGACACCGGCGGCGGCGCGCCTGCCATCCTGCCGTCGTTCCTGCTGGGCATCGCCACCGGCCTGCTGTGGGCGCCCTGTGCCGGACCGATCCTGGGGCTCATCCTGACGGGCGCGGCGCTCAATGGCGCCAACGTGCAAACCTCGCTGTTGCTGCTGGCCTATGCCGCCGGCGCGGCGACGTCGCTTGCCGTCGCGTTGCTGATCGGCGGCCGCGTTTTCGCTGCGATGAAGCGATCGCTGGGTGTCAGCGAATGGATCCGCCGCGGCCTGGGTGTCGCCGTCCTCACCGGCGTGGCCGCCATTGCGCTCGGCGCCGATACCGGCTTTCTCACGCAAGCATCGCTGGCGAGCACCGCGGGCCTCGAGCAGGGACTGCTCGACAAGTTCGGCAAGGAGGCGCGGCCGCCGGGAGGACAAGGATCGATGGCGATGGCGGCAAAGCCGCCGGCCGATCCCACGGGTCCGTTGAGCGTCGAGGGAGGTCTGCCGGCGCTTGACGGCGCGGTCGAGTGGCTGAATTCACCGCCTCTGACCAAGCAGGGCCTGCGCGGCAAGGTCGTGTTGATCGACTTCTGGACCTACTCCTGCATCAATTGCCTGCGCGCCATCCCCTACGTCAGGGCGTGGGCGCAGAAATACAAGGACCAGGGCCTGGTGGTCATCGGCGTGCATACGCCGGAATTCGCCTTCGAACGCAACGTCGACAACGTCAAGCGCGCCGTTCGCGATCTCAAGATCGACTATCCAGTGGCGATCGACAGCAACTTCGCGCTGTGGCGCGCTTTCGACAATCAGTACTGGCCGGCGCATTACTTCATCGATGCCGAAGGCCGCATCCGCCATCACCATTTCGGCGAAGGCGAATACGCCGAGTCCGAACACGTCATCCAGCAGCTTCTGGCGGAAACCGGCAAGACGGACATCGCCCAGGGTGTCGTGGCCGTCACGGCGGCCGGCGCCGAAGCCGCCGCCGACGCAGGCAACGTCAAGTCGCCGGAGACGTATATCGGCTTCATGCGCGCGGAGAATTTCTCGTCACCTGGCGGCACCGTGCAGGACGTCGACCATCTCTATGCGCTGCCGGCCGACCTTCGCCTCAACCAGTGGGCGCTCAACGGCACGTGGAAGATTGAAGACGAAAAGGCGATCCTGGGCGCGGCCGGCGGCGGCATCGCGTTTCGCTTCCACGCGCGCGACCTGCATCTCGTCCTCGGCGCCGGCGACGACGGCAAGCCGGTGCGGTTTCGCGTCCTGCTCGACGGCCAGCGGCCCGGCGACGACCATGGCGCCGACATCGACGCCAATGGCGAAGGCACCGTGACCGGGCAGCGGCTTTATCAGCTCGTTCGCCAGCGCGGACCCGTCAAGGACCGGACCTTCGAGATCCAGTTCCTCGATCGCGGCGTCCAGGCATTCGCCTTCACCTTCGGCTGACCGCGCAGCGGCGGCGAGGGCGCTTCAGCCGTTTCGAGAGAATGGTTGTCTGCTCGAGCCACTTGTTCATAGATTGCGCCCATGGTCCGTTCGCAAGCCCCAGTGCCTGAGGGCATCAGGCGCAGCATCTCCCATGGCCGCTACAGCGAAGCGGCAGACGCCCTGCGAAACCTGGTGCGGTCGGAGCCTTCGGCGGCCGTTCTCGTGGCCTTGGCGGACATGAACTTCCAATTGGGCGACCTCGCCGAGGCGAAAGACAATGCGCTCAAGGCCGTGGCGGCCGATCCGCGGCAACACGCGGCGCGCGTGCTGCTGGCCCGCGTGCGGACAGCGCTGGATGAACGTGATGCGGCGCTGGCCGATTTCCGCGCGGCGCTCGAGCTTGCCCGACCACCGATGGCGCCTGCCAGCGGCGGCCCGATCGCTGTTCCCGCGCATCAGGCGCTGCACAACCTCGAACAGCTCATTTATCTGGAACAGGTCGACAATCTTGCGCCCGGCACGCTGCTGCCGGTCGCCGCCGGTTTGCGAGAAGTGGCACAGCGCAAGCTCAACCAGGCGCTCGATGACTCCGGCAGCGAGATCCCCACGATTCCCCTGGGCGGCCAATACGGTCGGATCGTGGCCGATCCGCCGCTTGTGGTGCACGAAGAATCGCCGCCTGCCCTCTGTCTCAACCGGCGAGATGACTGGAGCGATGTCGTGCAAGCCTTCAAAGGCGAGGGCAAAGGGATCGCCTGCGTCGACCACCTGCTGACAGCCGAAGCGCTCGCCCAGTTGCAGCGCTTCTGCCTGCGATCGACTGTTTGGCGCCGGCAGTTGCCTGGCTATCTCGGGGCAAATCCCGAATCCGGTTTTTTCAGCCCCCTGCTGCTGCAGATCGCGGCGGAGCTGCGGCAGGCCATACCCGAGCTGCTGGGCGAACATCACCTGAATTACTGGTGGTCGTTCGTCTACCAGCATCAGCGACCAGGCACCGACATCCATGCCGACCAGTCGGACATCAGCCTCAATTTCTGGATCACGCCGGACTCGGCCAACCTGCAGCCCGGGAGCGGCGGGCTGGACGTGTGGGACGTCGCAGCTCCTGCCGACTGGACCTTTGACGACTACAACAATGGCGGCAAGGACGTCCGCGCCTTCCTGCGGCAGCAGGGAGCGCGGCAAACCTCGTTCGCCTACGCCGAGAACAGGGCGTTGCTGTTCAGAGGCTCGATCTTCCACCAGACGGCAGCCGCCCGCTTCGCCGAGGGCTTCGAGAATCGCCGGCGCAACGTGACCATGTTGTTCCGACGCACGCACAGCTAGCTAGGAGCCCCGCCTGCTCGGACCCCGCCCGCACGCGCCGGGGGGCTACAGCCCCGCCCTCACCTGCTGGCGCAGATGGTCGATCGGCAGGCGCGCGCCCTCCTGCTCGAAATGCCAGAAGGTCCAGCCGTTGCAGGCGGGCGCGCCCTGCACCGCCGCGCCCACCTGGTGGATCGAGCCGCGATGCTCGCCCAGCGCGTTGGCGGCCGACAGGGTGCCGTCGGCGCGCACGCGGGCATGCAGGCGGCCGCTCAGGTCGCTCAGTACCGTGCCGGGCTGCAGCAGGCCCGCCTCGATTAGCACGCCGAACGGAATGCGCGGCTCGCTGCGCTTGCTGGGCTTGGGCGAGACGTCCTCGTCGGCCAGCGGTTCTATCTCGGCGATACGCTTGCGCGCGACGGCGGCGTAACCCGGATCGCGCTCCAGGCCGATGAAGCGCCGGCCCAGCCGTCGCGCCACCGCGCCGGTCGTGCCGGTGCCGAAGAACGGATCGAGGATCACATCGCCCGGATTGGACGCCGCCATGATGCAGCGGAACAGGAGCGCCTCGGGCTTCTGCGTCGGATGCGCCTTCTTGCCGTCCTCGCCCTTCAGCCGCTCGGCCCCGGTGCACAGCGGCAGCAGCCAGTCGGAGCGCATCTGCAGGCCCTCGTTCAGCTCCTTCATCGAATCGTAGTTGAAGGTGTAGCGCTTGGCGCGCTGGTCGCGCGCCGCCCAGATCAGCGTCTCGTGCGCGTTGGTGAAGCGCTTGCCCTTGAAGTTCGGCATCGGGTTGGACTTGCGCCAGACGATGTCGTTCAGCAGCCAGAAGCCCAGGTCCTGCAGCGCCGTGCCGATGCGGAAGATGTTGTGGTAGCTGCCGATCACCCACAGCGTGCCTTCGGGCTTGAGCACGCGCCGCGCCGCGGCCAGCCAGGCGCGGGTGAAGGAGTCGTAGCGCGCGAAATCGGCGAACTTGTCCCACTCGTCGTCGACGGCGTCGACCCGGCTGTTGTCGGGCCGCAGCAGCTCGCCGCCCAATTGCAGATTGTAGGGCGGATCGGCGAACACCATGTCGACGGACGCTTCGGGCAGGCTCCGCATCAGGTCGATGCAGTCGCCCACCAGGAC